>OEIV010001523.1_pt1 | contig 10366 bp, 8 predicted proteins | sample 1539231 | NCBI WGS metagenome assembly OEIV01 (sample SAMN03794762, study PRJEB22550) | activated sludge metagenome | feature: wastewater treatment plant; material: activated sludge; isolation source: Wastewater treatment plant of a petroleum refinery complex | place: Argentina: Buenos Aires ... | reverse complement strand
CGATGACCAGGGACACGCTTTGCGCTGCCATGTCTTTTCTCCTCCCGAGTGGGCGGTGCGGAGATCGTTGTCCCGCTCTCCGCACGCGATCAGGCCAGTGTAAAGACCATGTAGGTGGAAGTCAAACAATTTGATGCCTTACCAAAATGGCCGGTCGTCCGACTTCTGGGGTCTGGCGCCTCGCGATTGGGCGCGGACGCGCTAGCTTGCCGCGGCCTCGGTCAATGCCCGTCGGAGTGTCTCGAAGGGCAGCAGCACGCAACCATGGCGGCTCTTGTGCTCCCGCACGGGCGAAAACAGCAGCAGGCTCGTCCGGATGGCGGGTGTGGTCGCCGCTCCTTGCAGCAGGGCGAGCAGCTCACGGTGGGCAGCCGCGAATTGCTCCGGTGAACCGCCGGGTACTTCGAATGCCAGCCAGGAGGCCGCCGCCCGGCACAAGAGGCAGCCCCGGGTATCGTGGCCGATCGCGACGATCTTGCCGTCCGCCAGCCGCACATCGAGGGTGATCCGATCGCCGCAAAGCGGATTGTCCAGCCTGGCCGAGGCGCTGGCGGCGACCAGGCGGCCGCCGCCGTGGCCCGCGCGCGCCAGATCCTTGATGGCCTGCTGATAGAGTTCCACGTTCATCGCAGCACCGCGACAACGTCGTCCAGCCCGTCGAGCAGGGCGTCGATGTCGGCCTGGGTGGTGTACATGGCGATGCTGGCACGGTTGGCGCCGTCCAGACCGAAATGACGGATCAGCGGTTGCGCGCAGTGGTGGCCGCCCCGCAAGGCGACGCCATGCCGATCCAGTACCTGGCAGACATCGTGGGGATGCAGTCCGGCGATGTCGAAGCTGACCACGGGCTGTCGTGCATCGAGGTCGACGGGACCGAGAATGCGGATATCGGATCTCCCGCGCAGACCGGCGAGCAGGCGCAGCAGCAGTTCGTTTTCATGGGCGCGGATCGCCCGCCATGGCAGCATCGACAGCCAGGCGAGCACGGCGCCGAGTCCCACCGCCTGGGCGATGGCCGGCGTGCCGGCCTCGAACCGCTGCGGCGGCCGGGCAAACGTACTGCCCTCCGGCGTTACTTCGCCCACCATGCCACCCCCGGCAAGGAACGGCGGCATCGCCGCCAGGATTTCCCCGCGCGCCCACAGGACGCCGATGCCGTTGGGGCCATAGCACTTGTGACCCGAGAATGCGTAGAAATCGATATCGAGTCCCTGGACGTCGACAGGGCCGTGCTGCACCTGCTGGGCGCCATCGAGCAACACCCTGGCACCGACGCCATGGGCGGCGGCGACGACCGTGGCGACGTCGGTGATGGCGCCGGTCACGTTCGAGCAGTGGGTGAGGGCGATCAGTCGGCAACGCGGCGTCAACATGTCAGCCAACGCCGCGAGGTCGATGTGGCCGTCGGCGGTCAGCGGTAGGAACCTCAGGACAATGCCGCGGCGTTCGCGCAGCAACTGCCAGGGCACCAGATTGCTGTGATGTTCGGCCAGCGACAGCATCACTTCGTCGCCGGGCCGCAGCGTATCGCCGAAACTGTGTGCGACGAGGTTGAGCGCCGCCGTGGCGCCGGAGGTGAACACCACTTCGTCCGGCGTGGCGGCGTTGAGGAAGTGGGCGGCACGGGCGCGGGCATCTTCGTACGCCGCGGTGGCGGCCTCGGCGAGGCGATGCGTGCCGCGCATGATGTTGGCCCGCTGGAACATGTCGTGATCGGACATCGCCTTCAACGCCGAACGGTGGATCTGGCTGGTCGCCGCGTTGTCGAGGTAATGCAAGGGCGGCTGCGCCAGCATCAGCAGCGGAAACTCCGCGCGCAGCGCCTTGGGGTCGAAACTCATGATCGCTTCGGTTCCGGTGTCCCGGCAAGCTGCAACTGTTCGGGTGTGTCGATGTCGTCGAAGATGCCGTTGTCGGCGAAGGGCACCGGCCGAACGGCGTCGGCATGCTGTTCGAGCAGAGCGCGGGCGCCGGTGTCGCCGACGATCGACATCATTTCGGCAAAGTAGCCGCGCGGCCAAAGTATCGGATTGCCGCGTCTGCCGTTGTATTCGGGAACCAGCACCGCCGGCGCGGCCGGATCGAAGGCGCGAATCAATCGGTCGACATCCTCGCCGGTGAGGCGGGGCATGTCGGCCAGCATGACGATCACGGCATCGGTGTCGGTGGGCAGCGCGCGCAGGCCGCAGCGCAAGGAGGTGGACATGCCGAGGGCGTGATCCGGGTTGTGCACCACGGATACCGGACGATCGACCAGGGCGGCCGCCACGCCGGCCGCTTCGTGTCCGGTCACCACCAAAACCTGGGCGGCGCGGGATGCGCAAGCCGCGTTGACCGCGCGTCGCACCAGCGGCACGCCATCGATTTCGCACAGCAACTTGTTGCGCGGCCCCATCCGGGTCGAGCGACCGGCGGCGAGCACCAGCACGGCGATGCGCGGCGGCGGCATGCTTGGCGGCGCTTCCTGCGCGGCCTCGGGCGGCGCTTCGTCGTCCTCGACGGCATGAATCAAGCCGCCGACACCCATGGCCATGATGTCGGCGCCGGTGACCGGCAGGTCGGCCATGAGACGTGGCAGGACGAAATCGATGCCGTTTGGCGCTCGCGAACGGGCACAGCCGGGCAGATTGAGCACCGGCACCTGGCCGATGCGCGCGGTGAGCAGCATGTTGCCCGGCTCGACCGGCATGCCGAAATGCTCGATGGCGCCGCCGGCGGCGGCGATGGCGGTCGGCACGATGTCGGCGCGGTCCTTGCTGATGGTGGCGCCGAGGATGAGCAGCAGGTCGCAGCCCGCCGCCAGCGCCTGGGCGATGGATTGCCGCAGGGCGTGCACCTCGTGGGCGCAACGCAACTCCAGCGCCAGCTTGCTGCCCAGAGACTCGACCCGGGTGCGACTGGCGGCCGACGCCATGTCGATCGGGCGTTGGCCGGTGCTGGGCGACCCGCTCAGGATCAGGGCCGTGCGGGGGGGTCGGAAGGGCAGCAAAGTCAGTGGTGGCGCAACGCCGGTCGCGGCCCGCCAATCGGCGATGACCTGGTTGGCGACGGCGAACGGGATGACCTTGACCGTGGCGATGCGCTGGTCCTTGGCGACCACCGTCCACGGTGGCAGCGTCGCGATGGTCAGCGTCTCGCTGACCCGATTCAAGCGGGTGACGCAGTCGCCATCGACCTTGAGCAGGCCGGCCGCGCGCGCATACAGATTGCATCGACCCGTATAGGGCGGTTTGGCGACGACGTGGTCGCCCGCGACCAAGGCGGCGGCGGCGGCGGCGGCCTGGTCTTCGTCGACCTCGTTCGCACCGACTCGCGCCCCGACAATCCGCGCGACGCCCGCGGCGACCAGCGTGGCGACGTCGGTGGCCGAGAGCACGCGCCCCTTCTTCAGCGTCAGTTGCGGCAGTTTGAGCGTGTGCGCCAGCCGGACGCCTTCGGCCTCCGCGCTGGGGATTTCGCCAAAGATCACCGCGCTTGCCCCTTGTAGCGAACCTGGATGATTTGAGCGAGGATCGCCACGGCGATTTCGGATGGATAGCGGCCGCCCAGATCCAGGCCGATCGGCGCATGGATGCACCCGATCCGATCAGCCAGCCCGAGCTCCGTCAGGCGCGCGACGCGCATCTCGTGCGTGCGCTTGCTGCCCAGCGAGCCGATGTAGAACGCCGGGCTGGCGAGCGCCACCGCCAGGGCCGGATCGTCGATCTTGGGGTCATGGCTCAAGGTCACCACCGCGGTCTGGGCATCGGGGGCAAGACGGGTCAAGGCGTCATCCGGCCAGTCATCGGTCAAGGTGACGCCGGGAAAGCGGGCTTCGCTGGCGAAGGCGCGGCGCGGATCGACGACCGTGACATCGAAGCCGGCCAGCGTGGCCATCGGCGCCAGCGCCTGGGCGATGTGCACCGCGCCGACGATCAGCAGGCGCGGCGCCGGCACATAGACGCGGGCGAACACGTCGCCGCGTTCGTCGATGGCGCCGCTTTGGCCGTTGGCGAAACGGGCGGCAAGCGCTGCGCGGTGGCTGTCCGCCACGGCCGAATTGCCGATGACATCGTCGGCGGTGACCAGGGCCGCGGTCTTGTCCGACAAGCGGATCACGCGCGCGACGGGTTGCCGGGCGGCGCGTTCGCGCATCAGATGGTCGAAGATGGCGGGATCGAGCTTTTCCACGTGCACCTGCACGCGGCCGCCGCAGGCCAGTCCGACTTCCCAGGCCTGCTCGTCGCTGACACCGAACTCCAGCAGGCGTGGCTGGCCGTCGCCGATGGCCGCCAGCGCTTCCTGGATCACCGCGCCTTCGATGCAGCCACCGGAGACCGAGCCGGCGAATTCACCGGCTTCATTGACGGCCAAATGGCTGCCGATGGGGCGGGGCGACGAGCCCCAGGTGGCGACGACGGTGGCCAGGGCGACGCCCTGGTCGGCGTGCCGCCACCGCTGACTTTGCTCAAGGATGCGATCGAGTTCCGATGTCATGGGAATGTCCGTTTCTAGGCGCCGATATCGCGCAGGGTGCGCGCCAGTTGGGAAAGACTTTGCACATTATGAGCCGGCAGGAAGTAATCGAGGAAGGGTAGCGCGCACTGCATGCCCTGGGTGAGGGGCTGGTAGCCGGGCGTGCCGAGCAGGGGATTGAGCCACAAGAGCTTCCGCGCGCGCTGGCGCAGCCGGGCCATCTCCTCGCGCATGCGGTTGGCGTCGCCGCGATCCCAGCCGTCGCTGAGCAAGATGACGGCCGTCCGGCCGTTCAGCATGCCCGGTGCGTGTTGCTCGTTGAACTGGCGCAGGCTGCCGCCGATGTCGGTGCCGCCCGCCCAGTCGTGCACCTTGTCCGCGACCTGTCGCAGCGAGGCGGCGACGCCCTTGCGTTTCAGCAGATCGGTGATGACGGTCAGGTGGGTGGAGAACACCGCCACTTCCAGGTCGGACAACTCCCGGCGCAGCGCGAACATGAATTCGATCAGGAAAGTGCTGTAGCGTTGCATCGAACCGCTGACGTCGCAAAGCAGCACCAGTCGCGTCTTGTTGATGCGTCGCGCCTTGAAGGGCAGGGCGCAGATTCCATCCGCCGTGTAGTACGACCGACTCCTGAGCAGACGGCGCAAGTCGGGCCGGTGACCGTGGCGGCGGGCGACGTGGCGGCGGCCGCGCTTGTTGGCCAGCGCCTTGACGACCTCGCGAATCAGCCGCTGGGCGCGTTCGATGTCGCTATCAGCCAGCGTGCCGAGGTCGTGCCGGGCCAGCGCTTCGTCGGCGCTGTAGGCCAGCTTGAGCGGCTGGTTGCGCGGGTTCTCGTCCACGCCTTCGTCGCTGGGCAGCAGCAAGCGGGCACCGGCCGTCGGCTCGTCCTGGTCTTCCGATTCCTCATCGCCCTCCTTGTGCTTGCGGATGACGATGGACGCGGGGGCCTCCCAGAAGCGCGCGAACACGGCATCGAAGCGGGGAATATCCTCGCGGCGCGAGACCAGCGTGGCGCGGGCGGCGGCGTGGAAGTCGTCACGCCGGGTGATGTCGATGTGTTCGAAGCATTGACACAGGTCGAGCAGGTTGCCGGGATTGACGGTCAGGCCGGCATCGTGGAGCGCCCTGGAAAAGCCAACCAGGTGCTCGAGCACGGTTTGCCTGGGGCGCGGGGAAGGCAGCGCCACGAGGACCGCTGCTAGCCGAATGCCGCCGGCGCGGCCGAAGGATCGTGTCCGGGCATCAAGGCCATGGTGACGATGCCGTCGAGTCCCAACTGACGCAGTTTCTCGATGTCACCCTTGTACTTCAGGATGCAGCCGAGCGTGGCGTTGGTGGCTTCCGTGTCGAGTTCCGTGAGTCCGAGCGCGAGCAGGGCACGCGCCCAGTCGATGGTTTCGGCGATGCCGGGCTTCTTGTAGAACTCCTGCTGGCGCAGCAGTTCCATGAAGCGGCAGACCTGGCCCGCCAGCCGCAACTCGACTTGCGGCAGGCGCGTGCGCAGGATCTTCACTTCCTTCTCGAAGCTCGGATAGTCGATCCAGTAATACAGGCAGCGACGCTTGAGGGCATCATGTACTTCGCGCGTGCGGTTCGATGTCAGCACCACCAGCGGCGGGCGCTCCGCGCGCAGGGTGCCGATCTCGGGAATCGTGATCTGGAAGTCGGACAGGACTTCCAGCAGGAAGGCTTCGAATTCCTCGTCCGAACGATCCACCTCGTCGATCAGCAGCACGGGCGGTACCGTCGAGCCGCTGCGAATCGCCTTCAGCAGCGGTCGTTGCAGGAGGAATTCCTCGGCAAACAGATTGCGTCCGATTTGTTCCCGTTGGACACCGCGTGCTTCCTGCAAGCGCAATTCGAGCATCTGCCGGGTGTAATTCCACTCGTACAGGGCGGCGCTGCTGTCCAGGCCCTCGTAGCATTGCAGGCGGATCAGTTCGGCGCCCAGCACCTCGGCCATGACCTTGGCGATCTCGGTCTTGCCGACCCCCGGCTCACCCTCGAGAAAGACGGGCTTGCCCAGCGAGGTGGCCAGGAACATGGTGGTCGCCAGCATGCGATCGGCGACGTAGCCCCGTTCGGCGAACCGGGATTGGACTTCGTCGATGGATTGAAAGTGCCGGGAAGCGGGTGTCGCGGTCATCGCCCCTTCCCGTCCCGCCTTCGTGGTGTTGCTCAAGCCGCGCGACGCTCCACTTTCACGAACCCGCCACGGTTCGGATTCTTCAGCAGCCGGTAGATGTCGCTCGGTGGATTGAAAGTGTTATGCACGACGACACCCTGGTCGAACAACGCATCCTGAATGGCGGCGCAGATGGTGTGGAGCGGTGCGCCGCCGCCTTCGCCCATGCCCTTGGCGCCGTTGTAGCTGAACGGCGAGGGCGTCTCGATGTCGCCATAGGCGAGATCGGGCATGTTCATCACCGTGATCGGCGTGTAATCGGTGAACGTGCTTGTCAGGAGATTCGCTTCCTTGTCGTAGATGTACGCTTCCATCATCGCGGCGCCGATGCCGTGCGCCGTCGCGCCGTGCACCTGACCGGCGACGATCTTCGGGTTGATGACGTTGCCGCAGTCGTCGATTGCCGCGTAGGCCAGGATCTGCGGCACGTAGGTGCGGGTGTCGATTTCCACGACCGCGATGTGCAGCTGCGAGGCGTAGGTCAGGGTGAGATTGCCGAACTTCTTGTCGGTGTCCGGGATCTTGAACGGCGGCCGATAGACGTGCCGGATGTTCAGCGTGACGTCGGCAAGCTCGGGCGGCTGGCCGGCGGTGTTGATGTTCACCATGGCCGACAGACCCCAGTAGTTGATGCTGCGGTCGGTGCCCTTGACGCGCACTTCCGGGCCTTGCTGGCCGATGCCGAACTCGAGGTCGTCCTCGTTGGCCTCCAATGCGAAAGCCGCCAGCTTCTTCATTTCCTTCTTCAGCTTTTGGCAGGCGCCGTGGGCCGCCGAAAGACCCGTCACGGCGAACTGACTGGCGTAAGAACCCGAATGGCCGCCATGGCTGTTGAATGTAGTATCGAAGCCCGTGCGTACTTCGACCATGTCGGGGCGTATGCCGAGTTCGTCGGCCACCACCTGAGCGGTGGTCGTTTCATGACCCTGGCCGGACGGCGTCGAGCCAAGCATGACGACCACCGTCCCGTCGAGATCAAGCTTGATGGTGGCTACTTCGGAGTTCCCGGAGAAGGGCAGGTAGGGATTGACGATCCGCGCCTGACCGAAATTATTGGTGCCGGAGTCGAGCGTGGTACCGATACCGATACCGATCCAACGACCTTCGGCGCGCGCCGCGGCCTGCTTCTGCTTCCATTCGTCCCAGCCGATCAGTTCCTTGGCTTTCTCGAGCAGCAGCGGATAGTTGCCGGAATCGTAAACACAGCCGTTGGGCGTGGTGTAGGGGAAGTCGCGGATGTAGTTGCGTAGCCGCATTTCGTCGGCGGGGATGCCAAGCTCGTGGGCGCAGATATCGATGACGCGTTCCATGAACCACAGCTGTTGCAAGCGCGAATAGCCGCGGTTGGGCGACGAGGGACCCTTGTTCGTGACCACCTGGTTGAAGTCGATGCGGATGTTGCGCAACTTGTAACAGGCCGGCAACACCTGTGACCAGATCACGCAGCCGAGCGGCTCGTAGCGCGGATAGGCGCCGCAGTCATCGATGTGCTTGGCGCGAATCGCCGTGATGACGCCTTCCTTGTCGACCGCCACTTCGGTATCGAGGTATGCCCGCTCGCTGCCATGGCCGCCCGCCTGCATGTGTTCGGTGCGGGTTTCGACCCACTTGACCGGCCGTCCGCCCGCCTTGCGCGACGCCAGCGCCGCCAGCGCCATGTACGGGTAGTTGCCGATCTTGTTGCCGAAGCTGCCACCAACGTCCATGGTCTTGCAGCGGATCTGGTCGATCGAGAGGTTCAGCGATGGCGCGATCATCTGGATGACAATCGCCGGGAAGGAGTTGTTGCAGAAGAACTCGACACCGCCGAAGGGCGTCCATGTCGCCACTACGGCGTTGGTCTCGAGCGGCGTGCTGGCGAAGCGATGGAAATCCAGCTGACCGATCTTGATGACGGTGGCCGCTTCGGCGAACGCCTTGTCCAGGTCGCCATACTCGTAGACACCGTGCCAGTGATGATTGGTGCCGAGGCCGGGATGGAGAATTGACTTGTCTTCCAGGGCCGTTTGCCAATCCGTGACGGCGGGCAGCGGTTCGTACTCGACTTCGACCAACTGTGCGGCATCGGCGGCGATGCGCGGGTTCTCGGCAACGACGGCGACCACCGGTTCGCCCTGATAGATGGCCTTGTCGACGGCCATCGGGTAGTCCTTGATGTTCTGGGCCTCGCCCGGACCGATCTGCATATAGGGGTTGGCCACCGCCGCGACTTCCTTGCCGGTCAGCGTGCAGACGACGCCGGGCAGCGCCTCGGCTTTCGAGGTATCGATGCGGACGATGCGGGCGTGTCCGTAAGGGGAGCGGACCAGGCCCATGTGCAGCATGCCGGCGACCTTGTAGTCATCGACGAACAGGCCGCGACCCCGCACCAGCCGCCCATCTTCCTTGCGCGAGAGCGAGGCATGCACCCACTTGTCGCCCTGATGGGCGGTGACGGCGGCCGAGAAGTCGCCGTTGCGCGCGAAGGAATGCAGCGGCTCGGAAACCACGGCCGTCGCGTCGGCGGCTGTCATGGCCGGGCCGGTGTAGCCGGCCAGCAATACGCCTGCATCGACCGCCTCGTCGGCCGTTGCTCCGGCGGCGGGTGCCGACTCTTCGTGCTTGCGCAACTTCTTCATCAAGCCCGACATCCAGCCCGACGACTTCTTCTCCGCTTGCGCGGCCTTGCGCGCTGCGGCTTCCTTCTGGTATTCCGGCGACATCGCCTGTTGCAGGCTGGTGACCACCGACTGGATCTGTTGCTCGGCGTAGCCGCGCAGGCCGCCGCCGGCGAGCGAGAGGATCTTGCCGACCAGTTGCACCTCGCCCTGCCACTTGACCAGCGTGCCGCTACCCTTGGGCTCCAGATCGTAGGAGGAGATCATGGTGTAGGCGCCGCCCATGACCTTGCCGGTCCCCACGTAGGTGGCGTGCTTGGGCGCGGTTTTTTCCTTGAGCGTCATCTGGGTGGTCGCGGTGCCGCGAATCTTGCCGATGCCGACGGAAACCTTGACGACGGCGGTGTTGGCGTCCTTCATCTCCAGCGAATCGAAAGTCGGCAGCAGCGGCGCGAACTTTTGCGGGTCGGAGAGTAGATCGAAAGCCTTTTCCGGCGGCGGGGAAACCTCGAACTGACCGGAGAACTTCATTTCCATGGCTTACTCCTTGGCGCCGGCCGCAACGGCTTCGACGGCCTTGATGATGTTCTGATACCCCGTGCAGCGGCAGACATTGCCGGCGATCGCCTTCTTGATGGCGTGGCGGTCCGGGTGGGGGTTGTCGGTGAGCAGGGCGTGGGAGGCCATCAGCATGCCGGGCGTGCAGAAACCGCACTGCAGGCCATGATGTTCGGAAAACGACTTCTGGAGCGGGTGCAATTGACCATCCTTCTCCAGGCCCTCGACGGTCAGGACTTCGCAACCATCCGCCTGGACGGCAAACATGGTGCAGGATTTCACCGGTGCGCCATCGAGCTGGATGGTACAGGCGCCGCAATAGCTAGTGTCGCAACCGATGTGCGTGCCGGTAAGGCCAAGCTCTTCGCGAATGAATTCAACCAGCAGCATGCGCGGTTCGACCTGGCGGCGGAACTTCCGGCCGTTGACGGTCACGTCGATGGTGACCTTGTTGATGGCATCAGGCATAGACGTGACTCCCCTCGATCGTGGCATTGGCGCAGCGGCGGGTGGCGGTGCCGCCGGCTTTCAGCAGCAGACCGCGCAGCAGCTGGCGCTTGAATTC
>OEIV010001522.1_pt1 | contig 10370 bp, 7 predicted proteins | sample 1539231 | NCBI WGS metagenome assembly OEIV01 (sample SAMN03794762, study PRJEB22550) | activated sludge metagenome | feature: wastewater treatment plant; material: activated sludge; isolation source: Wastewater treatment plant of a petroleum refinery complex | place: Argentina: Buenos Aires ... | reverse complement strand
TGCGGCGGATTAACGCCGATAGTGCTGGTTCTTATCCGCGAAAATCGGCCGCATCGGCGTTTATCCGCGTCCCATCCATCAATCTGCAAACATAGTGTTTATTGTAGCCAAAGATAGTTTTATTGGCAGTAAGTTGAGGGAAGCGGGTGGTTGGATCGCCTGTTTACGTTGTCAGACCGAAGCGCCTGAATCGGTTGCTTCCACGTATTCACCCGGTCGTGGTGTGCGGCGAGGAATACGCTCTTGTTCAATGGCCTGCCGGTAAACGTCCAGCAGCACAACATACTCTTCTCGCCGGTCTGCGCCGCGCTGCCGCCTTTGCTGCTCTTCGTATAGCTCCAGCTTCTGGAAAATGTCGGCCTGAATGAGGCTGGGTTTGGGTACTTTCTCAAACGTGATGTCTGTATCCACACCGGCCGTATCTATAAACACGCTGCCATAATTAAAGAGGGCCGGCAGCAGGCCGGGTCGGTCGGCGTTGACGTTTTGCACTTTGGCAATGGAGGCTTGTTTGCGGCTGACGCCAAAGCCGAAGGGCTTGCGGTCTATGTCTATAACAAATCGGTCCGTTACCTGGAACGTGTCGTTGCGCCAATCTTCAAAATTCCAGATAAACCAGCCAAAATTCAGCAGAGCCAGAAAACCGAAGATGATCGCCAACCAGCGGTCGTTGATGGGCGTATACCGCCCCAGCGAAAAGCCTATGCCGAGGATCACAAAAATCACCAGCGATGGCAGCCAGACGCCGGCCAACAACACAAAAATATGCTTGCGATAGGTGATGACGTTGTTTTCTTCCACGCGCCAGGCATACCATTTTCTAAAATTGGCCCAGGCGCCTGTGTCTGGCGTTTTTTGCGCCGCGGGCGTGCTGTCTTCGTCGTCAGTGATGGGGCGGTAGGGCGGCGGCGAGTTGAAATGCTTTTCTACGGATTGGCGCATGGTTGTCTGCGCTTCGCCGGCGTTTAAGCTGCGGACGCGCGAGGTGAGGCGGTTGAGGGGGTCTTGAACCACGCCGGGGTCGTCTATGTTGTCGAAGAGGATGACGCCTTTTTGCGCGGCCGTGGTGACTTTGGCCGAACCGATTTTGAACAGGTTGGCGATGAGCGTGGGCTTGAGTATTTCGACGCTTTGCACTTGCTTGATGGGGATTTTGTTGACGGCGATGCGGAAGCTGCGCAAGTCGAATTCGCGGTGGATGAGGTGCTTGTTGGTGATGACGAAGTAGTCGTTGGACCAATCGAGCAGTCGGAAGCCGACGAAGATCAGGAAGACGAAGGCGATGAGACCGGCTATGCTGGCCGCGATGGTCGTGGAAACAAAACGTGACAACAGCGCAAAGGTGATGGTGGGGCCAAGCAGCAGGCCGATTGCAGGCCAGAAGAGGCGCACCAGGAGATACCATTTGCTGCGCCGGGCCTGGTATTCCACCAATTCGTCGGGCAGCAGGTTCACGGCCGTACTCTTGCTATCTGCCCGCCCTTCTATTTTCAGTGCTTCAGCCCAGGCCGCTTCCGACAGGCCGCCCAGGACGTTGCCGTCGGCGTCTACGTCTGGAGCCAGGTTGGCTAATGCGCTGGGGTTGCGCGTGAGAAAAGCCAGAAAATCGCGCCCGGTGATGATGAGTAAACGGCCGTCTTGGGCCGCCGTCACCGTGTTGGGATTTGCCTGGGGTACAAACAACCACACGTCCCCAAATGAATCGCCGGGGAAATATTGCCGCGAACCGCGTACCACGCCCCTTTCATCCATTTGTTGGGCATAGAGACGGCCGTTGCGCACAATATACATGCTGTTCACCACGTCGCGCTGGTAGGCGATCACTGCGCCCGCGTCAAACTCATACTCCTGACAGATGGTCGCCAGGTCTTCAAGCTCCGCGTCGCTCAGGGCTTCAAAAATGGGCAATTGCGCCAGAAATTCTACTTTATCACTCACGACAAGCCTTCCTGTTTCACGGCAATCATTTTAACATAATATTTTTTGTCAGGGAAGAGTGCTTTGCCTCCACCCCAACCCTGTTGTATGATTCACCTCGCAAAGGCTAAGAGACTATGTTTACGATCACCAGCCTGTTTAATATTTTTGCTCTATTGTACGTGATTCGCAGCGTTCAATTGTTGGTCGTCATTGGGCGGCAATGGACAACGTTTCGCGCCGAACCGCTGACCAACGCCAAAAAGCAATTAGCCGAGCAAGCCTCCTTTTTTATCGCCGTCCCCATCGCCGTATTTTTTCATGAACTGGGCCATGCCCTGGCCGTTTGGGCCTTTGGTGGGCAGGTCGTGGGTTTTGTCTATCGCTTTTTCTGGGGCGAAGTGGAGCATCGGGGGGCGTATACGCCGGCTGAACGCTGGTTTGTGGCGCTGGCCGGCACGTTGGGGTCGCTGCTTTTTGGTCTGGCGATCTGGTGGCTGCTGCGCCGCAGCCGCTCGTCGGCCCTGCGCTTTTTTGGTTTGCGCGCCTTTCGCTTTCAGATTTACTTCTCGCTGCTTTATTACCCGCTGTTTTCGGCCGTTTTGCCCATAGGCGACTGGCGCGTCATTTATGATTTCTCGGCTACGCCCCTGTTGAGCGGGGTGACGCTGGTCGTCCATCTGGTTTTCCTGTTCTTTTATTGGCGGTATGACCGGCAGGGCTGGTTTGAGGAGCCAGGCCACGAAACGGCCGTTGCCCAGGCCAACTTTGACGCGCTAGAACGGGAAACGGCCGTGCAGCCGCAAAATACAGACCTCCAACTGCGCTACATAGATGCGCTGCGCAGCGGTGGCGCACACAATAAGGCTAAAACCGCCCTCAAACGCTTTTTACAAAACAACCCGCAATCCGCTTTGGGCTACCTGGAACTGGCCGTCTTAGAGACCGGCAAGCGGCGGTCCATTTCTAAACAGGCGGTCGGTTATGCCGAAAAAGCACTGCAACTGGGCCTGACTCAACCACAACACGTCGCCATGGCCAACCAGATGATTGCCGGGTATCAGTTGGAAGTGGGGCAGGGAGCAACGGCCGTGCAAAATTACAGCCAGGCCATCGCGGCGCTGCGTGGCGATTGGCAAAATGGCGTGCAGCCATCTCCCGCCGATGGGCGCGCCCTGGCAGATCTGTACCGTTTGCGCAGTCTGGCCTACCGGCGACAGCAGCAGTACCAGGACGCTTACCAGGACTTGCAGCAAGCCATTGCCCTGGCCCGGCAGCTTGGCGACGATACCCTTGTGTCGGCCTTTCAGGATGATTTGTCTGTCCTGGAAAACCATGCAGGCGGCTCTCTGGGCGTTTCTTCGCACAGTCTGCCGCGGTGACGCCGGGTGATGGGCAAAACCTTACAGGTCTGAAAGGCTGACAACTGTCACGTCAAAATCAGGAACAATGACAGTAGACGTTTATCTCATTCCCCATTATCCTCAACACGTGATCTTCACCACGACCTCGCTTGTTGAGCATAATGTCCCTTTCTGGTGCAGCTTATGGCGCCGCCCGTTCATATGGGCATTTTATCTGTGCCGCGCCCCCCTGATTTCTGGCATAAACACAATACCGAAGCTGGTAAACGGCCGTTATACTGCCTGCTAAACCCATAAGGAGGTGATGACAACCAGAACAAACCAACCACGCATAGACTCCAATCGTTCAATTTCAGCAACTAACCAAGTCATTTATCAAACCTTAAGAGGAGAAACTTAAAATGATTTCTAAACAACGCCTTTGGATTGTATTGCTCTTAACTGTTGCGCTGAGCCTGTTCCTGGTCGCTTGCGGCGGCGGAACAACCGAACCGGCTGCTGAAGAACCGGCCCTGGAAGAGGCAACGGCCGTGGGCGAAGAACCCGCCGCCGAAGAACCGGTCGCTGAAGAACCAGCCGCCGAAGAAGCTGGCCAGTACCAGATTCCGGCCATTGAAGACGGCAAATACAACGTCGCCTTCGTCTACGTCGGCCCCCACGATGATGGTGGCTGGAGCCAGGCCCACGATGTTGGCCGGCAATACGTGGAAGCCAACGTCGAAAACGTCCATACAGCCTACGTTGAAAACGTCGCTGAAGGCGCCGACGCCGAACAGGTGATCCGCTCCCTGGCCCGCAAAGGCTTCGATGTCATCTTCACCACCTCCTTCGGCTTCATGGACGCCTCCGAAATCGTCGCCGATGAGTTCCCCGACGTAGACATCATCCACATCAGCGGTTACAAATCCAACGAAGCGAACTTTGGCAACCTGATGGGCGCCATGGAAAACATGAAATACCTGGCCGGTATGCTGGCCGGTTCCCGCGCCAAAACCGATGGCAACCCCAAACTCGGTTACATCGCCACCTTCCCCATCCCCGAAGAATTGCGGTTGGGCAATGCTTTTGGCCTGGGCGTCCAGGAAACTTGCCCGGACTGTACCATTGACGTGCGTTGGATCTTCACCTGGCATGATCCTATCCTGGAAAAAGAAGCGGCTGCTTCCCTCTTTGACAGCGGCGCTCAGGTGGTCATGACCGGCGCGGACACTCCCGCCCCGGCTGAGGCTGCCCCGGAAGGCAAATGGGGTATCACCTACGACTACTCTGGAAACTGTACCCTGCCGACCTGCCTCACCTCCATGTACTGGAACTGGGGTCCAGAATACGCCCGTATCGTTGAAGGCTCCCGCGAAGGAACCTGGACGGGTGGTTGGGAATACTTCGACGCTGACAGCGGCGCGTTGGGTCTCTTTGGCTTCATGGAAGGCGAAACCCCCATGCCTGGCGTAGACGGACTGCCGGAAGAAGACCTGACCCTGATCCGCGACATCCTGGCAAAAATGTTGGCCGGTGAATTCACCCGCTTCGATGTCTTCAGTGGTCCCATCACCGACAACCAGGGCAACGTTGTCCTGGCGGAAGGTGAAAGCCTGGAGCAATTGGACCTGGATGGTTTCGCCCAATTCGGCAGCGCCTGCACGACCTGCATGTACTGGTGGAATCAAAACATCACGGCTGAACTGCCGGACCTGGAGAGTTAGTTGTCGTAATCCGTGACCCGTAATCCGTAATCCGTAATCCGTGCCCCGTAATCCGTAGGCCAAAACGGAATACGGTATACGGCATACGGCATACGGAATACGCCCGACCCCTCCCGGAGGAGCAAAACCTCCGGGAGGGTGTTGCAATTCCACAGAGGTTCCCATGTCTGAATCGCCTTTCGCTGTTGAGATGCAGGAAGTTGTGATCCGTTTTCCTGGTGTGCTGGCGAACGATCGCGTGAACTTTACGCTGCGGCAGGGAGAAATCCACGCCTTGTTGGGGGAAAATGGCGCAGGTAAAAGCACGTTGATGAATGCGCTGGCCGGTTTGTATCGTCCCACGTCTGGCACAATCAAAATCAATGGAGAATTGGTCAGTTTTAGTTCGCCCAAAGATGCTATCGCCAAAGGGATTGGCATGGTCCATCAGCATTTTATGCTGGTTCCCACGCAGACGGTCACGGAAAATATTTTGCTGGGCCTGAATGAGCCGCGTTTCTTCATGAAGTTGAAGGAATATGATCAGAAGGTTTTGGCTTTGCAGGAGCAGTTTGGCCTGCGGGTGGACCCGGCGGCCAAAATCTGGCAGCTTTCGGTGGGTGAGCAGCAGCGGGTGGAGATTTTGAAGACGTTGTACCGTGGGGCGAATATTTTGATTATGGACGAGCCTACGGCCGTTCTCGCGCCCCAAGAAATAGACGACCTGATCGTAACGATGCGCGCTATGGTAGCCCAGGGCAAGTCTATTGTTTTCATCAGCCATAAGTTGCAAGAGGTAACGGCCGTTGCCGACCGCGTTACCGTCCTGCGCAAAGGGCCCGTCACCGCCGAAGGCGTGGATATTACCGGCATGACCAAACGCGACCTGGCCCAACTGATGGTCGGGCGCGACGTCGTCTTTTCCGTCGCCAAAATGCCCCAACAACCCGGCGACCTCGTCCTGTCTGTCAAAGACGTTCACGCCGAAAACAACAAAGGCTTGCCCGCCCTACGCGGCGTGTCGCTGGAAGTGCGCCAGGGTGAAATTCTGGGTATCGCCGGCGTCTCCGGCAACGGGCAAAGCGAACTGGCCGAAGTTATCACCGGGATGCGGCCGTGTCAGGGCAGCATTCTCATCAACGGTAAAGAAGTCGCCAACCAGCCGCCGATCATCTCCATTCGCAGCGGCGTGGCCCACGTGCCCGAAGACCGCACCCACGTTGGCAGCGCCCCCAACCTGAGCATTACCGACAACACCATCATGAAAGCATACCGCGAAGAGCCGGTCGCCAAAGGCTGGAGCGTGGATTTTACTTATGCGCGTGACAATGCCCGTAAACTGAAACAGGCTTATGACATCCTGGCCCCTAGCGTGGAGACAATGGCCCGTAAGCTTTCCGGCGGTAATTTGCAGAAGGTGATTCTTGCGCGAGAAATTTCCCAGGAGCCGCGCCTGATGGTGGCGGTGCAGCCGACACGCGGCCTGGATGTGGGGGCGATTGAGGCGATTCAGACTTTGATTTTGGAACAGCGGGAAGCGGGAACGGCCGTACTCCTCGTCTCTGAAGAATTGGAAGAGCTTCTGTCCCTGAGCGATCACATCGCCGTCATTTACGAAGGCGAAATTATGGGCATCGTCGAGGCGGAAACGGCCGACGTAGAAGAGCTTGGCCTCATGATGACCGGTTCTCGCCTCACCGACGTGCGTAAACAAAAGGCGGCAGCAGACGCAGAGAGGGTAGCAGCATGAAATTGCCATTCACCGTCATGTTTGAAAAGCGCATGGACGACGTCCCCAAATGGCTGCCGGCGGCCACTTCCATCGGTTCAGTCATCATCGCTTTCATTATCAGCGGCGTCATCCTGAAACTCATCGGTGGCGAACCGCTGCGGGTTGGAAAATTCTTCTTTGAAGCCACGTTTGGCAGTTGGGCGGCCGTTTCTGATACGATGGTCAAGGCCACGCCGCTGATTTTGGTGGGCCTGGCCTGCACCGTCGCCTTCAAAATGAAGCTGTGGAACATCGGCGCTGAAGGGCAGTTTTACATTGGCGCATTTGCCGCCAGCCTGGTGGTGTTGATTCCCATGGTTCCCTTAGACAGCCCCAAGTTCGTCATCATCGGCCTGATGATCATCATGGGCATGATTGGCGGCGCGGCCTGGGGGTTTATTCCCGGCGTGCTGAAGGGCAAGTTTGGCGTCAACGAGATCATTACCACGCTCATGCTCAACTACATCGCCATCTTGTGGAACAATTTCTGGATTTTCAACAAGTGGAGCGACGCCGGTTTCCAGATGACGCCTGTCTTTGAAAAAACAGCCTGGCTGCCCCGGCTGGCCGATTATGCCCGCGAATATAAAATATTTTCCGGCATTACCTTGCACCTGGGCGTGGTTATTGCCCTGGCGGCCACCGTCGTGGTCTGGTGGGTATTGGAACGCAGCCGTTGGGGCTACGAAATCAAGCTGACCGGCGACAATAAAGAAGCGGCCCGCTACGCTGGCATCAACATCGTCCGCAACGTCATCCTGGTCATGATGTTTTCCGGCGCGCTGGCCGGGCTGGCCGGCATGTCGGAAATCAGCGGCGTCGTCCATCGCCTGCAAGAGCGCATCTCGCCGGGTTATGGTTTCACCGGCATTATCGTCGCCTGGCTGGCCAAGCTCAACCCGTTTGCGGTGGTGCTGGTCGCGGTTTTATTTGGGGCGCTCATTGTCGCCGGGCGTGAAATCCAGCCTTCTGGGTTGGCCCAACTGCTGCAAGGCATTATCCTCTTCATGGTTATCAGCAGCGACGTTCTCTTACGCTATAAAATCCGCATTATTCGGTTGCATACTCCGGCGGCCGGGGAGGTCGAAGTCGCATGAATTTAGAGATTATTCTGCACGCAGGTCTGGCTACCGGCACGATTTTGTTGTTTGCGGCCATTGGCGAAGTATTTTCTGAACGGGCCGGAGTCTTAAATTTGGGCGTCGAAGGGATGATGCTCATTGGGGCGATGGCCGGATTTAGTACGTCGCTGTCTACCGGCAACGTTTGGCTGGGGCTGTTGGCGGCTATTATCGCTGGCGGCATTTTGAGTCTGGCTCATGGCCTGGTGACGATTCATTTTCAAGCGGATCAAGTGGTCAGCGGTCTGTCGCTGACATTTTTGGGCACGGGGTTGGCCCTGGTATTAGGCGAAGGGCTGACCGGCAAAAATCCGCCGTTGGTCCCTTCATTCGACATTCCCGGATTGGCGTCTATCCCGTTCATCGGCCCGGTCTTTTTTGCCGATCACAGTTTGCTGGTGTACGTGGGCTTTATTTTTGCGCCGTTGGCCTGGTACTTCATTTTCCGCACGCGGCCAGGGATGCACTTGCGCGCTGTGGGCGAAAAACCGGATGCGGCCGATACGATGGGCGTGAGTGTCTATGGCTTGCGTTATCTCTACGTGTTTGTGGGCGGCTGCCTGGCCGGTCTGGCCGGGGCCACCATTAGTCTATCGGTGTCGCCGGGCTGGTACAGCGCGCAAACGACTTCCGGGCAGGGCTGGATTGCCGTCGGTCTGGTGATTTTTGCGCAGTGGGATCCGCTGCGGGCGGCATTTGGCGCGTATCTGTTTGGGGCGCTGCGGCGGGGGATTTTGGATTTGCAGGGACCGGCCATTCTCCTGGGGATGAAGAATCCGTTGTACATCAACTCGAACTATGGCTTCTTTTTGCAAATGACGCCGTATATTTTGACGATTCTGGCGCTGGTGATCGGCTCGCGGCAGGCGGCGCGGAAGCGGTTGGGCGCGCCGGCGGCGCTGGGGCTGCCCTATATTCGCGGGGAGCGAGGACTGTAGGGATTGTGAAGTATGAATTGGGAACGGCCGTTCCTCCTCATAAGGTGGGGGAACGGCCGTTTTGTTTTGCTCCCTTATGTGACAAATAGCCCGCTTTTGGTAAACTGTCTGCCGGTATAATTGTTCAGGCCATCACCAGGAGGAAACTGATGCCGGTCGTCTGGTTTATTCGTCATGGTCAAAGCGAGTCCAATGCTGATCTCCGCACGACGCACCCCGCCCACTCGGCGCTGACCCCCTTGGGCCACGAAGAGGCCAGGCAGATTGCCGCGGCTGTGTCGCCGCCGCCGGATTTATTTGTCGTCTCGTCGTTTATACGTGCCCGGCAAACGGCCGTACCCACCCTGGCCCAATTCCCCCACATCCCCGTCGAAACCTGGCCGGTCCACGAATATGTTTACCTGGCCCCAGACCATTACAAAGACACCACCACCAGCGAGCGCTGGCCGGTGGCTATGGCCTATTGGGAGCGAACCGATCCGCACTTTCGCAGCGGGGAAGGCGCAGAATCTTTTGCTGAATTGATGGCGCGGGTCACGGCCGTTCACGCCCAAATCCAGGCCCGTCAGGAAGCTTTCATCGTCGTATTCAGCCACGGCTTGTTCCTGCGCGCCTTGCTGCTCACCCTCATCCTCGGCCGCGCCGCAGCTACGCCGGAGTTCATGGCCCGCTACGCCTACTTTATTCGCGCCCTGGAAATGCCCAACGGCGCTATTCTCAAAACAAACTTCACCGCCAACGGCCGTCCCACTTTCACCGGTTTCGACACCGACCACCTGACTGTCAACTATCAACTACCCGCTACCCACTAACCATGTCTTACGGAACCCTTACCTTCACGTTTACCGGTGGCGCAACGGCCGTTATAGACCTGGCCGCGCCCGACGTTATTCTCGGTCGCTCCGGCGAAGCCGACGTGCAGCTTGCCGACGAACTGGTCTCCAAGCGCCACCTGCGCCTGACCATCAACCAGCAGGGCGTCTGGCTGATGGACCTGGGCGCGACCAACGGCACCTTCCTGGCGGGCAAGCGCCTGACGCCCAATCAATCTGTACCCTGGCCGCCAGGGCAGCCGCTGCAAATCGGCGACACAACCATCGGTTTTACGCCCGCGCTCGCCGCCGACGATACCTGGAGTGAGGATGCGCTGGAATTGACCCCAGCCCCACATGCCTCCAGCGCGCCACCGTCCTGGCGACGGCCGTCGGTCCTCATCGTCCTGGCTTTGTTGATGGTCGCTTTGTGCTTGCTGGGCGGCGTCGCGGCCTGGTGGTTTAGCCAAAATGGGCCATCAAACGCCGAACCAACCAGCAACCCGTCGCTTTTGCCACCAACCCAACCCATCGCCCTGGCTGCCTGCGAACAACCGGAGATTACGGCCGTAACACCCATCGGTGGCCAGTCGCCAACCGTTCAATCAGCCGATTCTGCCCTGCAAACCATCCCTTTGTTAGAACTGCCCTTCCCTTACGATGGTGGCAACGAGGATTTTGGGGGGGAAACGGCCGTTTTCCTCAAAGCTGTTCAACCGGTTCAGGCGGGCGGCCGGGTCAACCGCTTCTTCGACCACCTGTACC
>OEIV010001521.1_pt1 | contig 10371 bp, 11 predicted proteins | sample 1539231 | NCBI WGS metagenome assembly OEIV01 (sample SAMN03794762, study PRJEB22550) | activated sludge metagenome | feature: wastewater treatment plant; material: activated sludge; isolation source: Wastewater treatment plant of a petroleum refinery complex | place: Argentina: Buenos Aires ... | reverse complement strand
GCGCGATCTCGGTCTTGCCGACGCCGGTGGGGCCGATCATCAGGATGTTCTTGGGGGTGATCTCGCTGCGCAGCGGCTCCTCGACCTGGGCGCGGCGCCAGCGGTTGCGCAGCGCGATCGCCACCGCGCGCTTGGCGCGCGCCTGGCCGACGATGTGCTTGTCGAGTTCCGAGACGATCTCGGCGGGAGTCATGTGGCTCATGATGACGATGACGACGACGCGCGGTTGTCCGCGATCTGCTGGAAGATGAAGGACGAGAGCACGAGGTTGTCCTCGGGCGAGACATTGACGAACTCGATGCCGTGGCCCCGGCCGAGCGTCGGCTCGTCGTCGTTGTCGCGGACGGCGCGCACGTAACCGGGCAATTCCATCACGTACTCGATGCCGGAGATGGTCACCTTGAACTTCAGGATGACATAACAGCCCATCGTCAGCTCCGACGACTTGCTCAGCACGAAGGCGCCACCGCTGGAAAGATCGACGATGACCCCGGCGCCACGCCGGCCGTCATCCGTGTCGAAGGCGGCAATGACGCGCAACCTGACGCGCTCGCCCTTGCGGATGTTGAGACCGACGACGTCGGCGGGATAGCTGAGATGCAGGTACGGATAAGGCTTTGCCATGCTGGCCAGCACCGTGCACGGGAAGGCATACACGAACTTGCCGGAAAAGATGCGGGCGATGAAGGCCTGACCTTCCTTGAGATAGATGGGCGAGCCATCCGCCACCGGATTGGTGACGATGATCGACTTGCTCCGATGGTAGCCGATCAGCCGCACGGCGTGACGCCTGGCGTCGACGCTGCCCTGCAACTGCATGGCGTCGCCTGGCTGGATGCGGGTCTCGTCGAGCAGGACACGCACTTCGCGCCTGGCTTCGCTCCGCTGCTGCGTGCCGTGGCCATCCGGCACCTCGATGCGCAAGTCCAGTTCGCGGACATGCCGGCGCTTGAGGATCTGCTCCTTGTCCTGCTCGCTGGCCAGCACCGTGCCGCGCGCCAGGATCAGTTGGCCGTTGGTGTCGTAGATGTCCCAGCGCAGCGGCTGGCCGATCTCGAAGTCCTGGGGTTTGACGGGAACGCGCGACACAATGGGCGGTGAACTATTCGCCGAGGGTTTCGATGGTGAAGTTGCGGTTGGTGTAGATGCAAAGCTCGGCCGCGATCTCCAGCGACTTGCGCACCAGCGCCTCCGGCGGCAGGTCGGTGTTCTCCAGCAGCGCGCGCGCCGCCGACTGCGCGTAGGCGCCGCCGCTGCCGATGGCGACGATGCCCTGCTCCGGCTCCAGCACGTCGCCATTGCCGGTGATGATGAGCGAATGCTCGCGATCGGCCACCGCCAGCATGGCCTCCAGCCGGCGCAGCATGCGGTCGGTGCGCCAGTCCTTGGCCAGCTCGACCGCCGAGCGCAACAGATTGCCCTGGTGCTTGTCCAGCTTGGCCTCGAAGCGTTCGAACAGGGTGAAGGCATCGGCGGTGCCGCCGGCGAAACCGCCGAGAATGCGATCGTTGTAGATGCGTCTCACCTTGCGCGCCGACGCCTTGACCACGATGTTGCCGAGCGTTACCTGGCCGTCGCCGCCGAGCGCGACAACGCCGCCCCGGCGCACGGAGAGAATGGTGGTGCCGTGATATTGTTCCAAGCGCGCTTACCTCAGGCCTTGCGCAGCTCGATGCCGGCCACGCGGTCGAGCCCGATGATTTCCCAGAGCGCCGCCAGCAAGTGACTGGCACCGACGAAACGCACCGGCTTGCCCGTCGCCGACAACCGGGTGACGAGGTTCATCAGGTTGGCGGCGGCGACGAAGTCCATGCGCCGCACGCGACTGACATCGACCGTCAACGCCGGCTCCGCGCCGGCGCGCTCGTCGATGGCGGCGAAGGCGTCGTCCATGCCGGAAACGATGTCGCCTTCGAGCCGGCAGGCGGCCGCGTCTTCCTCCGGCCTGGATGTCGCGCCCGCCGGCTCGCCTTCCTCGACGACCGGCGACATGGCCCGCCCGGACTCCCATGACGGCGGTGACACCTCGAAGGTAATGGCGTAATTGACCGCCGCCTCGTCGAAGGACGCCTGATCGCCAAGCTGCTGATACAGTTCCAGCAGCAGCAGCCAGGCCTGCTCGTTGTTCCGGTCGCCCGTTGCCGCCACGGGCGCCAGCAGCGCCACGGCCTTGTCGGCGCCCACCAGCGTGCATGCCTTGCCAGTGCGCTTCAGCTGCCGAAGCGCCTCGTTCAGCAAGGCACAGCCGTCCTCGTCGAAGTCGGCAACCTTCGTCAGGCTGAGCCTCACCGCGGTGCCCTTTTCGGCATGCCTGAACAACTGGCCAACGGCTTCCTGCACCTTGTCGCCGCGCAAGGTGGCCAGCGCCGCGGTCGGCGTGCCGCCAGGACTGACTTTGGTAGCACCGGCATCTTCGCCGGCGGTGGTCCACGCCGGCGGCGATGTCTCGAACCGGGCCGCGAACTCGATGGCCAGCTGCTCGAACTCGGCCTGCCGGCCGAGCAGCTGGTACAACTCGAAGAGCATGCCCCAGGCCCGCCGGGCATGCGCGCCGAGATCGTCGGCGCGAATCGCGCCCTCGAGCGGCGCGCAAGCCGCGTCGGGCTGCTCGGCGGAAAACAGCACCGCCGCCTGCTCGATCGCCGCCGGTATCTGATGAAAGGTTTCCTGGACCTCGATGCGCGCCGGCGAGCGCTTGGGAATCTCGCCGGGCTGGGTGAAATCGAGCGTGGTCAGTTCATCGCGTTGCTTTGCGGCAGCAGGTACCGCCGCCGGCCTGGTCGCCGGTCGTGCGGAGCCCTTGCCCCCGAGCGGGGCCGGAGCCGGTTTCTTGCCGAAGAGGGAGAATGCCACGTCGATCAGGCCTAATTGTCGTGCGGGAATTCTCTCATAGATCGCCCCACCGCGTGCCGCCGGGTACCGGATCGAACCGCACACTCGAGAATCGCTGCCCCGCCTTCCGGTTCAGGAGCTCGAGATGACAAAGAGAGCAACGAGCAAGGTCACCAGAACCGGGCCAAAGGGCTGATCGAGGACCAGCGCCAGCCAAAACGCCGTCGCGAAGCCTGTCGCGCCAATGCCTATCGCCAGCCATTGGGCGCGTCGCCAGTCCGTACTCCGCCGAAAGGCGAGCCAAGGCGGTATGAAGATCAGGGCGAAGCTCGCCATCAAGCCGAATGTGACCAAGCCGGCGGCAATCGCCGTGGCGGCGAGCAGGTCGAAACCGAGATGCCAGCACCAAGCCGGCAGGCCGTTCGCTCGTTCCCGCTCGGGGAAGAGGCGCGCGGCGACAAGTCGCGGCGTCAGCCAGCGCAGCGCCGGCAAGGCCGCGAGCACAACCGCGATATCGATGGCGAACTCGCGCCAGCCAGCGAAATACAGCTGGCCATCGATCAGCGCATGCGCCAGCGCATCCCCCAGCGTCGTGTTCGCGGCGATGAGCAGCGTGAGCGCCCAACCGGCGAGAATCATCAGGCCGTAGGCCGAATTGCTGCGTCCGCCGCTCGCCTGCTTCGCGCCCGCGCCCGCGAGCGCCCCGGCCAGGGCGCCGACGAAGGCCGGCAGGTGGGCCGCCATGCCCAGGAGCGCGCCCGCCGCGGCCAGATGAGCCAGTCCCAAGGTGGCCAGCCATTCGTCGCGCAGGCGCAGCAGGTTGCCGACCAGCGGCAACAGCACCGCAAGCGTCAGGCCCGCGAAGAACGGGACAGTCAAGAGGCTATCCACCGGCGGCCTCCAGGACGACGATGCGAGTACACACGGCCACCAGGAAATCCCGGTCATGACTGACGACCAAGGTCGCACACCGCGCGCGCGCGGCGGCAATTTCTTCAATGGCCGCGCGGACATGGCTGGCATCCAGATTGTTGGTCGGCTCGTCGAGGAGAATCAGGTCGCTCTCGCCTGCCAGCGTCGCCCAGAGCATCAGCAACTGATACTCGCCGCCCGAGAGACGATCGATGCGCATGCCCAGCTTTTCCGCCAAGCGCGCCGGCGGTGGCAAACGATCGGCCCCCAGCGTGGCGAGCAGCTCGCGCCCGGACAGGGGGATTTCCGGCAGACGCACGGGCTGCTGCGATAGATAACCGATGCGCGTCGCCGGTGGGCGCTCGATGCTTCCCGAGAACGAGCGGGCGGTACCCAGCACGGCTTTCAGCAGCGTCGACTTGCCGATGCCGTTCGAGCCGGCCAGCCCCACCACCTCGCCACGGGCGACCGACAACGTCGCCGGCGGCGAGACTGGGGCCGCATAGCCGGCCACGGCATCGACGAGCGTCAGTATCACTTCGATGGCGCCAGCGCTTCCGCCCAGCGGTCGACCAGCGCGAAGTAGGCGTTCGCATCCGCGCCCGCCGGTGGGTCGATCGGCAGCACCGCGACCTTCCAGCCGCTCAGACCGGCCAGCTTCTCGGCCCCGGCCGGCGGCTGATAGGGTGTATGCACGATCACGCCCTGCCTGCCGCCCCGACCCCTGAGTTTGCCAGCCAGCGCTTCGAGGTGGCTCGCCGTCGGCGCCACGCCCGGCACCGGCTCCAGCATGCCGTGCAGCGTCAGGCCGAGTGCATGTAGCAGGTAGGCGCCGTCCTTGTGGTACAGCACGGCCCCGCCGCTGCCCGCCGTTTTCTGCTTCCAGGCCGGCAGTTTTTCCTCGACTGCGGCGGCAAAGCCCTTCGCCCGCTCGCGGTAATCCGCCGCATGAGCAGCGTCGAGTTGCGCGAGCCGTTCCGCCAGCGCCTTGGCAATGGTCGCCATGCGCGCCGGATCGAGGTTAACGTGCGGATTGCCGGCCGGATGCACATCGCCTTGCGCACGATCAGCGGCCTGCCCGGCATCGAGCAGCGGCACCTGGGCCGCCGCCTCGAAATACCCGGCCCGGCCCGGCAGGATGGCACCATTGGCGGCACCATTCATCGCGGCCGGCAGCCAGCCGATTTCCAGCTCGGCGCCGACGGCAACGACCAGTTGGGCATCGCGCAGCGCCCGCATCATCGAGGGTCGCGCCTGCAGCATGTGCGCATCGCGGTCGGGTGGCGCCAGCTCCGTCACCTTGACCCGCGGTCCGCCCACGGTGCGTGCCAGCATGCCCATGCTGGAGGTCGTCGCCACGACCTCCAGTGCCCAGGCCGGCGCGGCGACGAGCAAAAAAAGAAACAACCAGAGTCGCTTCATCGTCATCCCTTTCAGAAGCTATGTGCGCCGTGGGCGCCCAGGCTGTGCTGGTATTGCAGGAATATCTGGTTGGCGTTTTCCTTCGCGCCCTCGACCCACAGGTTGCCCCGAGAGGCCTGCAGGCGCAGCAACGAGAAGTGGTCGATGTGGCGCGTCAGCGCGAACGTCCAGCGATCCGACTTGTTACCCTTCCACGGGCTGCCCGACGGCATGTCCACCTTGTTGGTCAACCCCGTCGCATCGTAACGCACGCCCGCCTGCCAGTACGGCAGGAAACCGTAAGTCCCCTGCACGACAAAGCCGTCCTGCACGAAATCGAACGGCGTGCCGACCAGCGTGCCGCCCTCATGGAAGGCGACCTTGAGATCCTTGTTCAGGCGCAGATACTCGCCGACGAGTTTGACGTTGCCCTGGCCACCGTAACGTCCCGCATCGTACTTGTAGACCGCATCGAGGCCCCAGGCCTTGCCCTTGCCTTGCAGTGCGGTGACGAGCGCGACCGGATTCTCCGCCGAATGGTCGTGCACTTCCTGATGCTGGCTGGATCGAGCGACCCAGCCGCCGAACTGCAGGGCGTGGTTGATGCCGAGATCCGGACCGAACTTGGCGAACACGGTGGTCAGGCGTGGGCCGGATTTCTTGCCGGCGAGTCCGCCCGCCGCCGTGCCGGCCAGTGGCGCACCGTCGGCGCGGACATCCGCGATCTCTTCGCCACTGCTGGCAAAGGTCTGCTCGTTGCCTTGCAGGAACTCGACGCCCAACTGGGTGAACCAGTTGCCGGTCTTCGGCAGCCAGCTCAGGCGCAGGCCGGTATCCACGAGGCCATGTTCTCCAAGCAGGGTGCGATAGGGCAGGTTCTGGTCCACGAAATCCCACTGGTGTGGATGTTGGGCATTCAGGTAGCCAATCCCGGAGAGAAACTTGCCGCCGCGGACTTTCAAGCCATAAGGCAGGCTGCGCGTGTCGAAATACGCCTCTTCAAGTTCGACATCACCGTCGCGGCTGACGGTCATCAGCGCCGTGGCGTCGAAATGCGGGCTGACCGTCGCCGAGAAGGCCAGTTCGGTCTCGCGCAGGTTGAAGCCGCGCTCCAATTCGCCGTGCGCATGGCCCTCGTGCTCGTGGCTGTGGTTGATACCGTCGATGTGCTCGTACATCTCGGTACTGCCGCCCCCCTTGTTGTCGCGGAAATAGACGCCGTCGAGGATCAGCGAGATTTGCGGATTGAACGCGCTGCCGGCACCGACCTGACCGGTGCCTGCAACCACCGGCGCCGACGCGGCGGTGGTTGCAGGCCTGGCTTCGGCATCGGCCAATCGCTTCTCGAGCGCGGCGATACGGTCCTCGTAACTCTTCTTCAACTGCGCGACTTCCTCGCGCAAGGCTTTCAGGTCATCGGCCTGCGCCAGCGGCGCGGCCAGGGCCAGCGCGACGGCGACCCACAGGGAATTCCTTTGCATGGCATTCTCCAAAACAAATGACGGACGGCACCCGAATCTGCGGGCGCCGAAACTTCGTTGCCTGTTTCAGAGAACTGCGGGAGGTGCGCGAGCAAGGTAGCGCAGCGGTACGGCGACGGCAACCGCAAGCTGCGTCACCGCGATCGGCGTCTCGACGACGCCATCGAAAGTCAGCCGTCGCGATACGCCAAAGGGCGCTGCAAACACGAGTCCGGAGGCACCGACGCACGTCGTGCAGACATGCGAAAGCGTCAGCGCCTCACCATGCCCCTCGTCTCCGCCATCAATGGTGGTCAGCGCCGAACCCGCCGGACCGATGTGCCCGATCATGTGCGCGAACGCCACTTGCTGCGCTCCGAGGAGCAGCAGCGCGAGCAGGACGGCAACGAACGGACGCAGGCGGGTCATGGCGTATAGCCTATCAGGAAACGTGCAGCAACAGCCCCTTGAGGTATTCGCCTTCCGGGAAGGCCAGCGCAACCGGGTGATCGGGCGCCCCTTGCAAACGCTGGATGACGCGCGCCTCGCGGCCGGCGTCGAGCGCCGCGCCGGCAACGATCTTCTGGAACAGTTCGAGGCCGATGCCGCCCGAGCAGGAACAGGTCATCAGCAGCCCGCCCGGTGCCAAGAGCTTGCAGCCGAGCAGGTTGATGTCCTTGTAGGCGCGCGCCGCGCGCTCGGCGTGCGAGGCGGACGGCGCGAACTTGGGCGGATCGAGCACGATCAGATCAAAATTTTCACCGGCAGCCTTGAGCTTGCGCAGTTCGTCGAAGACGTTGGCGCAGCGCCACTCGGCACGCGCGGCATCGAGCCGCGGATTGAGCGCGAGGTTGGCGGTGGCACGGTCGAGCGCCGGCTGCGAGCTGTCGATGGAGATGACGGCCACGGCACCGCCGGCCAGCGCCTGCAAGGAAAATCCACCGGTGTAACAAAAGCAGTTGAGCACGCGCTTGCCCGCGCTCAACTCGCCGAGCAGCTTCCTGTTGTCGCGCTGGTCGAGATAGAAGCCGGTCTTGTGGCCCGCGACGATATCTACCGCCATCTTCACCCCGTGTTCCTCGATGACGATCTCGCCCACGCCACCGCTGGGCGCTTCGCCGCGCAGCCAGCCCACACGCGGCTCCAATCCTTCCAGCCCGCGCACGTCGGAGTCCGACCGCTCGTAGATGCGCTCGCAGCCCGTGGCCTGCACCAGCGCGTCGGCAATGGCTTCGCGCCACTTGTCGGCGCCGGCACTCGTCAGTTGCACCACGACCGTGTCGCCGCATTTTTCATCACGATACCGGTCGGCGATCACGCCGGGCAGGCCGTCGGACTCGGCGTGGATCAGGCGTAGTCCGTGTTCAAGAGTCAGCCGTGGCGGCACGCCGCGCCGGGCCACCGATGCCGCGACGCGGCGCTTGAAGAAAGCGTTGTCGATGATTTCGTCCGGGTCGAAGCTCCAGACGCGCGCGCGGATCTGCGACGCGGGACTCCATGCCGCCTTGGCCAGCACCTGTTGGCCAGCGACGACTTCGACGGTGTCGCCGGGTCTGGCACGACCCGCCAGCCGCTCCACCGAGCCGGCGAATATCCACGGATGCCGGCGCAGCAGCGAGCGCTCCTTGCCGGGTGCGAGGATCAGTTGCGCGCTCACTTGCCGGCCTTCATCTTTGCTCGCGGATGGGCGGCATCATAGACCTTGGTCAGATGCTGGAAGTCGAGGTGCGTGTAGATCTGCGTGGTGCCGATGTTGGCGTGGCCGAGCATTTCCTGCACGGCGCGCAGGTCGCCCGAGGATTGCAGCAGGTGCGAGGCGAACGAGTGGCGCAGCATGTGCGGATGCACGTGCAGGCCGACGCCGGCCCGCTTCGCCCAGGCATCGAGCCGCCGTTCGACGGTGCGCGGATTGAGGCGGTTGCCGCGCCGGCCGACGAACAGCGCCGCTTCGTCCGCTGCCGCCAGCGTCGGGCGTCGGTCCAGCCAGGCGCGAATGGCTGCCGCCGCCTTGGCGCCGAGCGGCACGACGCGCGTCTTGCCGCGCTTGCCGGTCACCGTCACCGTGCCTTCGGCCAGGTCGAAATTCCCGCCCAGGTCGAGCCCGGCCAGTTCCGCCAAGCGCAGGCCCGAGGAGTAGAACAGCTCGAACATCGCCTTGTCGCGCACCTCCAGCAGCGCTTCGGCCGGCGCGTCGAGCAGCGCCTGCGTCTGGTCGATCGACAGCGCCTTGGGCAGCGCCTTGGCCCGCTTCGGCGCACGCAGGCCGTCGCAGGGGTTGCGCGCCACGGCGCCGCGCCTGGCCAGCCAGCGATAGTAAGCGCGCCAGGCCGACAGCGTACGCGCCAGCGAACCGGCGGCGAGGCCCTGGCCGTGCAGTTGCATGACGAAGCGGCGCAGCTGGTGCGGCGCCAGACCGGACAGCTTGCATTCGCCCGCCAGTTCGGTCAGACGGGCGAGGTCGTGGCCGTAGGCCGCGAGGGTATGGGGGCTGGCGCGGCGTTGATGCGCGAGTTCGTCGAGAAAACTGTCGACCGAGGTGCCGGCCATGGCGAAGCGATCAGCCAGCGACGCGCAACAGCGCCACCGCCGCCATGTCGCCAATGCGCTGTAGATAGAGCGTCCCCATCTCGGGGTAAAAGCGCCTCGGCTCCTCGCTACCCAGCAGCAGCAGGCCGAAGCAGGCACCTTCATTGCGTTCGCGCAGCGGAATCTGTGCCACCGATCGCACGTGGCCCGCCGCCTCGCCCAGCCAGGCAACAGCCTGCTGACCGGCGGCGCTGCCGCAGTAGGGATGCTTGAGACCGCCGGCCAGGGCCTTGATGGCGTCGTCGACCGCCGCGTGTTCGACGGCATCGCCGCCGCCAACGTCGCCAATTCCCCATAGCCGCACGGCAACATGCGGCACGGCGAAGTCGCCGCCGAGGTGGGCGTAAAGCGCGCGCATGACGCCGGGCAGATCGCCGGCGCCCAGCAGCGCGACGCCGAGGCGATGCACCTTGGCCGATATGACATCGTTTTCCTCGCCGAAGGCGATCAACTCGGCCAGCTTGGCCTCCAGCTGCCGAATCCTGTCCCGCAGCACCCCCATCTGTCGCTCGGTGATGGAAACGGCCTTGTCGCCGTGCGGGCTGGGAATAGCGATCTGATACAGCAGCTCGGCGTGCTGGGCGAAGAATTCCGGATGGCGCTTCAGGTAGTCGGCAACGTCATTGGCATCCATGGGCAAACCAGGCTCCATCGATCAGGGATTGTCGGGCAACACGATCTCGCCCTCGAACACGGTAATGGCGGGGCCGGTCATGCGCACGGTGCTGCCGTGACCGGCCCAGGCGATCGATAGCGCGCCGCCGCGGGTCGCCACCCGCACCGGCGAGTCGAGCACGCCGCGCAGGATGCCGGCCACCACCGCGGCGCAGGCGCCGGTGCCGCAGGCCAGGGTCTCGCCGGCGCCGCGTTCGTATACGCGCAGGCGGATGGCGTGGCGATCGACGATCTCCATGAAGCCGGCGTTGACGCGGCGCGGAAAGCGTTCATGCGCCTCGATCAGCGGGCCGTAGCGCGCGACGGGAAAGTCGTCGACGTCGACCACCACCTGCACCGCGTGCGGATTGCCCATCGACACGGCGGTGATGTCGAACACCTTGTCGGCCACGCGCAGCGGCTGCACGACGTCGCTGCTGTCGCTCTCGAAGGGAATCTCGTCGGGCATCAGGCGCGGCACGCCCATGTCGACCGTGACCTGGCCATCGGCCTCCAGTCTCGGCGC
>OEIV010001520.1_pt1 | contig 10373 bp, 7 predicted proteins | sample 1539231 | NCBI WGS metagenome assembly OEIV01 (sample SAMN03794762, study PRJEB22550) | activated sludge metagenome | feature: wastewater treatment plant; material: activated sludge; isolation source: Wastewater treatment plant of a petroleum refinery complex | place: Argentina: Buenos Aires ... | reverse complement strand
ACGTGTGCTCTTCCGATCTTGGACCAGTTCCTGTGCATGGCCTTCGCTCAACTGACCTACCGGGAGAGCCTGCGCGATATCGAAGCCTGTCTGCGCAGCCCGGTGACCAAGCTCTACCACATGGGATTTCGCAGCACGGTCGCGCGCAACACCCTGGCCAACGCCAATGCGGTACGCGACTGGCGCATCCATGCCGACTTCGCCCAGAGCCTGATCAGCATCGCCCGACGACTGTATGTCGACGAGCCCTTCGGCGTCGATCTGGCCAACACCGTCTACGCCCTGGACGCGACGACGATCGATCTGTGTCTTTCGGTGTTTCCCTGGGCGCCGTTCCGTTCGACCAAGGCCGCGGTGAAGATGCATACGCTGCTCGACCTGCGCGGCAACATCCCAAGCTTCATCCACATCAGCGACGGCAAGTGGCACGAGGTCAATATCTTCGACATGCTGGTGCCCGAGGCCGGGGCCTTCTACGTCATGGATCGGGGTTACATCGACTTCGAGAAACTGCACCACTTGCACCTGGCCGGCAGTTTCTTTGTCATCCGTGCCAAGTCGAACCTGCGTTTCCAGCGCCGTTACTCGCGGGCATCGGATCGGCCCAACGGCATCATCTGCGACCAGATCGGCACACTCACCGGTTTCTACTCGGTCAAGGGCTATCCGACGCCGTTGCGTCGTATCCGGGTCAAGGATGCCGAAGGCAAGAGTCTGGTGTTCCTGACGAACAACGCCGACCTGCCGGCTCAAGCCGTTGCCGAGTTGTATCGCTGCCGTTGGCAGGTCGAGTTGTTCTTCAAATGGATCAAGCAGCATCTGCGTATCAAGTCCTTCTTCGGCACCTCGGAGAATGCGGTCAAGTCCCAGATCTGGATTGCCGTCTCGGTCTATGTGCTTGTCGCCATCCTCAAGAAGCGGCTGAACCTCTCCGCCTCGCTCTACGAAATCCTACAAATCCTCAGCCTCACCATGTTCGAAAGAACCCCGCTGGATCAACTACTTGCTCGCATTCCGCCCTCGCCAGATCAACCAGAAAATCCCAACCAGTTGATTCTGTTCGATTAACGTTGGGACACTACTGATCTGCATCATGTCGTCAGCGACATCACGGGCGTGACGGGGATGCGGATCATTCGGGCGATCATTGCAGGCGAGCGTGTCCCGGAGGTGCTCGCTAGGCCGCACAGCAGCTGTCGGCACATGCCGCCGATGCAATGCAAACGCGCCTCGATTCGATTAACCTTGCAACCGGACTTCCTGCCGAATGACTGGTAAGGCTAGTGGGGGCAGGTCAGTCGGGTTGGAAGGTGAAAAATCGAGGGAAGCTCAGGTGGTGGCGAGCCGGGACTTCCGCTGAAAATCGTCCCATGGCGCGCGGCAGCCGGCGGTCGAAAAAGAATTGACACTTCAATGCATGATGTGCAAGTCTATGACCGCAAGCCCGGCCGGGGCGGATCGTTCCGAGCCGGGGCTTGTTCGGTGCCGCCCCACACTTTCAGGAGAACGAGCAACATGACGGATCAAACTTACCTGGACTGGCCATTCTTCGAGCCGCGGCATCGGGCGCTCGCCAGGGAGTTGGACCAATGGGCCGAGTCGAACGTGGGCGAGGACGAAGGCCTTGCCGTCGAGGATCATTGCCGGGCGCTGGTCAGGTGGTGGGGCCGGGGGGGGTGGCGGCGTCCCGTGGTGGGGGGCGCCGCCCAGGGGGGCGTCGCCGATCGCATCGACACGCGCGCACTGTGCCTGTCGCGGGAAATCCTGGCCCGCCACGCCGCGCTGGCCGATTTCGCCTTCGGCATGCAAGGCCTGGGGTCGGGCGCAATTTCCCTGAGCGGCAACGCGGCACAGAAAGCGCGCTATCTGCCGCCAGTGGCGCGGGGCGAGGCGATTCCGGCATTTGCCCTGTCGGAGGCGAACGCGGGATCGGACGTCGGCGCCATGACCTGCTCGGCTCGCCGCGAGGGCGACGAGTATGTCATCGACGGCGAGAAGACGTGGATATCGAATGGCGGGATCGCCGATTTCTACGTCGTCTTCGCGCGCACGGGCGAGGCGCCGGGAAGCCGCGGGATTTCGGCGTTCATCGTGGCGGCGGATACCCCTGGCTTTGAAGTCGCCGAGATCATCAGGGTAATCGCTCCGCATCCGCTGGCGCGGCTTCGATTTTCGGCGTGCCGGGTTCCGGCCACGGCGATGTTGGGCGAGCCGGGGCAGGGTTTCAAGATCGCCATGCGCACGCTGGATGTCTTTCGATGCTCGGTGGCGGCGGCGGCGCTGGGCTTCGCGCGCCGCGCCTTCGATGCCGCCGTGACTCGCGCCACCACGCGCTCGATGTTCGGGCAGCATCTGTCGGATTTCCAGCTGACCCAAGCCAAGTTGGCGGAAATGGCGACGGCGATCGACGCGGCCGCGCTGTTGACCTATCGCGCCGCGTGGAAGGCGGATCAAGCACTGCCCACCACGCGCGAAGTGGCGATGGCCAAGCTGGTCGCGACGGAGTCGGCGCAAGAAGTGATCGATGCGGCGGTGCAGATTTTCGGTGGCCTGGGCGTCGTTTCGGATATGCCGGTCGAAAAGCTGTATCGCGAGATTCGCGCGTTGCGAATCTATGAAGGCGCCAGTGAGGTGCAACTGTTGATCGTGGCGCGGGAAATTCTCAAGTCGGCCGCCGCCAAGGAAAGTTGATGGAGGCGGCGCTGTCGACAACCAACGCCCCGCCCGCCCGCCCGCCGATACCACCGACACGCCGATGTCATCCAAGAGTCCATCGCTAGCCGCAGGAGCGGTCTGGAGCAGCGCCTTTCGCCCATTCTTCCTGCTCGGCTCGGCGGACGGGCTGCTGCTGATGTGCCATTGGCTCGGCGTCACCGCCGAATTGTGGCCAGGGCTGACCAACGACTTGCCACGACAGCTCTGGCATGGCCACGAAATGGTCTTCGGCTTCGCCGCCGCGGTGGTCGTCGGTTTCGTGCTGACGGCGCTGCCGAGCTGGGCGAACACCACGGAAATCGTCGGTGCGCGGCTCCGGTGGCTAGTCGGGCTCTGGCTCGCCGGGCGGGTCGCGATGATCCTGCCGATGTCGCCACTCATCGCCACATTGCTCGACGGTGCGTTGTTTCCGGTCATGGCCGGCATGCTGGCGCCGCAACTGGCGCGGGCGTCGAATCGCTACTACCTGCTGCTGCTGCCCATACTCGTCGCGCTGTGCGCGGCGAACCTCATCTTTCACGGCGGCATGGCCGCCGCCGACGCCGGCGCCATGTCGGCCGGCCTGCGTTTGGCGATCCATGCGCTCATTCTACTTTTCGTGCTGACGGCCGGTGTCCTGACGCCGATCTTCACCGGCAACGCGCTGCGCGAGAAGGGGCGGGATGACGCCATCCCCTTGCTGCCCTGGCTCGATGCGCTCGCCGCGATGACCGTGGTGGCGCTGGCGAGCGCGGATCTGGCGCGTCTGCCGGCGATGACGATGGGAAGCCTGGCGTTGCTCGCCTGCGCGGTGCATGCCGTCCGCCTGGTGCGCTGGCGGGGCTGGCGCGTGGTTGACGCGCCGCTGGTGCTTGTCATGCATCTCGGTTACGCCTGGCTGACGGTCGCTTTTGGTCTGAAGGCCGCCGCCGCGCTTGCCGGTGGCGTCACCGAGTCGGCCTGGGTACACGCGTTCACCGTTGGCGCCCTCGGCATGATGATGATGGGATTGATGACGCGCGTCACCCTGCGCCATACCGGGCGGTCGCTGCGCGTGCCGGCGACGCTACTGCTGGCCTATGCGTCGATGTTCGTCGCGGCGGTGCTGCGTGTTGGCGCGGCGCTTGGCGCGCCGGAACCGCAATGGCTGAAGGGTTCGGCGCTGCTTTGGGCCATCGCCATCCTCCTGTTTTTCGCGCGCAGCGGTGCGATGCTCTGGCGCGAGAGTTTGCCGGCGCGACCGTCGATTCGCTGAACCCAGCCCCGGTATCGCTGGTCCGACGAGCGACATGGCGGTACCGGTGCTTTCATGAACGGCGTCGGGTCTGCGAGGGCAGCTCCGCGAATAGCTTGCGATAGTCGGCGGAGAAATGGCCGAAGTGGCGTGCTGCCCCTGAGTGGTGGGCGAGTCGAGTTTGCCGGCCGCGATGTTTCCAAACTCTCGGTCGAGGTGCGAGTGGCGCAAGGCTTGTCGCTGGTGCCGGAGCGTCGCGAGTTGTTTGGTGAACTCAGCGTCGAGGACAACTTGCGCCTGGGCGCGTTTGCGCGGCTACGGCGCGGCGAGCGCAATGCCGCTGGCGATCTGGAGAGTATTTACGCGCGCTTTCCGCGCCTGAAGGATCGGCGGCGACAGTTTGCGGCGACGCTGTCGGGGGGTGAGCGTCAGATGCTGGCCATCGGCCGTGCCCTGATGGCAAGACCGAAACTATTGATGCTCGATGAACCGAGTCTTGGCTTGGCGCCGTTGATCACGCGCGAGATACTGTACATCGTGGCTGAACTGCGCGACACTGGCGTCGCCATCCTGTTGATCGAGCAGAATGCCCGCGCCGCGTTGCAGATTTCCGACCGTGGCTATGTTCTTGAGACCGGCGAAGTGGCGCTGCGGGGCAGCGCCACCGAGCTTGCCAATGATCCGCGCGTGATCGAATCCTACCTTGGACTGAGGAGCGCCACACCGGTTGCCCAGACATGATTCGGGCGATCGGGGTGCCAACCAATGACGCTTGATATTGCCTATATCGCCCGTAGTTTCACCGCGGTGGAGAATCGCGACCCGAAGGCCGATGAACTGCTCTGCCGCGCATATGCGGAGACCCATGTGATTCCGGTGATCGGCCTGACCGGCCCCGCCGGCGCCGGCAAGTCCACGCTGCTCGACCACTTGGCGGTGTATTGGGCCGAGTCTGGCGAGCACGTTGCGGTGATCGCGGTGGATCCATCGAGCCCTTATACGGGGGGCGCGGTGCTTGGCGATCGCGTACGCATGGATCGCGCCAGCGGACATTCGCGTGTGTTCGTGCGCAGTCTGTCGTCGCGGGGCCACCTGGGAGGTTTGAGTCGCGTGGTGCACGACATGGTGACGGTTTGTGGCGTGCTTGGTTTTTCGCGCGTGATCGTCGAGACGGTGGGCAGCGGGCAATCCGATATCGAAGTCGCCGATCTGGCGGACTGCGTCGTGGTGGTCTCCGTGCCTGGGCTGGGCGATCATGTGCAGGCCGCCAAGGCCGGTATCCTGGAAATTGGCGATGTCTATGCAGTCAACAAGGCCGATCTGCCCGACGCCGAAACAGTGGTGGGAAATCTGTTGACCAACGTGGGTCTCAGCTATCCCGGTGACGGGGGAGTCAATTCGTCGAGCGTATCGCCCAGGGGCGCCCTGAAGTCAAGTTCCGCGCAGCACGAGCGCCATGGGCAGCCGGGCGTCGAACCCACTTATTGGCGGCCACCGGTACTGCGTGTCGTTGCGCGCCAGGGCGATGGGGTACCCGAACTGGCGGCGGCGTGCGATGCCTTCCTGGTCTGGCAGCACGAGACAGTGCGCGACACGAATCGCCGCGCCGGCCGCGTGCGGCGGCATTTGCTGCGCCTGGCCATCGCCGAACTGTCGCGAACGGCGGGAGATCGGGCGCAGGCGGCGGCGCTTGACGATGGCGCCCGGGCGCTGAGCAGCGGGCGTTGCACGCCCGACGAGGCCGCGATGGAATGCCTGCGCGCGCTATGCGCCGCCACGCTGGGCGCCGACGCCGGCATCCGGCGGGACTGATTCCATCGCCCGGACAAGGTGCGCCCGATGACGCGGCTGCGCCCCGTGAGCCTTGGCCCGCGTGGCGTCCAGGTCAGCCGTGAAGACGATGGCTCGATCGTTCTCCGGTCACCTTTCCCGCTCGCACCATATCCGCGCACCCTGAGCGAAAGACTGAGGCACTGGGCCGCGGTCGCCGGCGACAGGACCTTCCTGGCCGAGCGGGATGCGGCGGGCGGCTGGCGCACCCTGAATTATCGCGATACCCTTGCCAGCGTGCGCCGCGTGGCGCAGGCGCTGCTCGATCGGCGGTTGTCGCCGCAACGGCCAGTGCTGATTCTGTCCGGCAATGGCATCGAGCATGCGCTGCTCGGCTTGGCGGCGATGCACGTGGGCATTCCGTATGCATCATTGTCGACGAGCTGTTCGCTGCTGTCGACCGGCTTCGCGCGGGTGCGGCACGCCTCCAGGATCATGACGCCCGGCCTGGTCTTCGCCGACCATGGCGCGCGCTACGCCGGCGCCCTGGCCGCCGCGACCACCGTGGGGACGGAGCTGGTGGTCGGCCACGATCCGCCGCCGGGACGACCGGTCAGCCTTTTTGCGGAACTGCTGGACGCGGAAGCCACGGCCGTCGTCGATGCGGCCGCGAGCCGCGTCGATGCCGACACCGTGGCCAAGATATTGTTCACCTCGGGGTCCAGTGCCGCGCCCAAGGGCGTCATCAACAGCCAACGCATGCTATGCGGCAACCAACAGATGCATCTTCAGGCGTGGCCTTTCCTGGCCGAGAAGCCACCGGTGATCGTCGACTGGGCGCCATGGAGTCACACCTTTGGGGCCAATGCAGTCTTCAACGCGGCGCTTTACAACGGTGGCACGCTGCATGTCGATTCGGGCCGGCCGACACCGGAAGAGATTGGCGAAAGTGTCCGGAATCTGACCGATATCCGTCCCACCGTCTTTTTCGGCGTGCCGGTGGTTTTTCAGATGCTGTTGCCTCACCTGGAGCGCAACGCTTATTTCCGCGAGCGTTTTTTCAGCCGGCTCGACATGATGTTCTATGCGGGCGCCACCCTGCCGCCCAAACTCTGGGATCGGTTGCGGCAACTGGCTGTCGACACCTGCGGCGAGCGCATCCTGATGACCACCGGGATGGGCGCGACAGAAGTGGGCGCGACGCTGACGACGGCCAACTGGGATGCGGATCGGGCTGGTGCGATCGGGCTGCCGCTGCCCGGAGTCGAGCTCAAGCTGGTGCCGAGCGGCGGCAAACTGGAACTGCGCGCGCGGCCCCACGATCATGCCCGGCTACTGGCGGCAGCCGGAACTGACGGCCAAGGCCTTCGATGATGATGGCTGGTATTGCCTGGGGGACGCCGTCAAGTTCATGGATCCGCTGGCGCCGGAGCAGGGATTGATGTTCGATGGCAGGCTTGCGGAGAACTTCAAGCTGATTACCGGCACCTGGGTCAATGTCGGTCCCCTACGCGTCCTGGCCAACGACCACTTCGCACCGCTCGTGCTCGACCTGATCATTTGCGGCGAGGATCGCGACGAAATCGGTGCCCTCGTCTTCGTCAATCCGGAATGTTGCCGTGAACTGGCCGGAGGCGCCGCCGGAGCCGTCGCGGGCGACATCGTGACCCATCCGGCCGTGATTCGGGAATTCCAGCGGCGGCTCGATCAGCTCTTCAGCGCCGGTACGGCCACCAGCAACCGCGTCGCCCGCGCGATATTGATCGCCGACATCCCGCGCGGCTTCGAACTGACCGACAAGAAGACCCTCAGTCACAACGTCGTGCTGCAAGGCCGCAAGCCGGAGATCGTGGAACTGTATTCGGCCGCAAACTCATCCCGGGTGTTGGTTGCCCAAGGCCGAGCGACCGGCTCGAATATCGCGGATCGACAAGATCAGGAATGATGGGGCCCTGGTCGAGGACGCCGCCGAGTCAGGGGCCCGTGCTGCCTTTGCTTGCCGATCGCGCGGCAATTCGCCCGGCAGCCTGAGTGATCAGGCGCCCCAGGACTTCCACGCGCGATACCTTGAAGTGCTCGACCAGCGTATCGAGCTGCTCGGCGATGGTGCGATCGAGCACCAGTTCGATGCGCCTGGCGCCGGCTTCCGCCCGCCGCCGCCGGCTCTCGCTGGCCCGGACGGTCGGCGGCACGGGATTCGGTGACCGGGGGCGGCCGCGCCGAGACAAACCGGGCAGGAACGGCTGCTGAGATTCGGGAATCGCGCTGGCAGTCTTCTTGACCCGGGAACGCTTGGCCTGTCTGGAAGGTGCTGTCGGTTTTACCGAAACCGGAATCGAGAACAAGCTGGTTTCCAGCAATAGCTGATCAGCGCTTTTCTTCTTGCCCACGAGCATCCCTCGAATAATTAATGAAGCCGGCTGCCAATATATCCCAAAAGACTGTTTGGATGATGCGCCGGCCAACGAAAGTCAGTGATGGCGGGACGCCGCTTGACGGGAATGGTTCAGCCGAGCAGCTCGAACATCGACAGCAGCGCCCGGATGACGCCTGCCATCGCCAGCGCCACGCCGACCGAGAGGGCGACCGAGAAAAAAGCCTCGCGCCGGCCGAGCGCGCGCAGCATGATGGCGAAGGTGGAGACGCAGGGAACGTAGAAAGTCAGGAAAACCAGGAAGGTGACGATCTGCACCCAGTCGAGCAGGATGCCAACGTCCTGGCTGCCCAGTGCCTGGTAGATCATCAGCAAGGACAGTTCCTTGCGCAGCACGCCGAACAGGATGGGCACGCCCAGCACGACGGGCAGCCCGAGCCACCAGTGAGTGATGGGCGCGAGAACGGTATTGATGAAGGTGTCCGCGCCCCAGTGCTGGAGCAGCGCCAAAACGATGCTGCCGGCGATCAGCAGCGGCGTGACGATGGTGACGATATCGCTGGTGCGCGCCCAGGTATCGCGCCAGACGGCGTTCCATCTGGGCAGGGCGTAGGCGGGAATCTCCTGGATCATGCCGGGCGCCGCTTCCGAGTAGCGGCTGGCCAGGATCTTGCCGAGGACGGCAATGACCGCCAGCGTCAGCATGAAAATGGCGAAGACACCCAGTCCGCCGAGATACTTGCCGCCGAGCGCCAGGATGATCGCCGAGCGCGCCGAGCAGGGCACGAAGGTGATCAGCAGGGCCGCGATCAGCCGGTCGCGGCCGCTGGCGGTCGCCGCGGCGGCCGAGATGGCCGGCACGTTGCAGCCCAGGCCGATCAGGAACGGCACGGCGACGCCGCCGTGCAGCCCGATGTGGTGGAAGCCGCGATCGACCACGAAGGCGACCCGGTGCATGATGCCGGCCTGCTCGAGCGCCACGAGCAGGATGACCAGCGGAATCATGTAGGGCACGACGATGCCGATCAGCCCGATCAGGCCGTCGGCGACGGCGTGGAGGACGATGCCGGCGGTCGAGGCGGGTTGCCACGACTGACTCCACTCGACCAGGCGGGCGGAGGTCAGCGCGTCGAGGAAGGCGCTGACCTCGAAGGTGAAGAACAGCACCAGGGCGAACACCGCCAGGCTGCCGAGCAGGCCCCAGCGCGGATGCAGGAACAGGTCGTCGAGCCAGCGTTTCCAGCCGGCTTCGCTCGGCCCGGTCGGGCTGCTGACGCTTTCGAGCAGCACGGCGGCGCGATGGTGGCGGTCGGCGTGCAATTCGTCCGACAAGGGGCGCGGCAAGCGCTCTTCCGCCGCCGCCCGTGCCGCCGTCACCGCCGGCAGCAGGTTGGGGAAATGACTGCCGAGTTCGTGCAGAAAATAGTCGTCGTTTTCGGCGAGTTGGCAGAGCAGCAGCGGGGAAGGGACCTGGAACGCCTCGGCGATCTCGGGACGCACGACCAGCTCGCTCAACCGCCGCAGGCTGTCGACCAGATGCGGGCTGGACGGTTGCGGCAGCGGGCAGATGCGTTGGCGAGCGGCTCGGACGGCGGCGTCGAATAGTGGCCGGATGCCCTTGCCCATGTGGGCGACGGTCGGCACCACGGGCACGCCGAGCTTTTCGCCGAGGGCGCGAATGTTGATGAAAATCCCCTTGGCGCGCGCCTCGTCCATGCGGTTGAGGGCAATCACCATCGGCCGGCCGAGCAGGGACAGTTCCATCGCCAGTTCGAGGTCGCGTTCGAGCATGGTGGCATCCGCCACCTGGATCAGGACGTCGGGCGCGGAAAAGGCGACCGAGGGCTGTTCCGACTCGTGGCGGGCGATGGCCGGCCAGCGGTCGCCCCACAGCAGATACATCAGCACGACCCGGTCGTGTTCGCGCAGATGGTGCAGTGACTCGACATCGGGCAGGTCGACCAGCGAGATCTGGTCGAGGCCGACCTCGACCAGGCATTCCCGGTAGGCGCCGCCGATGCCCGCGAGGCGCTCGTGGTGCACGGCCGGGCTCGATGCCGCCTGGAAGATGCTGCTCTTGCCGGTGCGGCGGCGGCCGACCAGCGCCACCCGGGGGCGTCGCGATCCGCGCAGCAGCGGGCCTTGCAGGGCAATGGTGGCGGTCGTGGCGGTCGTCGGCATGGCGCCGGAGTGTACCAGCCGGCGCCCGACGCGCCGGCCGCGGTTAGCCGCGCCTCTCGGCTTGCCGCGCCAGCAAGAAGGGGATTAGCTTCTCCGGCGGCAGCGGCCGGCAATAGTGGT
>OEIV010001519.1_pt1 | contig 10377 bp, 5 predicted proteins | sample 1539231 | NCBI WGS metagenome assembly OEIV01 (sample SAMN03794762, study PRJEB22550) | activated sludge metagenome | feature: wastewater treatment plant; material: activated sludge; isolation source: Wastewater treatment plant of a petroleum refinery complex | place: Argentina: Buenos Aires ... | reverse complement strand
ATCACGCGGCCTCGCCCGCCTGCTCGCGGGCCTGGGCATCCGCCACGTCGGTGATGTCACCGCCAAGATGCTCGCGCGTCAGTTCCCCGATCTCGATGCGCTCCTTGAGGCCGACGAGCGACTGCTTCGCCCCAAGTCGCTCTCAAAGAAGGAGGCCGTCGAACTCGGCCTGCCCGAAGACCCCAGCGATCGCGCCGAGACCGGACTTGGCAAGGATACCGCGCCCGCCGTGCACGCGTTTCTCCACAGCCCTCAGGCCGAGACGCTCTTCAAGGAACTGCGCGCGCTCGGCATCGACGTCACTTCGCACGACTTCGCTGCATCAAAGGCCGCTGCGGCCGGCCCGCTCGCCGGCAAGACGTTCGTCATCACCGGCACGCTCGAGAAATACGAACGCGAAGACCTCAAAGCGATCCTCGAAAAGCTCGGCGCCAAGGTGTCCGGCTCGGTGTCAAAGAACACCAGCGTCGTCGTGGTGGGGGCCTCCGCTGGTTCGAAGCTCGACAAGGCTCGCGAGCTGGGCATCGAGACCTGGGACGAGCCGCTCCTGCTCAAAACCCTCGCCGCCCTCGGACTGGATTGACGACGCTCGCGAGAGATCGCTGATTACCTTGCATTGAAGCACACGACGAAGGCGGGCACCTCGATGCACGCCCGAAGCCGCGATGCGGCACAGGGACCCGAGCCTCGCCGTCGACGTCTTCACCGACCCGAAACTCCTCGACGCGGCCGGTGCGGTGGCCATCCTGCCGGACCTGCCCCTGGGCATCCACGACGCATTTGGCAAGTACGCGCCGGCGAAAGCAGCGGTGAGTTCACTCCGCAACGCGTAACGGTGGCGGCGTGATGGTTGCTAAACTAAGTCATGAACCTGGTCAAACACGCGTGGTTCGTGTACTTCATGCTGGCCGTGCTCGCCATTGCGGCAGTCATCGTCGGTGAGGTCTACAAAGTCGCATGGGTGGCCGACTGGCTCGCCCCGATCCTGACGCTGCTCTGCTTTGTCTCGATCTCAACCCTGTCTCACAGGCCCGACGCGAGCGCCAGCACACGCTCGGGCAGGGTTGCGAGTTATGCCAAGGTAACGGCGTTTGCCGTGCTGATCTACCTCTTCATCATGATCGAGATTGGCAGTGACGCGCCGGTGACGTTACGCCTCATGGGGATGTCGATGTCCATGAGCGGTCAAGCGGCGTCGCGATTCCTTGTGATCGCGGGCCTCGTCATCGGCGCCTTCGGGGCGTGGGTGAATCTGAGCCAGGTCCGCCGCGAAGCCGCGGCCGCTGCGCTCGCGAAGGCCGCGAGCGGGCGGGCCTCACCCACGCCCGCCTCCGCCCCCAACCCCTGAATCGCTTTGCGCGGCGCGATGATGCCGGTCACCAGCCCGCCGGTCCAACGCGTGCGGAGGCAGATGCGGGGAATCGGAGGCGCCACACCTTGCACAACGCTTGCACACGCGCTTGCACAAGCGAGCGTCCACCCAGGTCATTCCCTGTCATCGTCCGGCCGTTGGCCCCGATCCGGCCGCCCTCGCCCGCCTCGCCGGAACTCGCGACTTCTGCGGAGTTTGTCAACGAAAAGCCGCCGGTGTCATCACCCCCCGGGGGGGGTGACATCGGCGGCAGACAAAGCGGGCGAGGAGGATCGAACTCCCGACATTCAGCTTGGGAAGCTGACGTTCTACCGCTGAACTACGCCCGCGGCAGCCCCAGTATATCACGCCGGCTCGCCCGGCGTCGAACAGTCGCCTCGGCCCTGCGCCCGCCAATCCCGCGCGGAGGCCGCTCGAAATTCCCTCGCCGCGATCCTCGACGGATCGCTCCGAATTGCAGATCAGCCGGGCCGCACGCCGCAACCACCAGCACCCCGCGCCGCGCGGTGCCGTCGCGTGAAACCATGTGAAGCCGCATGAGTCCTTGATATCCTGCCACCCGCCTCGAATCGATGGCGACGCCGCCATCCGCCCGCAACGCCGCAAGCGCCGGCTTGACACATCGACGGAGCCGCCGATGAACGAAGATCCCGCACGCGATCCCGCTCCGCCCGAGCCCGGCGCGGCACCCCAGCCCGACGCGACACAAGGTGTCGTGGTGCCGCCGTCGACCGCGGCGCCGAGCCGCGCGTCCGTCGCGGATGTCTTCCTCGCCTTCGTCGTCGCGATGTTCGCCGGGCTGTTGGGGATCGTGGTCGTCATGGCCGCGCTCGTGATCTCGCGCATGGCCCAGGGCCACCCACCGGAAAGCATTCAGGAGTGGCTCACCGCACGCCCCGCGGCCGCACTCCTGCTCACCAACCTCCCGTTCCAGCTCGCGTGCTTTTCGGTGGCGATTCTGTGGCGATGGCATCGCGGCAAGACGCCCGTGCGCCGGCACCTTGCACTCACCGCCCCGGGTTTCACGGGGGCTCAGTGGATCATCGTTCTGCTTGCGAGCGGCGTTCCATTCGCCGTCAGCCTTCTCGCCGCCAGCGCGCTCCCGAGTTTCTCATCCACCGCCGGGCTGACGGACGCGTGGTCGACCATGGGCGTGGCCTCCGCCGCGGTATGGGTGCTGTACATCGGCCTGGCCCCGGGAATCTGCGAGGAGATGCTCTTCCGCGGTCTCATCTTCCGCAGGCTTCTCCGCCGCTGGGGCATCGTTGGCTCGCTCGCGGTCAGCTCAGCGCTCTTTGCGATCGCGCACGTCGACCCGCCCGCCATGGCGTTGGCGTTCACGCTCGGAATCTGGCTCGGCTATCTGACTTGGCGGACCGGCTCGATTCTTCCCTCGATCGCAACTCATGTCACCGTCAATTCGCTCTGGAATCTCGGACAGATCACAACTCGCCAGGTCGCCCTCTCCGAGGCGACCGTTTGGACCATCTCCGGGATCATTTTCGCCGCAAGCGTGCTGTGCTTCATCTTGGCGATCAGGCTTCTCTCATCGCGCCGCCCGCCGGCGGTCGTCGCCACCTCGGCATGACCTCGCACACAAGCGTGGCTGAATGGCGGGCCGCCCCACCGACAAGAAGCTGTGCGCGAGGTTGAGTGTGTCTCCAAACCGCTCGCTCAGTGCCGCACCCCGCACCCCGCGCACACCCCGCCGCTCGCCGCCGCCTTGCGCATGATCGCCTCCACCGCCAGCGGCGTGCCCGAACCTCGCTGCAAATCCTCGAAGAAATACTTGGGCCCGGGCTTGGCGACCGGGGCGACCTGCGCCAGCGTCGCCGCCTCGAACAGCCGCCCGTTCAGCATCACCATCGAGATGCTCTGGCTGTCTCGGATGTTCTGCGACGGGTCCTTCGCAAACAACAAGAGGTCCGCCAGCTTGCCCGGCGCGATCGAGCCGATGTCGTTGTCGAGCCCCACATACCACGCCCCGTCGATCGTCGCCGCACGCAGCGCCTCCATCGGCGACATCCCGCCCTGCGCCAGCATCCACAGCTCCCAGTGCGGCCCGATGCCCGCCATCTGACCGTGCGCGCCGAGCGTCGGCCCGCCGCCCTTGCCGCTCGCTCCGATCACGCCGGCCTGCTTGGCGTCAAGGACGTCCTTCGCCACGCGGCCTTCCATGACGTGGTTCCACTCCTCGTCCGGCGCGTCGGTGCGCCGACGCGAGCGCGGATCAACCACATACCGCGGCACGAACTTCATCAGGTGCTCATTGGCCCACACGTTCGTCTTCGCGTACCAGTAGTTCTCGCCGCCCATGCCGCCGTAGGCCACGACCAGCGTCGGCGTGTAGCCCGTCTGGCTGGCGCCCCAAAGCGTCTCGGCGTCGCGATAGATCGCCTCGACCGGGAGCGTGTGCTCGACCGACGTATGCCCGTCGGCCACCATCGTCATGTTGTGCTGGTAGAGCGCGCCGCCCTCGGGCACCACCATCATGCCCACCCGGCGCGCCGCCTCGAGCACCATCTGGCGCTGATCGCGCCGCGGTTGGTTGTAGCTCTTCACGCTGAACGCGCCCACCGCCTTCATCCGCTTGAGGTGGAAGATCGCGTCGTCGAGGCTCTCGATCTCGGCCTTGTACGCGCCCGCCGCACCGTATAGGATCGTTCCCGTCGAGAAGATCCGCGGCGTCGTGATCATCCCCGCCTTCGCGAGCTCGCTCGCAGAGAAGACCGACTCCGTCCCGTTGCTCGGGTCGTGGATCGTCGTCACCCCGAACGCCAGGTTCGCCTGCGCGCTCCAGTTGTTCTGCGGCGTGATCCCGTTCTCGCCCTGCGCGCCGTGCGCGTGAACATCGACAAAGCCCGGCGACACCACGCCGCCCTTGCCGTCGATCACCGTCGCGCCCGCCGGAATCGCGACTTCCTTCTCCGTTCCGACCGCCTTGATCCGATTGCCTTCAACCACGATCACGCCGCGGTCGATCACCTTGCTACCCCGCTTGGCCGCGTCGAACGCGCCCGCCGGGTTCTCCATCGTGAGGATCTTGACGTTCTTGATGGCGATCACGCTCGCCGAGCCGTCTCCCTTCACGGGCACGTCGTACTTGGCCGAGAGCTTGATCGTCGCCGTGGTCACTGGCGCCGCCTTTTCCTCCGCGGCGTTGGCGAACTTGGACTGCGCGAGCGCCTCCGCGACGCGCACCGTCGAAAGCTCCGGCCCGATGGTCCAGTGGACCGCGCTACTGTCGCCCGACCAGTGCAGATAGGTGCCCGCGTCGCCGCTCACCTTCACCAAGGGCAGCCCGGAGCCGCCCGGGCCGACGCTGACGGCCTTGCCCGTGTCGACGAACGGGGCGATGTACACGCGGTACCGCTCGACGAACGCGATCCACTTGCCGTCCGGGCTCACGACCATCTCGGTCGCCCAGTCGCTCTTGTAATGCGTGCGTTCGCCTTCCTTCGGCGTCGTGCCGTCGACGGGCACAGACAGAAGCGACACGCTGTCCGAATCACTCCCGCCCTCGCGCGCCGTCAGGAACACGCGATCGTTCGCCGTGCCGAACTGCGGCGAGTTGCCGCGGCGCGAGATCAGGTGCGGCTTCTCCTGCGCGTCAGGATTGACATTCGCATTCTCGGCGGGCGCGGCATACACGCCCGGGTCACGCCCCCAGAGCGGGCTGGTCAGATAGCCGCCGCCGCCCTTCTCGAACACGACCATCTTGCCGTCGGGGCTGAAGACGGGGTTGGAGTAGTGACCGGGCTCGGTCGTGATGTTGTTCGACTCGCCGCCCTTGGAAGAGACGACGCGCACGCTCGCGAGACGTTCGTCGTTCCACGCAACGAACACGATGTCATCGCCGTCACGCGACCAGCTGGGCGAGTACTCGAACTCGTCCGTCGCATTGGTCAATCGCTTGGGCTCACCGACCGACTTGCCGTCAAAGCTCGCGATGTAAAGATGTCCCAGCGCCTGGAACACCACGCGGTCGCCCTTGGGCGACACGGTCGCGTTCTGGATCATCTTGGCGTCGAACGAGGCCGGCGCAACCTCGACCGGGAAACGCACCGCGTCCGCCACCTTGCGGCTGTTCTTCACGCGGAAGGGGATCACCGTGTCCTTGCCCGTCGCCATGTCCACGCGCCGGATCTTCCCCTTGGACCACAGCACCATCGACTTCCCGTCGGGCATCCACGCCATCGCGGGGTACACGCCGTGGACGGCCCACGTTTCCTGGTTATCGCGTTCCAGGGGCGAATACACCGCGCGCGTCCGCCCGCTCTCCAGGTCCATCACGAACAGCGTCGTCTGGTAGCGAACGCGCCGCACAAACGCCACGCTCTTCCCGTCGGGCGAAGGCACGGGGCGGCACGCGCCGCCGGGCCCCGCGATCAACCGCTCCGTCGTCTGCGTCTTCATGTCGAGACGATCGACGGCATAGATACCGGGATTGCTGTCCTTGTCGTACTCAAACCCGCCGCCCGCCGACGCGTCGAGGCTGTAGTAGAGATACCGCCCGTCCGCGGAGATCGCCGGTTCGCCCGTGTCCTTCTGCTCGCTCTGCTTGGCCGTCAGCTGCACGCCGTCGGCCTTGCCCGAAACGTGGTACATCCACATCTCGCCCGCGCCCAGGCTTCGGCGGCTCGTGAAGTGCTTGCGCGCCACGACGTACTGCGAGTCGGGCGTCCACACCGGCTGCGTCACCAGCCGGAAACTCTCCTTGGTGATCTGGCGCAGCCCCGTGCCGTCGGGCTTCATGATCCAGATGTTGTCGCCCCCCTTGCCGTTCTCGCCCGTGCGATCGGAGACAAACGCAATCCACTGCCCGTCGGGGCTAAACCGCGGCTGCATGTCCCACTGCAAGCCTTCGGCGATGCACGTCACCCGCGAGCCGTCGCCCGATCCCTCGATCGGCATCGTGTAGAGATCGCCGAGCAGGTCGAAGACGATCGACTTGCCGTCGGGCGAGACGTCGACCGACATCCATGTGCCTTCGTCGGTGTCGAGCGTGACGTCCTTCCAGCCCCAGCCGCCGCGCGAGCCATCGCTGGGCGGATTGGAGACGTCCCACTTGCCGTCCGATCCGTCGTTCTTCTTTTCGGGCTCGGGAGCCTTCTCCGCCGGCGTGGCGGGCTTGGTGTCCTGGGCCAGGCACACGTTGAACGAGCACAGGAAACCAACCGAGATTCCGGCCGCAAGCCCGGCGAGGGCGAAGACTCGACGCATGGTGAACTCCTGTCGCAAGGATGGCATTATTGATGGCAAATCGCCCCCGCGCGCAGGCTTTCGCGCGATTCGCCATAATGGCGATCGACGGGTGGCGGCGTCTGTGCCGCGCCCGATCAGTCGGGGAGATTGTCCATGTCGATGAACCTGCTCCGTCACCCGCTCGCGTGCGTCGTTTCGCTGCTGGTGCTGCTTTGTACCGTGCTGCTGATGAGCGGATGCGGCTCGTCGGGCTCGCTCCGCGCCACCGACCTTCGGGCCGAATACCGCACCGAGCCGCTGGGGCTTGGCACGACGATTCCCCGGCTGTCGTGGGAGCTGCAAGCGACCTCGTCGTCCGCTCGAAACCTGTCGCAGGCGGCCTACCAGGTTCTGGCGGCGTCATCTCCCGACCTGCTCGCGCCTGGCAAGGCGGACCTGTGGGACTCGGGGCGGGTTGATTCGCACGCGACCAACCAGATCGAGTACGCCGGCAAGCCCCTGGCCTCGCGCTCGCGCGTCCACTGGCGCGTCCGCGTGTGGGATCAGGCCAATGCCGAATGCGACTGGAGCAAGCCCGCTTCGTTCTCGATCGGCCTGCTCGATCAATCGGAATGGAAGGGCGAGTGGATCGGGCTGGACGACGGTCCAAAGCCGCCGCTGACCCAGGATGTTCGCGACGAGATGCGTGCGATGCCGTGGATCAGGCTCGCGGGCCCGCCCGCGCGGGAGCAGCGTGCCGCCACGTTCCGCTCGGAGTTTGAGGTTCGCGCCGATTCGCCGATCGCTTCCGCGTTCTTCGCGGGGACGGCCGACATGATCGCCGATGTCTCGATCAACGCGCACGCGGTTGGTCAACTCACGCGATGGAACCTGCTCACGCCAATCGACGCCGCCGCGGCGCTCGCCAAGGGCAAGAACGCGATCTCGATCCGCGTCGTCAATCACGACGGGTTCAACCCGGCCGTCACGGGCGAGTTGTTCGTCACCTACGCGGACGGGCAGGTGCAGCGCGTGCCGTTCAACGGCCTGTTCAAGCTCTTCGAGGGTCTCGCGCCGGCCGAAGCCGATCGTGTCGGCTTTGACGTGTCGTCTTGGAAGGCGGTCGAGGTGGTAAGAGGGCAGCCGTGGGGCGGCAACCGCAACACCGAGCACTATTTCTCGCCTGCGCCGTACCTCCGCACGACATTCGCGACGCCGCCGGGAAAGACGATCGCCAACGCGACGCTGTACTCCACGGCCCTGGGTCTCTACTGGGCCGAGATCAACGGGCGGCGTGTGTCGAACGATCTCTTCACGCCGGGCTGGACCGACTACAACCACCGCGTCTACCACCAGACGTACGACGTGACCGACATGCTGTCGGGCGGCGAGAACTGCCTGGGCGCTGTGCTGGGCGACGGCTGGTACGCGGGGCTCATGGGCTACACGGGCCAGCGGCATTACTACGGGCAGGCCGCCCGATTCCGCGCCCAGCTTGAGATCACCTACACCGACGGCTCGCACGATGTGATTACGACCGGGCCCGGCTGGCTCGCGGCATTCGGGCCGATCCGCGCCACGGACAACTACATGGGCACGGTGTACGACTCGCGCCTGGAGATTCCGAACTGGTCGACGTCGGGGTTCGACGCGTCGAAGTGGAATGCGCCGGCGACGGGCGTGAAGTCGCGGGCGGCACGGCGTGCCGCAGACGTGACGGCGAAAATCGCGTCCAAGATCGAGAACGGCAAGCTCTCGCTGGCGATCAACCCGCAGAATCTCGGCGATCCGGCGTACGGCATCGCCAAGGTGCTCGACGTCGAGTACAAGGTCGGCAACGACAAGAAGTCCGTCTCGCTTCGCGAGGGAGAAACGCTGACCCTCCCGGGCAACGGCGAGCGCGGCGAGCTCTCGGTCACGCGCGCGATGTTTGGTGAACCCGAAAAGCCCGCGCCGGCCTTCGTGATCGAGCCCCAGCCCGCCGAGCCTGTGCGTCACTTCGAATCGCTCCCGGCGCGGTCGGTCAGCGAGCCTCGCCCCGGGCGATTCGTCTTCGATCTCGGGCAGAACATGGTCGGATGGACGAAGCTCAATGTGAGCGGCAGGGCGGGGCAGACGCTCACGGTGCGCCACGCCGAATTCCTCAATCCCGACGGCACGCTGTACACGTCCAACCTCCGCGGCGCGACCGCCACCGACTTCTTCACGCTCAAGGGCGGGCGCGAGACGCTCGAGCCGCCCTTCACGTTCCACGGCTTCCGCTACGTCGAGATCACGGGGCTTGATTCCATGCCGCCGGCGTCGATGGTGACGGGCATTGTGGCGCACAGCGACATCAAGCAGACCGGCACGTTCGAGTCGTCCGATCCTTTGGTGAACCAGCTCTTCCACAACATCATCTGGGGGCAGAAGGGCAACTATTTCGAAGTGCCGACCGACTGCCCGCAGCGTGACGAACGCCTGGGCTGGACGGGCGACGCGCAGTTCTTCATCAAAGCCGCGTCGTACAACTTCGACATCGCGGCGTTCATGTCGCGCTGGCTGAAAACCCTGGCGCACGATGCGCAGTTCGAGGACGGGACGTTCGCGCACGTGGCGCCCAAGGTGAACGAGCGCGGCGGTTCGACCGCCTGGGGCGACGCGGCGATCGTGTGTACGAACTGGATGTTCCACGCGTACGGCGACACTCGCATCATCCGCGAAAACTATGCGCCGATGCAGCGCTACATGAAGTGGCTGGATTCCAAGACGACCAACGGCATCGCGAAGGTGGGAGGCTTCGGCGATTGGGTCAACCTCGGCGATCCGATGTCGCAGGACCTGATCGACACGGCGTACCGGGCCGAGTTGCTCCGCATGATGACGGAGATGGCGATGGTGATCGGCAAGAGCGACGACGCGCACGCCTACGACGCGGCGCGGAATGAGACCGTGGCGGCGTTTCGCGCGAGGTTCCTCGCGGAGGACGGCTCGCTGCGCGAGAGCGGGCAGACGGGCTACGCACTGGCGTTCACGATGGGATTGATCCCGCGCGAGCGGATGGGCGACGCGGCGAAGCACTACGCGGCGGCGATCGAGCGGAAGAACTGGCACCTGGCGACGGGCTTCATCGGCACGCCGCGGTTGCTGACCGGGCTGCATCAGGCGAATCGCGACGACGTGGCGCATCGCCTGCTCTTCAACGACGACTATCCGTCGTGGTTGTACCAGGTGAAGCTGGGCGCGACGACCATGTGGGAGCGTTGGGACGGCTGGACGCCCGAGCGCGGCTTCCAGGATGTGGGGATGAACTCGTTCAATCACTACGCATTCGGGGCGGTGGGCGATTACATGTTCGGAGACATCGCGGGCATCAGGCCGCTGGAGCCGGGATTTGCGAGGGTTCGGATCGCGCCCGTGGTTGAGCGCGGGATGAGCGAGGGAAAGGCCTTCGATCATGTGAGCGCGAAGTATCGTTCGATTGCCGGGACGATCGAGTCTTCGTGGAAGTGGGTTGATGGACGGGTGGTGTTGAAGGTGGTGGTGCCGCCGAATGTGGTGGCGGAGGTGGCGCTGCCGGCGAGTGATCCCGCGAAGGTTCGGATGGATGGGCGGGCGGTCGAGGGCGCGAAGGTCGATCTTGGGCGGGTTGTGGTGAAGCTGGGGTCGGGTGAGTACGAATTCGAGTTCGTGCCGGGAAAGTGATGCGACGCGCGGTGAACCGAAGAACGTGGTCAAGCCCCCAAAGGCGGGGCTTGGCCACGGCACCCGGCGTGGCACGCCGAGGGAAATAGCCAACGCGCCAAATGAAGAGGAGGCGACGATGGCAGGGCACGCGCGTG
>OEIV010001518.1_pt1 | contig 10378 bp, 8 predicted proteins | sample 1539231 | NCBI WGS metagenome assembly OEIV01 (sample SAMN03794762, study PRJEB22550) | activated sludge metagenome | feature: wastewater treatment plant; material: activated sludge; isolation source: Wastewater treatment plant of a petroleum refinery complex | place: Argentina: Buenos Aires ... | reverse complement strand
GGGCCTCGGCGGAGTTCTTGTCCTCGAACTTGAGGTACCGCGAGACGAGCGAATCTTCCAGCTCGACCGACGCGCGGAAGGCCTCGTCGCTGCGCCGGATCAGGTCGATGCCGCACACGATGTTGCCGAACTGGTCCGAGCCGCCCATCTGGATCGTGACGTTTTCCTTTTCCCACAGGTGCTTGAAGTCGTAGGCCTGCAGGAGCATGTAGCTGAACTCGGTGTAGCTGATGCCCTGGTCGCGGTTGTGCAGACGCTCCTTCACCGATTCCTTCTGGATCATCATGTTGACCGAGAAGTGCTTGCCGATGTCGCGGAGCGCGTCGAGGAACGAGATGTCCTTGAACCAGTCGTAGTTGTTCCGGATCTCGGGGCGGCCAAGGCCCGCGTTGGCCCAGATCGCCTCATAGATCCGGCGCTGCCCCTCGACGTTGGCCCGGACCGTCTCCGGCGTGTTGAGCTCGCGCTCTTTGCTCTTGCCCGAGGGATCGCCGATCAGGCCCGTCGCGCCGCCCACGACCACGATCGCCTGGTGCCCCGCCCGGGCGAAGCGAACCAGCGCCATGATCCCGACGAGGTTGCCGATGGTCAGGCTCGGTGCGGTCGGGTCAAAGCCGACATACGCCCGCCGCGTGCCGCTCAAGAGGTGATGCGTCAGGGCCTCGTCGCCGGTGGTCTGTTGGACCAGGCCTCGGGCGTGCATGTCGGCAAGGAAGTCGGCTTTCGTCTGCATAGGTCCTGACGGTAGCGGCTATTTGCGGGCGCGCCTTGACGACCGAGAAGTCAGCTTGTACGCTTTGACACAAATGAGACTGAGTCTCAACAAATTCGGAGCCGTCGCTGGGAAGGCTGTTGCCCGCTGTCCGCTCCCGGCCTGGGCTCGCAGGCTCGGGCTGCTCGGCTTTCTGTTTTTCTTCGTGAAGGGCCTTCTGTGGTTGGTCGTGCCCGCGCTGGCGGGCCTATGGATCGCGAAGTGAAGGAGACGTGTCGATGAGCCAAGCCGCCGCGGTGGATGTGATGCAGACGCTCCGTGATCGCACGATAGAGAAGCACAAGTTGGCGGAGCGTCACCCGCTCCAGCACGCGCTGGCGATCGGAAAGCTCCCGCCCGAGCAGTACGCCGCCTTGACCGCTCAGTTGATGATCGTGCATCGCGAGCTGTTCGCGGCCCTCAACCGGTCGCGCGCCGTGCCCGCGATCGCCGCCGTGCTCCGCGATTACCACGACCACGAGCCTCGCTGCCGGCGCGATATCGAGCACTTTGGCGTGGACGCTTCCGCCGTTGCCGCCGGTATTGCGACGGCAAAGATGGTCGACGACATCAAGTTTGCTGAGGCGAGTTCAGCCTTGGACCTGCTCGGCGCGCTCTACGTCCTCGAGGGCGCGACCAACGGCGGGAAGTTCATCGCCAAGATGGTGCGCCGCGCGTATCGACTCGAGGGAATTGCGGGCACCGAGTCGCTCGACCCCTACGGCCAAGCGCAGCCCGAGCGGTGGGAGGAGTTCAAGCGATCGATGCGCGGCGTGGCTTTCGGGGAAGTCGAGATCGAGCGTCTGGTCGCCATGGCGTGCCGCACCTTTGACGCGGTGGCCGAGATCGGCGACGACGTGCTGAATGGACGCGTGTGAGACCAGCGGCGGAGCGTCCCGAGTCACGCCCAACTCCGACCGTCTGGATCGATCACCGTGCATCGTGGTGATGCGGTACTCCCGGCGAGCCGTCAATCTGGGCCCACGAAAAAAGCGAGCCGGGTGATGCGTCGCCGATGAGTTCGACGCGCCCTGCTCGCCCTGAAAGTGGCCTGTTTTCAGCACTGTCCAGCGTGTATCCGTCCGGCGTCGCGGGAGAGGAGGGTGGACTCCCGCGACGCGCATCGTCCCTAGGTCCTAGCGCGCCGCCTGGCCGTGGGGCTTGACGCCCCAGTCCGTGCGATCGGCCTTGTCGGCCCAGTGGCGCATGTCATTGAGCTGCTCCCAGTTCATGATCTGCCCGTGCCCGTCGATCATCGTGGCGACGGCCTTGCCGCGGTGACGAAGCGACACGAACCCGGAGTTCAGGCCGGGAGAATCCGCGTTCTCGTTGTACGCGTCCTCCCACATACGCCCGTTGGCCTCGGTGAAGATCGGCGGCTCGACGCGGCAGTATCCCTCGGGGCGCCCAAACTCCGGCGCGGCGGGGTACTCGCGATCGTGGGCCGACACAAAGGCCATCAGCTTGGTCGGACGAATGACCTCGTCGAGACGGTCGACGTACACCCGACCGTACATGGAAACGAACGCCTTGTCGAACGCTCCCGACTTGTCGTTGCCGCCCACAAACGTGGCGTTGACGCCCACCGATGGGTACAGGCTGATGACGTAGCGGTAGTCGGGGCGGCCGATCATCTGGGCCAAAAGCTTGTCGTCCTTGTACAGGCCGCGGAAGTCGTAGTTGAAGTAGGGCGCGATGCGCCATGGATAGCGCATGGCTTCTTCATTCTGGATGCGCTCGCCCTCGTGGTCGACGACCTTCATCGGGCCGTTCACCCACTTCTTGGCGGCGTAGCCCGGCAGCACCTTGCCGTTGTTGGCGTCGGCGTACAGGGTGTATGCCATGAGCAGATGTTGCGCCCCCGCGAGTTCTCGGCACTGCTTGCCATAAGCACGCGCCGAAGAGAGCGCCGGGAGCAGAATCGCGATCAGGATGGCGATGATCGCGATGACGACCAGGAGCTCGATCAACGTGAACGCTTGACGGTTATTCGGAAGCCTCATCGAACTTCCTCCTTCTGTAAATCGTGTCCCCTAAACGCCCACTTTCAGATAATTCTTGAGGCGTGGATCGACAAATCAACTTTACCCGACTACATTCGTGTTGTAAACTCGAATTTGGAGATTTGTGTCTTGAAGAGTTCAGCACGAAGTCTCTGAGTTTCGGGAGCCTCGCCCAACGACTTGGGCATGTTTGGAGAGAAAACATGAAGGCGAAGACATTTGCGGCGACTGCGTTCGGTCTTTGTGTGGCTTCTGGGGCGGTGGCGCAGCCTATTGCCGCCTCCTACCCGGTTCCCACCCTGGACCGCTGGATGTATCCCTTCGGCGGACAGCCGGGCAAGGAATTCGCGATTCCGATCTTTGGAGCCATCGAAATCCCCGGGTTCGACGATCGTGACGGCCAAGGCCTGTTCGGCTTTACCACTTCGGCCGAGGTTCCGGCGGGCCTGCCAATCACCCGCTATCGCGTCGTGAGCGCCAAACTCACGCTGACGGTCGCCGTGGACAACCAGTTCCAGTACGACCCCACCTTCGACTCGTTCCGCACCGTTCTCCAGCACGCCGACCCCTTGTATCTGGCGGATGCCGACGCCGGCAAGCCCGTCGAGGTCTTCGGCGTGGGCTACCGCAACGGCTGGACGGCACAGTCGTTCCAGGAGACCTCGGTCTTCGGCGGCGCGCCCATCGTTCCGCCGTCGGAGGGCGCCCGAAACTGCTTCAGCGCGATCTTCGATGCCAACGGCGTCGCGACCGACGTGTCGCGCCAGGTCCGGCAGCGCTTCGACGTGACTCCCATCGCCACCGGCACCATCGCCAACCTCGCCCCGGGCGCGTGGGTTCCGGTTGGCACCAAGGTCGTCTTTGATCTTAACGTCTGCGAGCCCACCGCCCAGGCCTACCTCCGCAAGAACCTCGCCGACGGACAGGTCCGCCTCATGGTTTCCTCGCTCTTCCCGGCCCAGGGCGGCCCGGATGGTGGCAGCGGTGCCTATTCCGCGTACTACACCCGTGAATCCCCGCTCGCCAACGGCAACACCGCCAAGCTCGACCTCGTGGTCGTTGTCTCCAACGGCGCCGATTTCAACAACGATGGCTTCGTGAACGGCGATGACTACGACCTCTTTGCCTCGTACTTCGACCAGGCCAACCCCCTGGCCGACTACAACGGCGACTGTTTCGTGAACGGCGATGACTACGACGCCTTCGCGGAGGCGTTCGAATAATCCCGATCGTTCCCGTTTGATGTCCACTCCTCTGTGAACGCCCCGGACGCCCCGGGGCGTTTTTCATCGCCATGGATACGGGGGGGGGGGATTCAGCGCACGCGGCTGACCACCGCGTCGGCCATGACCTGGAGAAGGGAGCGGGCCGGCGATTCCGGGATCCCGGCAAGCTCCACGATGGCCCTGGAGACCATGGCCTTGGCTGTGCTGCGAGCGTGCTCGATCGAGCCGGTGGATTCCAGGGCAACCGCGATCCGATGTGCGAGGTCGTGCGTCATCTCGATCGCGGCGTGGTCCAGCAGGTCCAGCATCCGCGAGCGATCGTGCGCCGACGCGGCCGCTAGGTGGTGAATGACCGGAAGCGTCGGCTTGCCCTTCTCAAGATCCTTGTGAACGGGCTTGCCGAGCATGGATCGCTCGCCGAAAAGGTCGAGCAGGTCGTCCTGGATCTGGAACGCAACGCCCAGGTGGCGTCCGAACGCCGCGAGTGACGCGGCGAGTGGCCGGCTCGCGCCGGCGTGGATCGCCCCGAGTTCGCAGGCGACCGCGATTAGCGCCGCCGTCTTGCGGTTGATGATCTCGAAATACGTGGGCTCGTCGATCGACCACGAATCACGGTGATGGAGCTGGAGTAGCTCGCCCTCGCACAACTCCACGCTCGCTCGTCCGACGGCCAGGGCGGTGGGGGCGTCGATCGTGGCGCACAAGCGGAACGCCGACGCGATGAGCATGTCACCCAGCATGACCGCCGTTTCATTGCCATGCAATCGGTTGACGGTTTGCCCGCTGCGCCGCGTGTCGGCCTCGTCGAGGACGTCGTCGTGGACGAGCGTCGCCATGTGGACCATCTCGCATACCGCGGCGACGGAGATCTGATTCTCGGTGAATGCGGCGTCGAAATCGGCGGCTCGGGTGCTGGCCGCGAGGCCGCACAGCAGCGTCAGCGACGGGCGCAGCATCTTGCCCCGGTAGCGCTCGACGTGGCGGCAGAGTCGCGCGACCGGCGGCAGATCCGACTCCAGGTGGCCGTCGAATCTGGCCTGCACCCGTTCGAGCCCCTGCGCGAGCGCCGCCTGGAGCGGGAGCAGATTCTCCGGGATTTCAAGCACGCCTCGCATCGCGGAAAGGGTAGGCGAGGGCGACCAGCTACTTCTCCGCGGAAATCCAGACGATGAAGCTCGGGCAGTCTTCGCCGGTCGTCGCGGGCAGGAAGATGCCGTTGCCGCCACCCTGGCCGTCGTCGCCTTCCCAGTAGATCGTGACGTGGCGGAAGCCGGCCTCGAGGAGCATCTCGCGGATTTCGGGGAGGCTGTAAATTCGCCAGTTGTACGAGAAGGCGCGGGGCATCGACGAGCCGTCCTTGAACTTGAAGTGGATGTAGCACTGGCACTCGTGGGTGATGGGGTTGAACGAGGCCTGCTGCCAGGTATAGGTGAAGCCGCGCTCCGGGCGCGACTCGCGGTGGGCCTTGAGGGTCTCCCATCCGCCGCAGGCGTCGAGGAACATCACGCCGTCTTTCACCAGCGAGCGATGCACCTCGCGGAAATAACGGACCATGAGATCGCGTTCCTTAAAGATCCAGTAGCTGAAATTGCACGCGAGCACGACGTCCGCCCGGCGGCCGGCGGCCACGGGCGTGAGCACGTTGCAGTTCACGAGCTTGACCCGCTTCTGTGCCGCCTCGGGCATTTTCGGCAGGTTGTGCTGCACGCCCCAGTCGAGGGTGGGCTGGTCGATGTCGAAGCCAACCGCGGAATTGCCGGGGCGACGCCGCGCGAACTCGCACGAGGTGTTGCCCGTGCCACAGAAGTCCTCGCGGAGGCGGGCGGGGAGCCGCCCGGTGATCCGCTTGAACCACTTGTCGATGAAATCAATCTCGGCCTTCACGTCCTGCACCGCGCGCTGGTACAGGTCGTGCCGATCCGAGCGCGACGCGATGGTCGCGCGACGGCGTGCGGGTGCGGGGCGGGACTTCTTGACGTTGCCTTTGGTCTGTTTGGCTGGCATGGGGCGAAGAGGATAGCCGAATCAGCGGGGGCTATGCTGGATGGGTCTGGGTCGAAATGGCCGGGCTCGTCGCCCGCCAAAGGGGCTTCCCTGCATGAAACTGACGATGGTGGGGACGGGGTATGTCGGCCTGGTGACGGGTGTGTGCCTGGCGAACACGGGCAACCACGTCCTGTGCCTTGACATCGACCCCGAGAAGATCAAGCGGTTGCGTGCGGGCGAATGCCCGATCTATGAGCCGGGCCTCACCGAGCTCCTGCAGCGGAACATCGCCTCGGGTCGGCTTGCGTTCACGCTCGACAAGAACGAGGCCTATCGCGACGCGGAGATGGTCTTCATCTGCGTCGGCACTCCCAGCGATGAACGCGGGCACGCGGACCTGAAGTACGTCCACCAAGCCGCGGACGACATCGCCAGGGTGATGAAGTCGCTCGACCCGGACGCGGTGAAGAAGACCGTGGTTGTGAAGTCCACGGTGCCGGTCGGCACAACGCTCTCGGTCAAGAAGCGGATCATCGAGGGCACGGGAGGAGTGGTTCCGTTCAGCGTCGCCAACAACCCCGAATTCCTCAAAGAGGGTGATGCGGTCAACGACTTCCTCAAGCCCGATCGCGTGGTCTGCGGCGTGGAAGACGACGACGCGGCCCAGCGCTTCCGGGACCTCTACGACCCCTTTGTCCGCAACGGGCACCCCATCATCGTTATGGACATCCTCTCGTCCGAGATGGTGAAATACGCCAGCAACAACTTCCTGGCGACCAAGATCTCGTTCATCAATGAGATGGCGATGCTGTGCGAGGTGTACGGCGCCGACATCGGCAAAGTGCGCGAGGGCATGATCGCCGACCGCCGCATCGGGCACGAGTTCCTCTACCCCGGGCTTGGCTACGGTGGGTCGTGCTTCCCGAAGGACACGCTGGCGTGCATGATGATGGGCGACAGCACCGGGCATCCGATGCTCTTGTCGCGGGCCGTGCATGAGGTGAACCAGAATCAGCGCGGCCGCTTCTTCGCGAAGATTGCGGACCATTTCAAGCCACGCGGTGGGCTTGCGGGCAAGAAACTGGCGTTCTGGGGTCTCGCGTTCAAGCCGCGAACCGACGACATTCGAGAAGCTCCGGCGCTCACGCTCGTGCGTGCGGCTCTTCAGGCGGGTGCGACGGTGGTCGGCTATGACCCCGTGGCGGGCCCGAACGCGGCGGCCGAGGTCGGCGCGGGTCTCGTGCTCGCGACGAACATGTACGCCTCGCTCGATGGCGCGGATGCGCTGATCGTGTGCACCGACTGGGATGATTTCAAGAGCCCGGACTTTGCGGAAGTGCGGAAGCGCCTGCGCGAGCCAACGCTCTTCGACGGGCGGAACCTGTACCGGCGCCAGATGATGGCCGACCTCAAATTCAACTACTACTCGGTCGGTCGTGCGCCGGTGAAGGCCTGATCGGCGGATGACGCATGGCCAAGAGTCGCACGCGACGATCGCGCAAACAGATGCTCATTGGGGCGCACTCGCCCCCCGCGAACGCTCGAGAGGAGTCCGCGGCCGATTGGCATGTGGTGAAGGGCGACTGGCTATCTGCCGCGGCGGATCTTCCGCTTGATTCGGTGGACTTTCTGTACGCCGATCCGCCGTTTAACACGGGCAGAACTCAGTCCTCTCCCGCGCGCGCCGCCGCGAAGGGGCGAGACAGTGAAGCGGCGTACCTCGATCGCTGGGCGACGATGGGCGATTACATCGCATGGCTGCGCGAGCGGCTCGTCGCCACGCGCCCCGCCATGAAGCGATCGGGCGTCATCGCGATCCACTGCGACCATCGCGCGTGCCACCACATCCGCCTCCTGCTTGACGAGTTGCTGGGCGAGGCCAATTTCGTCAATCACCTGATCTGGTCCTACGGCCTCGGCGGCTCGTCGCCCCGTCGCTTTGCCCGCAAGCACGACGACATCCTCGTGTACGCGATCGACGCCGATCGGTATTTCTTCGAGCCGCCCATGGTGCCCGCGACCAGCCAGAGGCTCCGCGGCCAACTGAAGAAGGCGACCGACGTGCTCGACATCCCGTCCCTCAACAACATGGCCGCGGAACGAACCGGATATCCGACTCAGAAGCCCTTGGAACTCTTGACGATGCTGGTCGCCGCGTTTTCACCCCGGGGCGGCACGGTGCTCGATCCGTGCTGCGGGAGCGGGACGACGATCGAGGCCGCGGTGCATCTCGGCCGAAACGCGATCGGGTTTGACCTGAACCCGCGAGCGGTGGAGATCGCGTCCCGACGCCTGATGACCCGCGCATCTTGTGGTTCAAGAGGTTGATCGAGCCGGGGTCCGAACCCCGGCGCTCACCCGGCGTAGAGTTCATCGCATGCAATTCCTCTGGCGCCTCTACCAGCGCCGCATCGTGAACGTCAACATCAACGTGGCCGCCGCGGGCTTCCTCGCCCTGGCGCCCACGGTGGGCATCATCCACCTGCTCACGACGCTGACGCACATGCCCGAGCCCGAGGACATGTCGCAGGGCCAGAAGCTCTTCATCAACGGCATGACGTTCATCGTCGATATTTTCTTCGACGTCGTCATCTACTACGGGCTGCACTGGCTGGCCAACCACTCGCCGTGGCGAAGCGAGAAGCTCGCCGACGCCTCCAAGCCGCAGTTTCTGAAGGACGCGTCGATCGTTCAGTTCGAGCGGGCGTGCCTCTCGCCGCTCTTTTACGTCATCGCGCTGGGAGGGCAGAACCTGCTCCTCCAGCTCAACGTGAACGCCGCCGCCGCAACCGCGGTTTGCTTCACGGCTGCGATCCTCGTCTCACGCGTACTCCACACCCTGTGGATGCTCCGCCAGGAACGCCTCGCCCGCGCCAAGGCGGCCGGCGCGTCGCCCGACGCCAATTCCAAGGCGGCCTGATCCCGCGCCCGATCCATGTGAAAACGCCCCGCGAAGGCGCGGGGCGTCGGTGAACGTGGGGCCAAGTGCCGCGGGAGGTCCGCGGCGCTCACTTGATCGTCAGCATCTCGCGGTATGTCGGCATGGGCCACAGGTCGGCCGGGATGCGCTCCTCCAACTGATCGACCACTTCACGAAGGTCGTTCATCGCGCCGCGCACCTTGTCGCGCACGTGCGCGGCGTGGGTGTGGACGTCCGCGTCGTGGTGGTCCACCGCCTTCTCGAGCGCCTCCACCGCGTCACGGAGGGAGTCGACCAGCGCCGAAAAACTCTCCAGCGCCTCGCGCGACTTGGACGTGTCGATATCGGCCGCCTCGGTCACGGAGATGTTCTCGGCCTGCTCGGTCTGGTAGCGGATCGCCGCCGGCAGGATCAGCGTCCGCGCCATCAACATCGCGGTCTCCCCCTCGATCAGCACCTGCTTGCAGTACTTTTCGAGGAAGACATGCTCGCGGCTCTCCAGCTCGACCTTGCTCAGCACCTTGAACGCGGAAAACAGATCGGCGTTCTTCTTGTCGCTCAGGGTCGACAACGCCGCGACCGACTCGCGGTGGTTGGGAAGACCGCGCTTCCTGGCCTCGTCGTGCCAGGACTTGTCGTACCCATCGCCATTGAAAATCACGCGCTTGTGCTGCTTGATGATCTTCTGGAGCACGCCCCGGACCGCGCCCCGGACCTTCGCTTCGTCGCCGGCGTTCTTGCCGATCGCCTTTTCGAGCTGGACGCACAGGAACGAGAGGCTGTCGGCGACGATCGTGTTGAGCACGGTCGTCGGCCAGGCCACCGCCTGGCTGGAGCCCACCGCGCGGAACTCGAACTTGTTCCCCGTGAACGCGAACGGGCTGGTGCGGTTGCGGTCGCCCGTGTGCCGTGGGATCTGCGGCAAGCTCGTCGCCCCGAGGTCGAGGTTCGTCCCCTTCATCGTGCTCTTGGCCCCGCCCGACTCGAGCTGGTTCACAATGTCGCTCAGCATGTCGCCCAGGAAGATCGACATGATCGCCGGCGGGGCTTCGTTCGCGCCCAGGCGATGGTCGTTCGACGCGTGCGCCACGCTGGCCCGGAGCAGGTCGGCGTGCAGGTCCACCGCGCGGATGACCGCCGCCAGCGTGCAGAGGAAGATCATGTTGGTGTGCGTGTCGTCGCGCGGGTCGAGCAGGTTCGAACCGGTGTCGGTGGCCAGAGACCAATTGACGTGCTTGCCCGAGCCGTTGATCCCCGCGAAGGGCTTCTCGTGCAGCAGGCACACGAAGTTGTGGCGCGGCGCCACGCGGCGCATCGTCTCCATCACCAGCATCTGGTGGTCCGACGCGACGTTGGCGGTCTCAAAGGTCGGGGCCAGCTCGAACTGGCATGGGGCCACCTCGTTGTGACGCGTCTTGACGGGCACGCCGAGGCGATACAGATCGCGCTCGACCTCGGCCCTGAACGCCACCACCCTCGCCGGGAGTCTCCC
>OEIV010001517.1_pt1 | contig 10395 bp, 9 predicted proteins | sample 1539231 | NCBI WGS metagenome assembly OEIV01 (sample SAMN03794762, study PRJEB22550) | activated sludge metagenome | feature: wastewater treatment plant; material: activated sludge; isolation source: Wastewater treatment plant of a petroleum refinery complex | place: Argentina: Buenos Aires ... | reverse complement strand
ATGCCAACAGAATGACTGATAGATGTAATGAACGAGCCAACGGCAAATATAGCTGCCCCGATCATGAATATACGTTTTCGGCCGAATAGATCTCCTATACGCCCACCGGTAATAGTTAGAGCAGCTAGCGTTAAGGCATAGGCAGTGATAACCCACTGGATACCTTTCAAGTCAGTCCCAAGATCTTGGGTTATGGTTTTTAGCGATACGTTGAGCACCGTTGTGTCTATCACGATAATCATTAATGCCAGGCTCAGTATTACAACCGGTATCCATTTGCGTATTCCTTTTTTATACCCGACAGCGTTTTCTGGTAGTGCGGTTTCTGTTGTCATTTTTTCTCCTCAATAGCTATTATCATTTGGTTTGTTATTGTCCGTAAACTTTCCAGCTGGTCATCGGCAATGGTAGACAGCATTACTTCCATTCGCTTCATATACGCCTTTTTAATCATTTTAAACCGTACTTTACCCTCTAAGCTTAGACTTACCACTACTCCCCGTCTGTCAGTTGGACTGGTCTCGCGTTGAATAAGACCACTTTTAACAAGATTCTCTACGATCTGGGATACCGCACCACTAGTGACATGTAATTTTTCAGCAATGCTTTTTACACTCATAGATTGCTTACTAAGCAAGAATAGAATCTCAACCTGAGGTTTATTAACGCCTAAACTGGTCAAAAATTTGTCACGGCTGCTTCCCATCATCCGGTACAAAGCGGCTGCGTTTTCCATTATTTGCTGCAACAGCTGCTGCCTGTGGTGCGTCTTTATAGCCATAAAACTGCCCCTTCTTATTGTTTACTTGTGTTTTTCATCTTGGATCTCATATATCGCTTCATTACCTTCAATTGAAATATTTGGTAATATTTTTAGCAGCCATTTAGGCATCCACCAGGCGGCATCTCCTAGTAATGCCATTACAGCCGGAACAAGCGTCATTCTCACGACAAAGGCATCAATAAGGATACCGATTGCCAAACCAAAGCCTATCATTTGAATCATCGGTTCTGGACTAAACATAAAGCCACTAAAAACCGAAACCATGATGAGGGCAGCTGCTGTCACCACTCGCGCACCGTGAGCAAAGCCATTGACCACGGCTTTCTTAGCGTGATGCTTGTCTACGGTATATGACTCATGCATACCTGAGACAAGGAAAAACTCATAGTCCATAGCCAAGCCAAACAGGATACCGACTACAATGATTGGCAAGAAGCTTACAATAGGCGTAGTTTGAAATATACCGAACCAGCCCCACTGAAAGAGAGCCACAAGCGCACCCAAAGTTGCTGCCAGTGACAACAAGAAACCAAATGTTGCTTTTATCGGCACTAATATGGAGCGGAATACTACCAAAAGCACCAGTAGTGACAAGCCCACGACTACAAGGACATAGACCGGAAGTGCATTAGCGAGTTTATTATCCAGGTCGATAGATATTGCAGTAGCACCCGTTACAGACAAATTCTTCGCGCCTGTATTGTTGACTAATATTTCTCTATCGGCACGAATTCGCTTAATAAGATCTTTGGTAGCTTTATCGGACGGTCCAGTTTTAGGAATAACTTGTAAGATGGCCGTATCGCCTGATTGGTTAACGGCACCTGGAACCGCAAACTGCACGCCATCAACTTTATTAAGTGCCTGAGCAAGTACACCCAGTGATTGTTTTTGCTGATCTGGTGTTTGCCCGTTTGGTAACTCGGCAACGACAATAAGCGGACCATTAAACCCTGGGCCGAAGCTATTTGTGACTAAGTCGTAGGCAGCCCGTTCGGTTGTACCTGTTGGCGCATCACCATCACCCGGAAAAGCTAAACGTATCTTTGTAATAGGCAGTGCCATGATTATGAGAAACACTAGTGCGGTGACGATGGGTAACAACGGACGATTAGTTATTTTTTTAGCCCATCGATAGCTAAAGGTATTGAGGCTTTCCTCTGGTGGTTTTATTTCTTTGTGAGTATGCTTGTATGCTCGTTTGGCATCCATTAGCGCAGCACGACGTTTTTTGTTAAGAATCTTATAGCCAGCAAATCCTACCAATGCGGGTATGAGCGTAACGGCAACCATTGCAGCTATTGCTACTGTCCCAGCAGCAGTCAGACCCATGGTTGTCAAAAAAGGTATGCCAACGACGCTTAGCCCGGATAAAGCAATAATGACTGTAGAGGCTGCGAATATCACCGCATTCCCAGCTGTTGCTAGTGCTCGTCCAGCAGACTCTGACGGTGAAATACCTTCTAGTAGGTATTTCCTATATTTACTTATTATAAACAGGGCGTAGTCAATACCGACCGCTAGGCCGAGCATTATAGACAGAACGGGAGTGGTCGAGCTAATGTTTACCACTCCGCTTAATGAGAATACTCCCGTTACACCAATAGCAACTGATATGAGTGATATTACAAGTGGCATGCCTGCGGCGATAAGTGATCCGAGGGTGATAATGAGTACCATTGCTGCTGTTGCAAAACCAAGGATTTCACCCGGTCCGACTAATTTTGGTTTAGGTTGTCCTAGTATATCCTTACTGGCTTCTGCCTGTAGCCCTGCCTGTTTAGCGCCGTCTAACGTACGAAGAATGGCTGTGGTCATTTCTTCAGTTACGCCACCACGATCTACTTTAAACTGTACTTGGGCAATGCCAACCCGTTTGTCTGGCGATATAGCTTGAGTTGTAAATGGACTTAGAGCAACTGCGACGTTATCTACCTTGTTGATTTCTTGAACGGTTTGGTTAATAACTTGTTGGTAGTCAGTAATTGATTTCCCTGAAGGTGCCGCGAAAACAATTCTAGCCGATGCACCGGATACCGCGGGGAACTTCTGTGTCAAGGTATCAATTGTATTTTGCGCTTCTGTTCCTGGAATCTTGAACTGGGTGGAAACGGGTTGTTGGAAAGTAATCATAAGACCGACTGTAGCGACTATAGCTAGCAACCATCCAGCCAACACAAAACGACGTCGTTTGTATGACCACAGACCCAATTTATATAGTTTATCTGACATTTTCTACCCTCTCAGTTTCATAATATATTATTACCTATTAGTTTAGTCACTGACACAATTGTAGTCAAGTGTTTAAGCACAGACCGCTAATCCAACCGATTATATTTTCTTCTCCAGATAATAACTCCCCATACAGTAACCTAGCTAAGTTCTAGGCAACCTTGCCGCGTGTAACTTCGTACATTTTTTCTAGGATTGTCTGTAGCGATTCTTGTTCTTTTCGTGAAAGGTGCTCAAACATTGGCGCATGGTACTTTGTTACGATAATTACAGAGTGATCAAGTAGCTTTTCGCCTTTATCCGTCAGAGTAATTGTGTGTTCGCGCCGATTCTCTTTACGAACAACGTTTTTAATAAGCCCTTGGCCTTCTAAAACGTGTATCTGCCTACTTATACTAGCTTCTGTTTGTCCTAAATATTGTGCGATTTGTTTTTGCTGAACACTGTTGTGTTGTTGCAAAGACCTTAGAATCTTGTATTGTGAAAAACCAATACCAATTTGCTCTAACAAAATTACGTCAGTTTGTTTCATAAGCGTAAAAGCAAGGTGCTGCAATAGATATCCAAGACCATATGCTATTGGGGTTTTTGCAGTATCTCTCATATTTCTTTTATTCTACACTTTTTGGCGTAGTTATGGCTAACTCAAAGCCCCTCGTTTTAATATGTTTCACGACTCCACCTTGTTGAAAAGTCAAATACCACCTGAGCTTTCATTTCCATGCTTAACTATAGCATCATACATAAGGTCTGCTTTAACTAGACGCCACTTAGGTTGAGCGGTACTTGCATCAATAAGCCTTATTTTTCCGTCAATGATTCTATCAAATACAGCAACATGCCCCGAGTAAGGTTTATATTCCCCGCGTACTACGCCGTGATTAAAACACAGCAACGCATCTGTATCCTTTTTCTCAATCTCTTCTAGTCTACTAATTAAGTCGTTGACATCACTAAAATAATCCGCCAAAACCTTTTCAAAAGTTATGGGTATCCCTAGTTCCTTGAAGACTTTATTCGGTTCGTAATCAGGTTCAAAGATTTGAGTACCGTAGCCAGCGGCTGAAGGTGGTATATCCGCTACTCTGGCTTTATAAAATAGATGACTTACGTCTGGCGGTACATCTAAACCTCAGGTTGAAGTGATAAGTAGCGATGACGGAATGATTGCCGCTGACGGTACAAAAGTAATCTTTTAGATTACTGACCTATGCCAATATCAATTGATTTCATACCAGATATACTCCCGCTCTTACCTCGTTTATACTTACGTGTTTTTTGTTTCTTTTCAGGAGTATCTTCCACCTCTTCAACATCTGACTCGACGGGTTTAGTGAATCCATATACCTCACGAGACGCTTGCTTAACTGTTTCTGCAACACTTATGTCGGGTTTGGTATCAAGAAGCACCGTTTCGCCTGACATCGGCTCTTGGGCTTCTATTGCAGAAATACGGCAATAAAACGTATAGGCAGGTAGATGTGATAGCTCTCCCTCTGATACGTAAGGCTTAAACAAAGGTAGAATAAGTCGTTCATCAGCAGGGCTACCAGTGCGGAATGTTATAACAGTACCCACGTTTGCTAACACGATATCTACCAGTCTTTGGTCGGCTTGTTGTTGTGTAGACTGCTCGGCCATAATGAGGAATAGCTTATACTTTCTTGCCTCGCTTAACATTTGCACGAAGCTCATTGTCGCAAAGTTTTGGAATTCATCAACATAGAGATAATAAGGTACACGATTTGCCTGTGTAACTCTTGCTCTACGCAGTGCTGCAAGTTGGAGTTTTGCTAGTATTGTTACACCGAACAACATAGATGTATCTTCTCCAAGAAGCCCTTTCGAGAAATTACAGATAATAATCTTCTTTTCATCCATAGCTGTATCAAAGTTTACCGTTGATACATCTTGTTCAAGCATTCGTCTTGCAGTTGCGGAGAATAGGAATCTACCTATTTTTGCGGTAATACCTGCCGCCATTTTGACTCTCTGCATTTCTCCGGCTTTACCAAGTTCGTTTTTCCAAAATATCTTAAGATCTTCATCTTCAAGTCGATTGACTACACCTTTACGATATTTTGCATCATTAAGTAGTCGAAAAATAGTAAACATATTGGCACTATCCATCGTCAGTGCTGTTTGAATGGTATTTCTTAGTACATATTCGATACGATGACCGCCATTATCATCTTCTGAGAAGATTTTACGTAGTACAGAAACAGTAGATTCTGTAACAAGATCCTTTTCTCGAAGTAGATCATCTCCAGTTAAGCCCACCGGTAACTCTAGTAGGTTTATACCAACAGGTCGCGATAAATCATCAGGATTTATATAGATAACGTCTTCAATACGCTCTGGCGGAATGTAGCCAAGTATTTCTTCTGCAAGGTCACCATGCGGATCAACAACTGCTAAACCTCGTCCTTCGAGAATATCTTGTACTATCTGATACTTCAAAAGAGTCGTCTTACCGTTACCAGTACCACCAATAACGTACATGTGTCGTTCACGTTCATTGGAGGTTAAGCCTATCTGAGTCTGTGTACCGTGATGTTTATTTACCCCAACCATAACATCTAGCTTGCGTCCGTCTTTCAACGACAGTGGGGCGGCTAATGTCTTACTTAAAGATTTCACGACGTTATCTGTTTTTCCAGATAGTGAATGAGGAAAGTGGAATAGTCCTGCTAATTCATTTGAAGAGAAATAGTTAGGTCTAAATGCAGGAAACAATAATCTTCTTTCAGTACATACCTTCACTAGCTTGACTATAAAAGGGTGTATTCTTCGATGTAGTTTAAGTGATTGGTAACTTGGTACATCAAATAGTCCTAGTGCCGCTTGAATACTACCCTTTAGATCCTTTAACTCCTGCTTATCAACTTTGAATGCAATACGTATATCTGTAGCAAACAATGGGCGTTTAAGCTTTTCGCTTACAGATTCAACTACTTCATGTTCAAAGTAACTCAAAGTTCGAACTGGCTTATCGCCTCTGGCTATCTGCTCTTTGTACTGTAAGTCCTTCCGAGCACTTGCAATACTCTGCTGTGAACGTGATTGATGGTCGTATGTCATTGATGCAGCATCAGCTACCCAAAATAGTAAGCTATTTACAAGTTGCACTAGTGGCGAGAATACAAACTTTTTACTTCTTGATTCAGGCATAAACGCATCATTTCGAAGTATCTTATTTCGTATCAATTCAGCAGACTTGAGATGAACTGGTTTTATAACAAGTTGGAGCATGATTCGTTCATCTTCTTTTAGTTTCGTCATAGCATTCGTTACATAACTAAGTGGATCATGCATATCTAGAAATTCTTGTTCTTTTAGCGGGTATACGTAACTTTTAGATTGCCTATAACTTAGTATTTTGGATAAAGGTGCAATTGGAATAGCATCCTCTATCTGAACCTTTGCATCAGGCACATAGGCAGTGATGAGTTTTTCTAATGATGATGCCTTAGTTGAGTCTGCGACCACAAAAAACTGTATGCCTGTTTGTTTGGATGAATGAATTTCTGCACTATAAATATATTCTCTACCGAGCATTCTTTCTTTTAATGTTCGACTAGTTCCAAGTGCATGCATAGCAGAGAACAATGATTCAGTTGCTATGGAGTTTTTATCATCAAAAGCGGGTGGTGTGATACACAACGCTATACGCTTAGATTTGTAGTGTTGAAGAAGTCCGTATATCTTCCTAATGACAAATGAGACTACAGTAATAACTATAAGAAGACCGACAAACAGTAATACCTTTACTAACACTGGAAAGATGCTAGAAAGTTGGAATTGTGACACTTGATGCCTCCGGTTCGCCAACTAAGAATATTCGTGGGTTAACTGGTATATCGTAGATTGCGACTTGCAAATGGGTATGCGCTCCTGTTGATGCGCCTGTGCTCCCCATATAACCAATTATGTCGCCTGGTTTTACTGGTGTGTCTTTCGGAAGATCAACTGCTTTGTATAAATGACAGTACAAAGACGTTATATTGTAGTCGTGTCTAAGCTTTACATTGATACCGCAGGCGTCATCATCAATCATGTCTACACGTACAACATAGCCCTGCATGAATGGGGTAACAAGCTCTCCATACAAGCCGTTACGGTTCGCGATGTCTACGCCTGTGTGCTTACCAAGCCCTAATTCTTGTCTGAATACGTCAAACGTTCCAAACTCATCAGATACATACCCACGAGTAGGCCAATTGGTAGTAACGGACACTTCGCCAGTCTTATTACCTTTTGTATCAAAGATTTCTACCAAATGCGTTATAGGATTAAGTGACGCTAGAGCATCTCCTACCATTTGAATACCTGATGCTGCGACCACTACGACTGAAATTGCTGGAAGAAAGATGAACAACACTAAAGCAGCCAAGACTATTTTAATCTCAGTTTTTAGTGATTTCATTAACCACCAGATCCAACTCATAGGCTATACATCTCCGCTGGATTAGTCGTAATGAGAGGATGTTCTTTTTCTGAAGCAACAACTTTTACTGCAACATGGTTTTTATCTGCAATGATGAGCGCATCGCCTTTTTCACATGTTAGTAAGAAGTTATTCTCATACTCACTAAGAGCAAACTCCGAGACGACATTTTTAATTGTTGTCGTATCTTGTCGCATTAATATACGTAAAGCACTTTGCGAAGCAATTGCACGTCCATAATCATTGTGTAAGAAGTCATTTGCTTGCTGAGAGATGATAGAGACTCCTAGATAGTACTTTCTTGCCCGACGGACTAAACCTGCAATAAATCGGGCAGACTCTTCATGTTGGAGCAGTAACCAACCCTCATCAATTACTAGTAGGCGTTTTTTTGGGTTTGTCTTAACTTCATTCTGTACAAAGTTCGAGATTATGAGCACCATGAGTTGTCGTAGCGACTCAGGCATATCTTTAATATCAAAGATGACGAGTCTATTCTCGAGACTCACATTACTTTGATTGTTAAATATATTGGACAAAGAACCAGAGATATATCGATCTAGACGCTCACAGAGCTTATTCTGATTGAGTTGCTTCAACTCTTTGTAAAGATCTCTAAGGAGTGGCTTGCTGTTCTTGGAGTGACTGTACATTCGAAGCAGCGCCTTATCGAGCATCGCTTTTTCTTTAGCATCGAGCCCTTCAACCATCAAGCTAACAATTTCTGTTAAGTCTTGGATATGTTCAGATAGATCTCTCTTCTTTTTAGTATTTGTCGAAATATCAAAAGGGTTTATTTTTTGTTGACTGTTTGTAGATAGTTTTATGTACGTACCGTTTACTGAATCAGTCAGTAGTTTATATTCTCGTTCTGGGTCAATGACAATGACAGAAGTTCCTTGCATGAGCTGTCTTAGTATCTCGACTTTGGTTGCGTAACTCTTACCGCTTCCAGACTGTGCAAACACTATGCTGTTGGCATTGTTTAAACTAAATCTATCTAGAATGACCAGTGAGTTATTAGATTTATTGACTCCATACAATATGCCTTCTTCTTGGACAAGTTCAGAACTCATAAATGGAAATGTGAGTGCAGCTGAAGAGCTGTCGAGGTTTCGCTTCTGACTCAAAATATCTTCGGCACGAGGAAGTACTGACTGCAAAGCTTCAATTTGTTGGTAACGGGCTGTTTTTACAAAGAATAATCGGGCAGAAAGTGTTGTCTCGAGAACTTTTGTTAGTTTTTCAAGTTCACTGAATGTATCGGCAGTAATGGCAATGTATATCGATGTTTGGAATAACATCTCTTGGCCACGCTGAATTTTATCTCGTAATTCTATAGCACTCTCTAGTGGATCGGTAATCTCTGGTCCGACAATCTTTCCTGACTTAATCATGGATCGTTTCGTACTCTCTAGCTCAGTTATCTTACGATTAAGCTTCGGAAGAGCTTTAGTGGCGTCAACTTGATCCATGTGGTAGCTAATATCAATATTGTTATTGAAGTTGATTAAGCTATTGAGCCATCCCGAGTTAGCAACAAATGGATACGCAGATATAAAGAGAGTACGACAATACCGTCCATCAATAATCACATGACTTGGTTGCTCCTTTAGCCCTGCATAACTGATGATATCCATAGGATCTTGTTCGCCAAACTCTAGTACAAAATTCTTAGGCTCATCACTTTTCTTTCGTAATTTAGTTACTTTTTTGGTTATTGTAGAAATCATAAGTACGCTTCCTTTAGAAGTTGTATCGTTTGTTCTCTCAACGGCTGTCTTTTGGCATTCGATGGAGAGTAAAAGCTGTAGAATAAGTCCAATACTTCTAAGCTATTTAGTTTCTGCGTTTGCATACCAAGTCGTCCAAGACCCTTTGCGACAAGTTCGGCACTTTGTTTTAATTGTTCGGCAACAATTGAAAAGTCGTGATCCGTAGCTTTGTAAGGCAATACAACATAAAAACGTCTTGTAAGAATCTTGTTGTTAGTTACGAGCTTGCCAACAAAATCTACGTAATTTTCCGCCTGTTTCTTATAGATCAGCTCATCATTAGAATTGATTCTGTCTTTGAACCCTTTTAGGTATTTATCCATGTCGAGTTCACGGATCCTAATTACTATTTGAAAACTTGTATTGAGTGAATTTAGGAAGTTTTGGTAAGTATCTATAAGTGCATCCTGCTCGTCTTCACTCATAAGCTCAAAGTTAATAGAAGATGTTTGTAAGATAAGTCTATATTCCTTATTTGGAAGAATAAGTATGCCATCACGAACACCATCAATTCGTATCTGTTCACGAGAACTGACTGGTTTATTTGATTTCTTTAATATGGACACGTAATCCTCCTTTCTTTGATCTGATGAAATGCATATCGGCACTTGGACTACCTAAAGCATTCTCAAAACTCATGATGTCTCCTGTAGAAAACGCTAGTCTTGGTAGTGCGGGTGCTTTTAGCTCCTCAGTCTTCTTTTCAGTTTTTATATGCTTAGTTTTAGGTGGTAGCGTCCTGCTACTCGTATTGTTTTTATTAAACACATATATTCTCGGTCTGAGGTTATATCGTGAAAGCATTGCTATCCATTCAATAACGAGTCGTCCTTTTACTCGCAAGGCAAGTGCAAGGCAGAGTAGCCCTATTAATGCGGAAATAATGACCTTATACAACCGATACTTTGTGAATGGTGGCAACAGAACAAACATTGCTGTACTTACAAAGACAGGGGTAATCATGAGTATCAATTGTTTGAAAGATAGATTTCCTGCGATCCTATCCTCAACACTTGTGATTTGTGCAGGTACTACAGTTGTTTTCATTTGTAACCCTCCTTTGTCGTTGTTTTTGGTTTGCTCGATGAGCTATTAGATTTTGCTGTTTCACCTGCTACCTGACGGCTCGATCTTGATGACTGAATCTTGGAGGTTGT
>OEIV010001516.1_pt1 | contig 10396 bp, 7 predicted proteins | sample 1539231 | NCBI WGS metagenome assembly OEIV01 (sample SAMN03794762, study PRJEB22550) | activated sludge metagenome | feature: wastewater treatment plant; material: activated sludge; isolation source: Wastewater treatment plant of a petroleum refinery complex | place: Argentina: Buenos Aires ... | reverse complement strand
TTGATACCACTCAGTTCCATGGTGCCTCCTATACGCAGGCTGTTGCCCCATGGGGTGATGGCACACCTTCCGTCAACCAGGATGGCCGGGTATTTAATGTTCTTTTCAATAAACGGATATGTATAACTGTAACCCTTACCTGCCTGGAGTAAAATATTTATACCGATCATTTTTGCCAGTTCCGGCAACCAGCTTCCTCCGGCAACCAGAATTTCTGCAGCTTCATATTTTCCCTTATCTGTTAAAACAGCAGCAACACGGTTATTGTGTTTTTCAAAACCTGTAACAGTTGTATGAAGAAGAAACCGCACTCCATTAACTTCAAGAAAACTTTTTAACTGCAACATGAATTTTCCGGGATTAAAATGGCAGTCGTCTTTGAACAACACAGCGCCTGATGCATCTATGGCAACATCAGGTTCCAGTTCCTGTACCTGCTGTCTGTTCAGCCGTTCAACCTTTAACCCGAATTTTTCTGCCTCCTCTGCCATATGAAATTCATGTTCCAGCGTTTTATGTGCCTTGCACATCATCAGGCAACCGATTTCTTCCATATCAAAATCATCGCCGATATCATTTCTCATATCGTCGATTAAATTCCGGCTGAATTGCAGGATATTATTCAGGTGAGGTGCATTTCTTTTTACAGTTGCCGCATTGCTGTTTTTCCAGAAATGATATCCCCATCGTAGCAGGTCTGCATTAAGCCGCGGCTTGATGTAAAACGGGCTGCTGCTGCTGAGCATATGTTTTAACCCTTCAGCAATGATACCGGGTGATGCCAGTGGAATGAAATGGCTGGGCGACATATAACCCATATTCCCAAATGAACACCCATCTGTAATATCCCCCTTGTCAATAACAGTTACAGCATATCCTTCTTTGGTTAAATAATAGGCGCTGCATAAACCGATGATGCCACCGCCAATGATTGTTACATCTGCCATGTCAATTATGTCTTTACGTAAATCAAACAAAACTGTAAACCTGTTTTTTCCATAAGATCTTATTTAGATCACCTGGAAACCTGCAGCATATGGATCATCTTCGTCGTCTATGGTAATGATATTATGCCCGTATATTCTTGCCCAGCCTTTTATGCCTGGCCTGATCGCTTTCATGCCGTTTACTTCCAGTTCTTCTTCAATACGTCCGATGAATTTGCTGCCAATGATGCTTTCGTGTATGAACATTTCACCTTTTTTCAATTTTCCTTTGGCATACCATTGCGCCATGCGTGCCGAAGTGCCGGTACCGCATGGGCTTCTGTCAATCGCCTTGTTACCGTAGAATACAGCGTTTCTTGCGGTAGAAGTTTTGTCCAGCACAGATCCGGTCCAGAGAATATGGCTGCATCCTTTTATGCTGTCATTTTCAGGATGGACAAATTCATATTTTTCATTTATTTTTTTCCGAAGTTCCCTTGCCAGTGCGATTAGTTTTTCTGCCGTGTAGTTTTCAAGCCCTGTAAAATTCTTTTGGATGTCGACGATGGCATAAAAATTACCGCCATACGAAACATCAATAATGAGTTCTCCCAATTCCGGGCAATCTACTGCCAGTTCTGCAGATGCCAGGAAAGAAGCTACATTGGTAAGTTTTACGGATTTCACTTTCTGGCCTTCCATATTATAATTTACCAGAACAAGCCCGGCGGGTGTTTCCATCCTTACGGTGCCGGGTACTTGAGGTTGTATGAGGCCTTCCTCAATGGCAATGGTGATGGTGCCGATTGTTCCGTGCCCGCACATGGGCAGGCAGCCGCTTGTTTCAATAAACAGAACGGCAACATCATTTTTCGGATTGTGCGGGGGATATAAAATTGACCCGCTCATCATATCATGACCACGGGGTTCAAACATCAGCCCCGTCCTTATCCAGTCGAATTCGCGGATAAAATGCTGCCGCTTTTCGCTCATATTGCTGCCATAAAGCACGGGGCCGCCCGATTTTACCAATCGTACCGGGTTTCCGCAAGTATGGGCGTCTATACAGGTAAATGTAGTTTTCATGCTTTGTATTGCCGGTGAATAAACTCTGATTTATGTTTTGTAAATTTATAACATGGAACAGTACGGAAAGATTTTACTTTTTGCCATGCCCGCCTTCCTGGCGCTGGTATTGTTTGAAAAATGGTACGGATGGCGCAAGGGTTATGATACGGTGCGGAACATGGATATGATTTCAAGCCTCAGTTCAGGCGTTACGAATGTAACCAAGGATGTATTGGGCCTGGCAATCGCTTTGATCAGTTATGAATGGCTGGTAAGCAAAGTGGCGCTTACGCATATCGGTACAAAATGGTACACCTATGTGATCGTATTCATCGTGCTGGATTTTGCCGGTTATGTGGTTCATGCCATCGACCATAAAGTGAACTTTTTCTGGAACAGCCATATCATCCATCATAGCAGTGAAGAGTTTAACCTGGCCTGTGCATTAAGGCAGAGCATTTCCGTATTCATCAGGTTATTTGTAATACTGTTGATTCCTGCTGCCTTGCTGGGTATCGATCCAACAGTGATAGCCATTGTTGCGCCTTTGCATTTGTTTGCTCAATTCTGGTATCATACACAGCATATACATAAGATGGGTTTTTTAGAAAAGATTATTGTAACGCCTTCGCATCACCGGGTACATCATGCGCTGAACCCTGAATACCTGGATAAGAATTACGGGCAGATATTCATCATTTGGGACAAGCTGTTTGGTACCTTCCAGGAAGAATTACCAGATGTGAAACCGGTATATGGAATTACCCGGCCGGCGCGTACATGGAATCCTGTGAGAATAAATTTCCAGCATATGTGGCTGATGATAAAAGATGCCTGGTATGCGAAAAATTTTAAAGACAAGCTACGGATCTGGTTCATGCCTACTGGATGGAGGCCTGAAGATGTTGCAGCCAGGTTCCCTGTTCATAAGATAGACGACCCCAATCATTTTGAAAAATACGATCCGCCTGCATCCATGTTTTTACAGGTTTGGTCATGGGTACAGTTGAGTATGTTGTTGTTATTTATCAGTTACCTGTTTGGGAATATAGCGTATATAGGTAAGCCGCATATTTTTATATACGGAGGATTTATTTTTCTGATGGTATATGCATTCACTGAACTGATGGACGGAAACAGGTTTGCGGTATGGTGGGGTTTGCTGTTTTCAATTACAGGTGCAGGAATAATTTTTTATACCGGTGACTGGTTTGGAATTGCAGCTTTTTTTCCGTTCACAAAATATATACTGCTTTTTTATTTCGCCTTATCTTTTTTCATTACAGTATTGATCAGTAAAAATCAAATGCACGTAAATAAACTATCTGTAAGTTAAGCTGATCAACCAGTTTTCGTAACCCTGTCTTTTGATGGGATATTATCAATGGTTCTCCAGATTTGTAACGGGTTATTGTTTTTCAGTTCATCCGGTAATAAATGATCCGGCCAGTTTTGAAAAGCTACCGGCCTGGCAAAACGCCTGATACCGTCAGCGCCAACGGATGTGAACCTACTATCGGTGCTTGCCGGAAAAGGCCCGCCATGCTGCATGCTTAAACAAACTTCCACGCCAGTTGGAACGCCGTTTAGTATCAGCCTCCCGCAAATGTTTTTTATCGATTCCACCAATGAATCGTTTGCAGGTATTTCATTTTCCGTTGCCATGATGGTTGCCGTAAGCTGGCCTTCCATTTTTTCAGCAACTGCTTTCATTTCAAGCATATCCCTGCATCCGATTACGATGGAGTAAGGGCCGAAGACTTCCTGTTGCAGGAGTGGGTTTATCAGGAAATTAGTTGCTGATGTATAGGCGATGGCAGCTGTTCCTGCTAATTGGCTGCCTGGTTCTTCCACCATAGCCATTGTTTCTACTTCCGGTTGCGATAAGGCGGTTGCTCTTTTTTCAATATAGTTTTTATGGATGCCCGGATGCAGCATTGGTGCAGGTGAAACAAGATTTATTTCATCAGATAAATGCTGTATGAACTTCTCCAGGTCTTTATTGCTAATGCCGATGATGATGCCCGGGTTTGTGCAAAATTGCCCGGCGCCCAGGGTGATGGATACTGCCAGTTGTTTGGCCGCATCTATTGCACCTGTTTTCATTTTTTCGGGCAATAAAAAAAAAGGGTTTACGCTGCCCATCTCTGCAAAAACCGGGATAGGCTCTTTACGTTGGTTGCCCCAGTCGAATAACTGTTTACCGCCAGCATACGAACCGGTAAAACCAACCGCTTTTGTAAAAGGATGTTTTACCAATGCTTCACCAATATCAAAGGATGCACCATGTACATGAGTGAAAACAGATGCCGGCATATGTGTTTCTGTAACTGCTTTTTTTATGGCATTAGCCATCAGTTCGCTTGTTTTGGCATGAGCAGGATGTGCTTTCACAATCACCGGGCATCCGGCTGCAAAAGCACAGGCAGTATCACCTCCTGCTGTAGAATAGGCAAATGGAAAATTGCTTGCTCCAAATACGACCACCGGGCCAAGTGGCACCAGCATCTTCCGTATATCTGGTTTGGGCGGTATTTTATCCGAGATGGCAGTGTCAATTCTTGCATCCAGCCATTGGCCGCTTTCACAAAAAGCGGCATAGCTGTTAAGTTGAAAAATCGTTCTGGCTTTTTCACCCCTTAACCTCGTTTCGGGTAAATTTGTTTCCAGCATGGCCGTGTGTATGAGTTCATCGCCAAGCTGTTCTATTTCTTTGGCAACCTGGCGCATAAAACCGGCACGCTGTTTCAATGATTTTTTGCGATAGTCATGAAAAGCCAGCCAGGCTTGCTGCATTAGTATTTCAATTTCTGCTACTGTTGAATCTTTGAACATAAAAGATATTTTGCTTGGGCTAAGGCCCTGTTTTTATTTTCAATTGCCACTGGCTTAAGCCAGTGGCAATTCATTTCAAATAAAACCCTATGCTTCCTAAACCTTCTAATCCAGTTTAGGCCTGTTTAATATTCCTTCATCGATAATGGTAAGTATTTTTCTTCTTTCATCTCCCTCCAGCATCATCCTTGGTGGCCTTACGAATTCTGACCCGATGCCGGCTTGTTTTTCCGCCAGTTTTATATACTGTACCAGTTTGGGATGTATGTCAAGTTCAAGCAAGGGCATAAACCACCGGTAAATTTTCAGGGCTTCTTCCATGTTACCTGCTTTCACCAGGTTATAAACCGCAACGGTTTCTTTCGGAAATGCACATACAAGTCCGGCCACCCAGCCGCAGGCCCCGGTGCACAATTCTTCCAGTGCCAGGGTATCAACGCCGCAAAGTATCTTATACCGGTTTCCAAAACGGTTGATCATTCGGGTGACATTGGTTACATCCCGGGTAGATTCCTTAACAGCCTGAATATTAATACATGGTTGTAATTCCTCAAACATATCTAGGGTAATCTCTGTCTTGTAATCTACCGGGTTATTATATAACATGATGGGCAGGTTGCTGCTGCCGGCAATGGTTTTAAACCAATTAACAGATTCCCTATGGTCGGGTTTATACCGCATGGGCGGTAAAAGCATAAGGCCCGAAGCGCCCCATTTTTCGGCCAGGTTTGCCTGTTGAATGGCTTCCCTGGTAGAACCTTCTGCAATATTGAGGATGACCGGTATTTTGTTGTTCACTTTTTCCACAGCTGTTTTTACCAGGCTTTCTTTTTCAGGCAGTGACAACACACTTGATTCGCCTAATGTACCGCCAAGAATCACACCATGCACACAGGCATCTAATTGGGCCTGCAGGTTGAGGTTGAATAAATCAAGGTCAACCTCGTCATTTTGGTTAAATTTGGTTGTTAGGGCTGGGAAAACCCCATTCCATGTTATATTCATTTGTTTGGATATTATTACCTCCACAATCTACGAAATTGAAGGGTTACATATGCTTATTTGTCAATGGAGAACGGAAAGGTTGAATATTTTGTTATTTGCCCTTTTTTTCAAAATTTTTTGGATACAAACCCGCATCTGGTTATCTTTGCCGTCCGAAAATTAACGGCGCGTTGGTCAAGGGGTTAAGACGCCTCCCTTTCACGGAGGAATCACGGGTTCGATTCCCGTACGTGCTACAAAAATTGAAAGCCTCTCGTCATTGAGAGGTTTTTTATTTTGACAATAAAATGGAGGAATCACGGGTTCCCCAGCCTGCCTGAGGCATTCGGGCAGGGATTCCCGTACGTGCTACAAAAATTGAAAGCCTCTCGTCATTGAGAGGTTTTTTATTTTGACAATAAAATGGAGGAATCACGGGTTCCCCAGCCTGCCTGAGGCATTCGGGCAGGGATTCCCGTATGTGCTTATTCATTTACTTACTTTCAGGATTCTAACATTTATCAAAGTGAATTGACAGTAAAATATTTTTGTTCAGTAAATATATTTATTTTTTGTACTTTGTATCTATCAGCACTAAAAGCTGACTAATCAACTTATGAGCATTCAAATAAAAAAACAATCAGTTTTAATATCATTCTTTTTATTTTTTTTAACCACAACTGGCATTTCTCAACTTACAGTTAAAGAACCAGATGGAGGCGGCGATTTTAGAGAAATCATCAATATTAAAGATGAAATCAGTCCTTTACAAAGGGCATCAATTATCAGGAAGTTGCAGGAGAATGAACAGTTATTGCGTTCTCAAGGCACTTTGCTCAGGCTGCAAAATCCTGCTGCAACTGCATTTGCCTGGCCTCTAAAGCAGGCATTGGGATATAATGATAACGGGTATTATGGAATATCCAATTATATTGATCAAAACCCCTCATTTCCTAACCAGTTATTAGATTATAATTGCGGTAATCGCACATATGACCTTTCATCTGGTTATAACCATGCAGGAACAGATATTTTTACCTGGCCTTTTTACTGGCAAAAAATGGAAAGAAATATTGTTCAGGTCATTGCTGCAGCAGCAGGAACTATCATTGCAAAATCTGATGGGAATTTTGACCAGAATTGTAGTTTTTGCACCAGCAGTTGTGATTGGAATGCAGTTTATATTATGCATGCCGATGGATCAGTAGCCTGGTACGGACATATGAAAGCAGGTTCGCTGACTAATAAAGCAGTTGGACAAACGGTTTCATCAGGCGAATACCTGGGAATTGTAGGAAGTTCCGGAAACTCTACCGGCCCACACCTTCATTTTGAAGTATATACAAATTCATCTTACACACAACTGGTTGATCCCTGGGGCGGGTCATGCAATAACCTCAACGGCTTAAATAGCTGGTGGGCTAATCAGCAGCCTTATTATCAGCCAACATTGAATAAAATAATGACGCATGCCCAGGCACCTGGTGTGGGAAATTGTCCCCCTTCAGAAGTGCCAAATGAAAAGATCAACTTCAGTGATGGCGAAACCATTTTCCTGGGGAGTTATTACCGTGACCAGCAACCAGGGCAACAAGCTGTTCATACCATTTATCGTCCAGACAATTCAGTACAGGCAACCTGGATACAGAATTTTACTGTGTATTATTCTGCTTCATGGTGGTATTATACATTCATTTTACCAACACCTGCTGTAACCGGTACATGGAAATATGAAATAGTATTTAACGGAACACAAAAGGAAGCAGTGCAATTTGCAGTCAATAGTTCTTATGTTGCGATTTGCCCCGGAAATTATAATATACTTACGTCCAACCTTAGTGGCGCAACGTATCAATGGCAGGTAGATACTGGAAGCGGGTTTAACAGTATCATTGACAATGCCACTTACGCAGGTGCCGGAACCAGGCAGCTGCAATTAAAAGAAATCCCTGCTACTTTTTATGGTTACCAATATCGGTGCTTTGTTAATGGAACCAACTATAGCAAAACAATCAGCTTAAAATTCATCAGTTACTGGAAGGGCTATAAAAGCAAAGCCTGGGAAGATCCAGCAAACTGGTCTTGTGGTAATATTCCCGATTTAAATACAGATGTTGTAATTCAAAGCAGTACCAACATGCCTGAAGTAAGTTCAATGGCAACCTGCAGAAGCGTTACTGCAAATCCAGGCGCAATAATTTTAGTTAAAACAGGCTATAAACTAAATATTGTGCATTAATTCAACATGCGCATTTTTTTTTAATTGGATTGGTACTATTTAAAAGGGAATTCTCCAATATGGATAATTAAAAATAATCTGCCCGAATTTCTCTACATCCTGTAATTTTGCCCCGCAAATTAATATATCACCATTTCAATTTTTTTTATGAGTACAGTTAAAGTTGCAATCAATGGATTTGGCCGTATTGGCCGTTTAGTATTCCGCCAGATACACAATATGAAAGGTATTGATGTTGTGGCCATCAATGACCTCACAAGCCCGGCTGTGCTGGCTCATTTATTGAAGTATGACAGTGCTCAGGGAAGGTTTAATGAGAAAGTAACTTCTACAGATAATGCCATTGTAGTTAACGGGCATGAAATCAAGATATACGCCCAAAAAGATCCAGCCCAAATTCCATGGGGGGCTCATGATGTGGATGTGGTAATTGAAAGTACAGGCTTCTTTACAGATAAGGCAAAGGCAGAAGCTCACTTAACAGCTGGCGCTAAAAGGGTGGTTATTTCCGCTCCCGCAACCGGCGACCTGAAAACAGTTGTGTTCAATGTAAACCATGGCATACTGGATGGCAGTGAAACAATCATAAGTTGCGCAAGTTGCACCACCAACTGCCTGGCGCCGATGGCAAAAGTGCTGAGTGATAATTTCGGTATCCAAACCGGAATCATGAGTACCATCCATGCTTATACCAACGACCAGAATACGCTGGATGCTCCCCATGCTAAGGGCGACCTGCGCAGGGCCAGGGCAGCAGCAGCCAATATCGTTCCCAACAGCACCGGTGCTGCAAAAGCAATCGGGCTGGTTTTGCCTGAACTGAAAGGCAAACTGGACGGCGGTGCGCAACGCGTTCCGGTTATTACAGGGTCTGTTACAGAACTTTACACGATCCTTGAAAAGCCGGTTACTGCTGAGGCGGTTAATGGAGCTATGAAAGCAGCCAGCAATGAAAGCTTCGGTTATAATGAAGATGAAATAGTGAGCAGCGATGTGATTGGTATTTCTTATGGTTCATTGTTTGATGCCACGCAAACAAAAGTGATGACCATGGGCGACAAGCAAATGGTTAAAACCGTTAGCTGGTACGATAATGAAATGAGTTATGTAAGCCAGTTGGTGCGCACGGTACATCATTTCGCAGGTCTTATCAAGTAACATTTTTTAACCGCGGAGACGCAAGGTCGCTAAGCATAATTACTCAGCGCCTCAGCGTCTTTGCGGTTTTATTCTTAAATATAGTCCCATGTCTGTTTTCTCAAACTTTAATTTCAAAGATCAAAAAGCACTGATACGGGTTGATTTTAATGTGCCATTGGATGAAAATTTCCATATTACAGACGACAGCAGGATGACTGCTACTATACCGACCATCCGGAAAATTCTTGCAGACGGCGGTTCAGTGATCCTGATGAGCCATTTTGGTCGCCCGAAAGACGGCCCCGTTGATAAATATTCGCTGAAACATTTAGTGAAACACCTGCATGAACTGCTGGGGGGAAACACAAAAGTGTTTTTTGCAGATGACTGCATTGGTGAACAGGCTAAACTCACTTCAGGCATGCTAAAACCGGGTGAAGTGTTGCTGCTGGAAAATTTGCGTTTTTATAAGGAAGAAGAAAAAGGCGACCAGTCTTTTGCAGAAAAACTGAGCAAACTGGGAGATGTGTATGTCAATGACGCATTTGGAACGGCACACAGGGCACATGCATCAACTGCAGTGATAGCTCAGTTCTTCGCACCTGGTAAAAAGATGTTTGGCCTGCTGATGGAAAAGGAAGTGAACAGCGCCGAAAAAGTGTTGCATGACAGCAAGAAGCCTTTCCTGGCCATTATAGGTGGGGCAAAGGTCTCTGATAAGATACTCATCATAGAGAACTTACTGGAAAGGGCTACCGATATCATCATTGGTGGCGGGATGGCTTATACATTCTATAAAGCCAAAGGCGGAAATATCGGTAATTCACTTTGTGAGAATGAAAGGCTTGATGCCGCTATCGCATTACTGAAGAAGGCTGCAGATAAAGGGGTAAACATACACTTACCCGCAGATTCTGTAATTGCAGACAAGTTTGATGCACAGGCAAATGTTACAAATGCCCCAAGCAACAATATCCCTGACGGCTGGATGGGGCTTGATATCGGCCCTGAAGCATGCAGCAATTTTACAAAAGTGATCCTGCAGGCCAAAACCATATTATGGAATGGCCCGATGGGCGTTTTTGAAATGGAAAAATTTCAGCAGGGAACCAAAACCATCGCAATGTCTGTGGCAGAAGCAACGCAGAACGGGGCATTCAGCCTGGTTGGGGGCGGCGACAGCGTAGCGGCAGTCAAAAAATTC
>OEIV010001515.1_pt1 | contig 10398 bp, 12 predicted proteins | sample 1539231 | NCBI WGS metagenome assembly OEIV01 (sample SAMN03794762, study PRJEB22550) | activated sludge metagenome | feature: wastewater treatment plant; material: activated sludge; isolation source: Wastewater treatment plant of a petroleum refinery complex | place: Argentina: Buenos Aires ... | reverse complement strand
TGTCATTTCCCGGCCTCCTTGGTCGGCTGCGGGGCCTTGCTCGCGGCGGGTTTGCCATGGCCCTTGGCGGAGGACTTGCTGAGCCGTTCCGCGAGGCGCAGGTGCGTGGTATCAAGCATGGCGGTCAATTGATCGCCCTGCGAGCCGGGGATGGGCGACAGGCGGACAGAGCCGACGTGGCTCATGCCGAGCCGGGTGTCGATGGCGGTGAAGAAATCAGCGAGCTGCGACATGGTGCCGGTCGCCTCGATGGAGTGAGCGGCGCTCACGACGATCTCCGGGCACTGGCTCACGGCGGCCCGTCCGCCCTTGCCCGGCTCGACGCGCTCCAGGCGGACACCGGCGCGGGCGGCCAACGCCCCCAGCGAGTCATAGACCTGGGCTGGATTGGCGGAGGGCGCGAACTGGCTCTCGATCGCGGCACGCCTCGCCTTGAGATCGGCGGCGACGTTCTCGGCGGCGAAAGGCGTCGACCCAAACTGGCGTGCGTGCTCGTCGATCTCGACCGCGAATGACTCGAACGCGGCGCGAGCCTGTCGAAGCTCGTCGGTCATCGGTCGGACGGCAAAGTACCACACGGCGCCGGCGACCGCCGCCAGGAGTACCGACTTGGACACATAGGTGCGTGCGAGCATCGGATTCACTTGGAGTCCTCCCCCACCAGGCCGAGCGCGGCGTGGTCTTGACCAAGATGCAGCGCGCGGACCTGCGCGCTGATCGAGAACTGCTTGGCGGCTCGGCCTTCGACTTCGATGCGCCGCGTCGCGCCGACCTCCACGCCCGCGACCAGCGGCGAACGTTGCAGCGATTCGATGAACTGGCTGAGCGGGTCGACCTGCGAGTTCTGGTCCAGAAAGACGATTCCCTTGAGACTCCACGAGGTTCCGCCCGGAACCGTGCTGGTCGAGACATCGGTCATCCGCACGGGATGGAGCTCGCACAAGCTCGCGATCTCTCGGAACACTGCCCGCCAGGGCGTGCGCTCGCCGCCGACTTCAGTGACACCCTTTTCGAGCCGGGCCAGGTCCTTGGAGACAATGCCGGCCTCGCGGCGTGCCTCGACTTCGGCGTGGAGCGACTCAACTTTCGACTGACGCTCCGCGAGGACGATGCGCTCGGCGCCAAGTCGGCTCGAAACACTGAAGCCCTCGAACGCCAGCAGGCCCACGGCCACAACGCCCCCGGCGATGAGGGAGGCACGCAGCAATCGACGCTCGCGACGCAGCGATTCGCCCTCGGGCACGATCCACTCGACACCGGGAAGCCCGGCGGCGACGACGGCCATGGGCGCGCCGGTCAGTTCCGGTCCGCCCGCTTCACAGGCCACTTCGAGATCGGTGTGCGAACTGAGGGTCGTGGCCAGGTTGGGAACGGCCGAGCCCGGCCCACCAACTTCGATGCGGCAAGTGACAGCGTCGCCTTCGGGGAGGCCGAAACGAATGGTCTGCCGGATCTCGACGACGAGCCGCTGCACGGCGGCGCGCATCAGAGGCTTCATCGAGTCGTCGATCGCGCCGTTGCTGATGGCGGAGAGATCGCCGCGCGGCAGCAGCCCGATCTTCGCGATGACGGCGGCGGCGGCGTCGAAGGCGAGTTCCTCGTCGCGCCGCCCGCTCTGCGAGCGCATAACCGCCTCGATGAACGCCTCGTATCCGAGGTCAACACAGCGGAGCGACGTGACCTTGCCCTGGTGCGAAGTCAGGATCGCGGTCGACGTCGCGCCGAGCTCGACCAGGCAACGCGCGTGCGGATCGGCGCTGGCGGCGAAGCGGCGCGTCACGGTGTCGATGAGCAGGGCGCGGTCGGTCAGAGAATCCGCGATGCGGAACCCGTTGCGGGAGGCCAGCGCGTCGAGCATGTCGGAGTGGCAGCGACGCTCGGCGACGCCAAGGTACCACACCCCCGCGTTCGCATTGACCTTCAGACGACGCACGCCAGACACCGCCTCGGCCCAGGGGAACGGCGTCGATTCGGCGAGCGCCAGACGCGCGGGCTCTGTGAGATCGGCGCTGGTAGCCTTGAGATTGATCGTCTCGGTCACGCTGTCGGGCGAACGATAGATGAACCGCAGGTTCGCGCCGGCGCGGACTCCCGCCTGCTGCAGCGCGACCGCGAGCGGCTTGTCGAGCGGGCGGAGAGACTGGTTCCAGGCCGCTTCCATCGTCGTCTCAATCAGCGCGACGCGGGCGGACTTCCGGACAATGCCACCTGAAACACGCGCCACTTCAAGGCACGATGGCAGCAGCACCACGATGGCATCGATCTTTGGCACGCGGCAACTCCCGGGACGCCGGTTCGAGGCGAATCCCACATCGGATATCGGCCCGTGGAACCGCCCACTTGCTGGTCCGCCGCAGTTATTCGCTGACTTCGGCCGTGATGTGGACGCGTCGGAACGCTGCGCCGCTCCGCCCGTCAATCACGAGCGTTCGTGTCGCGCCAGACGTCGGCACACGCGTAAACGTCACCTGACCCGTGCCCAGCGAAACCACGTCTCCGGCGGCGGGCGGAGTCTTTTCCTCACATAGCAGCTCGACCGCGATCACGGACCCGGACTCGGCGGCGTAGAACGCGCGCACCGTTTCAACCCGGATCGCGGCGCTCATGGCGTCGTCCGTGCCGCCCTCCAGCGATGCGATCACCACCAAATTGATGAGCGCCAGCACGATGACCACGGCGGCGACGGCCATGGCGCGGCGTGCGCGTGGGCATCGGTGGATCATGAAGCACCCCCGGCACGCACTCGGGCGAAAGCCGAGCCGCGCAGTTCGAATCCGCCCGACTTGATCGTCACGTTGAAGCGTTGAGTGGTGCTCGGGGTCGAAAGGGTGCTGGCCTGGCCGTCCTGTGCGAGGTACGCAATCTCAAAGGTCTGCACGTCACGACACAGCGGGGCGTCAACGCCGGAGTCGGTAAGAATGAGCGAGCCGGAGTCGAGCCACAGGCGACGTCCGTCGCTGAAGGTGACGGCGTCGGTGCTAGCGGCGGCGATGCCGACGGTGGCGTCGCTGGCGCCGAGCGGCACATCGCGGAGCAACCGGAGGGTGCGCTCCATCGCGTAGGCAACTCGCTCGGAGGTCTGACGCGTGGAGACCGACGATCCATAGGCGTCTGCGGCGCCGTGAATGACCGGGATGAGGAGAGAGGCGACAATCGCCATGACGACGACGGTCACCGTCAGTTCGACGAGCGTGAAGGCGCGGGCTTGGAGTGAGCTCGATTTCATGCGCGGCTTCAGGAGAGATCGGCGAGCACGGTCTCGATGTCCATGTCGGCTGTCGTGCCGTCGGCGAGCGGGAACGAAACGGTGACCGTTGCGACGCGGAAGAGGTTGAGCGTGGTGTCGGCGTTGACGACGCCCGTGGAATCGACGAGCGCGCCGATGGTGACGGAGTAGGAGAATCCGATCGCCTCATAGGGTGAGAACACTCCGGCCAGACGCGCCCGCAGCCCGGTCGTCGGCGCGTCGAGGTAGGTCGCGGGGTCGGCGAGCGCGGAGAATCCGAGTCCCGCGCTGGTGCTCATGCAGTCGGCCATGATGTTCTCGATCACGCCCTGAGCCAGTGTAACGGCGCGGATCGAGTTTACCTGGTCGGTGCGTTCATCGCTCGACTGCGCCATCCACGACAGAGTCGGCGGCACGGCGAGCGCCAGCACCACGACCACCACGATGCACTCCAGGAGTGTCGAGGCGCGCCGGCGGCATCTGGTGATGCATGGGCTCATGTCTACTCCACCAACCCCGAGAGACGACGCACCGTGATGGTGAGCCCGTTGTTCAGCGTGATCGCGGCGTCTTGCGCCGCCGAGGCGGGCGACGCACCATCGGCGTCGCGGGTCTGCGGCTCGCCCTCGAACGAAAACCAGATCGTGCCGTCGCCCGTGCTCCCGTCGGAGTGCGTGATCGACGAGATCGAAACCCCGGGGAACGCGCGGGGCAGGAACCATGGAGCGGCGAGTTGGCCGAGCGGATCTCTGGCCGCCTGCGCGATTCCGCCCGGACGCTTGCTCAGCATCTCAAAGCGTCCGGTGCTCACGCTGATCCGCAGGCCGGTCGCTTCACCGACCGCCAGAGCACTCTGGCGGCAGAACTGCAGTCGGCGCTGGACTTCCTGCGCCGCCGCGGCGCCGCGAGCCTCGTCCATGCTGGAGATCGCGGGGATCACCGAGCCCGCGAGGATCGCCATCACGACGATCACCACCACGAGTTCGAGAATCGTGAACCCGCAGCGTGAGGTCGAACGGATTGACGCGTCGCGGTTCACAGCTCGTTGGCGCCCTTGAATCCGCCCGATCCGTCGCTGACGGTCGTGGCGGCGTCGGTGTTCGCGTAAAAAACGCACTGCGGGGGGGTGGACGAGTTGTCGACCCAGTAGTTCCAGCCATATTGGTCCGCGCCGCTCACGGTCCGCGCGGCGGCGGCGCCCGTGCTCACTTCCTGCACGGTGTTCAGCCCGTTGTAGGGGTTCTTGGGGATCGCCTGTTGAACCACCGTGCCGACGCTCGTCAATTGGGCGGTGGTCGGGAACGAGGTCGTGCCCGAGATCACGGCCTTGGCGCGAAAACTCGCGATCGAGGATCGAACGCCGCCCAGTGCGCCCTGGAGCGCGGAGGACTTGGCGTCCTCGGTGACGCCGCCGAACCGCGGCACGACGACCGCGGCGAGAATCCCGATCACGATGATGACGACCATCACCTCGAGCAGGGTGAAGGCTCGCGCCAGCCAACCTTGAGTGAATCCTGGAATCACGACCACCTCCGACGACGATTCAGTGCTTGATCTTCACCATCTGCCACATCGGGAGGAAAACGGATAGCGCGACCAGGAGCACGATGCCCGCCATCGCGACGGTGAGCAGCGGCTCGATCACGGTGTTGATGTTCTTGGTCATGTGAGAGGTCTCGCGATCGAAGTGCCGCGCGACGATGCCGCAGGCGCGCGAGAGCTCGGCCGAGTCCTTGCCCGCGACGAGCATCCGTTTGGCGAAGGGAGGGATGTACCTGGTTTCCGCGAGCGCGGTGGGAAGCTCCTGCCCGCCGCGGAGCGCCGCGGAAACGCCCTCACACTCGGCGCGGATGACCGATCGCCCGCTGGCGCGCCCGCCGAGCTCGATCGACTCGATAAGACCAAGGCCCGACGACAGGCCGATGGACATGACGCGCGTGAGCTGCGCAACCGTGGACGATACGACGATCTTGCCGAGGTACGGGATGCGGAGAAGTAGACGCTCGAAGAACTCGCGTCCATCGGGGCTCTTGGCGTATCCGACGACTGCGGCGGCGACTGCCCCAAGGCCGCCCAGGTACGCCCACCAGTAGGCCTTCACCGATTCGCCGAGCACCTGGATCCACTTGGTGATAGCCGGAAGTTCAACGCCCTGCGAGCCGAAGGTGGCGGCGAACTTGGGCACGACGAACACGACGATGACGGTAACGGCCGCAACAACCACGCTCAAGACGATGGCGGGATACGTCATGGCGCGACGCAGCTGCTGCGATGATTCGATCTGCCGATCCAGAAGCTCCGCGAGATAGCCCATCACTTCGGCGAGGTTGCCGGATTTTTCGGCCGCCCGGAGGGTTTCCAGGTAGACCTCGCCGAAGGCGTCGCGGTACGGGTCCAGCGCGCGCGTGAGCGGCTCGCCCGCCTCGATCGCGGTGGCGATGCTCCGGATCATGCTCGCCAAAGCGGGCTTGGACTCCTGCTCGGCGATCGAGTGCAGGCTTCGCGCCAGCGGAATCTTCGCTTCGATGAGCACCGCGAGTTCGCGCGTCACGTCGGCGATGTCCTGGGTGCTCACTCGCTGCGACGAAAAAAGCGGGCCTCGCTTCCGCCTGATCGATACCTTCAAGGGCGTGAGCCCCCGCGCGGAGAGAGCGCGGCAGGCTTCCTGCTCGCCGGGCGCCATCACCTCGCCGCGAACGCGGGTGCCCGCGGCGTCGAGGGCGGTGTAGGCATAGAGCTCGCCGTTCATGCCGCGGCCCTGCTTTCGCACGTTTCTTCGGTGTCGATGATGGTGCGGAGCTTCATCAATTCCTGCCAGGTGGTCTGGGCCTTGATGGCCTTGGCGACGCCGTCGTCCCACATCGTGCGCATTCCCTCGGCGGCGGCGAGGCGACGGAGATCGGTGATGCTCGCATTCTGCTCGATCAGCTTGTGAACGCCCGGCGTGACGCGGAACATCTCGTAGACTCCCAGACGCCCCCGATAGCCGGTCTGGCCGCACCCGTCGCATCCCGCGCCGTAGCGGAACTTCTGGGCGTCGGCGGGCGCGACATTGACATGTTCGATCACTTCCGCGATCGCCGGCGTCCTCTGACGGCAGGCGGAGCAGATCTTCCTCACCAGCCTCTGCGCCAGCACGCACAACAGGCCCTGGTTGATGCCGAAGGCCGGCACTTCAAGGTCGCGCAGGCGAGCCACCGCTCCCACCGCGTCGTTGGTGTGCAGGGTTGAGAAGACCAGGTGTCCGGTCATGGCGGCCTGTATCGCGATCCGGGCGGTCTCGCTGTCGCGAATCTCGCCGACCAGCACTACGTCCGGGTCCTGCCGTAGGATCGAGCGGAGCGCAGTCGCAAAGTTGAGCCCGATCTCCGGGTTCACCTGCACTTGTCGCACCAGGGGCAGGCGGATCTCGACGGGGTCTTCGATGGTGACGATGTTCCGCTCGGGGCAGTTAAGTTCCGCCAGCGCGGTGTAGAGCGTGGTGGTCTTGCCCGATCCCGTGGGCCCGGTCACGAGGATCATGCCGTGCGGGCGCGAGATCGCATCCTCATAGCCCTTGCGGACATCGTCGGGCATGTTGAGGTCTTCGATGCGTCCGATGGTGGCGCCGCCGCGCAGCACGCGCATGACCGCGTTCTCGCCGTGGATCGTGGGCAGGAGCGAGAGGCGGATGTCGACAGGGTCGCCGGTGGCGGGCGTGAAGCGGATCTTGCCGTCCTGCGGTTTGCGGGTCTGGGCGACGTCGAGCTTGGCCATGACCTTGAGTCGCTGGACGAGGCCGGCGTGCATGCCCTTGGACGGGCCGTGGAGCGTCCGCATGACGCCGTCGACGCGATAGCGAAGGTGCAGGGCGTCGTCGTCGGGATTGAGGTGGATGTCGCTGGCGCCGAGCTCGATGGCGGTCACGATGATCTGGTTGACGGCGGCCACGACCGGCTCATCGCCGCTGGTCGTGTCCTTGTCCTCCTCGACGCTGACGGCCACGTCGGCGCCGCTGGTTCGGACCAGCGAGTACGCGCGGGTGATGAGCGCCCCGAGCTGCTCGGCGTCGCAGATAACCGGATCGACCTCGCACTTCAGGAGCTGACGCACCTGGTCGATCGCGCTCAGGTTGAGAGGATCGAGCATGGCGACGGTCGCGCCGCCGTCGAGGCAGAAGAGCGGAAAGACCCCGAGTTTCTCCGCGGTGGCGCGCGGGATGCGCGACGCGTGGCGCAGGTCGACGTCGAACTGCGCCAGGTCCACGAAGGGATACTCGCAGATTTTCGCACGGAAAATCGCCAGCGTGCGGGCGCTGACCGCGCCGCCCGCGACGAGCATGTCGAGCGGATCGCGGCGCTGGGTCTGGGCGGCCTGGTTGGCGCGCTCAACCTCGACCTGGGTGATGACCCCCTCGGCCAGCAGCGTGCGGATCAGGAAGTCCCCGGAATCTCTCATGCGCCCTCTCCTTCGAGCAGATCGAGAACCTCCGCGATCTTGTCGCGGATACTGTCGGTCGGCTCGTGCCAGCCCAGGCCCAGGAGATACGCGGGACGCCGATCAGTCATGACGACGCGATTCACCGTGCATTCGACCGCCAGAAGGGTCTTCTGGGACTCGGCCTCGCCAGCGAGCACTTTGATCCACACGCGGCAGTTGCGCGGGAAAAAGCAGTTGGTGATGACTCCCACGCCGCCACCGGAGAAATCGATGACGTCGCACGGAAGCCACGCATCGCGCCCGCCCAAGGCCTGTGACAGCCGGACCATCGTTCGATGAACGGGCGACACGCTGATCAAGGCCCGCAGGCTGACGGCGTGACGCGTGGTGCGGCGCAGGAGCATCTGGTCTGGATCGCGCATCGGAACAACCCCATCTCGGCTACAGGCGATTCCCCTAGGTCATTCGTCGGCGATCCGAGAACCTGACTTCAGGCCAGTCGGAACATGCGCAACCGCCGCGCCCGAAGCGCCCGAACGGCATACCTTACTTTACCCAAACCGTTCGGAGTTCCGAGGATAGCGGATTGGGGTCGGTGACCTCGATACATGCCGGATGTTGCCCCACGAAGCCCGTGACCTATACTCGGGAGCATTTCGCTGATCGGGCGGACTGTCGGGAATCGCTGCTTGTCGCGGCGCGTCCGTGTTTTTGCTCCGCGGCGCTCGCCGCACTTGAAGCGCCCTTGCGCGATCGTCCCTTACCGGAAGTTCCGATCCGGTCGCCGGTGTCGCTGCCAGAGGATTGAGCCATGTCGAACACGCTCGTTCAGGACTTGATTGAGGCCGGAATTCACTTCGGCCAGCGCTCCAGCGGCTGGAACCCGAAGATGCAGCCGTTCATCTACGGCAAGCGCAACGGCATCCACATCATCGACATCAAGGAAACGGTCAAGGGCCTCCTCCTTGCCAAGCGTTTCATCGCCAAGATCGTGGGCGAGGGCAAGGACGTGTGCTTCATCGGCACCAAGCGCCAGGCCAAGAGCGTCCTTGAGACACGCGTCGCCGACGTGAAGATGCACTGGGTCACGGAGCGCTGGCTGGGCGGCACCCTCACCAACTTCCGCACCATCCGCCTTCGCCTGAAGCGCCTCGAAGAGCTCGAAGCCATCGAGAAGCACGACAACTTCGCCAGCTATTCCAAGAAGATGGAGAGCCAGCTGCGCCGCGAGATGATGAAGATCAAGCGCAACCTCGAGGGCATCCGCCACATGGACAAGCTCCCGGGCGCGCTGGTCGTCGTCGATATCCAGCGCGAGGTAACCGCCATCCGCGAAGCCCGCAAGCTCGGCATCCCGACGATCTGCCTCGTCGACACCGACGGCGACCCCGACATGGTCGACATCGCGATCCCCGGGAACGACGACTCGATGCGCTCCATCGACGTCGTGATCCGCGAGCTCTGCCTGGCGGCGGCCGAGGGCAAGCAGCAGCGCCAGGGCGGCGGCGAGATCGAGACCGATGCCGGCCAGGGCGGCGAAGCGGGCGGCCCGCGTCGCAGCCGTCGCGCCCAGTTCCGTCGCGACGAGCAGGACGCCGCCAAGGAAGCGCCGCGCGGCAACGACGCACCGACCCCCAGCAACGCCTGACCTGTCCGGTGCCGCGAGTGATTGAGGAATGAACCAGCGCGGCGTGTCGGCACGGCCGGCATCGTCCGCATTTCGTCCCAGCATGGCGGGCCCACCGCCCGCGTGGAGTGAGCAATGGCCGAGATCAATTCCAAGGACGTGATGAAGCTCCGCAATCAGACGGGGCTCCCGATGATGGCGTGCAAAGCGGCGCTGGAGAAATCCGGCGGCGACTTCGAGAAGGCCGAAGAGCTCCTCCGCAAGGAGCTCAAGGGCAAGATGGACACGCGGACGGACCGGGCCGCGGGCGAAGGTCGCGTGGCGATCGCGCTCAGTGCCGATCGATCCGCTGCGGCGCTGGTTGAGGTCCGTGCCGAGACGGACTTCACCGCCAAAAGCGAGAAGTTCGACGCGATGATGAAGAAGGTGGTTGGCGAGGTGCTGGCGGGCAACGCCGGCGTCGCCGCCGCCACTCCTTCGATCACCGGCGCGGTCGACGAGGTCCGCATCTCGACGGGCGAGAACTGCTCGTTCGCTCGCGGCGAGAAGCTCGTGGGCGCTCCTGGCGCGTTCGCGTTCTACGTCCACCACGACGGCAAGACCGCGTCGCTGGTACAGGCCAAGGCCGCTCTGGATGAGGTGGTGCTGAAGGACGTGTGCATGCACGTCGTCGCGGCCGTCCCGCGCCCGCAGGGCCTCTCCGCGGCGGAAGTGCCGGCGGCGATCGTCGAGAAGGAGCGGAAGTTCCGCATCGAGCAGGCCATGGAGTCGGGCAAGCCCAAGGAGATCGCGGAGAAGATGGTCGAGGGCGGCATGCGGAAGTTCTTCGAGGAGATTGCGCTGCTCGAGCAGCCCTTCGTGAAGGACCCGTCGAAGAAGATCAAGGACATCGTGGGCGGCGCGGACAAGCTGGTCGCGTTCCGACGCTGGGCCGTCGGCGAGGGCGCCTGAGCCGATACTGATTCACGATCGCTCCAAAGGCTCGGGGTTCCGGGCCTTTTTTCATGGGAGTTCGGGACCAACCGGTCCGCGGAAGCCACGCAACGTCGATCCGATTGCGATTACTCCTTCCACGCCTGCCCCGTCCATGACTCGAAGATGCGTCTCTGCTCTGGGGATGGCTCAC
>OEIV010001514.1_pt1 | contig 10399 bp, 6 predicted proteins | sample 1539231 | NCBI WGS metagenome assembly OEIV01 (sample SAMN03794762, study PRJEB22550) | activated sludge metagenome | feature: wastewater treatment plant; material: activated sludge; isolation source: Wastewater treatment plant of a petroleum refinery complex | place: Argentina: Buenos Aires ... | reverse complement strand
AGTCATTCGCGCCAATCGCCGCATTGGTTCCAAAAAGAACGAAGCACTACACTAGCAGTCCACGAACAAGGGCCGGCAACGCCGGCCCTTGTTCGGTTGGCAAACCGCTCAGCGCAACGACAAGGTATCGGCGACGATCTTGGGCGTGACGAAGACCAGCAATTCGCGGCGATTGTCGGTCTTGTCGGTCTTGCGGAACAGGTGACCGAGCACGGGAACATCGCCCAGCAAGGGCACGCGCGTGATCGTGTTCCGCTCTTCCTGGACATAGATGCCGCCAATCACCACGGTGCCGCCATTTTCGACCAGCACGTCGGTCTTGACGTTCTTGGTGTCGATGGCCAAACCGTAGGACGTCGATAAAGAGGGATTGACGTTGTCCTTGTTCACCTTGAGGCTCATGAGCACCTTGCCGTCGGGCGTGATGTGCGGTGTCACGTTCAGCGAAAGAACGGCTTTCCGGTAGGCCACGGTCGTGGCGCCGGAACTGCTGGCGGACCAGTAGGGCAACTCTTGCCCGTCTTCGATAGTCGCCTCTTTTTGGTCGGCGGTCAGCACGCGCGGACTCGAAATCGTCTTGCCCTTGCCATCGGCCTCCATGGCGGAGATTTCGAGCGTCAGGATCTGTGACAGGTTGCGGTTGAACAAGGATAGGGCGAACTGGCCGGCCGGATTGGTGGCGGCGAGATTCACGATCTGCTGGTCCTGATAGACAACCGACGTCTTGGGCGACGCCATGTCGAAGGTAACCTTGCCATCATCCGATATGTCGGTAATGCGCCCGGTAGGCACGTAGGTACCCCAAGGCATCAGGCGATTGGTGTCCGACGTGGACCCGGCAACCCCCCAGCGCATATTGCCCAGCCCATGGCCTCCCTGCGCGAGACCCTTCGAGTCGCTGATACCTAGACGCGCACCCAGCGACTTCGAAAAAGTGTTGTCGGCCTCGACGATGCGGGCCTCGATCAATACCTGCCGAACGGCCACATCGATCTCGGTGATCAGTCGGCGAATCTCGCCCAGCTTGGTCGGCGTATCGGTAACGAAAAGCTTGTTGGTCCGCTGATCAAAGATGGCGCTGCCACGGTCGGACAGGATCCGCGCGGGCAACTTGGCGGTTGCCGCCGTCGCCGACGCCGCGGCTCCGCCCCCGCTCGCGCCGCCAACCGTGCTGATGCCCCTGAGCATCTTCTCGAGGACATCCGCTTTCTGGTAATTGAGCTGGAAGCTCTCCGTCCGCACCGGCTCCAGATCGGCGATCGCCTGCTTCGACTCCAGCTCCAATTTCTCACGCGCGGCCAATTCGTCACCCGGCGCAATCCAGATGACATTGCCGTTCTTGCGCATCGCCAGACCCTTCTGCTTCAGGACGATGTCGAGGGCCTGATCCCACGGCACATCGTTCAGGCGCAGCGACACGTTGCCCGCCACGGTGTCGCTGATCACAATGTTGAAGTTGGTGATGTCGGCAAAGACATGCAGCAATTCCCGCAGCGGGATATTCTGAAAATTGAGCGAAACCTTTTCGCCCTGGTAACCCTGCCGCTGCGAACCCTGGAACAGCCTGGAGGGATCTTCCTTCAACGGCTTCACTTCGATGACGAACTGATTGTCGGTCTGGTAGGCGGTATGCTCCCAGAGTCCTTGGGGCGAAATGACGATGCGCGCGTTCTCGCCTTGGCGCATGGTATTGACGGTGGTCACCGGCGTTGCGAAGTCGCTGACATCCAGCCGTCGACGCAGTTCCTCGGCAAGCTGGACCTTCTGGAACTCGACCAGGAGATTCGGTCCCTGTTGTCGCACATCAATCCCGATATCGGCATCCGACAGGTCCACAGTCACCAAGCCCTCCCCGGCCTTGCCACGCCGGAACTTGATATCCCGAATCGCTCGCGCATCGTCCGACTTCACTGTCGGGGCAAAATGCTGGCCCGTGGGCGCGGCGCCCTCCCCAACGATGGTCGGCACCAGGGTAATCAGGAAATCCCGGCCTTCGACCTGCGTCTGGTAGGTACCGATCCTGCTCAGATTGAGCACCAGGCGAGTGCGGTCGCCCACTTGGACGATATTGACACTGCGTAGTTCACCCTCGTTGACCTGTTGCAGCGCGCGGCCGAGCGAATTGGCCGTCCCGGGGAAATCGAACACCACGCGCGCCGGAGCCGCCACGCTGAAGCTCGACGGCGGCGCCGTGAGCGCCTGCTTCATCCCGACCTTGATCATGGTGTTGCCGTTCTGCTGCGTCACCATCAACGATTCAATGCCGTTGGCGACCGCTGTCTCCGCGCTGCTCGCGCCCGCCGCGAACGCGGCCGAAAGACATGCGCTGGATCCCAACACAAATGCCAACAAGAAACGGGCCATCAGCCCAACATATCGGGATCTCATTTCTTCGCCTCCTTCTGCGGCTGTGTGCCTTCCTGCAACTGCAAGGTGGCAAGCCGCTCCACCCAATCGGTCGTGTGACCACTGGGATCCTGTACCAACTCCTTGACATTGACCTGCGCTTCGGTAATCGACGCAATAACACCGAAATCCTGTCCCAGGTGGTTGCCGGTCCTGACCTGATGAACCATGTTATCGACCTGGATCAGCGCATACAACGCCTTGTTCTTGCGTACAACGCCGACCATGCGAAGGGCTTCCAGCGGATACGCCTCCAGCGGCTCGCGCGGCCGGTCGAAATCGGGCTGCACACCACCGGTACTGGCGCGCTTCTCGGGCATCGCCTTCGAAGGACTGAATGGTTCCGGCAGATCACCGGCATCGTAGGAGACCACCGGAAACGGCTTGATCTCGGGAATCGGCTGGACCCTGCCTCGCATTCCCTGCGAAGCCTCCGCCATCCATTGTTTCAAGTCCTGGTGTTCATCACCGCCGCAGGCCGTCAGTGCCAAGGTCAGCAGCAACACGGGAATCCGGCCAGTCATTGCTATTTGCCCCCCGCCTTCGGCGTCGCCTTGGCCGAACCTTTGGCCTTTTCCTTGTCCTTGGCCTGTTTTTCCTTCTTCTGACGAGCGACTTCCTCCTCGTCGAGGTAACGGAAAGTCTTTGCCAGGGTGGACATCGAAAGGCCGCCTTCCTTGGTTTGAACCACTTCGATGTCGTTCAGGGTCACGATACGGGGCAGCTTCGCGATGTCGCCGGTGAAGGCGCCCAGATCATGATAGGGTCCCGAGACCTTGATCGTGATGGGCAGTTCCGCGTAGAACTCCTGGAATGCCTCGGTGCCTGGCTTGAACAGGTCGAACTGAAGCCCGCGACCGAGGCCCGCCTGATTGATGTCGATCAGCAGCGACTCCATTTCCGACGCATTCGGCAGCTGCTTCAGCAGCGCGCCGAATGAACGGTTGATTTCCGCCAATTGCTTCTGATATTCCTCGAGATTGACGGCCTGCGCCTTCTTGGTTCGCCACTCGTCCTTCAACTTCGTTTCCTGCTGCTGCATGTTATCCAGATCTTCGAGCTGGACCCGCCACCCCATCCACCAGCCCAGCGCCACCACGAGCAGCAGGATGCAGACGAGGATGATCGCCTTCGGCAAGGTGGGCCAAACCCCGGGATCCTTGGGGTCCAGATTCTTGAAGTCTGAAACCAGCTCGCGAAAATTCACCGCTGGAAGCTTCATGGCTGGAATCGTCGGCGCTTTCACGACTTGCCATCCTTCCGTGTTGGCTTGGCCGTGCCCGCGGGCGTCCTGCCGGCTGGCGCGACCTTGGTCTCTTCGCTGGATTGCTGCCTTGTGAACTGGATCCGCAGGGTGAAATCGCTCAGCCGTCGCTTGTCGACCGTAACGGCCTTGATCTCGACGAGATCCGGCTTTTCCAGCACGGGCGAGTCATCAAGATTGCGCATCAGCGTCGACACCTTGGCGTTCGATTGCGCGAGGCCATTCAGGGTGATTTTCTGGCCGGCCTGCTTGACGGACTTCAAGTACACGCCGCTGGGCACCTGCCTTGCCAGCTCGTTGAACAAGTGGACCGTTTCGGTGCGGTTCGCTTGCAGTGACTCGATGATCTGCTTGCGCGACAACAGCGCCTCGGTCTGTTCCTTCAACTTCTTGATTTCGTCGATCTGCTTGTCAAGCAGCGCGATTTCCTTCTTGAGAAAGGCATTCTTGCTTTCCTGGGCGGAAATGTAGCCGTTGAGCACGGTATAGCCCAGAAACCAGACGAGGCCCCCCAGTACCAGCATGAGGCCCGACAACGCATAGAACTGTTCGCGCCGTGCCTTGCGCTTCTGTTCGCGGTGGGGCAGCAGGTTGACGCGAATCACTGATCCGACCTCCGCATCGCCAAGCCACAGCCGACCATGAGAAGCGGCGCGTCGGCAATCAACTGCCTGGGTCTCACCTTCGACGACGGCACCATGCCGGCAAAGGGATTGGCGATCATGGTCGGCACCTGCGTCCTGTTGGCGACGACCTCGTCCACCCCGGCGATCGAGGCGCAACCGCCCGCGAGAACAATGTGATGCACCTGGTTGAACTGCGTGGAGGAAAAGAAAAACTGAAGCGCGCGGGAAACCTCGATCGACAAGTTCTCGATGAAGGGACGCAACAACTCCGGCTCATAGTTTTCCGGCGCGCCGCCCACGCGCTTGACCGATTCCGCCTCCTCGGCGCTCATGCCATAGGCGCGCATGATGTCCTGGGTCAACTGGCTGCCGCCGAATGCCTGTTCGCGCGAATAGACCAGTTGATCATCCTTCATCACCATCACCTTGGTGGCCACCGCGCCGATATCGACCAAGGCGATGATCTGCTCCTTCCCTTTTGTTTGCAGCTGCCCGAGCACCAACTCGAAGGCCGCCTGGACGGCGAACGACTCCACGTCCATTACCAGGGGTTTCAGTTCGGCGGCTTCGGCGCAGGCAACGCGATCCTCGACCTTCTCCTTGCGCGACGCCGCAATCAGTACCTCGACCTCTTCGGGACTCGATGGCAACGGCCCGAGAACCTGAAAGTCGAGATTGACCTCGTCGAGCGCGAACGGAATGTATTGGTTCGCCTCGGATTCCACCTGCACTTCCATCTCGGTTTCGCGCAAGTTGGCCGGGAGAATTATCTTCTTGGTGATGACGGCTGCGGTCGGCAGCGACATGGCGACAAACCGGGTGGACGTGCCAAGCTTGCGCCAGCACTTGCGCACGGCATCGCAGACGGCGTCGAAGTTGGCAATATTGCCGTCCACCACGGCTTCCCTCGGCAGGTACTCGATGCCATAGCGTTCCAGACGATAGGAATCCTTGCCGGTCTCCGTGAGCTCGACCATTTTTACCGCAGACGTGCTGATGTCCAAGCCCAGGAGCGGCCGCGCTTTGGGATTGAAGATCGAGAAGTCGATCTGCAAGACTTTTCCCTTTCAGAACCTTTACTTAGCGACACTACGGATAATTTACTTCAGATGCTATCAGCAACCATATCGGCTGTAAACAAAAATTCTTGAGCAATTAAGGCCTTGGCGGGAGCGCGACAGCCGGGCCGATATAATTGTCCGGACTTCACCGCCCGCCCCGCCCAACAATCTTGCTCCCTCGAATCCCCGCAAGCCTGCGCTGGCTTTCCGTCGCCCTGTCCATCCTGGTCGGCGCGTTGCTGGTCGCGCTTGCGCTTGGCGGGATCTTTCTCATCCTTGCCTATCCAAGGCTACCGTCGCTCGAAGCGCTGACGGATTATCAACCGAAGATCCCGCTCCGCGTCTATAGCGCCGATGGATACCTGATCGGGGAATTCGGCGAGGAGCGGCGGCACGTGGTGCGGGTCCAGGATATTCCGGTACGCCTGAAGCAGGCGATTCTCGCGGCCGAGGACGAGCGTTTCTATCAGCACTCCGGCGTCGACACACTCGGCATACTGCGTGCCGCCTATTCGAACCTCGCCAGCGGCGGCAAACGCCAGGGCGCCTCGACCATCACCATGCAGGTGGCACGGAACTTCTTTCTCTCGTCCGAAAAAACCCTGACCAGGAAGCTTTATGAGGCCCTGCTGTCCTTCAAGATCGAGCACAACCTGAGCAAGGACGAGATTCTGCAACTCTATGTCAATCAGATATACCTCGGGCAACGCGCCTACGGGTTTGCCGCCGCCGCCCAAGCCTATTTTGGCAAGCCGCTCGGCGACATCACCACGGCAGAGGCGGCGATGCTGGCCGGGCTGCCCAAGGCGCCGTCGCTGTACAACCCGGTGGCGAACCCCAAGCGCGCGCGCATCCGGCAGCAGTACGTGCTCAGGCGCATGCGTGAACTCGGGTTCGTCTCGTCCGAGGACTTCACGCTGGCCGAGGCGGAAGAACTTCGCATCAAGCACGATGTGAATGACTTCGGCATGCATGCCGACCATGTCGCCGAAATGGCGAGACAAATCGCCTTCGACCGTTACCAGGACGATGCCTACACCATCGGCCTGCGCGTGACCACGACGATCCGCAAGGCCGATCAGGAGGCCGCCTATCAAGCCTTGCGGCGCGGGGTGCTCGACTATGACCGCCGCCACGGTTACCGGGGCGCCGAAGCCTACGTCGACCTTGCCAAGGCGCGATCCGGTCACGAAGAAGATCTGGATGAACTGCTCCAGGACTTCGATATCGCCGGCGATCTGCAACCGGCACTGGTGCTGGCCGCCGACAGCGGCCTGGTGCGCGCCTACCTGCGCGGCGGCGAGATCGTCGAACTGCAAGGGGTCGCCATCAAGTTCGCGGCACGCATGCTCGACCAGAAGGCGCCGGCCAACAAACGCGTCCGGCCCGGCGCGGTGATCCGCCTCGCCAAGGACGCCAAACAAGGATGGCAGATCGCCCAATTGCCGGAGGTCGAGGCCGCGCTCGTCGCCGCCAACCCCCGCGACGGCGCCGTGCGAGCGCTGGTCGGCGGATTCGACTTCGGCCGCAACAAGTTCAACCACGTCACTCAGGCCTGGCGCCAACCCGGCTCCAGCTTCAAGCCCTTCATCTATTCCGCGGCGCTGGAAAAGGGCTACCACCCCGCCTCCGTGATTCCGGACGAACCCATCTCCATCTCGGCCGAGGAAACCGGCTCCCAGGCATGGGAACCCAAGAATTACGATGGCAAGTATGAAGGACCGATGACGCTGCGCACCGGCCTCGCCAAATCCAAGAACATGGTGTCGATCCGGCTGCTGCGATCGATCGGCACGCATTATGCGCAAGACTATGCCGTGCGCTTCGGCTTCGATGCCGACAAGCATCCGCCGTATCTGACCCTGGCCCTGGGCGCCGGTTCGGTGACGCCCTGGCAGCAGCTCGCGGCTTACGCGGTATTCGCCAATGGCGGCTACAAGATCGAGCCCTACGTCGTCAAGGAAATCACCGATGTCAAAGGCAACCTGCTGGCGGCGGCCAAGCCGGTCTCGGCCGGCGACGAGCGTCTCCGCGTCATCGATCCGCGCAATGCCTATCTGCTCGACGGCATGATGCACGACGTGGTGCGGCGCGGTACCGCCACCCGCGCCAACGCGCTCCGGCGCGGCGATCTCGCCGGCAAGACCGGCACCACCAACGACTACGTCGATGCCTGGTTCTGCGGCTACCAGCCCACCGTCGTCGCCATCGCCTGGATCGGTTTCGACCAGCCGAAGCGGATGGGCAACGGCGAAACGGGCGGGGCCGCCGCGTTGCCCATGTGGATCGGTTATATGCAGCAGGCACTCAAGGGCGTCCCCGAATCGTTCATGGAGAAACCCGATGGACTGACCCCGATCACCACCCCCGACGGGGGAGCCCAGGACTACGTCTATCGCGAGCACATGCCAGCAAACGATCCCCTACCCTCGCCATCCCCGTAATGGGCCCCGCCATCGAGCCGGGGCCCGTGTTTTGCCGTCAGTTCACCAGTTCGCGCCAGAGTCCGCGCTTGATCTTGGTACCCTGGGAGGTTGGCGGGCTGACCGTCACCGTGGTGCCATCGGAAAGATTGACGATGACCGCCAGTTTGCCGCCTGGCAGGCTGACACCGGCAGCGCCGACACCCATGGCGGAACCTATATAGCTGATCGCATTCGGCAACGACGTATGCGCTTTGCTTGGTTGCGTTTCCAGCATATACACGTAACTGGTACCACCGATCTCGCACATGTTGCTGGAGCTCGGGATGCTGGTCACGACCGTCAGGGTCTTCTGGTCGCCATTGAACAATCTCGGATTGATCACCACCCGCTCGCCGCTCTGCACGTCGAAATCGAGATACCAGCCCGGCCCCGAGGCGAGCACCGCATCATAGTCAACTGTTCGGCTATTGCCGGAACCCGAAACGGTGAACTTCTTGACCCCGGCCTGAGCCCGAAAATTCCCCCAGCTTTTCAGGTCATCGGCATCATCGCGAATGGCGTAAAAGGACTGAGTGTCGGTATTGAGGATGTCACTATCCTGCGGGTCCGCCAGGTAGGTCCCATCCCCCAGGTAGCGGCCGGTACCGACATAGATGGCGCGCTGGTTGGCTTGTCCACCGGAACTGTCGAGGATATCGCCGAGTTCCACGCGACTCGTCACCGGCTGCGTTGTCCCTCCGCCTGAACCCACCGAGGCCAACAGACTGACTGTATCCGCGTTGATGTCGAAGCGCCAGATGTTGCCGCTCAAGTCACCGGCATACACGTGTTGCACTGTGTTGTCGTCCATGCCGGCATTGGTCCAGCCATTGACCCAGGCAATGCCGCTTTTCTCGGGGGAAGCATCGCCGGGCGCGACGATTTCGGAAAGCTTGCCGCCAGTCTCGAGATCGACAACGAACAGGCGACCCAGCCCACTGCCCGGGCTGACATTGTTGTAGCCCGAGGCGAACATCGCCACCCATTTGCCGTCCTTTTCCCGTTTGGTGATCTGGGCCGCACCATAGCTTTGGCCAAGATCAATGTCGTCGCTCACCGAGAACTCCCAAAGAAGTTCGGGGGTGTCGTTGGTGACATCGAGCGCATAGTAGGAGCGTCCGCCCTTGCCGAGGCCGCCGATAAGAATGGAGTGCCACTTGCCATCGAAATAGGCATCGCCAACCGTCAGCGGCCCATCGACGAAGAAACGATGCTGATTGGCGTAATTGGCGTCAGCCAGTTTGTACAGGCTCGGAATCACCACGGTCGGCACGAAGGCCCAACGCTCCAGGCCGGTCGCGGCATCGAAGGCATGGAGCATGCCATCGTTGGCCGCCGCATAGACCGTCGGCGAGCGGTTCGGGTCCCACTTTGGATAGTTGTGTTCCGTGTAGTCGAAGGCGGGCTTGTTCACATACACCGGCGACGAATTGACGATGTCGCCCAGCACGTGGGTGCGCGACCGGTAGATGCGTTTGTCGACGGCATTGCCAGCGATATCCTCGAAGCCACGCTGGCCGCGCAGGAAGCCGATCATGTTGGCCGCGCCCGTATTGCCGGTCGCCTGGGCCTGACGGGCGGCATCGTAATCGGCATATTGGCTCAAGGCGCCAGCCGGGTTGGCCGGACCGGCATCGAAGTTCTTGGCGGTAATGTAGCTGGCCAGATTGCCGACATTGAACGCATCGAGGCTGCTGCCCTTGCGCATGTAGATGGTGCGCGAATCGCCATTCAGGGTCGTCTGGCCGTCCAGCTTTTCCTGAGCCTTCCATGTCGGCGTCTCGTCGACAACCCCGGTCGTCAGGCTGATCGACCGCCGCTGCAAGTCACCCACCCACTCCGCCGTCGTGTACAGCGCCACGTAAGCGTATTGGTCACCTTCCACGGGAGCCAGGGTACTGGTGGCCGCCGCACCGCCCGCGCCCTTGCGGGCATTGACGCCGGCCAGGGCCTTGGCCAATCCGCTGGCGAGCGATTCCGGCGTACCCGCGCTGTAATAAACCCCCCGACCGTTGACGGCCGCATGCCAGAGATCATCAACGGTAGTGGGGTCGTTGGAGGATGGCACCGGCCAAGTCTTGGTTCCTTGCACGATGGCCGGATAATCGCAGCTGTTGCCGCAGGCCTCGTAGTTCTCGGCATACGTAAGTTGTCCATTGATGCCGAGCCCGAGCGTAAACGTCGTCATATGCTGATGAGCCGCCGTGTCACGGATGGTGCCGGGCACGTTGTTCTCGCAAACGTCGAGACCGAGCGCACCCGTGCAATTGCCCAGCCCGCCATCCCGAATATCCGTCTCGTAGTAATACATGGCGACGTCGGCGAGCGAGCCGGTACTGCCGCCGCTGCTGTTGGTGTTGGTGTTCGAGGAAAGCAGGACCGGCGTGGTGTTGGGCGGCGCCGTCGGTGCGGGATTCTGGCAGGCGATGAAGGTGGTCGCCGCGCCGAAGTTGCTCCAGCCGCTGTCGACGGGTGCTCCCGGCGAACCGTTGATCGTCGTCGTCGTAATCGTCTTGCGCTGCTGCTGTTCCCTGACCCGCCGGTTGGCCCCGGAACAGCCAGAATTGGTGACGGAAT
>OEIV010001513.1_pt1 | contig 10400 bp, 8 predicted proteins | sample 1539231 | NCBI WGS metagenome assembly OEIV01 (sample SAMN03794762, study PRJEB22550) | activated sludge metagenome | feature: wastewater treatment plant; material: activated sludge; isolation source: Wastewater treatment plant of a petroleum refinery complex | place: Argentina: Buenos Aires ... | reverse complement strand
GCCTTCGCAATCTTCTCACCACCCTTTGCTGATGGCTCGATGGGGGACACCTTCGAGTAATCCCCTGCCTCGCTACATACCAGCCTGAGGTCGATGACAGGCAGACCCAAGCGAACCGCCTCACGAATAATGACGTCGTTAAAGATGCTGAGCGCGACATGCAGGCTACGCTCGAGATCAGGGATGGACTCATAAATGGTACACACGGCCGTCGGCAAGCCAACCTTTATCACTAATTCGAGCATCGCCCGATAGTCGCTCTCGAACGCTTCGCGAATATTGTCCATGCGCGATAGAGCGGCCTCCATGGAAGAGATGGACGAGAGCAGGTGCTGAATCTGGCCGAGTGCGTCATTGCCGCCGCAACTGATGACTAGGTGTGTAGCGCTATTGGGCAGCCACCGCAACTGGTCCTTTATGCTATTTACGATATCGCCGTCGACTGCCAGCATTGTCGCCTGCCAGTCCGGCAGTTCTGCACGCAGTTGCTCGATCACCGGCATCTCGCCAGGCACATAGCTGGCGTTGTCGAAGATTGAGTCGCCGAGCAGGACGATGTGGCCGGAGTTTTCGATCACTGGCGTCTCAATGGCAGGCGCTTCGTGCAACCCAATCTCGCGCTCGAAAGCATCGGCCTGCTCGATCGGAATCGTTACCCGCAGCAGCATCAACTCTTCTGCCCACCCCCCGCCATAACGGTGGGCCACGTCGAGGGACTTGGCCTTGCCAATGCTGTCGTAGTGCTTGAACTTGCTCGGCAGACGTTTGACGATTTCGAGTTCATCTCCGTTTTTGTTGGCAATGAACTCATCACCCCAGAACAATGTCAGTCCAGACGTAACCAGGCTGTTGTCGCCCATCCTATAACGCACCCCGCCCAGATCGACGACCTGGACAGGCTCGCGAGAGAGTTCTGCTCCTTTGCTCAGATCGAGGTTGCCTTCAGCGTCGAAAAATGGGCCGCAGCCTTCCTCGTCGACGGGGAATGTCAATATGGCTTCATATGCCCCATCGAAAAGGTCATAGAACGGACTGGGTTGCTTCGACATGTTCTAGCTCCTGCTCTGTTGCGCACATGCTCAACTAGCCTTCATCGTTGGCAGACCCATCGTAATGAACGATGCCCGTCTTTCGACCGACCAAAATCACCCGACTACTCCGGAGTGCATATTCAGAACGACCATCGCCCCACGGTGCCTGTATCCACCAGCAAGGTTCCACCGGCTCGTTATAGATGTGGAATCGAGGCGGTTTTCTACCGTGACAGATCAGCGCGGGATCGGTCTGCGCCATTTTCTTGGCCGCGATCTCTAGCGCATCCCGCCGAGTGACCGGCGGGAATAGGTAAATGCGCAACTTATCAATCATGTCCTTGATCATCGCCGCCTCAATCAGTCATTGCGCTTTCTCATAAAGTGCATAGCTTCGACTGTTATCAATGGATGTCCACTGGGACACTTCGATTGCATGAAGCTCCACGACCCGCTAATCCCAGTTGATTCAACCTTGAGCGCGCTTGTTGGTATATCCGTATGACAACTTGTGCAATGCGCGCTTGCCTTACCTGCAGCCAGTAGCGGACCAACGATTTCAGAGAATGCTCTAGCCCATAGCTCCGGGAATCTTTCTGGCGCGTCTGAGTTGTTTAGCCGAACAGTCTTCACCCATTCCAGAATATCAACCATGCAGCTACGGTCATGTGGGCGATGGTCCATCCATTGATGAATCGCACACTCAACGTCAGCGGCGGTCATCGTTAGTTCGCCCACATTGTCGGAGAACCAAAAATCCTGACGAGGTGCAAAGATTATTTGTCCATGTGTATTCATGTTTATGGCTAACGCATCACCGATTCAAATGTCTTGTCGTTACTTGTCCAGCTCAAACCACACGTGCCCCAGCACCTGGTCACGAATCTGGACATAGCCTTCTTCCGGATCTTCATCGCGCCCCATGTCCCAGTGCTGCGGATCGAACTCCGAGGTGAAGAAACGGCGAAGCTCAGATTTCAGCGCTGACGCCAAGGTAGCCCGATCAACAACACCTTCCAGCAAGATTTCGTTCTCGTAATTGCGCGTAACGCGCAACAGGACGCGTGACGGATTCTCTGTGCGTAGTACGGTCAACACAGCTATCCGGCCTTCTTCGTCGATCTCCATCTGGATCGGCAGATCGCCTTCGTCAATTTCCCGCCCCCATGCGACCAACTCGGGGAATGGATCGAAGACATCGGACAAGTAAATTGAGACCGTGGTGGCATCGAGCGTCAGGTGCAACTTTGCCCAACCGTATTCCTCCATCTCCAGACGCACGGCAAGATTCGCGTTGGGCAGATCGGGGCGGATCACAAACCACTTCGACGGCTCTTCGGCAGGCGTGATCAGCCCTCGTCGCGCCCAACGATCTGTGCTGTAGGAGTGCAATACCCCTGTGTCGCCGCAGACATAGAACGGGGTCAAGGCCGACCACCCACCGAAGCGATCAGATCCGCGTAGTCCGTGGTACCACTCCATCAATTCGCCAAAACTGCGCCAATGGAAGTTGCTCGTTTCGGTCACATAGACCACCCCAGTCGGATTGTCCAGAACCGAGATGACGTAATCGAATGACTCGTGCAGCCGCTTGAACAGGCCGGGACCAGGCTTAAGCGCAAAAAATCCATCCAGCCCCTCCCTGTCCTCAAGCATCAACTCGCCGCCAAAGGCATCATCAAGCTTGGCCTGTACGGCACGTCGCCGGTCAGACATCGTGATGTTCTTCGTGCCATCAATCAGTGCGGGAATTTCCAGCAATGTGGTGCGCACCTTTTCATCTCGGCACAGGCTTATTGGCAGCACCAGCCCAACGCGGGGTGCGATGCCTGGACGATCTCCGCCCGTCTGCTTCCCTATGGCAAAGAGCCCGGCCGCCTCATCCGTCGTCCTCTCGCGCAGCTCACGATCAGATGCCCCGTACTGAGCGATGTAAATGAAAGGCAGTATTTCGTCCAGCCGTCCGAACAACTGGCCAGCGTTGCGGGCGATCTCGCGATCCGGTGGTTGCCCCTCTGGCTTGTTGTTTTTGCTCCAGGCTAATTTCATGGTTTTCCTCCCTCAGTCTGGCTGATGTCCGCGATACTCAACCAGCCATCCTTGCGATACAGTTTGATGACGGGGCTCTCTCCCACGGCTGCTTGGATCGCTGTGGCAATGCTGATCGCCTCTTGCTCGTGGCGTTCCCACCAAGCATCATCCCCAGTCGCCGGAGGATTCTCCGTTTCATCAAAATCTCGCTGCCAGGCAGCGATACGCCTCACCAGCGAAAACGGAAGGTCAAGAAGGTCATAGGCCAGCATCTGCCCCTTGTCGTTCCACAGGCCACTGCTGCAGAACTCGCACGAGAGTCGAATCTCTTTCAGTTGCCAGGTAAATGCCTCCCGTCGATTTCGATTGGCCATGACCCGTTGAGGTACGTTGCGCTTTTCGAGTGATGCTTCAGGATTCATGAGCTGCCCACCATCCACGAAGAAATACTTCGCATCGAGCTGAAAATCCTTCGCCAGCCAGAGCAGATCTTCGATTGAATCCGGAATACAGAGGTCGAATTTACGATTGCGACAGTCGCTGTCTGCAATCACGCACAGCTCGTCAATCTCCGCCAGCACCTCGATAGGCCCCTTCAATATTCCGTCGCGGAAATATTGAACCGTCCAGCTCCTGCAATGCCGTGTCCATGTCTTGCCCCAGTCCTCGGGAACTAGATGCGGCGGCGCGATGATCAACACGTCGCAGTTGATCTTCTGGAGAAGCAGAGATTCGGCTGAAGTTCGCGCAGCCTCGGTTGAGAACACGATGCCAACCCTCTTGCGGGCATTGGGCGGGAAATACTCAAGCCGGCATGCCCTGGGCTCAATGCCAATAAACGCATCGTTCATCTTGAATGGCTGCGTGTAGTTGTCCGGGTGAATCAGTGCTGCCTTGAGCTCTTCAACGTCCTTTGCGCCACTGCTTGCGACCAGGAATTTGACATAGGTCGACTCGGGCCAACACGTGCAAAGCCAGTGCAGAACCAGAAAACGATGCACGTTGTCATCGTCGGTATCGCAATCTGGCACCTTGAAGTAGTAGACCGACTCGCCCAGTACCTTTTCGAGATGATCTGCGACCACACGCATTGAGTCGCGCCATGCATCGAATCTCGCACCGTAGTCATCATCCTCGACCCAAGGAGGGCCAGGCACAAACTCGATCATCGCCTTAGCCGGCGGTTCGTCAGGTAGCGTGGCAATGGACCATGGAGCATCCCAATTGTCGGGCCTCTGGAATATCGGGGCATCCACCACAGTCGCTACCGAACGATCGAGAAATTCGGCAACATGGTCCGACACCAGTTTCCTTTGGCGCAGGTGCAGAAGCAGGGTTGGAACAGGTATGTACTCGCCAGGGTTACTCTCCAGGTAATCGTAGAAGACAACCCGCTGCATCGAGTCCAGTTGCTCCTTCAATTCTGACCACTCTGTGTTTGCCTTCACTTTTGCATCTTCCGCCGGCATGCCCTGATGCTTGAACAACAGCGCCATGGCACTACGGGCGTCCACATAAGGAATATGCTGGCCTGTGGGCGGCTCCACGAACGTAATGCTCTCTTGCCACGAGTCTTTCTTCGGTTTGTCCGAGAACCCGTCAATGATTGCCACCCACTGCGGCTCCAGCCCGGAGATAGGCAGCACTCTCTGTAGCGCATTCAAATTGATCATTGGCAACCTCTCTCCGTGGTCATGTTCGAATCAGTCCGCCTGCTTCCGAAGCCAAGCCGGAATATCGAACCCTCCGGTTTTCTTGCCATTCGCCGTTTCTTGGTCCGCGTCCTCCTCGATGTCCTTCCAGACCGTAATGAAGTGGGCACCAATTTCTTCGCCACGCACGATGACGTAGCCCTGCCGAATATCCTTGCTGCCCCACGCACTGGTCCAAGGGGCGTTGAAACTCCAAAGACTGTCGTGCGGCTCCATGCCCTCGCAGAACTTCTTCCATGCCGCGTTCAGATGTCCGAATGGCACATTCGGCGCGGCCCCCAAGGGATCGAAAACCATCTCCATCTGTTCGATTTCCTGGAGGCTCAACTGCGTCAGCAAATCATTGCGAGTGACAGCAAATTCAGGCTCCTCCGAGGGGGAGCGGTTTCCTTTGTCGAAGAAGCGAAATTTCATCTCGAAGAAAAACAGCACCGGCCAGAACGGAACAAAAATTAAGCCGGCCAAGGCAGTGCCAAGAACATTCAAAACGCGAGACAAGATCCCTTTCCTTGTGGACTGGAACGTACTCGCCACATCCCGGGTTGATTGTTCCCTCTTCTCCTCGACGAACTTGTAATAGAGGATCCAGAGGAGCATTGAACCGGCGCTAATCCCGAGGTACCAATAGAGATAGATCATGGTGCATCCCCCTCCGCTTGCTTGCCACGAGGAAAGACCGTCATTCCACCGACCCCGTAGCCCTCCGGGCCACCGTCACCTTCGGCATGTCCGTTCTGGCGCACGCGGGTATTCTTGAGGACGCCTTTCTCGATCTCCAGAAACAGATCCCGCTCGTAGGTGCTGCCGTATCCCATGTGGACATAATTGAGCAGCTTGCCTTGCGGAATCCGGATCGTTCCGGAATACCAGTGTGCGAAAACACGATCGGGATAGTCTGGAAAAATGGTGGCCAGGGAAGCCTCTCCGCCGCCTTCCAAATCCCCTCGCAACTTGATCAAATACAAACGGCCGTCGACGATTTCCCAGGTGCCGACATAGCCGCGCCACAATGCTGTGCAGTTGTCTTCGAATCTCGGTCGATCACCGCCCATGGCAAAGTAATCCCCCAGGGGATTGGTACACATCGAGAGTTGCTGGCCCTCGTAGATAAGTCCTTCTGAAATCTGCGCAGTCATGCTTTCTCCTCCGGGGATGCCGTACAGCGATCCAGCACGGAGAGCGTCAGTGCATAGATGCCAGGGCGTTTTTCCTCTCGCGGACCCGCCGCGTTGAGCGTGCTGAACTTGCCCGCGATCAGCCACTCAGTGATGCGGCCTGCCGATTCGTCGGGTGTGCGTTGATCGAGTTGCACCACAAGATGCGGCTTACCCATGCGCTCGGCAAACTGCTGCGTCTGCAGCGTGCCCCCGTCCAGTTCCCCTACATTGAGAATCAGTGTTGCGTCGCTGTCCTGCACATTGAGCTTCGTGCGCTGGCGGTAGCCACCCGACTCGGTTTCGCGTAACTGGTATTTCAGTGACAGAGTGCCATCCGAGGCGCGACGCCCCTGGGGACACCAGCCGCCATGCGGAATGCGATGGTTGCATGCCCAGTCCAGCGCCGCGCGATCGACACCTGTCTGCCCACCGGAAATGATCTTTCTCGGAAGCCACCCAGGAAACCGTGACTTCAGGCGATCCGGAAAGAATTCAACGATCGTTCCATTAAGGAGCAACTCGACCCGTTCTTGCAGGCATCCGTTTGGATCCTCCATCGGCTTTTCATAGAAGACCCTTGCGGCGTCCCCCAACTCGGTCTTAAGCCGGTGCGTCAAGGCCATGCCCACTTCGTGGAAGCGCGACCAATCAAAATTTGTGCGCCGTTCGTCATCCCATGTCCCTGACTCGAATTCCATCTGCCACGCAGAAAATTCTGCTTGCAGTTCATCCGAGATGGGGTGATCACCGCTCCAGCCGCAGGTATCAGCATGATTGGGACCAAGCGCGTCCTCTGGGCCGGTTCGGTTGATCCAACCGTAAGCACCGCCGTAATCCGGCATGATCGTGTAACGCACCATGAACTGGCACTCAGCTTCGCGATTCACGTTTCACCTCCATATTTGCAGACCGAGAATCACACTGAAGCCAGAAGTCCTCTGTGGCCACGCCGTACAGCGGAATAGCCTTGATCGTTGGCAAATCCGCCAACCACAGTACGGGCACCTTCACCTTCACGAACGTTCCAGTCAGATCGGCAAAAACCTCCGCTTGACCCCGGTGGCGAAACGGCTTCGTGATGGGCACGCCAGACCGGTTGCGCACGACCCAGCCATCATCGGCAAGCTCAACCCAGCGGGTGTTGCTGCGGACCGTCATACTGGTTTGCGCCGCTTCGAGATTCAGGGCCTTGGCAATCGATCGAGCTGCGTCAGGCAAGGCAGACCGATAAAGCGCTTCTGGTGGGCCAAAGCTTCTCCAGCGCGCAGACTGGAGTTCAGCCGCGCTCCAGTCCTCTCCATCCAGCTTCTGCACCTGCGACCACCCCAGCATCAACTTCAATGCCAGCAGAGGCCAGTCCTTCCGAAAAGGCGCATCCGGGGGCGGTGCCTTGTTCTGCGTTGAAGAATCCTCCTTGCCTGCCGCATGAAGATCGGCATGCCAATCGCTCTGGATTTCATCCAAGAACAACACCCGCCGTCCGTCGTCGGTTTCCCGGATACCTGTACGGACGTGAACGAGGACGTTGCGTGTCCGATAGTGGCGCGGCTTGTAACTCCCGGGCCAATCATCCAGTTGAATCAATATCTCGCGATAGCCGTCGTTGCCCGGCAGCGAGTAGCGCTCCCATTTCGCCAAGGCATGTTCCCTGCCCATCGACGAGAAGCGCTGGTTGATTTTGTGCTCGGCATATTCAATCGCATCTTCCGGCGAATCGAAGCCCTCCGGGAGTTGTGCAATGAGCTTGCCCCGCTCGTCGAGCACCCACCACCAATCTGCTCGTTTCGTAAACAGGTCGGCGTAGCGGCAACGCACGACAGACCACCCCAGCGCCCGATGCCGATAACGAATGACATACCAACTCCCGTCGCCCTTGGATCCCCACAGGCCGCGCTTCTTATAGTCTTTCGCCGGAACCCACTGGCAGCACTCGTTCCACCCTGCCATCGTCTTGAAGCCAAACCGCGATTCGCAGACAAACTTCGGTGTCACGTGGCGAAGATTGATCAGGCGGACGAGCTGTGCCTGCGACAACGTTTCTCCTGCGAACTGGGTTTCAAGGCGAATCAGCACGCCTGACTCATCCAACTCCTCGGGCTTCACGCCTTTGCTGGTCATTGCCCGCAGGGTTGCCGCCCATTGCTCGGCGCTGGCTCGCTTTAAGCCCATCCCACGAATCAGACTGGGTAGGGATGATGTCAGGGGCGGCTTCGCCAATTCGATGCTGTAGAGGTTTTCCGGGAAGCGGGGGCGCTTTGCCAGTTCCTCCAAAAAATGCCCCACGAGGGCTTCATACCATTGGCTGAAGCGATCCAACTCCGGCGACTTGCGCTCCCGCAAATCCGCTACCCATTCGGCGGCCGACTTGCCCGTGAAACGATGCGTTTCAAAACCACGCTCCCGACGCACAACATCCAGCAGGGGCGCGTAATCCCAATACGTCGCCCCTTTTTTAAGGCGATAGCGCTGGCGGCGCTGACGTTCGTCAAAGCGACTTTCGCTCAACCCCAGCACAGTGCCGTCCAGTGCGGTAAAGGAGAAATGGGGCGGTGCTTTGGCAGGCATGGCGACATCCACTAAAGCAGCCTGGGCCGCATTCCCTTGGCGCGCTGACCGGCCTCACGCAGCATTTCATCGACATTGCCGTCGAGCGAGAAATCGACATTCAGGTGTTCCACGTCGACAGTGGCCACAATCCATGGACGCCACAGACTCTCTGTGCGCGCGGCCTGGCGCGCAAGAACCTCTGTAGCCCAAGCCGGAGCATTGATCGCCAGGACGACGTCGAACCAAGGCCGCACGCGCAGCAAAGCATCTCCCAGCCAGCTTTGGAAAGTTCTTCCACCGACTTCCTCCTGGGGCGCCACCAGCACATCACGGCAACCGGCATCCTCAAACGCCTTGCTTTCCCCACACACAACCAGCAAGGGATCGCCGCCCTGGCTCTGCCATTCGGCGATGACGAGAGCCAAAGTGGAACGACTGGCGGTTGACGCTTCGGGGCCCCCGACCACAACAGGCTTCTCGTAATCGAAAAAAGGCATTCCTCCACCCAGTACGGGCCCAAGTTTGCTGTGACGGCGGTCTGCGATTCGTTCCAGTGAGACCCGGCGGCCATCAGGCTGCTGTCGCCGATAGAGTGCCCAGCCGTCGCCGATCTCTCTGCCGAACCCCGTTATCTCGCCCTCGTCGCGTACTGACAAGATGATGTTGCTTAAACGCCGGCCGTGCACCTCAACCAGTTCCTTAACGGTGGTAGCACCCATGCTGCCCCCTTCGATGAACAGATCACCTTGGGACAACCCTTCGCTGAAAAACCAGATTTCCGAGTCCCACGCTTCGTTGTCGATCGTTCGATTGACAAGGGCACCGAGGTGCAGGGCAATGCCGGCACGATGGCCCGTGCGCTGGGCGCGCCGGCGCTGCTCGGTAGCCAGCATGCGCAGCACGCGATAATCGCCATTGGCACGGTACGCCACAGAGACAAGTTCCGTATCGCGCAGGAGTTGATTCAGCTGCTTATAGAAGGCGGGGGTATGCACGGGCTCGTTGGGCTCATGCTCCCGAGATTTTTGGCGGGCGACTTCACGGTCAAGAAAGCAGTACGCGTGTTCTCCAGCACGGACGCATGATGCAATGTGGCGCAGCAAGTGGTCATTCCACGCCAGGCGGTTCTGCGCCGCCCGAACCATCGCCATTGCCTGCTGGGCAAATGAGCGCATCACGCTTGAGTCGCGGTGATTCAACCATGCCTCACCGTTCTACCCCACGGTGTGCTGTTCCGGGGTGGCGAGGAAAAAGCCATCCGCGCCGGCATCATTGAGGACGACCTGCTTGAAGCCGTCATCGGCGTGGCGCCCAACCTGTTCTACGGCACCGGCATCCCGGCCTGCATTCTGGTGCTGCGCCAGCGCGTGCAGAACGGCGCCAATCGTGTCAGCGGCAAGCCCGCCGAGCGCCAAGGCAAAGTGCTGTTCATCAATGCCGACCGCGAGTTCTTCGAAGGCCGCGCACAGAACTACCTGCTGCCCGAGCACATCGAGAAGATCGTCACCACCTTCGACGAATTCCGCGCCATCGACGGCTTCTCGGCCATCGTCGACAACGCCACGCTCAAGGCCAACGACTACAACCTCAACATCCGCCGCTACGCCGACAACGCGCCACCGCCCGAGCCGCACGATGTGCGGGCCCATCTGGTGGGCGGCATCCCCAAGGCCGAGGTGGCCGACAAGGCCAGCTTGTTCAGCGCCCACGGCCTGAATGCTATGGACCTGCTGGTTGAAAGGGACGCCAAGTATTTCGACTTCGCGCCTGCCCTCGATACACGGCAAGCAATCAAGCCGACCATCGAAAGCAATGCCGGTCTGGTCGCCAAGGAAGCAGCCATCCGCGCCGCCTTCGAGCAATGGTGGCAAGCCCACAGCGCCCGCATCACGGCACTGTCCGGCCAGATGGACAACGCCGCC
>OEIV010001512.1_pt1 | contig 10400 bp, 7 predicted proteins | sample 1539231 | NCBI WGS metagenome assembly OEIV01 (sample SAMN03794762, study PRJEB22550) | activated sludge metagenome | feature: wastewater treatment plant; material: activated sludge; isolation source: Wastewater treatment plant of a petroleum refinery complex | place: Argentina: Buenos Aires ... | reverse complement strand
CGGATCGGCGTCGGGGCGGGTTGGGGGCCGTCCGTGGCCGGGCGGGAGACATGGCCGCCCGGCTGGTGCGGCGGGAGGGTCACCTGCCGCGCCTGCTGGGCCCGGGCTGCCACCGCCAGCGTAATGGCGGCATCCGGCGCCGCGCGCGTGCCCAACTGGGTCACCCGCTCGCCATTGACGAACACGAGACCGCGCTCGATGTAGACATCGGCCTCGCGGCGCGAACAGAGCCCGCGCTCGGCCAGCAATTTGGAAACCCGCACACCCTGCGTATCATTCATGGCCACCGATTCTACAGATCGCCCATGCTCAGCTACCGCCACGCCTTCCACGCCGGCAACCACGCCGACGTCCTCAAGCACTGCATCCTCGTGCAGCTGCTGCGGCATTTGAACCAGAAGGAGAAGCCGTACTGGTTCATCGACACCCATGCCGGCGCGGGGCGCTACCTGCTCGATTCTGAATACGCGACGACGAACTCGGAGTTCGCCAGCGGCATTGGCCGGATCTGGGGCCGCGCCGACCTGCCGCCGACGGTCGCCGACTATGTGCGGCAGGTTCGCGCCATGAACTCGGACGGCCAGTTGCGCCACTACCCGGGTTCGCCCTGGCTGGCGCATGAGTTGATGCGCACCGACGACCGGCTGCGCCTGTTCGAACTGCATCCGGCCGATCATCGTTTCCTGGAGCGCACCTTCGCCAAGGCGGGCCATCGCGTCGCCATCCGCCGCGCCGACGGCTTTCAGGAGATCAAGTCGGTGCTGCCGCCGCCGCCGAGGCGCGGCCTGGTGCTGATCGATCCCGCCTACGAGGACAAGCGCGACTACCTGCGCGTCGTCGCGACCCTGAAGGAGGGGCTCGATCGTTTTCCCACCGGTGTCTTTGCCGTCTGGTATCCGCAATTGCAGCGCGGCGACGCGCGCCAGCTGCCCGAGAAACTGAAAAAGCTGGCGCCCCGGTGGCTCGACGCACGACTCGCCGCGCGGGCGCCGAGCGGCGACGGTTTCGGCATGCATGGCAGCGGCATGTTCGTGATCAATCCGCCCTGGACGCTGGCTGAGACACTGGCCGGCGTGCTGCCATGGCTGACTTTGGCGCTCGGCGCCGACGATGGCGCCGGCCACGAACTGACCACCGGCGACGCCGGCTAGACCGGCCGGCGCCTCAGCCGGCCTGCCGGTTCCACGACGCCACCCAGGCCGGCATCGCCGAGGCCGGCATCGCCTTGCCGATCCAGTAGCCCTGCCCGTAGTCGCAGCCCATGTCGCGCAGCAGCTCGGCGGTCCGTTCATCCTCGACGCCCTCGGCGACCACGTGCAGGTCGAGGCCGTGCGCCAGCCGGATCAGTGCCGCGACAATCTCCTTGTCCTCGCGCGAGCGCGACATCGCGTCGACGAACACCCGGTCGATCTTCAGCTCGTGCAGCGGCAACTGCCGGAGATAGAGAATGGAGGAATAACCGATGCCGAAATCGTCGATAGACGTGGATACGCCCAGCGCGATCAGCCTGTCCATCACCGCCGCGCCGGCCACCGGATCGCCCAGCACCGCGCTCTCGATCAATTCGATCGTCAGGCGCGCCGGCCGGACGCGCCAGAAGTTGATCGCCTGCTCGACCAGCATCGGCAGTTCCTGGTCCATCAGGTCGCGCCCCATCAGGTTGACGCTGACGTCGATATCCACGCCGGCCTCGCCCAGCTCGGCCAGCGTCCGGCAGGCGCTGAACACCAGCCAGCGCGTCAGTTGCGGTCCGGCGCCGAGCCGATGAGCGACTTCGGGAATGTGCCAGGGCGGCACGTCGTGTCCGTCGCGCGTGCGCCAGCGCATCAGCAGCTCGGCGCCGACGCAGCGGCGCGTCTTCAGGTCCACCTGCGGCTGCAAGTGCACCGCCAACTGGCCATTCTCCAGCGCGAACAGGAATTCCTTCTCGAGATCGGCCTCGTAGCGGGCCTCGACCAGCAGTTGCTGATCGAAGATCACCGTCGACTGCTCGCCACGCAGCGCCATCTCCACCGCCAGCTCGGCGCCGCGGATCAGCTCGTCCGGCCGGCGGCCATGATCGGGCGCCCAGACGACGCCCAACGCGAAAATCGCGCGCGCCACCACGCCGTTGATGACAAAGGGCAGTTCGAGCGCCTGCATGACCTTGCGCGCCGCCAGTTGTACCTGCGCCGACGAACGCAAGGCCGGCAGCAGGATGGCGCAGCCGTGCAGTTCCGTGCGCACCAGCAGATCGGATTCGCGCAGGACTTCCCGCAGCCGCTCGACCGCCGCGTCCAGAATGGCGTCGCGCTGCACCAGATCGAACGACAACGCGCTCGAGTCGAGTCGCAGCCGCAGCACCAGCAGGCGGATGGTGGCGGTCTCGCCCGCCGCGTGGCCCGCCGCCATGGCGGTTTCGAGCTGCCGGCCCAGCATCTTGCCGATGCCCTGGTCGACGACATCGTCGATCGCCATCGCCAGCGAACCGCGGCGGGTATCCCGACTCAGCAGCTCGGCAACGCACATGCCGGCCGCCGCCAGGGCGTTGATCATTTCCAGCTCCAGCGCCGACAAGGTCTCGCGGTCCGCCAGCAACCGCTGACTGCCAAGGTCGGCCAGCGTCCGCGCCGCCCGCAGCGGCAGGTCGACCGTGCAGCCGGTCCGCCGCAAGCGCTTCCAGGCCTGCGCAAGCTCGGTCAGCCACTCGGCGGCGAAATCCGCCTCGGGCAGCGCCGCGAAGATTTCGAGGAAGACGCCGAGCGCTTCGATGTCGCCGGCGATGTCGCCATCCGCGGCCAGCAGCCGGTCGCGCAGATCGTGGCCGCGCTGCCGCCGATCGCCCGCCGCCAGCCGGAAGGATGTTCGCAAGGCCGATCGCGCGCGCTCGTCGAGTCCGTATACCGGGCAGATCTCGGCCGCGACGTCCGCCAAGGTGGCGTGGGCGGTCAATCCCGGCAGTTCGCCATGGGCGGGGGGGATCAAAGATAGAACTCCTTGGGGTCCAGACCGAAGGAGCCGCTCGGCAGGACGCGGACGATCTTGTACGGCATGCCGTCCTTGACCAGCGGGTCGTTGAGCAGGTTGATGATGCCGGCCGACGGATTCGGTGACTTGTCCGGCCCCAGCAACACCATGATGCGCGGCTTCAGCCGGCGCACGCGGTTCTGTTCGAAGACAACGCCAACCTCGCCGCTGTTGAGCTCGACCAGCGTGCCGACCGGATAGATGCCGATGAACTGGACGAATTCATCGACCACCGAGGCGGTGAAGTGACGGTCGCGCATGGTGTTGATCTGGTCGATGATCCACTGGCTCTTGCGCGCCGGGCGAAACGAGCGGGGATACAGCATGGCGCAGTAGCTGTCGGTGAGACCAGCCATTTCGCCCGCCAGGCCGACCGCCTTGCCATGCAGTCGCGCGGGATAGCCGCTGCCATCGACACGCTCGTGATGCTTGAGGATGATGTCGCGCACGGCGGGCTCGAAGCTGGCGAAGTCGCCGCCCAGGATCTCGCGGCCAAGCCGCACGTGCTCGCGCATGCGGTCGCGCTCGGCGGGCGTCAGGCCGCTGGTCTTGTGCAGAAGTTCGGCCGGCAAGCGGATGAAGCCGATGTCCTTGAGCAGGCTGCCGATACCCATGGCATGCAGTTCGTCGGGCGGCAGGCCGAGATAGCGGCCGAAGGCCATCAAGTGTATCGAGGTGCTGAGGGTATGGTCGTAGGTCTCGTTGTCGGTGCGCTTGAGCTTGGACAGCCATACCAGCGCGTCGGCGTTGCGCACCACGCACTCGACCAGGCCGTCGACGGTGCGCCCGACATGTTCGACGTCGGGCGCCATGCCGGCCGCCACCTGCGTGTTGATGTCGCGCAGCAGGTCCTGCGTTCCCTGATAGGCGATTCTTGCCGCCGGCAATTCGTCCTCGATGGGGACGTCGTCGACGTATTGAACGGTGGCGAACTGGTGTCCGCCGAGGTCACGCGCCGCGGCTTCCTGCAGCGGGGGCAGCTTCAGCTTGCGCTTGCCGCGATACAGGGCCTGTTCAGGGCCGACGTTAACCGGTGGGTGGTGCGGCGGCAGAGTCTCGCCCACCGGCTCCGCGCGGTATTCGACGCCAACCGAACGGGTTCGATCGACCATCACGTAGCGACAAACCTCGCGCAGTTGGGTCAGCTGTTCGTCGTCCTCGATCAGGAAGCCCTGGATCAGGAAGGGTGATTCCAGCCACGGGCGATCCAGCTTCGCGACGAACATGCCCTTGCGCAGGTCGGGCGACGCCACCATGTGGAGCATGCGAAACTCTCCGAAACGGGGTAGACCGGGCAGTATAGCCCTGGGGCCGGCTGGTGACGGTCAGTCGTATCGTGCCGTCCGCCGGCGTCATGGCATCATCGGGTGTTGGAGGGTTCCCCGCCGGCATCCGGATGCAATGGGCAGGCGCAGAACAGGTTGCGGTCGCCGTAGACGTCGTCGATGCGATTCACGAAGGGCCAGAACTTGTTCTCGGCCACCCAGGGCAGCGGGAAGGCGGCCTGCTGGCGGGTGTAGGGCCGGTCCCAGTCGCCGATCATGTCGGCCTCGGTGTGCGGCGCGTTCTTCAGCGGATTGTTGTCGGCCGGCCATTCGCCGCGCTCGATCCGGCGGATTTCCTCGCGGATGGCGATCATGGCGCCGATGAAGCGGTCGAGTTCGGCCTTGGACTCCGATTCGGTCGGTTCGACCATCAGCGTGCCCGCGACCGGGAAGCTGACCGTCGGGGCGTGGAAGCCGTAGTCCATCAGGCGCTTGGCGATGTCGATTTCGGCAATCCCCGTGGCCGCCTTGATGGCGCGGATGTCGAGGATGCACTCGTGGGCGACTCGACCGTGCGTGCCGGTGTAGAGCACCGGGTAGTGCTCGTTCAGGCTTGCGGCCACGTAGTTGGCGTTGAGGATGGCGGTCTTGGTCGACAGCGTCAGGCCTTCGCCGCCGAGCATGGTGATGTACATCCAGGAAATGGGCAGGATGGCCGCCGAGCCGTAAGGCGCCGCCGAGACTGCGCCGGGACCGCCGGTCACCACATGCCCAGGTGCGTAGGGCGCCAGGTGCGCCGCGACGCCGATCGGGCCCATGCCGGGGCCGCCGCCGCCGTGCGGGATGGCGAAGGTCTTGTGCAGGTTCATGTGCGAGACGTCGGCGCCGATGGCGGCGGGCGAGGTCAGGCCGACCTGGGCGTTGAGGTTGGCGCCGTCCATATAGACCTGGCCGCCGTGGGCGTGGATGGTGGCGCAGATGTCCTTGACCGCCTCCTCGAACACGCCGTGCGTCGATGGGTAGGTGATCATCAGGCACGAAAGGTTGGCCGCATGTTCCGCCGCCTTGGCCTTGAGGTCGGCGATGTCGATGTTGCCGCTGTCGTCGCAATCGACCACGACCACTTGCAGCCCGCACATCTGGGCGGTGGCCGGGTTGGTGCCGTGGGCGGACTTCGGGATCAGGCAGATGTTGCGCTGGCCCTGGCCCGCATTGTTACTTTGTTCCGCCTGGTAGCGGCGGATGGTGACCAGCCCCGCGTATTCGCCCTGGGCGCCCGAATTCGGCTGCATGCAGATGGCCGGGAAGCCGGTGACGGCCTTGAGGTATTCCATCAGGGATTCGATGAGTTCCAGGCTGCCCTTGGTCTGGTCAGCCGGCGCGAAGGGATGCAGGTCGGCGAATTCCGGCCAGGTGATCGGGATCATCTCGGCCGTGGCGTTGAGTTTCATGGTGCAGGAACCGAGTGAGATCATGGCGTGGTCCATGGCCAGGTCGCGGTTTTGCAGCTTCTTCAGATAGCGCAGCATCGCGTGCTCGGTGTGGTGCGAGTTGAACACGGGATGGGTCAGGATGGCGTCGGTGCGCAGCAGACCGGCCAATGGGGAGTTGGCGGCGGCCTGGGCGTCCAGTGCGGCGATGTCCCCCGGCTTGCCCGTCAGGCCCTGTAGCAGCGCGGCGACATCGTCGCGGGTGGTCTTCTCGTTCAGCGCAATGGCAGAAACAGAATCCGAGATTCTGCGCAGGTTGTAGCCCGGCACCGCTTTCGTGGTTTCCACGCGGAGGGTATCGAACCATTTTTCGGTCAGCACCTTCACGCCGGCAGCCTTCAGTCCCTCGGCGAGGATGGTGGTCAGGCGATGGATGCGGTTGGCGATCGTCCGCAGGCCATGCGGGCCGTGATAGACGGCGTACATGCCGGCCATGTTGGCCAGCAGCACCTGCGAGGTGCAGATGTTGGAGTTGGCCTTCTCGCGGCGGATGTGCTGCTCGCGCGTCTGCAGCGCCATGCGCAGCGCCTTCTTGCCGCGCGCATCGACCGAAACGCCGATGATGCGGCCCGGGACGGAACGCTTGTGCTCATCCTTGCAGGCGAAGAAGGCGGCGTGCGGACCGCCGAAGCCCATCGGTACGCCGAAACGCTGGCTGGAGCCGAGGGCGATATCGGCGCCCATGGCCCCCGGCGATTTCAGCAGCACCAGCGCCATCAGGTCGGTCGCAACGGCCGTCACGCCACCCTTGGCTTTCACCGCCGCGATGACTTCGGTGAGGTCGGTGCATTCACCGCGGTCGTTCGGGGTCTGGAGCAGGGCGCCGAACACTTCCTGTTTGGCGGCATCCTGCGCCGGGCCGAAGACCAGTTCGTAGCCGAAGAAACCGGCGCGGGTCTTGACCACGTCGATGGTCTGCGGGAAGCAGTCCTCGTCGACGAAAAAGACGTTGGACTTCGACTTGGAGATGCGCCGCGCCATGGTCATGGCTTCCGCTGCGGCGGTGGCCTCGTCGAGCAGGGAGGCGTTGGACAACTCCATGCCGGTAAGGTCGATGACCATCTGCTGGTAGTTGAGCAGCGCCTCCAACCGGCCCTGGGCGATCTCGGCCTGATAAGGCGTGTAGGCGGTGTACCAGCCGGGGTTCTCAAGGACATTGCGCAGGATCACGTTCGGCAGCAGCGTGTCGTGATAACCCATGCCGATCAACGACTTGGCGATCACGTTGCTGCCGGCGATTGCCTTCAGCTTCGCCAGCGCCTCGTGCTCGCGCATCGGCCCCGCCAGCTTCAGCGGTTCCGGCAGGCGGATCGAGGCCGGCACGGTCTCGGCGATGAGTTGGTCGAGGCTGCCGGCCTTGACGGCGGCCAGCATGGCGGCGGTGTCGACGAAATCCTGGCCGCCATAGTGACCAATATGGCGGCCGATGAACTCGTCGTGCTGCTCCAGGGCAGCGAGGGAGGGCGCGGTCATGGGCGGATCAGTGTTCGTCGGCGACTTTTTCGTAGGCGGCGGCATCCAGCAGGGCGCCGATATCGGCTGCGTTGGCGGGCTTCAGCTTGAACAGCCAGGCAGCGTAGGCGTCCTGGTTCACCGATTCCGGGGCATCGATGGCGCCGTCGTTGCGGGCGAGGATCTCGCCGGAAAGCGGCGCGTAAATGTCCGAGGCGGCCTTGACCGACTCCACCACCGCGCATTCCTCGCCGGCCTTGACCGTGCGGCCGGCCTCTGGCAGTTCGAGGAAGACGATGTCGCCCAAGGCTTCCTGGGCATGGTCGGTGATGCCGACCGTGACGGTGCCGTCGGCTTCCTGGCGCAGCCACTCGTGGGACTTGGTGTACTTGAGGTCGCTGGGGATGGACATGTCGGGTCTCCTAGATGAGGGCTTTGCCGTGACGGGCGAAATTGGCTTTGACGACGCGGGCCTTGAGCGGCTTGTCGCGGACGATGACTTCGACTTCATCGCCGATATTCACGCCCAGAGGGACCCGGGCAAGGGCGATGGAACGCTGCAAAGTAGGTGAGAAACTACCTGAAGTAGTATCTCCATTACCTTGTTTGGTAACGACTTGTTGATGTGAGCGCAATACGCCGCGGTCCTCCAGCAGCAGGCCGACCAACTGGCGCTGGGGGTGGCGTGCCACCAAGGCTGACTTTCCGATGAAGTCGCGCTTCTCATCCTTCAGGTCGAGCGTCCAGGTCAGGCCGGACTCGGTCGGCAGGGTCGTCTCGTCCATGTCCGAGCCGTAGAGGTTCATGCCGGCTTCCAGGCGCAAGGTATCGCGGGCACCCAGGCCGATGGGCGCTACGTCGGCGGCAAGCAATTTCTTCCATGCCCCGGGAGCATCGGCAGCAGGCAGGGTGATCTCGAAGCCGTCTTCGCCCGTGTAGCCGGTGCGGGCGATCATCCAGTCGTTGAACTCGGCGGCCTGAAAGACGATCAGGTTCTCGCTGGCGGCCTTGGCCTCGGGGAATGCGGCCCAGAACTTGGCGCGGGCGTTCGGACCCTGAACGGCGATCATGGCCAGTTCTGGCCGACCGGTGATGGCCACATTGAAGCCTTCGGCCTGCTTCAGCATCCAGGCCAGGTCCTTGTCGGCCGTACCGGCGTTGACGACGATCCGGTATTTCGTCGGGGAAAAGAAGTAGGTGATCAGGTCGTCGATCACCCCGCCTTCTGGGTTCAGCATGCAGGAGTAGAGGGCCTTGCCCGGCAGGGTCAATTTGGCGACGTCGTTGGCGACCAGTTTGCGCAGCCAGGCCTGGGCGTCGCACCCGGCGACATCGACCGCCCGCATGTGCGAAACATCGAACATGCCGGCATCGCGGCGGACAATGTGGTGCTCTTCAAGCTGGGAGCCGTAGTGGATGGGCATGTCCCAGCCGGCAAAGTCGACCATCTTGGCGCCGGCGGCGACGTGGGACTCGTAAAGTGGCGTTCGTTTTATCATAATTCAAATACTTAACGGTCTTTCCTCATGTGATTTCACGAAAAACAAAAAGGGCGAAGACCTTGCGATCTTCGCCCATCTGTCCTTGCACCTGAGAGATTTTCCCCATCGGTGGACTGCTTCGGCCCAAAGCGCCGCCAGTCGCTCTCCAGATTTGTCCTGCGTCGTCGGCCCTTTTGCCTGAGCGGTTCCGGGCGGTTGCGCCTTCGGCGGCGGTTGGGGTCGCCAACCACTCTCTCCCGACGATGGGCGAGATTATGCCGACGCCAGGCGGGAGCGACAAGGGTGTTTGATAAAATCCCCGGATGAAAGTCTTCAACGCCGACTTGCATTGTCATTCGACCGTATCCGACGGCTTGCTGTCGCCGACAGTTACGGTCCGGCGCGCGCATGGCAACGGCGTCGACCTGCTGGCGCTGACCGACCACGACGAAATCGGCGGGCTTGAAGCCGCCGCCGCGATGGCCGGCGAACTCGGGATGCGGTTTATCAATGGCGTGGAAATTTCGGTTTCCTGGGGCGACGACCAGACCGTTCACATCCTCGGCCTAGGCTTCGACCGGCAGTTCACGCCCCTGGTGCAAGGGCTGGCGAACGTGCGCGGCGGCCGTGACTCGCGCGCACGGCGCATCGCGGCGGAACTGGACAAGGTGTCCATCCACGGCGCCTACGAAGGCGCGCTCAAGTACGTCAGCAATCCGGCGTTGATCTCGCGGTCGCACTTCGCGCGCTACATCGTCGAACTCGGCCACGCCAAGGATGTCAAGGGAGTTTTCGACTGGTGGCTGGCGAAAGGCAAGCCTGGCCATGTCCAGCATGCCTGGGCAACCATGGAGGAGGCCGTGCGGTGGATCCACGGCGCCGGCGGCATTGCCGTCGTCGCCCATCCCGGTCGCTACCGGCTCGCTCGCGCCGAACTGGCCAGGATGCTCGCCATGTTCAAGGACTTGGGGGGTGTCGGCATCGAGGTGGTTTCCGGTTCGAACAACGAAGAGCATATCCGCGACCACGCGCACTTGGCGCGCCATCACGGATTCCTGGCGTCACGCGGCTCGGACTTTCACGGTCCGGGCGAGAGCTGGATCGATCTCGGTCGCATGCCGCAGCTGCCGGACGACCTCACGCCGGTATGGACGAGATTGCACTGATGGCGGAAATTCTGGTTGTCCATCATGAGGATCCCCAACCGCGATTGATTCGGCGCGCCGCCGACATCATTCGCGCTGGCGGGCTGGCGGCATTTCCCACCGATTCCGCCTATGCCCTGGGCGGCCATCTGGGCGACGCGGGGCTGCTCGACCGCATTCGCCGCATCCGTGGCGTCGATGAGCGACATCATTTCACGCTGATGTGCCGGGATCTGTCCGAAATCGCCACTTATGCGAAAGTCGATAACGCCCAATATCGCCTGCTCAAGGCCAATACGCCGGGCAGCTACACCTTCATTCTCGAAGGCAGCAAGGAATTGCCGCGCCGCGTATTGCATCCAAGGCGCAAGACCATCGGACTGCGCATTCCCGATCATCCGGTGGCGCTGGCCTTGCTCGCCGAACTCGACGAACCTTTATTGAGCTCGACGCTGCTGCTTCCCGACGAGGAAGATCCACCCAGCAGCGCCCAGGCCATCGACGAGCGCATCGGCCGCCAGCTCGACCTGATCATCGATGGCGGCGCCGCCGACGAGCACC
>OEIV010001511.1_pt1 | contig 10407 bp, 12 predicted proteins | sample 1539231 | NCBI WGS metagenome assembly OEIV01 (sample SAMN03794762, study PRJEB22550) | activated sludge metagenome | feature: wastewater treatment plant; material: activated sludge; isolation source: Wastewater treatment plant of a petroleum refinery complex | place: Argentina: Buenos Aires ... | reverse complement strand
CTTTCTGTGATAATCACTCGCTAGCACTATTAGATTCTTGTCAGTCACTGTTTTTCATGTTTTTTTGTCAGTAGCATGTCGTACAAAGTCATCAGTTAAATTTTGTATATGCTCAACACTCAATACAATCAGCCATTATGTTACTAAAAAATAAAGTTACTCTACTCTACCAACTTATTTGCTTCACTGAGGTATGCATCAATCTTTTGTGATTCTTGTAAGACATCTTGTGCAGTAATAGTAGGTTCTGTCTCTATTCTTTCGAGCACATTTCCTGCTTTAAGCATAGCAGCCAGAGCAAACTTGATTGCTTGTTTGTTTTCGAGAAGTTTTGCTATATTCAATACTTTACGAGCATCTGTTTGTTGTACTTTTAGTTTTTCACTTAATTCACTAAGCGTGAGTGATGCAGCAGTAGGAGGAGAAGAAGGTGTATCTATTGTCGGTACGTCATTATTTGTATTGTCTATTGGTTGATTTATCTCCTCATCAGTATCTGTTGGTATATCTGTATTACCGATTGGCTGTACATCATCTTGTGGTTCTGTAGTATCTGCATTATCTATAGGATTTGTAGTATCATCTTGTGGTTCAGTGTCTACTGAGCCAGTACTATCATTAATTTGCTGTCCTGTAGTGGTATTATTTTCAGGTGTTTTAGTTCATTTTATCGTAGGAAACATAACTTTCCATACGAGAAATAATGCGCCTACAATCAGTAAGAACAAGACAATACGTATAACTATTGCTATCGGAAATGAAGACTTTTTTGGCGAAGTAGGTGTTGAGCTACTTGTTGTGGTTGTTGAAGAACTGACTACTTTCTGAGCTTCTTCAGGTTGATTTACTTCAGGTTGATCTCCTTGACCCATTGCATCTAGATCAAGTGTCCCTTCTGGTGACTCTATACTCAGATCATCAAGATTAAACGAAACGTCTTGTTGGATAGTTTCTGAGGGAAGTGGAGATTCTGGTTGTATGTCTGGCGTTGGTAGATTGGATTCGTTGGTCATAGGTGCAGTAACTTGAGATGAAAACATTGGTTCTGTTGGTGTGTCGTTTTGTTGTTCAGGTATCTCACTTTCTGTATGTGTATTTATTTCTTGATGAGGAGAAACTGATGGAGCAGTAAACATGCTTTTTTCGCTTGTTTGCTCAGTGATCTCGTTTGTTAGTTCATTACTGTCTGTAGCAGTTGGCGTATTATGTTCATGTACTGCTCAAAAGAGTGCATGATTAGTCGGCTCTTCTGGAAGAGGTTCTGTGGGTATTGCGTCGTGAGTTATTCCTGTTTCAGGAGTAGTAAAATGAAGTGTAGATCACTCATCTGTTTCTGGAATAGATTCTTCTTTTTTCATATCAAGAGTAATTTCTTCAGATGTGTTATCCAGATTTAAAGAAGTATGTACTTCTTCAGTACTCTCAGGAGGAGAAAATGTTCCTTCTTGTTCTTCAGCAACCTCTATGCCATCTAGTGAAACTCAAGAGTATTCCTCATTGTTTGTTTCTTGTTCTTTGTTTTCAGAAAGAGTAACTGTGTCTTCAGGAACATCGAGTGCAGTATCAGGAATACTTTCATCGATAGGTAAGGTAAGATCTATACTGTCTATATTACCTATATCCGTATCAACCTCTCAATCGATATCAGGGAGATTGAAAGGAGTAGTTTCTTCCGAGTTTATTTCTAAGGGAGAAATATCGTCTTGTCCTCATGTAGGTGTAAAACTACCTAAAACAGGTTCATTTACTTCGACTGATGCTAATTCTAGAGTTGTCTCAGCAGTAGGTGCAGTATTATTATCTGCTTCGGTAGGTATATTTGTTACTTCTGAAATATTTGTTACTTCATGAATATGCTCTGTATTTGACGTGTCGGTACCTATGGTAGGAGAAACGAGTAGTTCATTACTATCTATATTTTGCGTAGTTTTTGGTTCAATAAATATTGGTTCTCAAAAGTTTTCTCCTCATCACATTCAATTCTTGATAGCATCTAGTTGTGAAGTAAGTTGTTCGAGAGTGTCTATAATCCATACATCATATGCCTCTCCATGTGCATCTTTTAGTGTAGCATGCTCCTTCATAGTAAGAGTGACCATATAGATGTCACGCCCATTTTTTACATACATACTTCCTGGTGTCCTGTTTCTAGGATCATCAACTAATCCAGTAGGCTCATTGGTGCGGAAGTAGACAAGTTTATGATCTCATTTTGCATGAGGAATGAGTGCCAATAGTCCAGGTAATGTAAGGAGATCTATACCTTCAGGTGTAAGATAAGATCCAGAAGTAAGTACTTCTTTTTTGTGGTGTGCGTGAGTAGTAGCTTTTTTACGTGCGATATAATCATGAATATCGTCGATACCAGGCAACATATGTGTATCACTTTTTATGTCTAGGTTGGGTTTTTTGCTTTCTTCATGCTTTTCTTCTTTTTTGGTTTCTTCTTTTTCTTCGTGTTCGTGTTTTTTAGGAGTAGGAGGTGTTGGATCTTTTTTTATCGCTTCATCTACATTTGTTTCAGAAACCACCACTTTTTTTGGTTTTCTTTTTCTCTTTCTTTTTTTTGGTGCAGCAGAGGTGTCTTTAGCATCAGTTGTTTTTGGTGTAGTTCCTCAAGCTGATGTGGTGACTTCATCTTTTTTTGTCTCATCGTTTGCTGGTGTAGTCATGGGCAAGAAAAGGATACAAAGAATTATCTAAGTATACTGAAATAATCTTTCTAAGTCAAATTTGCTTTTGAAAAAGAAAAATGATTTTACGTTTTTTGTATACAAAAATAAAATGAACACAAAGAACAAAAGCTGGTATTCTTTTCTAAAAAGAATACAGTGCAGTAAAATTTGTTTGTCTTTTTTCTTATGTCTACGTTTTATCAATCATCACTGTGGCGCACTATAAATGAGTCGATCTACAAGAAACCTGTTTTTGAAATTTCACGATGAGAACAAACATATCGATGAACGACCAAACAAATGCGCCTTATGGGGCAAGAAGTGCGTCGATCTATGGTACATGGAGTTACTCTGCCTTCGTTAGATATATTTGCCTCTGACTTCCAGCAAGGTATACTAGCCTACAAGAGAGATCATAAAACTGGTCGCGATCTTTTTTTGCAAGTAGGGATAGATATGCCCGTGATTTCATATCATACCCATGATACTGAACAGCATCAAGCAAAAGCATTACAAAAGATGAGTTATGTCGAACGTGATCTCCTGACTTGGTATGACCTTCGTCCTACCTGTAGAGAACATATGCCTCATGCTACTATTATATTGGATACCACAGGGAATATGGAAGACTGGAAACAACAAAGCTCTACGAGCGGCAAGCGTATGATAAATAAAGGACAAAAAGCCGACCTCTCGTTTCATGTAGTGACTGAAGAAAAAGAATGGCGTGCGTTTTGGCACATGCGGTATGCGATGTCGTATGACAAATGATTTGCCGTAATTGCAGAAGAACATTTTGTAGCATTGCTAGATATGCTTAGCAGCACCTGAACTGGATGGTTATTTGTAGCAAAAAAAGATGATATGATCGTGAGTGGCAGTGTGTGTCTTGCTCATGAAAAACAGCTTATTTATTTATATTGAGCAACCGATAGAGCACGAGGTAATATAGGTGCACATTATTGGCTTACTCTACATATTCGTGGATGGGCACGTGAGCATCATTTTCTTCAGTTTGATTTACTTGGTATCTCGCCTCCAGGGACAGGAGATGATCATTATCTTGCTGGGGTGACGAGATTTAAGCAAAGTTTTTGAGGCACGACGATAGTGAGTGCAGGTAGTTATGATTGTATCTGTTCTCCACGATGATACCGCGCGTTTAAGACATGGAGAGCTATGAAGGGATAGATTTGATTTTTTGAGTGAAATATATACAGATCTACTAAGTAAAAACAAATATTATGCCATTTTTAAAAATTTTAGTTCGAGCATTCTGGATAGAGTGTGTAGAACCGTTATTTTCAAGGTTTCTTGGAAAGTAATTGCCCCTTTGGGAATATGCCCCTTTGGGGCTTTTTCTTTTTTACGTAAATTTCTCTTGATTTTAAAAATAACATTACTACATTGGCACAACGTGTTGCGAGCATGATGTAGTTGGTGTAGCATGGCAGAATTCAGCTCTGCCTGTACGGGTTCAAGTCCCGTTGCTCGCTATTATTAACTGTAAAGTCTCTGTATCTAAGTTTTATTTTATCCTCATCCTTTATGAAAGGAATCTTGCTTTGATTGTTTGTCATAGCGTTATGAGGTGCAGTAATTTACTGGCATAGAGATCTCTACAATATGTTTGGAGAAGTAGAATGGGCCCAGAAAGCATTTGGTGATAGTCTTATTCTCTATCCGCTTATCTGAGTAGCATTGATTGTGATTGGTATCTTGTTTATGTTTGGTATATGAATGAGTCCAGGAGAGATTGATGTTCAGTTGGGCGAGTAGTTAGTACATGTGAGTAAGTAATCTAGGTTATAAAATCTGACTTTTAAATTCTTAATTGTTGCTACGGGTAGGTGGCAGAGCGGTCAATTGCAAGGGACTGTAAATCCCTCGGGGAAACCCTACGAAGGTTCAAATCCTTCCCTGCCCAAAGTTGTTTTGTAAAATCTCTTGAGATTTAGTGTGAAATTTGTATACGTACACATCGTTATGTAGTTAGTTGGGGTCATAGCTTAGTTGGTAGAGCGCCTCGTTTGCACCGAGGAGGTCAGGAGTTCGACTCTCCTTGACTCCAAAAAATCATTTTGGTAAGAGTAGTATAATATATACTATTTGCGCCGAGGAGGTAAGTCCCGATAGATCGGGACCCTTGACTCCAAAAAATCTTTTTGAAACTGTCGATATATGCTTGCTACGGCTAGTGTGTGGAGGTTTTATCTCATATTATCCAATTTTTGGTATGCGATAAAACAAACACGTCGGTGTTTGTTTCTTTGTTTAAGAAAAAATGGTATGCTCCTGTAGCTCAATCGGATAGAGCAACAGCCTTCTAAGCTGTAGGTTGATGGTTCGAGTCCATCCGGGGGCAATCTGCCCTCATCGTCTAGTGGTCCAGGACACTGCCCTCTCACGGCGGAGATCGCGGGTTCGAAACCCGCTGGGGGTGATTACTATTTAGGTGCCACAGGTTTGGTGTTGACATTATATGCAACATTAGTATAAGTCTTTGGTTTTAACAATTTTTTTGTATGCAACCACAACAATCATCTTTTCAAAAAAAATGAGCTGCGAGAGTATTTAAAAATCAAGATATTAAAGCATTTAAGATACTTGTTATCGCTGAAGATGGAGAGCAACTCTGAATTATGCCTAGAGCGAAAGCTTTGGAGCTTGCAGAAGAGCAATGATTTGATTTAGTACAAATGAGTTATGATGCACAAGAGCAATTGTGTACGGCAAAGTTAGTTGATTACGGAAAATATATGTATGACAAAAAGAAAACCGAACAAGAAAAAAAGAAGAAAAATAAAACAAAGGAGCAAAAAGAATTGAAATTCTGATATACTATTGGTGAAAATGATTTAGATATGAAAACGAGAAAAGCTATGGAATTTTTACAGGATGGTCATACGGTAAGAATTAGTGTTGTCTTGAGAGGGAGAGAGAAAGTATATAAACATCTTGCACTTGAAAAATTGCAACGTGTAGAACAAGCTCTTGATCTTGTTTCAAAATCACAGTGAGTTAAAGAAGAACAAAACGGATATTCATTATTTTTATTTCCAAAAAAACATTAATACCATGCGTAAAACTCACAAATCAGTTGCAAAAAGATTTAAAGTGACTGGAACTGGTAAACTTAAGCATAGCAAGACATGCAGAAGTCACTTATTGACTAATAAATGACGTGCTACGCATAGAGATAGATTTGGTAAATTACTTGCAGAAGTGGAAGTAAAAAGAATGAAGACATTATTGCCGCATAGTGCATAATTGCTAATAATTACTTTATATTTATTTGTTTAGTATTTACGTATGACAAGAGTATCACATGGTTTAGCAAGACACAAAAGACATAAAAAGTTTATTGATCAAGCTGCTTGATTTAGACTTTGAAGAGGGAATGTATATAAGCAGGTAAGATCTGCCTTGTTTAAACAAGGAGAACATGCATATAGAGGGAGAAAATTGAAAAAAAGACAATTTAGATCATTATGGATTGAGAGAATTAATGCTGCAGCAAGAGCGTACGGATTAAGTTACTCAGCATTTATTGGTGGATTGCATGCACAACGCATAGAATTGGATAGAAAACTTCTTTCTGAACTAGCAGTAGCGCATCCTCATGTATTTGCATCTGTCTGTAAGAAAGTAATTAAATAATAAAGCGTGTGTTTCGGATGAGTAAGATGTTTGTTGTATATGCTATCGTTTGTGCCGGGATGGCGGAACTGGTAGACGCAGCGGACTTAAAATCCGCCAGAAGAAATTCTGTGCCGGTTCGATTCCGGCTCTCGGCAAGAGAAGTTTAATCGAAAAAAAGTAATTCTTTCCTTTATTCATTTTACCTTTACGTATGTGATTTACTGTTACCAAAGACGCAAATCTTACCACCAATGAAAGATTGATTGCTTTCTATAAGAAAGAATTAACCGCATCTCATATTGTTGATACTGCAAAAAAGCAAAAACATTATGGAACTAAATGGTATAGAAAAATGGTTGATCAGAGATTTCCTAGTGCGAGAAGATATACAAGAATGAAGGCAATTATTTCTGCTACTTATAGAAAGAGAAAATATACTATTGGTACACTTTCTCAGTTAGGTATGAGAATATAAATAGGTTAATAAATAATGTTTAGTGAAAAATTTCTTATTTCTTGTTTCTTACTCATGTATGCAATTATAGCTTTGTGATGACACCAACGACTTATTCAAGAAAAACAAGAAATTGTTGTGGATAATATAGATGGTGAAGAAGGGTCTTCGTTTGATATTTCAGAAGTTCTTGCAACATTTGCAGGTACTGAAGACTCAGTAGTGGTGTGAACTCCTTATATAGAAGGTGCGAAGGTACGTGTTAAGATTCTTGCTCATCAGCAAGGTGATAAAATGCATATCGTTAAAATTCAAAATAAGAAGAGATACCGTAGAAAAATTGGTTTTAGACCACAACAAACAATTTTACTTATTGAAAAAATTACCTCATAATGAGTACAGAAGATGTTATTGAATTAGATGGAATAGTACTTGAAGTTCTTGTATGAGGAATGTATAGAGTGCGTTTGCAAGATATGGATCTTGAAATAACTGCCTATGCAGCTGGAAAGATGAAAAAGTTTAACATAAAAATAATTCCAGGAGATATTGTAACCGTTCAGTTAAATTCATATGAACCTACCAAATGACGTATTGTATTTAGAAAAATAAATAAAGATACTTAATCGTGTATATACCTTCCATTTTACTTGTTTTATGTGCGTATGAAAGTCAGATCTTCAGTAAAGAAAATGTGTAATAACTGCAAGTTGATAAAAAGAAAAGGACGCTTGCGTATTATTTGTATGAATGGTAATCATAAGCAAAGACAAGGGTAATAGCTTGTAGTCGAAAAGATTTCTTTATATTTTTGTTTTGATAGTATGTTTAGACTTCAGTGACACGTAATCGCAGATAAAAAACCAATTCGGATTGCACTGACTGCTGTGTATGGTATTGGGCGTAGTAAGGCAAGACAGATACTTGAAAAGTTAGAAATTCAGTATGACTTAAAAGTTGCACAATTAACTGACGAACACGAAAAGGCTATTAGTGAAGAACTAAAAACTATGGTCTTAGAAAATGATCTCAGAAGACAAATAGGTAATGATATCAAGAGATTGAAGGAAATTAAATGTTATAGAGGTATGAGACATAATTTATGACTTCCTGTAAGAGGACAACAAACAAGAAGACATGCAAAAACAGCAAAAAAACTTCTTGGTAGAGCGAGAGTTAGACCAGTATTGAAGAAGTAATCAATGATGTATAGTGTAATTTAAATCTTATTTCTTATTTCTTAATTCTTATCTCATGGCAAAACCAGCTGGAAAAAATGTAGTGAAAAAGAAGAAATCAATTAAACTTCCTTTCGGTACATTATATGTAACAACCACCTCAAACAATACTATTGTTACTCTTACAGATCTCCAAGGAAACAAGGTTTCTGGATGAGGAACGGGAATGGCTTGATTTAAAGGTGCAAAGGAAAGTACCCCATACGCTGCTGAAGTCTTAACTCATAATATTATCAAAGAAGCAAAAGAACAGTTTGGTATGAAACAAGTTCGTTTGATAATGAGATGAGTTGGTCTTTGAAGAGACGGCGTATTTAAATGAATCAACAATGTAGGTGGTATTGATATTGTCTCAATAAAAGAAGATACAGGTATTCAATTCGGTGGATGCCAAGGAATTAGACCAAAGAGAAACTAAGCCACTGAAGCACTTTATGATTATAGTAAATATAGTACATCTTTATTCTTAATTTCTGTTTAATGAGATACACGGGACCCAAATTTAAGCTCTGTAGAAGAGAAGGGGTAAACCTCTTTTGACCTATGAAGTATGATGTGAGAAAGAGAAGAAAACTTCCTGGACAACATGGTGCAAATGCGCCAAGATATTCAGAGTATGGAAAACTTCTCAGAAATAAGCAAATGTTAAAGAGAATTTACCAACTTTCTGAAAAACAGTTTAAGCGTTTGGTTACTGAAACAGCTGCAAAATATGCAAAAAATAATAGCGTAGGACACGATAAAGCAGTATTTCAATTCTTAGAAAGAAGACTCGATACTATTGTTCTCAGAGCTGGACTTGCACAAACTATTATGCAGGCTAGACAGATGGTAGTACATGGTCACATAACCCTGAATACAAAAAAGCATAATATTCCTTCATATGCAGTAAAAGAAGGTGATGTAGTAGAAGTTAAATCTCGTTTAAAAGAAAGTACATTATACCAAAGTTCACCATTAGCATCTGGGCAAAATACGTTGCCATCTTGGGTGAAGGTAGATAAGAGTAAGTTTCGTATAGAAGTTGTAGCATTGCCAAACAATGAAGAAGTGAGTTTGCCTGTTGATGTATTGAAGGTAATTGAATACTACGCGAGAGCATAATAACCCTCCTAATCGCCGACATAGGCTTTTTCTATTTTATCTTCTTGTCACTCATGCTAGATATACAATCGTATATTTGATCTCCAAAAATTCTTGTAGAAGCCGTTGATGAGATAACTACTAAGTTTGTAATTCAGTTTTTGCCGAGAGGATTTGGTCATACGTTATGAAATGCTCTTAGAAGATCTATATTGTGATACAGTATTTGATGAGCTGTTACATGACTAAAGATTAAATGAGTTATGCACGAATATCATGTTGTTGATGGCATCAAGCAATCAATGTTAGAAATAATGTCTAACTTCAAAAAATTACGTTTTAAAACACAAGAAAGTACAGAAAAGTTACAATGGTTGACGCATAGATGTTCAGGTGTAGGTATAGTGAAAGCAAGTGATTTGAAATTACCAGCTTGAGTTACCCTACTTACTAGTGACGTAGAGCTCTTAGAAATATCAGAACCAGGTATAGAACTCGTTATAGAATATAGATTGGAAAAGTGATATGGATACTATTCATTGGATTATCTTAGATCTCGTGATGAAAAGGATCAAGAAAATGGAAATGATGTTAATCTTTTGTTAATTGATAACGATTTCAAGGCAGTACGTTATGTAAAATATGAGGTAGAAGAGGTTATTGACGATTTCATCTGAGGAAGTAAAGATAAGTTGATGATCGAAATACAATCTGTATCACCATTACTTACTGGACAAGAGATTCTTTCATTCGGAGGAGAGGTTGTGTCATCATATGCAAAACTCTTTATCTTTGAAGATGCATATATCGATAGCTCAATGATGGTAGATTACTATGATATCGTTGATGCTCCTGAAGTAACTACTGAAAAGGTACATGTAAAAACAATTCCTATAGATGCGTTACCACTCAGTGAAAGAACGAGAAATGCACTTATCAAAAATGATATCTTATATGTTGAGGATTTGGAAAAGAAAAGAAAATCAGAACTCCTCACTATGAAAGGTATTGGTAAGAAAGCAGTAGACGAAATTGAAGCTTCATTACAAAATATGAGTAAAAAACTTTCTGGATAATTAATATTGTTATTTCATATCTTCTTCATATCCCATGAGACATAAAAATAATAGAGTAACAAAGCTAGCCCCTGGTGCTCAAAAGTATAGCTTGTTGATGAGAAATCTCCTCACAAGTTTGGTAACAAGCGGGAAAGTAGTAACTACTGCAAAAAGAGCAAAAGCACTTTGCGCTGAAGCTGATAGCTTCTTTGCTCGTTTGGTTCGTTGGTCTACTGATGCTGATCAAGCTGCTGGAC
>OEIV010001510.1_pt1 | contig 10408 bp, 10 predicted proteins | sample 1539231 | NCBI WGS metagenome assembly OEIV01 (sample SAMN03794762, study PRJEB22550) | activated sludge metagenome | feature: wastewater treatment plant; material: activated sludge; isolation source: Wastewater treatment plant of a petroleum refinery complex | place: Argentina: Buenos Aires ... | reverse complement strand
CGCGTTGAAGCCATCGGTATCGACGCCGATGTCGCGGGCCCTCAGAGCATCCTCGGTGAGATCGAGCGGGAAGCCGTAGGTGTCGTAAAGCTTGAAGGCGACATCGCCGGGGAAGGTCGCGCCCGCGGTCAACGTACGCGAGGATTCGGCGAGCAGCCCGAGCCCCTTGTCGAGCGTCTTCTTGAAGCGCGTTTCCTCGAGCTTCAACGTCTCGGTGATGAGCGGCTGAGCGCGCACCAGCTCCTGATAGGTCTCGCCCATCTGGCGGACCAGGGCCGGCACGAGGCGGTACATCAGCGGCTCGGTGGCGCCGAGCAGGTGTGCGTGGCGCATCGCCCGGCGCATGATGCGGCGAAGCACGTAGCCGCGGCCCTCGTTGGAAGGAAGCACACCGTCGGCGATGAGGAAGCTCGACGCACGCAGGTGATCGGCGATGACGCGATGGCTCGCCTTCGCCTCGCCAGCCGGCTGCACGCCGGTCGCCTCGACGGAAGAGTTGATGAGCGCGCGGAAGAGATCGGTCTCGTAGTTGTCGTGCGTACCCTGGAGCACGGCGGCGATGCGCTCGAGGCCCATGCCGGTGTCGATGGACGGCTTCGGCAGAGCCACGCGGCTGCCACCCTCGTGCTGCTCGAACTGCATGAACACGAGGTTCCAGATCTCGATGAACCGGTCGCCGTCCGCATCCTTGGAGCCGGGCGGCCCGCCGGGGATGCCCTTCTTGCCGTCGGGGTCGTGATCGAAGAAGATTTCCGAGCAAGGCCCGCACGGGCCGGTATCGCCCATCTGCCAGAAGTTGTCGGAGGTCGCGATGCGAACGATCTTCTTCTCGGGCAGGCCCGAGATTTTCCTCCAGAGCGCGAACGCCTCGTCGTCGTCGTGATAGACGGTGACCATCAGGCGCTTCTTGTCGAGCCCGAACTCCTTGGTGACGAGATTCCAGGCGAGCTCGATGGCGACGTCCTTGAAATAGTCACCAAACGAGAAGTTGCCGAGCATCTCGAAGAACGTGTGGTGGCGCGCGGTGTAGCCGACGTTGTCGAGGTCGTTGTGCTTGCCGCCCGCGCGCACGCACTTCTGCGACGTGGCAGCGCGCGAATAGGACCGCGTCTCCTGCCCGGTGAAGACGTTCTTGAACTGCACCATGCCGGCGTTGGTGAACATCAACGTCGGATCGTTCCTCGGCACCAGCGGGCTCGAGGAGACGGCCTGATGGCCGGCCTCTGCGAAGTAGTCGAGGAAGGCGGAGCGGATCTCGTTGACGCCGGTCATTCTCGGTCGAACCTCGGGGCGAAGTGTTGGGCGACCGAGGCGCCCGATGACGGCCGGCCCCGGTCGAGGAGACGAATGCAGCGGCTGCCGGAAGGCCACAAGGCAGACCCCGGGCAGCGATGCCACGGAGCTGCGAGCCGAACGCCCGGTGGTCCGCGCCGGCGCTCCCTCGCGGGGACACCGCGAAATGCGTTCCGGCATGGCCCGCCGAGTTGTGCGCGAGGGCCAACCCACCAGAGTGTCGCGAGCGCCGTTGAGCGCCCCGCGGCCACGAAACGGCCTCTTGTAGCCGTGGCGCCGAAACCTGTCCAGAAACCTTGATCCCAAAGCCACAATAAGGAACGGCGGCAAGGAAAGGCGGCCGCACGGAACAGCCCCGCCCCGTCGCACACTCGCGCTGCATGACCTACAGAGCCGCTACCTCCAGAACCGGAACGGCGCCCGCTGCAAATTGGGCTCCCGCTGCAAACAGAAAGTGCAAATCGACGGCGTGCGACGACGCTGCGCGTCGAAGAGCCGTGACGGTCGGCCCGATATGGGGCGCGCCCAACAGGCTCGCGCCGAACGCATGGCGGCGCGTCCTGGGGCCTGAGCGGGCGGCAGCCGAAACGCCGAACACGATCGGGCGAAGTTACGGAATCGGCTTCGGCCGGAGCCTAGAATCGAACGGTTGGAGACGCTGAACTGATCCGGGCGGAGCCGAGCCCGGCGAAGCGGCGCGATCCGGCCGCTCGCCTCCCCATTCTGCACGGGCGCATCCCGCCCGGGCGCATCGCGCCGGAGCGGGACGCGGCTCCGTCGCTGTTCGCCGCCTCCCCGGCGAGCGCGGCCCTTGCCACCCGCCTCGTCCTCGGAACCGTCGCCCGGGTCCACGCCCTCGGCGTCCTCCTCGGGACCGACCAGCATCTTATCGACGATGAGGCCCGCATTCTGCCGGATCGCCTGCTCGAGGCGGCCCGCAATCTCCGCGTTGTCCCTCAGAAACGCCTTGGCGTTCTCCCGGCCCTGGCCGATACGCTGCCCATCGTAGGAGAGCCAAGCGCCCGACTTCTCGACGATGCCAGCCTTGACGCCGAGGTCGACCAGCTCACCCATCTTCGAGATGCCTTCACCGTACATGATGTCGAATTCGACCTGCTTGAACGGCGGCGCGACCTTGTTCTTCACCACCTTCACGCGCGTCTGATTGCCGACGATCTCGTCGCGATCCTTGATCTGGCCGATACGCCGAATGTCGAGCCGGACGGAGGCGTAGAACTTGAGCGCGTTGCCGCCCGTCGTCGTCTCCGGGTTGCCGAACATCACGCCGATCTTCATGCGGATCTGGTTGATGAAGATGACCATGCAGCCGGACTTCGAAATCGACGCCGTCAGCTTGCGCAGCGCCTGGCTCATCAGCCGCGCCTGAAGGCCCGGCAAGCTGTCGCCCATATCGCCCTCGAGCTCGGCCTTGGGCGTCAGCGCCGCCACCGAGTCGACCACCAGCACGTCGATCGCGCCGGAGCGCACCAGCGTGTCGGCGATCTCCAGCGCCTGCTCACCCGTGTCGGGCTGCGACACCAGCAGGTCATCGACCTTCACGCCGAGCTTTCTCGCGTAGACGGGGTCGAGAGCATGCTCGGCATCGACGAAGGCACAAACACCGCCGCGCTTCTGCGACTCGGCGATCACCTGGAGGGCGAGCGTCGTCTTGCCCGACGACTCCGGGCCGTAGATCTCGACGACACGCCCCTTCGGCAGGCCGCCGATGCCGAGCGCGATATCGAGACCGAGGGAACCGGTCGAGATCGCCTCGACATCGATCGACTTGTCGTTCTGGCCAAGGCGCATGATCGAGCCCTTGCCGAAGTTCTTGTCGATCTGCGCCAGCGCCGCCTCGAGCGCCTTCTGCTTGTCCATGACTCCCCCCTCGACCACTCTCAGCGACGGCATGTCCATGTTTTGTCCCCTTATTTCATGAAGCTCTACGCGACGCAATCGAGGTTAATGTACACTTTTTGTTCCTTTTGTCGATAGGGTCTGCCACAAAATGTTCTGCGTTGGTTTTCATTCGACGGCCAGAGATCGGTGGCGGAGGTCCGATCAGAAGCTCGCTATGGAGCAGGCGCGAGCTGCTCGCATCGGAAGCGGGCGGTGCGCCTGCGGTTCGCGTCGGCTCATTCGTCGGGATCGAGCAGCGGCAGCTCGGGGGTTGCATTGCGCGCCGGCCCCGACATGCCGAGGTGACGGAACGCCTTGAGCGTCAGCACGCGGCCCCGCGGCGTGCGGCCGATGAACCCCTGCTGGAGAAGATAGGGTTCGACGATTTCCTCGAGCGCGTCGCGCGGCTCGGAAAGCGCCGCGGCGAGCGTCTCGATGCCGACCGGCCCGCCATCGTAATTGCGCGCGATGCAGGTGAGATAGCGATGATCGAGGGCGTCTAGCCCCTCGTTGTCGACTTCGAGGGCCCGCAGCGCCACGTCGGCGACCGCGGCGTCGATCACCGGGGCCCGCGCCACGGCCGCGAAGTCGCGCACGCGGCGCAGCAACCGGCCGGCGATACGCGGCGTGCCACGCGACCGCCGAGCGATCTCGCGGGCACCTTCCGGGCTCATCGGCGCGCCGAGCACGCGCGCACCGCGCGTGACCACGAGCTGCAGCTCATCGATGTTGTAGAAGTTGAGACGGACCGGAATGCCGAAACGATCGCGCAGCGGCGTCGTCAGAAGACCGGCGCGCGTCGTGGCGCCGACCAGGGTGAACTTGGCGAGATCGATGCGCACAGAGCGGGCGGCCGGTCCCTCGCCGATGATGAGATCGAGCTGGAAATCCTCCATCGCGGGGTAGAGGATTTCCTCGACCGCGGGATTGAGGCGGTGGATCTCGTCGATGAAGAGAACGTCGCGCTCCTCGAGGTTGGTCAGCAGCGCCGCGAGGTCCCCCGCCTTCGAGATGACCGGCCCCGAGGTCGCGCGAAAGCCGACGCCGAGTTCGCGCGACATGATCTGGGCGAGCGTCGTCTTGCCGAGGCCTGGGGGGCCGGCGAACAGAACGTGGTCGAGCGCGTCACCGCGGGCCTTGGCGGCTTCGATGAACACCTTGAGGTTGGCGCGCGCCTGCTCCTGCCCGATGAACTCGTCGAGCGACTGCGGGCGGATCTGCGCCTCGTAGGCGTCGGATTCGCGCTTGGCTCCGGCCAGAATTCGATCTCCGGCCGGGCCGGAGCTGGAAGGTCGCGTGTCGGCCATGGCGCGCGGGGCTTGCTCTCCGGTTGCTCGCAACGGCCCCGGATCGGCGATCCGAGACTCGTTCCGCTTCTACCATGATTTGCCCACGTGGCGTTCGAGGCGCTCTGGCCAGGCGTTCCGGCCAGGCGCTACCGCCAATCTCCCGGATAACGACCGATGCGTACCTTGGAGTGCTACCGCACGCCGATGGAAAAGCCCCCGCGATCAAGCACGGCCGCGAAGAGCCCACTAGACCATCAGCTCAGGGCGCGTTTCGCGGGGTCGATGGAAGCGCAGAGCGCTTCCACCACAAACGATCGCACCCTAGTTGGATCGCTGCCAGGTCTCGCCCGTACAGACGAGGCCGCCCAGCGCGCAGCCCTGAAGCTTGAGCCCGCCGCCCGAAAGTGTGACGTGCCCGGAATATGTGTTGCCGTTCTCGGTGTTGAGAAGGTCGCCTTCCCACTTGTTGTCGCCGGTCTTGCTAGCGCCGCTCATGATGACCGTACCGACCGTCCCCTTCTTCGAAGCGTCCTTGACGCCGACGATCTTGGCGCAGAGCTTGCCGCCGCAGTCGTAGAAGTTGACCTTGGTGCCCGTCGAAGGACGCACCCAGGTTCCGTACGGGCTGGCGGCCATCGCGCTGCCCATACCTGCAAGCATGAATGCTGCCGCGAGCGCCGTGCGCCGCAGACTTCCCGATCCCGTTGTCATTGTTGTCGTTCCTCCCGGTCTCATGTTCGCGGCGGCCTTGCTGGCGGCCACGGCCCACGATCCGCGGGTGCTTGCGCACCTCTCGTTGACGCAAGCGTAACACAGCGGCCGTCAGTTGACAGCATTCTCCACTGGCAACCACCCTGCGTGCGCGAGCAGGTAGCGACCGATGAGCGCCGAGAGCAGGCCGATCGGTACCAGTCCGAACATGACGCCCGGCGCAAACGGCGCATAGACGAACGGCGCCAGCCCTCCCGCCAAAGCCGCCTCGATGTATCCGAAGCTGCCCTTGCGATAGGTCCGCCACCCGAGCCAGACGGCTGCGGCAAGGGCCGGAACAACGCCGAAGATGTATCCGAACACGACGAACATCGAGACGACGCTGGCGACGTCGGAGACGATCTGGCTCAATCCTCCGCCCGTCCAACCGAGGCCGCCTCGCAGCATCGAAAGGACCGCGATCAACAGGGCGCCGATCACGGGGCCGGCGAGTGTCACGAACGCGCCGACGACGAGGGCCCGACGCCTGCCACCCGCGACCGGAGCAGGTGCGCCTTCGCCGCTCATGCCGCGATGATCCTTCCGCTCGCGAGAGCTGCCCGCACGGCGAGCGCTATGGCCGCGGCAAAGCCCGTCAGCACCGTCAAGGAGAGCGACGCGGGCAACGGCATGGCGATCACGGCGATCATGAATGCGAGGCCGCCGGCGAGGGCTGCCGCAAGCCACGAGAAGGTGCCGCGGCGGATCACCAATGGAAGAAGCCCGAGAGCTGCGAGCGCTGACGGGATGGCAGCCCAGACGAACGCGGCGATCGCCGCCTCGCCGGGATTCGACACACCCGCCGGAATGAGAGCGTCGAGCTTCAACGGCGCGGCGAGGATGAGCCCGGCCAGCACTGCGAAACCAGTGAAGAACGGCCCGAGCAGCGTGAAGCCCAGAAACGTGAACAGCGCCCGTTGCGCGCCGCTCGTCTCGCGATCGCCGCTCATCGTGCCAGTTCCTTCAAGCCGCGGCGGATCAGCTTGGCCGTATCGGCTTCGGTGCCGAGCTCTTTCATCGCCACGGCGACGGCCTGGCTGGCCTGCGATGGGTTGTAGCCGAGATTGGTCAGGGCGGAGATCGCTTCGGCGGCGGCGAGCCCCTGGCTCGCCTCGGCTGCGGCAGAGGACGACGCCGCAACGTCGCCCTTTCCGGCGGCGGGCTTGCCGCCGAGGCCCGCCAGAGACAGCGACGGCGCCTTGTCCTTCAACTCGATGACGATGCGCTGCGCGAGTTTCTTGCCGACGCCCGGCGCCTGCTCAACGATCGCCCAATTGCCGAGCGCGATGGCGTTGGCGAGGTCCGCAGTCGAGAGAACGCCGAGCACGGCCAGCGCGACCTTGGCGCCGACGCCCTGCACGTTCTGTAGCGTGCGGAACCAGCTTCGCTCGACCTCACTCGAAAAACCGTAGAGGCGGATCGCGTCCTCGCGCACGTGGGTGTCGATGGTGAGCGAGATCTCCTCGCCGAGCTTCATGTTGCGCAACGCCCGCGTCGACGCCTGTACCTCGTAGCCGACGCCACCGACATCGATGATGCAGTGCGATTCCCCGATCGCATCGACTTTCCCGCGCAGTTTACCGATCATGGTTCCAAATCCAGGCCGCTCGACTGCTTCCGACGATCACCGCGTTCGTGAAACGACACGACACGGCGACACAACTCCACAAAGTTCTCGAGAGTGAGATCGCTCTTGGCCTGGTTGGTTCGCCATGCGCAAATGCGGAACTCGGCAGGCCCGAGACCGTCGCCAACGTGATCGACGGACGGCTGGAGCGCAAACTTCGCTTTGTAAGTTCGCCCCCCTCCAGCCGACTCGAGATTGTCGTATGTGCTCAACAGGTCCCAGCGCAGATCCTCGCCGGTGTACGCATCCCGACCACGGCTGGATACGACGGCCGCATGGATCGAAATCATGTAGCCTTCCCGTTTGGCCCCGGCATTGCCGCGCTTGCGATCGCGCCGCACATGAGCTGACGCGATTCTATTCAACCATCGCTGGTACGCAGCTTGCCCGATCTGTTCAGAAATCGCCTCGGGAACGGGATATTTGAGCGGCATCAACAGGACCCCACCCGTGCCGTACGCCCTTCCAACGCCGCGGCACCACGATGGCTGGCGTGGCAGATGGCGATGGCGAGCGCGTCGGCCTCGTCGGCGCTGTCGAACTTCGCTTTCGGCAGCAGAAAGCCGATCATCGCCTGGATCTGATGCTTCTCGGCGTGCCCGGCCCCGACCACGGTTTTCTTGATGAGGTTCGGCGCGTACTCGGCGACACGCAGGCCCTTCATCGCCGGCGCGAGCAGAGCCATGCCGCGCGCCTGGCCGAGCTTCAGCGTCGCCTTCGCATTGTCGTTGACGAAGGTTTCTTCGACTGCCGCCTCGCGCGGCTGATAGGAGGCGATGACGCCGGAAATCCCTTCGAACAGCACCCGTAGGCGGTAGGCGAGCGGATCGGCGCTATCGGACGAGAGATGACCGCTCGCAACGTAGACAAGGCGCACGCCGTCGCTCTCGATGATGCCCCAGCCGGTTCGGCGCAAGCCAGGGTCGATGCCGATGATGCGAATCGTTTCTCTCTGCATGTGCGAGAGATACCACGCGGCGGGCAGCTTCGCTCCGAGTGGTGCTCAGCACGGAGCGACCATTCCCGAACCTGGAACGCGGTCTCGCTCCAGAGCATCGGATTGGGGGGCGATTGACGCACTCGATGAAGGCGCAAAGCACCGTCATCTCGCGCGATCGCACCCTAGGCCGCGGTGAGCTTGCGCATCACCTCGTCGGAAACCTCGAAATTGGCGAACACCGTCTGCACGTCGTCATCGTCCTCGAGCAGGGCGACGAGCTTCATGATCGAGCGCGCCTGATCCTCGTCGACCGAGGTGGAGAGATTGGGCTTCCACACGGCCTTGACGCTCTCGGCCTCGCCCAGCGACGATTCGAGGGCGCCCGCGACCGTGCCGAGCGAATCGAACGGGCAAACGACGACGTGTCCGCTCTCGTCCGAGACGACGTCGTCGGCGCCCGCGTCGATCGCCGCCTCGAGTACCTTTTCCGCCGAGCCCGCGCCCGCCTTGTAGGCGATCTCGCCGACATGACTGAACATGTGCGAGACCGAACCCGTCGAGCCGAGGTTGCCGCCGAATTTTGTGAACGCCGCGCGCACCGCGCCACCCGTGCGGTTGCGATTGTCCGTCAGCGCTTCGACGATGACCGCCACGCCGCCCGGCGCGTAGCCCTCGTAGCGCACGGCATCGTAGTTGCCGGCATCGTTGCCCTGCGCCTTCTTGATGGCGCGCTCGATGTTGTCCTTCGGCATGTTCTCGGCACGGGCCGCCTGCACGGCGAGACGCAGGCGCGGGTTCATCGCCGGGTCGGGCATGCCCATCTTGGCGGAGACGGTGATTTCGCGCCCGAGCTTTGCGAACATCTTGGCGCGGGCCGCGTCGGCGCGACCCTTCTTGTGCATGATGTTCTTGAATGCTGAATGGCCGGCCATGGGTGTTCCGTGTCTTGCTCGAAGCCTCTCGGGAGAGAGTTCTTTTGCGCGAACGGGACGGCAGCGGTCAAGACGGGCGAGGTTCGACCATCCTCTGGCGCCCCTCGTTCTTGCCCGACTAGAGCCGCCCCCGGACCGTCAAACAGCCGCGGTGCCGGCCCAGAACTCCGGCACGATCGGCTTCAGCACGCCGCCGACCCGCAACGCACCGCAGGCCCGCGCGAGGCCCGTGGCGTCGTCGATGTCGATGGCAAGCCCCGACAGCGTCGCCGGCCCGCCCGCCGGCTCGAAGCGACCGCGCGGAATCTTAGTGATGAATCGCGTGATCGGCTCCTCGGTATCCATGCCGAGCACGGAGTTGTAGTCACCACACATGCCGGCGTCGGTCATGTACGCGGTTCCGCGGGCGAGCACGCGCTCGTCGGACGTCGGCGTATGGGTGTGGGTGCCCGCGATGCCGGAGACGCGGCCGTCGATGAAGTGTCCGAGCGCCTGCTTCTCGCTGGTCGCCTCCGCGTGGAAATCGACGAAGATGACGTCGGCCCCCTCTTTCAGCTTGCACGCCGTCAGCTCCGCGTCGATGGCGCGGAACGGACAATCGAGATCGGTCATGAACACGCGGCCCATGGCGTTGATGACCAGCACGTCGGCGCCGTTCTTGGCGCGGTAGAGGCCGGCGCCGCGGCCGGGGGTGCCTTTCGGAAAGTTGAGCGGCCGGATGAGACGCGGCTGGCGCTCGATGAAGACGAGCGTCTCCTTCTGATCGAAGGCGTGGTTGCCGAGCGTCACGGCGTCGGCGCCGGCATCGATCAATTCGTGGACGCTATTCTCGGTGATACCGAAGCCGCCGGCCGCGTTCTCGCCGTTGATCACGACGAAGTCGAGCCGGTAGCGCTCGATCAGCCGCGGCAGGTGCTCGAGAACGGCGGCGCGTCCGCTGCGCCCGACAATATCGCCCAGAAAGAGGAATCGCATTCTCAGCCTGCTTCAGCGCCTCGCGCACTTTCAATTCTGACCGATCGCGAGCGCCACTCGTCCCGTGTCGGCGACTGCGCCCTCGATCAGATGCCTCGGGGCGTCCCGCCCCCCCTACCCGATGCCGGGACCCGTCAAGGGTCGCGTCCCACGCGGAGCGGACCCGAGGGCGCCAGCACCCAGTCGAGGCGCTCGTCATAATCGCAATGCGGCACGGCGTCGACCTTCAGCTCGTCATAGGCGAGACCGATCGTCCGGATCGGCTTCCTCTGCCGCAGCAGGGCGAGTGTACGGTCGTAGAACCCGCCGCCGTAGCCTAGGCGGTAGCCTGCCAGGTCGAAAGCGAGCAACGGCACCAGCACCACGTCCGGCTCGATCTCGCCGGCCTCGGCCAGCGGTTCGCGAATGCCCCACATGGCGTCCGCCAGTGCTTCACCCTCTCGCCAAGGGCGGAACACGAGCGGCTGGCCCTTGGCGATCATGACCGGCAGGCCGGTTACGTGCCCCTCGCCCCAGAGCCGGCGCATCAGCGGCAAAGGATCGATCTCTTCGCCAATGGCTAGAAACGAAGCGACCGAGGCCGCGCCAGAAAGCCCCGCGAAATCGAGGCCGTGCTCGGCGAGGCGTTCACCGGCTCGGGCTCCATACATGGCGAAAGCGGCGCTGCGGCGCGCGTTCGGGGCCTCCCCCATCGCTTTCTTGG
>OEIV010001509.1_pt1 | contig 10409 bp, 10 predicted proteins | sample 1539231 | NCBI WGS metagenome assembly OEIV01 (sample SAMN03794762, study PRJEB22550) | activated sludge metagenome | feature: wastewater treatment plant; material: activated sludge; isolation source: Wastewater treatment plant of a petroleum refinery complex | place: Argentina: Buenos Aires ... | reverse complement strand
GTTGACATGGGTCGTGTGGACCACAACCCGCGCAACCTGCTCCTCCGCCTGGACCCCGCAAGCCCCGTCACCCAGGCGCAGCTCGAACAGGTGATCGCGCCGTTGGGCATGAGCCTGCGCTGCTATCGGCGTGGCCCGATCGAGGGCGCACCCTTCCGCCACCTCGACCCCCGCACCTGCGGACAAGCCCCTGCCGACCGATGAAGGCCCTCCGGACCCTTCTGGTGGCCGCGCTCCTGCTGGGAGCCGGAGTTGAGCGGCTGTCCGCACAATGCACGACGTACACCATCACCGTGGGGGGTGGCACCTGGGACATCGAGATCGACTGGGAGCTGGTGAACGACCTGGGGGTGACGGTGGCCACGGGCTTCGCCCCGCAAACGGTGAGCGTGTGCCTGCCGGCCGGCTGCTACACCATGTACATGTACGACACCTTCGGCGATGGGTGGAACGGCGCCAGTTTCGTGGTCCGCGTGCAGCCGGCGAACACCATCGTCAGCTCCGGCACCCTGGCCAACGGCACCTTCGGCACGGCACAGGTGAACCTGGGCGGAGGATGCGGTGGTGCGAACTGCAGCAACTACACGCTCACGGTCACCGGTGGCACCTTCCCCACCGAGGTCAGTTGGAACCTGGTGAGCGGTGTGCAGATCGTGGGCACCGGCTTCGCCCCCAGTTCCCAGGTGCTCTGCCTGGACACCGGCTGTTTCGTGATGCAGATGTTCGACTCCTTCGGCGACGGCTGGAACGGCGCCACCTGGACCCTGACCAACAGCGGCGGTGCCACGGTGGGTACCGGGACCCTGGCCACAGGAAGCATCGGACAACAGGTGATCGACCTGAGCCCCACCACCAACTGTTCGGTCAGCGGTGGGCCGGTGACGGCAAGCGATTGCCCGCAAGCGGTGAACATCTGTACGAACTACAGCTTCCAGATCGACCCCAACGGCATCGGCAGCCTGAACGAGATCCCGCCGCTCGGCTCGCTGGGCAACCCCGACCTGTTGCTGGGCGATCTGGCCTACAGCACCTGGGGCTCGGACAACTGGGGCTGCCTGCGCAACAACGAGCTCAACAGCACCTGGATGGTGATCAACGTGAGCGGCAGCGGATCGCTGGAGTTCACCTTCGGCGGGCTTGGCAGCCAGGCCGGCTTCTACGACTGGATCATGTACCCCTACACACCGGGGGCCTGTGCGGCCATCACGGCCAACACCCTCGCGCCGATCCGCTGCAACTGGAACAACGTGGCCTTCGGCGGCACCGGGCTTGCGGCCACCACCCCGCCCGGCGGCGACGCCGGCAACTTTGAGCCCCCGCTCAACGTGCTGGCCGGGCAGCAGTACATCATCTGCTTCAGCAACTGGAGCAGTGTGACCACCTTGGTGCCCCTGGAGTTCGGTGGCACCGCCACGGTGAGCTGCGACCCCATCGTGCTGCCCATCACGCTCACCGGCTTCACGGCCGACCCGGTCGACGTGGGCATCGCCCTCGCCTGGCACACCTCCAGCGAGGAAGGGGTGCGCTCCTTTTTGATCGATCACGGCACCGGGCCTGATGCATGGACCACCGTGACCGAGGTGCTGGCTTCCGGTGGCCCGGCGCAGGAGACCGGCTACGCGTGGACACACCCGGCCCCAGCCAGGGGGACCAACTTCTACCGGCTGCGGATCATGCACGACGACGGCACCATCGCCACCGGCCCCACGGTGAGCGCGGAATGGTCCGCTCCGCTCGTGGACGTGGTGCCCAACCCGTCCGCAGGCCGTTTCACCGTGGCCTGCCACGGATCGCCGATCCAGGTGCTCGACCCGCTCGGCCGTGCCGTGGCCTTCGATCGTCGCCCCGCCGGCCCTGGCCGGTCCGAAGTGGTGCTCGACCGCCACGCCCAGGGCCTGCACCTGCTCGTGGTGGGTGATGGCGACGGACGCCGCACCGCCCGCGTGCTGGTGGACCGCAGCCTTACTCCCTGAGCCGGCTGTCGATGACGATGGTGACCGGGCCGTCATTCACCAGCTCCACCTGCATGTCCGCGCCGAACTCACCTGTGCGCACCGGTCGGCCCACAGCCTCGGTGAGCAGTTGCTTGACGCGCAGGTAGAGCGGTATGGCCTCCTCCGGCCGCGCTGCGCGGATGTAGCTCGGGCGATTGCCCTTGGCCGTGCTGGCCTGCAGGGTGAACTGGCTCACCAGGAGCACCTCGCCGCCGACCTGGGTGATGTCCAGGTTCATCACCCCGTCCGCATCGGGGAAGATCCGCATGCGGGCGATCTTGCCGCACAACCACTCGGCCTCCGAGATACTGTCGCCCACCTCTACACCCAGCAGCAGCAGCAGGCCTCGTCCGATGCGCGCGTGCTCGGCCCCGCCGATGTGCACCGACGCCCCGGACACCCGCTGCAGCACGGCACGCATCGTCAGCGCACCCGTTGTTCGATGAAGGACCGCACCCGGTCGCGCTTCTCCACCGCCGCGCCCTTGCCGGTGATGCCATCGCGCCAGTACCCGTACGTGGAATTGGGCAGGAGGATGAAAGACTGCGACAGTCGGCTGGACATCATGTACATGCTCGGCAGCCCCAGGTCTGCACTCCGGTCCTTCAACACCTGATCGAAATCGGTGAGCTGATCGCCCACCAGCAGCACCACACGATGGGTGCGCCGCACCGAATCACGCCTGGCCGTCTTGTCGCTGGTACCCTGCATGGTGAGCACATGTTCCTTGTCCGCCATGGGGAATCCTTGCCCGGCCAGATTGGCGATGGTCACCTCCAGCTCATCGGCATCGCGGTTGGTGATGTAGAACACGCTACAGCCGCGAGAGACCGCGTAGTTCAGAAAGTCCAGTGCACCGGGCAGGGGTTTGGCCTCGGCACGAGCGGTCCAGGCCTTCCAGGTCTCCGGGCTGTAGCCTCGCCCCGCCCGGATGTTCTCGAGCTCGTACGGGCTGTTGTCGAGCACGGTCTCGTCCACGTCCACGATCACCGCCGGCGGCAGGCTGTCGGGCACGGCAAGGTTGGCGTTGAGCTTCAGCCGAGCGTGGGCGTAACCCTGCTCGTACAGCCACGCCACCTCGGCGGACGCGTTCTGGTAGAGGGCGGCGTTCACGTTCTGGGTCACGAGCTCTCGCGCCGCTGCGGCCTCGGCATCCGCGGCGACCGGGAGCTGAGCGGTGCAGGACCAGAGCCCCAGGACGGGGACGAGCAGGGGAATGACGGGGATGCGCATCGTTCACGGGTTCAATCCAGTCGGTAGGGGCTCTCCTCATCGATGCCCTCGAGCATGTCGCGGTAGCTGTGGTAGCGGCTTCCGGCCAGCTCGCCGGCCTCCACCGCGGCGCGCACCGCACAGCCTGGTTCGTCCTTGTGCAGGCAGTTGTTGAAACGGCAGCCGCCCTTCAACCGGAAGATCTCGGGGAACTGGTCGCCGATGTCCTCGGCCTCCAGATCCACCAGCCCGAAGCCCTTGATGCCGGGGGTGTCGATGATGAACGTCGGTGGGATCGCAGCCTGAGTGGCGGGTGGCGAGTGGCGAGTGGCAGCGGTGTCCGGCTGCTCACTCGACACTCGCGGCCCATCACTCGCCGCTCCCCACTCGGACATCCCGGCGGACGGCGTGGTGTGCTGGCCCTTCTCGCTCGCCTCGCTGATGACGGCGGTGTGCAGGTCGAGCGCAGGGTCGATGGCGTTGATGAGGGTGCTCTTTCCCACCCCGCTGTGGCCGGCCACCAGCGTCACCCGGCCGGCGAGCAGCTCCCGCACATCGTCCACCCCGGCCCCGGTCCGTGCGGAGGTCATCAGCACCCGATAGCCCGCCTGCTGGTACGTGTCCACCAGCTCCGCCAGGTCCTCCATCTCTTCGTCGGCCAGGTCGTCCACCTTGTTCACCACCAGCACCACCGGCACCTGGTAGGCCTCGGCGGTCACCAGGAAGCGGTCGATGAAGCCCGTGGAGGTGCGCGGGCGGGCCACCGTCACGATCAGCAGCGCCTGGTCCAGGTTGGCGGCGAGCACATGCTTGTGGTGGCTCAGGTTCACGCTGCGCCGCACCAGATAGTTCCGTCGATCGTGCAGATCGGTGATGGCCCCGGGATGATCGGCGTCCTCCTGGGGGGTGTACTCCACCCGATCGCCCACGGCCACCGGGTTGGTGCTCTTCCACCCCTTGATCCGCAGGTTGCCCTTGGCCACGCACTCGTGCTTCGAGCCGTCGTCGCCACGCACCAGGTAGCGGCTGCCGGTGGAGCGCATCACAAGGCCGGTGGGCATGGGACAAAGATGGCGTGCTCACGTGTTCATGTGCTCATGTGACCATGTGCTCATGGGTACGCGGGCACATGGTGCGAAGGTCAGCGCGGGAGGGCACGTGCTACCTTCGCCCGCATGTCCATTTCCGTCCGCGGCATCACCAAGGTCTACGGCCCCCAAAAGGCGCTGGACGACGTGAGCTTCGAGCTGGAGAAGGCGGGCGTGGTGGGCTTCCTGGGACCCAACGGAGCCGGCAAGAGCACGATGATGAAGGTGCTCACCTGCTACCTGCCGCCCACCAGCGGCGAGGCCAGCGTGTGCGGGCACGACATCCGCTCGGCCAGCATGGAGGTGCGGCGCCACGTGGGCTACCTGCCGGAACACAATCCGCTTTATGTGGACCTGTATGTGCGCGAGTACCTGGAGTTCGTGGCCGGCATCCATGGGCTGAAGGGGAAGGAGGCCCGGGTGCGCGAGATGATCGGCCTGGTGGGCCTGGAGCGTGAACAGCACAAGCGCATCGGCGCGCTCAGCAAAGGCTACCGCCAGAGGGTGGGCCTGGCCCAGGCTTTGATCCATGACCCGCAGGTGCTCATCCTCGACGAACCCACCAGCGGCCTGGACCCGAATCAGCTCGAGGAGGTGCGCGGCCTCATCCGCACCGTGGGCCGGGAGAAGACCGTGCTCCTCAGCACCCACATCATGCAGGAGGTGGAGGCCATCTGCGAACGGGTGATCATCATCGACCGCGGACGCATCGTGGCCGACGACCGGGCCGACCGGCTGCGCAGCGCCCAGCGCGCCCTCGAGGTGCTGGAGGTGGAGTTCGACGGTGGCGTGGAGATGCGGCAGTTGCTGGCCATCCCCGGTGTGGTGCACGCGCGCCAGGAGAGCCCGGTGCGGTGGGCCATCGGCCATGCCCGCGAGCAGGATGTGCGGCCGGCCGTGTTCCAGTTCGCCGTGGACCATGGCCGCAAGGTGCTCACCCTGCAGAAGAGCACGCGTGGCCTGGAGGAGGTGTTCAAGGAGCTCACCAAGGGGTGAGCTGCCGGCCTCAGAACTTCAGCTGCAGCCCCGCCGTGAGGAAGGACGTGTCGTAGCCCACCTCGGCGAACACGCCCAGGAAGTCCGTGAAGTAGTAGCGCGTGCCCACGAAGAGCGAGGAACGCACAGGGCTGCGTGCGTTGAAGTTCCTGCGGTACAGGTTCTCGTAGAACGAAGAGGAGTACGTGGACCGGTCCGTGTAGGTGGTGACCGTGAAGCCCAGGCCGATGCCCGCATAGACGTCCCAGTTCTCCACCTTGTGCCAGCTGTTCCAGTGGTAGGTGCCGCGGAATCCGAAGTTCCAGAAGTCGTACCGCTTGTCCTCCACCCAGTAGGTGAAGTCGTTGTAGATGCGCCGGTTGGTGTAGGAGAAATAGCCGCCGATGCCCAACACCCCGGGGCCTACCGGCACGGCCGTGCCCCTGTCGTACATCAGGGAGAGCGTGGGGCGGAAGCCGTAGTAGTTGCCGTAGCGGTAGTAGCTGCCGCCGACACCCACCCCCACCCCCACGGCATTGTCGCCGGCCTGGAAGGCTTGGGCGTGTGCATGATCGGGGGTCAGGGCCAACAACAGGCCGGCGGCGAGCAGGGAGCGGAACATGGCGAACGGTTCGATGGGGCAAAAGTAGCTGGGGCGCGGAGGCTTGGTCCCGGGCCCCGGTGGGCGGCTTACCAACAGCCCTCCCTTGAAGCCGCGACCGTCCGCAGGGTCGGCGCATCCCGGCGAAACCCCGTTCTTTGCCGCCGCTTAGTCCAAGCCCCATGCCCTACCTCTTCACCTCCGAATCCGTCAGCGAAGGCCACCCCGACAAGGTCGCCGACCAGATCAGCGATGCCCTCATCGACCACTTCCTCGCGTTCGACCCGCAGAGCAAGGTGGCCTGCGAAACGCTGGTGACCACCGGGCAGGTGGTGCTGGCCGGCGAGGTGAAGAGCAACGCCTACCTCGACGTGCAGCAGATCGCCCGCGAGGTGATCGAGCGCATCGGTTACACCAAGAGCGAGTACATGTTCGAGGCGCACAGCTGCGGTGTGCTCAGCGCCATCCACGAGCAGAGCCCCGACATCAACCAGGGCGTGGAGCGCAGGAAGCCCGAGGAACAGGGCGCCGGCGACCAGGGCATGATGTTCGGCTACGCCTGCCGCGACACCGACACCTTCATGCCGCTGCCGCTGGAGCTCAGCCACCTGCTGCTCCGCGAGCTCGCCGCCATCCGCCGCGAGAAGAACAGCAAGATGCCCTACCTGCGCCCCGATGCCAAGAGCCAGGTGACCATCGAGTACAATGACGACCACACCCCCAAGCGCATCGACGCCATCGTGGTGAGCACCCAGCACGACGACTTCGACAGCGAGGCGAAGATGCTGGCCCGCATCAAGAAGGACGTGATCGAGGTGCTGATCCCCCGGGTGATGAAGAAGCTGCCCAAGCGGGTGCAGGCCCTCTTCGGCAAGGACATCGCCTACCACATCAACCCCACCGGCAAGTTCGTGATCGGCGGCCCGCACGGCGACACCGGCCTCACAGGCCGCAAGATCATCGTGGACACTTACGGCGGCAAGGGCGCGCACGGCGGCGGTGCCTTCAGCGGCAAGGACCCCAGCAAGGTGGACCGCAGCGCGGCCTACGCGGCGCGCCACGTGGCCAAGCACCTGGTGGCGGCCGGCGTGTGCGACGAATGCCTGGTGCAGGTGGCCTACGCCATCGGCGTGGCGAAGCCCGTGGGCTTCTACGTGAACACCTACGGCACCAGCAAGGTGAAGATGACCGACGGCCGGATCGCCCAGGTGGTGGGCGGCCTGAAGGAGTTCGACATGCGCCCGTACTTCATCGAGCAGCGCTTCAAGCTCCGCACCCCCATCTACAGCGAGACCGCCGCCTACGGGCATATGGGCCGCGAGTGCAAGGAGGTGACCAAGACCTTCAGCAACGCCGGTCAGAAGGCCACCGTGAAGGTGAAGCTGTTCCCCTGGGAGGAGCTCAATGCCGTGGGCGCGGTGAAAAAGGCGTTCAAGCTGTAAGCTGTCCCTGATCAATTTGCGAGTCGCGAGTGGCGAGTGGCGAGTCAGCCATCGTCACTCGCGATCGCATTTTAAGGTGGCCCTTTACCTTGGCGTTGAGGTGCATCCACGCAACCCACTCGGTACTTCACTCGCTACTCGCTACTCGTATCCCAACCCATCCGCACTCACCCATGAAGAGCTTTGAAGAGTCGATCGCTTGGCAGCGGGCCATGGACTTGAACGAGGCCGTGGATATCGCGCTCGCCGAGAACCGGAATTGGGGCTTCAGGGACCAGTTGTTCCGTGCATCCCTGTCCATCTGCAACAACATCGCAGAAGGCCACGAAATGCCCACGAAGGCCCATCAGCTCCGCTACCTCTGGATCGCCAAGGGCTCCTGCAATGAAGTTTGCTCCATGCTGCATCTTGCCCGCCGCAGGAAGTACTTCCCACCGGAACAGATCGACCGCATGATGGCCCTACAGGACCAGACCGCCCGGCTCCTGCGGACCTACATCAAGACCAAGACCACAGGCTGGCGCGATCTCCCAGGCGCGATGGCCCTGCTTGGACTCTGGTTCAACCTCACCACCCCCTACTTTCTCCGTTGGGGCCGCACCCCCCGCCACCGGGTACTCGCCACTCGATACTCGCCACTCGATACTCGCCACTCGATACTGGCTACTGGATACACACCACTCGGTACTCGGCACTCGCCACTCGGCACTCGCCACTCAGCACTCAGCACTCACCCCCATATACCCCCTGCCTTCCAGTCACTTAGCCCATCCAAACCCCTCACCCCTCGTCCAGTTCCGGATTTCATACTACTTTCGCAGCCCATTTCGGAGAACATGTACGCCATCGTCAACATCCTCGGCCAGCAATACAAGGTGCAGGGCGGCCAGAAGCTGAAGGTGCACCGCCTCGAAGCCGAGGCCGGCAAGCACGTGGAACTGGACCAGGTGCTGCTGGTGAGCAATGGCTCCACCGTCAGCGTGGGCACCCCCACCGTGGAGGGCGCCCGCGTGGCCGCCAAGGTGCTCGCGCACAGCAAGGGCGACACCGTGCTGGTGTTCAAGAAGAAGCGCCGCAAGGGCTACCAGAAGATGAACGGCCACCGCCAAGCCATCACCGAGCTCTGGATCGAGGCCATCCTCGGCAAAGGCGAGAAGTTCGACGCCAGCAAGAGCACCGCCCCCGCCCCCAAGGCCGTGAAGGCCGAGGCCCCGGCGAAGAAGGAGGCCGCCCCCAAGGCGACCAAAGCCCCGGCCAAAAAGGCCCCCCCGCCAAAGAGGCCCGCCCCGCCAAGAAAGCGGGCGCCCGCCAAGAAGCCCCCGGCCAAGAAGCCCGCCCCCAAGAAGGACAGCAAGAAGTGATCATTCCCCGGCCCGCCAACGGCCGACCCTGAAAGACCCCGACAGCCATGGCACACAAGAAAGGTGAAGGCAGCACCAGCAACGGTCGCGAAAGCCACAGCAAACGCCTCGGCGTGAAGATCTACGGCGGCCAGCAGGCCACCGCCGGCAACATCCTGGTCCGCCAGCGCGGCACCAAGCACCACCCCGGCAAGAACGTGGGCATCGGTGTGGACCACACCCTCTACGCCCTCGTGGACGGCGTGGTGGAGTTCCGCACCAAGCGCGGCGAACGCAGCTTCGTCAGCGTGGTGCCCGCCGAGAAGGCCAAGGCCTGATCCCGACCTCACGGCTGAACGACCTCCGGCGACCCCGGAGGTCGTTCGCGTTCCGGGGCGTGAGGTTGTCGGGGCCGCCCCACCCCACCCGCTACCTTTGTCCGTCCACCGCCCCACGCCCGCATGCTCGAACTGTCCTTTCTGCGCACCCAGGCCGAGGAGGCCGAACGTCGCCTCACGAAACGCCACATAGATGCCCGCGCCGCGCTGGAGAACGCCCGCCAACAGGATGAGGCGCGCCGCGCCGCCCAGCTGGCCGTGGACGACCGCCAGGCCGAGATCAACACCCTGAGCCGCAGCATCGGCGAGCTGATGAAGGCCGGCCGGAAGGCCGAGGCCGAGGACGCCAAGGCCCGCAGCACCGCGCTCAAGGAGGGCATGGACGAGCTGCGCTCCGCCCTGGAGGCCGCCGAACGCGCGCTCACCGACCACCTGCTCACCCTGCCCAACGCCCCTGCGGACCGCGTGCCCGCCGGCCGCACGCCGGAGGACAATGTGGTGGTGGTGCAGGAAGGCGCCATCCCCGACCTGGGCCCCGGCGCCAAGCCCCACTGGGAGCTGGGCGAGGAATACGGCATCCTGCACATGGACCTGGGCGTGAAGCTCACCGGCGCCGGCTTCCCGGTGTACAGCGGCCAGGGCGCCCGGCTGCAGCGCGCCCTCATCGCCTTCTTCCTGGCCCGCGCCCCCGCCGCCGGCTCCCGCGAGATCATCCCGCCGCACCTGGTGAACGCCGCCAGCGCCTACGCCACGGGCCAGCTGCCCGACAAGGAGGGCCAGATGTACCACGCCACGGTGGACGACCTCTACCTGATCCCCACCGCCGAGGTGCCCATCACCAACCTGTACCGCGACGAGATCGTGGACGCCGACCGGCTGCCCATCCGCAACGTGGGCTACACCCCCTGCTTCCGCCGCGAGGCCGGCAGCTACGGCGCCCACGTGCGCGGCCTCAACCGCGTGCACCAGTTCGACAAGGTGGAGATCGTGCGTGTGGAGAGACCCGAGAACAGCTACGCCGCGCTGGAGGAGATGGTGGAGCACGTGAAGGGGCTGCTGCGTGACCTGGAGCTGCCCTTCCGCCAACTGCTGCTCTGCGGTGGCGACATGGGCTTCGCCAGCGCGCTCACCTACGACATGGAGGTGTTCAGCGCCGCCCAGCAGCGCTGGCTGGAGGTGAGCAGCATCAGCAACTTCGAGACCTTCCAGAGCAACCGCCTGAAACTGCGCTTCCGCGGCGAGGACAAGAAGCCCCGCCTGGCACACACCTTGAACGGCAGCGCCCTGGCCCTGGCCCGCATCGTCGCCGCCCTGCTGGAGAACAACCAGACGCCCGACGGAATCCGCATCCCCAAGGCCCTGCAACCCTACACCGGCTTCGACCGCATCACCCGATGAAGCGCCGCGCACCGATCGCTC
>OEIV010001508.1_pt1 | contig 10410 bp, 6 predicted proteins | sample 1539231 | NCBI WGS metagenome assembly OEIV01 (sample SAMN03794762, study PRJEB22550) | activated sludge metagenome | feature: wastewater treatment plant; material: activated sludge; isolation source: Wastewater treatment plant of a petroleum refinery complex | place: Argentina: Buenos Aires ... | reverse complement strand
CGCCGAGAAGTCATCTTTACAAATTCGAGCCTGTAGCCGCGGTATCCTTACCGCGTTGACACCAGCGCGGTAAGGCTACCGCGGCTACTAAATTCGTGTTGCCTGTGCCCAATTTTAAAACGGGTGATGAGATTTTCCTGGAAAAGCTCGTCATCTGCGGGAAATCTGGTGTACAATAAAAATAAGCCGCCGACGTCCGTACCGGCGGGATAAAAGGTTGCGGGGCATTGAACTTAACCTTCTTGCAGAGGGGGTAATGAGTTCGCGGACGCCGGGTCTTATTTGAGGCCCGGCTCTTTTTTTTGCCTTAATCATCCTGGTCACTCATTGGCGTCAATCCGCCGAGCCAGAATATTGTCGTCAGAGCAGCTTGAGCATTTGCGCTTCTGCAACTGCCTGAACCCGGCTGTTGACTTCCAGCTTGCCATAGATGTTGGCAAGATGTGTTTTGACGGTACCCGGCGAGATGCACAACTCGTCGGCAATTTCGCGGTTGGACAGCCCATCACGGATCAGTCGCAAAACGTCTTGTTCCCGCCCGGTGATGGAAGCGGCCGTAGCCAGAGATTTGAGATTGTCTTCCGGGAGCAAAGTTGGGTCATTGTCAACCTGTCCTAATAACCGCAAAATCTCGCGGATGAATTCTTGCGATTCGGCGCTAAGGTTTTCGGTGTGTAAGACCAGTGTGAGGAGGGGGACGAGTTGGGAACCGTGTGTCAGAAACGGCCGTATAAACCGCTCCGGAGCCGCCAGACGGATGGTCTCGGCCAATGCCTGCCGCGCCTGATTCATTTTGTGCTGCTCGAACAACGCCAGGGACAACAGCACCCGGGCGTCCATGGAGGGTTCATTGGGGAAGCCAAACGGATACTGCTCGATAAAACGAGTAAGAAGCGACTCGGCGGCAGCGGTTTGCTTTTGCAGCATCAGGATTTCAGCCCGGACCAGTTCGGACATGGCGTGGCCTTCCTCTTTTTCGGCCTCATTCAACAACTGTTCAGCTTCAGCCCAATTGCCTTGCCGGACACAGAACCTGGCTTCATAAGCCGCCAAATCCTGGTCGCGCCATACGCCGGAAGGTCGCTGCATTTGTAATACCCGCGCCGCTTGAATGGTGGCCCTGGCTGCTTCGTGGTTGCCCAGCGCCGACTGTAATTTTGCCCGTACAATGGCGATATTCACCGGCATGTTGGAGCTGGTTGGGTTGGGATCAACGGCCGTTGCCCGTTGCAACAATTGGAAAGCCTGAGTCAATTCATTGCGTACCAGGCAAATCCGGCTCAGGATGATTAGCGCGATGCTCGCCGGTTCCGGTAATTTGCCGCGCTGTGTCAGGGCTTGCTGCAAAACCTGATAAATAATCTTTTCACTTTGCCGTAAATGGCCGTGTAAATATGCCCTGTTCGCGCAATCTGCGCCCGCAATCAAGACAACAAACAGGTTCCCCTGCACCCGCGCCTGCTCGTAAATGTCTCGCATACGTTCGCCCACTTCGTCGGTTTGCGGCAAATAGCTTGCTTCTACGATCCACAAGGCATCCAGTAACTGCCAGCGAGAATCGGATACGCCGGCTGGAGATATGGCCGTGTCGCCGGCCATTTTCCGCTGGCGAATGATACGAACCTCTGCCAGAACTTCTCTCTCATCCTGCGTCATTGCCTCATCGGCAAGCCCGATAAGGTTGGTTTCGAGGCGTTGAAGAAAGCGCTCTACTTCGGCCGGGTGCAAGGCCAGCTTGGCCAGCCGCAAATAAGCAAACAAAAGCGTTTTGTGATGTTGGAAGACCGACTCAGGCAGTTGTTGAATCCAACGCAGTAAACGGGAATCTTCACCGTACTCCACCAACTCGCGCAACACGACATCTTCGATTAAGGAAGCAGCGTCTTCCCAATCTTTGATGGCTAACAAATGGCGAACCGCATCGGCCGAAGCATTTTGCCGACGGTACCAGGCAGCGGCGCGGCGGTGGAGGTCGGGAATCTGGTCTGGGAATTGTATCTGCAACTGGTCGCTCAGCATTTCGGCAAACAGATCGTGATAACGATACCAGGCTGGTTCTTCAGAGCGCACGATAAACAGATTTTCCTGCCACAGGCGGTCTAACATCTGCGCGCCGCCGGTTTGCCCCGTAACGATGTCACATAATTCGCCGGTTAACTGTTTCAGGATGGAGGTTTGCAGCAAAAAGGTTTGCACGGCCGTTGACTGTTGGTGCAGCGCCGTCTCCATAAAATATTCGCGCAGATAGAGATGCGCACCGCTGAATGTATCCAAAAAACGTCGCCGGTCTGGCTGTTTATTGAGCGCCAATACGGCCAGCGTCAGGCCGGCCGCCCATCCGCCCGTTCGTTTAACCAGCGCTTCCATGTCTCCGTAAGCCAGCGGCGGATCGGTGATGTGTTGTTGGAGGAAAGTGATGCCTTCTTCCAGCGTAAATCGCAAATCCTCCAATTCCAACTCGGTCACTGCCCCCATGGCCCGCAGTCGGCCGAGCGCCAACGGCGGCCGGGTGCGGGTGGCCACAACAAGCTGCACACCGGGAGGCAGCCGTTCTAACCAGATTTGCATTGAGGCATGAATATCCGCGTGTTGGATGTGATGATAATCATCCAATACCAGGCCGATGCAGAAAGGTTCACTCGTTATACAGGCGATTTCATTTGTCAATCGAGTCACAATTTCGACAGGGGCAATGGGCAGCGACAGTTGAAATTCAGACATCAACTCTTGTCCCAAACCGGGGACTATCGCTTGCAGCGCCATGAGAACCGTCGTCCAGAAGTGCGGCAAACGGTTATCGTCGGCATCCAGGGTAGCCCAGGCCACGGGCAGGTCGCTGCGTTCTTGTTGCCAGGCGTTGAGCAGTGTACTCTTGCCAAATCCGCCGGGCGCGCAAATGAACGTAACCGGCGAGCCAATTTTTTGGCTCAGGCGTGGGCGGATGATCAAGTTAGGTGGCAAAATGGGTGGTCTGATTTTGGTCAGGGCGGGGAATGCGCTGTTGATCCAGGATTTTTGGGTGCTTCGTGGCTCTGGGGGCAGGGTCAATTGCGTTAAAACGGTTTTGCCGACCAGGTTGGCTGCCGCATGTTCCAGCCGCGCGAGCGTGATCTCATCGGACTTCCCCAGATAAACTTTGTTCAGTGTACCGTTATGACGGCGGTAGCCATACCAGTAATCGTTGTCGTGCCGGGTTTCACGCCGGGCCGAAAAATGTCCGGCGGTTCCTTTAAATTTAAATTGTTTATGGCTGGTAAGCCAATCGTTCCATTGGGGAGAGTCGAGAAGGATGGGTGGGGAAACGGCCGTTTCCTGCTCCCTCACCCACAAAACGCCATCTTGTACAACCGTCTGCATTGCTTTTACCATTGAAAAAACCCAGAATCAATGAAGGGTAGTTATGTCATTATACCGAAATAGACCAACCTGCAAATAAGTTACCCACATGAAGGCCATTGTAACGGATTTGGGTAACTCTTGCGAGAGTTTCATATGCCTCGTTGTGGTTTATTGCTCAATTTCTCTATCTTAAACTTGTTGAAATCATCCAAAAACTTGATATACAAACCCTGCTTTTTTCGGTATTTTGTAACTATAGACGAAGTAGCAACCTGATGTCAGGCTGCATCAAAATAAGATTTTTGCCGTTCACGCGCCCGAAACATTCCTGTTTTGCTGCGAAAACTGCAAGAATCACCATCAAGAGAGGAGAATTATGAAGCACCAGAAAAATATGTTTTATATCATTTTGGGCTTGTTGCTGGTTCTTAGCCTGGCGTTAACCGCCTGCGGCACCACAACACCGGTAGAAGAAACTGCGGTAGAAGAAGCCGCTCCAGTGGAAGAAGCCGCTCCAGTGGAAGAAGCTGCCCCAGCAGAAGAAGCCGCACCAGCAGAAGAAGCAGCGCCAACAGAAGAAGCTGCCCCGGTGGAAGAAGCTGCGCCAGCAGAAGAAGCCGCACCGGCCGAGGAAGCGGCTGCCGACCCGAACGCACTGCCCCGCGAAGAAACCCTGTACTTCAACGGCCAACAATGGGGTTCGGTTGTCGGTTGGAATCCTTACTCCAACAGCAACAACAATGCCATGGCGATTGCCCAGCAAGATAACGCCCGCGTCATCATGTTCGAGACCCCCTACCTGTACAACATGATGGACGGCCAGGTCTATCCTTTGCTGGCTGATGGCCCCTTTGAATGGAATGAAGCACGTACCGAGATCACCTTCAAGATCAAGCCGGTCGCTATGTGGAGCGATGGCACCCCGGTAACGGCTGAAGATGTCGCCTATACCTGGGCCACCCACGTCAAATACAACACCCCCACCGGCGCGGCCAACATTGATTTCATCGAAGCTATCGAAGCAGTGGACGCCCAGACGGTTGTTGTCAAGGCCAAACTGAATGAGGATGGCGCCGCAGTCAATCCTTTGCTCGTCACTGCTTACCTGAGCAACAACTACGTCATCCAGAAAACCTGGACCGAAACATTGGAAGCGCGCGTCGCTGGCGATGCCACGGCGCTACTGGCTGATCCCGCGGAAGACGTTGTTTACTCCGGCCCCTATCACAAATACTTTGCCGACGACACAAAAGTCATCTACGTTCGTGACGACAATTACTGGGGTCAGGATGCCTCTATGTGGGGCAAACTGCCTGTGCCCACCTATCTGGCGCATGTGATCTTCAAGGACAATGCGGCCGGTACGACCGCTTTGCAGGCTGGTGAAGTGGATGTCAGCCAGCAATTCAACTCCAATGTAAATCTGTTGTGGGAAGAAGATGGCCTGCCCATCTCCACCTACCTGCCCGAACCGCCGTACCAGATCGGCGCTTCCCTGCCCACCGCCTTCTACAACCTGGAATCCCCCGGTTTGGATCAGGTGGCTGTGCGCAAGGCGATTGCCATGGCTGTGGATTACCCCACCATCATCGCCAACGCCATGACCAATCAATCGGCTACCTTTGACCAGGTTGCGCGCTCTTTGATGAACCCAACCGAAGGCGAGCAAGCCTTGTTCAACCACGACGCTGTGGCGGATTTGCAGTGGGCCGGTAACGACATTGAGGGCGCGAAGGCGCTGCTCGACGAGGCCGGCATTGTGGACTCCGATGGCGATGGCTGGCGCGAGTATGAAGGCGAAAACCTGAGCTATGTCGCTACCTGCCCCAATGGGTGGTCTGACTGGCAAGCCGCGATTGAAGTGGTGGCTGCGGCCGGCGCTGAGATCGGCATTGACATTACCACCAACTTCCCCGAATGGTCTGTTTACCAGACAATCGTCACCAAATCCGATGCGCCCCTGCCCGAAGGGTATGACATCTTCATGATGTGGAGTGATGGCGCTGGCCCGACGCAACCGTGGGGTCGTATTCGCAAGCTGATGAGTTCTGATTTTATCGGCTTGTCGAGCAACGGGAAGGGTATCGGGGGCATGTATTCTACCCCCGCCGCGGATGCTTTGATCCGGCCCATCCCCGCCGAGACTGACCCGGCGGCGTTGGAAGAACTGTACACGGAATTGGTGAGCATCTACCTGAGCGACGTTCCCTCCTTTACACTGATGTACCGTCCCCAATCGTTCCATACGGTGAACGAGACGGTTTGGACCAACTTCCCGTTTGACGGTGATGGGACCACCCCACCCGTACCCCCGCTCAACCTGACGGATGGTTGGAGTATTGCGGGTCTTTATAATCTGGAGCTTGCTAACAATTAAGTTGTAAGCTGACGAAAAAGCAGCCATGTCCCACAAACCGGGACATGGCTGTTTTTTTAAAGCGTCAGGACTTTACGGATAGCGGGGGGCTGTTGTCGCCGGATGAGCGGAATGTTTGATGTTTCTTGGGAGGTGCAGTCTTGAAAGGATACCGGAAGTATTTTTTTAACAAGCTTGTTTGGTTCTTCGTCACCTTAGTTTGTGCATTCCTTCTGAATTTCATTCTGCCGCGCCAGATGCCAGGCGACCCGGTAGCGGCCATCGTGGCCAGACAGGCCCAGGGCATGAGCAATACAGCCGGGGTGCAGGCAATTTATGAGCAGTACACAGAATTGTTTGGCACCAGCAAACCGATGTACGAACAGTTTCTTCTGTACGTGCGCAATGTGCTGCAAGGTGATTTTGGTTTCTCGTTTAGCCAATATCCCAGAACGGTATCAGACGTTATCCGCTCGGCGCTTTGGTGGACAATTCTTCTCCAGTTTCCGGCGATTATCGTGGGTTGGTTGATTGGTAACTCGCTGGGCGCGTTGGCGGCGTATCTGAAGGGTGGCTTTGATAAAGTCCTTTTGCCCATCAGTATTTTTGCCAGCAGTATCCCGCCGTTTGGCATTGCGATGATTATGCTGGTTATTTTTGGCGTTACCTTGCAATGGCTGCCCACTTCGGGCGGGTATGGGTTTGATCTGATACCCAACGCCAGTTGGACGTTTGTCTGGTCGGTGATTGTCCATTACCAGTTGCCCTTCTGGTCTATCGTTTTAGTGACGATTGGCGGGCAGGCGATTGGGATGCGTTCTATGTCTATCTATGAACTGAACGCGGATTATGTAAAATACAGCCGGTTTATGGGCATCAAAGATCGCAAGATCGTTGGTTATGTGTTTCGGAACGCCATGCTGCCGCAAATAACGGGCTTGGCATTGGCGATTGGGACGATGGTTGGCGGGGCGTTGGTGGCGGAGATTATCTTTAGCTATCCGGGGCTTGGTTCGACGATCTTTACGGCCGTTCTCGGCCAGGATTACCCGCTGATCTCAGCAACCACACTGATCATTACCATCATGGCGCTGCTGGCGAACTTCGTGATCGAAATCGTCTACGGCTTTCTTGATCCACGCATTAAAGCAGCGCAGGCTGACTGATAAAGGGAAGATGCTGTTATGAAACATACACTTCGACAAGTATTTCAGTCTGGCAAATTCCTGATCGGGTTTTCCATTTTTTCGTTCATTTTGCTGGTCGTGATCATTTATCCACGAGTCATCACCGATCCCCCTTTACAGATCATCGGTCAGGGCACGTTTTTCCCACCCGGCCTCTATGTCAACGTTTACGACAGCCTGAATACGCCGTATTACACGCTCAATCTGCCCAACGCGGCCAGAAATCGAATCGCCAGTAAGTTGAACGATGAAGATCGGCAGGCTATAAAAGAATGGTTAACGGCCGTAGGCATTTCTGAAGATCAAATTGATGTTGAAAACACCGCTCAACTCCTGGAGCAGTGGGCGAACAATTACGACCCCACGCTCAGGGTTCCGGGCATGACCAATGCCCGACGCAATTATTTCATTCGGCTCAACAGTTCCCTCAGTAGACTTCTGGCAACCGAAGGCGTAAGCATCGCTGTGAGAAACGAGGAAACGGGCGAACTGGAAGAGATAGGCGTTGTGACGCAAACAGATTTCGTGAATGCCAGCCAGGTTCCCAATGTGCGTTGGTTGCTCCTGGGGACGGATAATTTTGGTCGGGACGTGCTGACCGAACTGGTAGTGGCCACCCGTGTATCCCTGCTTATCGGTATTGTGGCCGGTCTTGTCGCCACCTCCATCGGTTTGGCGCTGGGCTTACTGTCTGGTTATGTCGGTGGAGTGGTGGATGACGTTATCACGTTTATCACCAATCTGTTTATCGTTATTCCCAGCTTTGTCTTATTGATCCTGATTTCATTCAGCATCGGGCAAGATCAACGGGGTCCTATTACTATCGCTGTGGTGATTGGGTTCACGTCCTGGGTCTGGACTACCAGGGCGGTGCGAGCGCAGGTGATTTCGTTGCGTAACCGCGATCACGTTAATCTGTCGAAGCTGTCCGGCTATTCCATCGTTCACATCATACTCAAAGATATTCTCCCTTACATTGCTTCCTATGTTGTCATGGCGCTGATCCTGCAAATTTCTTCCGGTATCCTGGCGGAGGCCGGCTTATCCATTCTTGGATTAGGCCCCAGAACAACGCAAGTGCCAACATTAGGGTTAATGTTGTACTGGGCAATGGTCTACCAGGCTCATATTTTTGGGAAATGGTGGGCATACCTGCCCGTCCTCATCACCATTGCCCTGATTACGTTCTCAATGAATTTAATGAACACGGGCCTCGATCATGTCTTCAATCCGGCGCTGAGGGATTAGATGGGAGCCGTAAGCCGTATTCCGTAAACCGTAAACCGTAAACCGTTAACGGAATACGGGACACGGAACACGGGACACGAACAACAGGAAACTACTATGTCGAATGCCATATTAGAAGTCAGGGAACTAACCACAAAATATATCACCCGGTTTCGGGAGGATATTTACGCCGTTGATCATGTTTCTTTGAAGGTGGAAGAGGGGAAATCGCTGGGCATTGCGGGTGAATCGGGCTGTGGCAAGTCCACCCTGGCGCTGAGCCTGATGGGCTATTACTTCCCGCCTCTGTACTATACCGGCGGCGAGATTATTATTGACGGCCGTAACATCTCCGGCATGAACTCAGACGACGTGCGCAAATCCATTTTGGGCAACGAGATAGCCTATATCCCCCAGGCGGCCATGAACGCCCTCAACCCCACGCAGAAAGTCATCCGCTTTATCGAAGACGTCATTGAAGCGCACGATCCCTCTGTAACCAAGAAAGAAGTGTATAACCTGGCGAAAGGTTTCTTTGAAGCGGTTGGGCTGCCGGCCGATGTGCTGCAAAAATACCCCGTCGAGCTTTCCGGCGGCATGAAACAGCGCACCGTCATCGCCATTTCCGTCATCCTCTCGCCGCAAATCCTCATCGCCGATGAGCCATCCGCGCTCGATGTCACCTCGCAAAAAATGGTTATCAAGATGTTGCGTAACCTGATGGACAAGGGATACATCAAGGCGATGATCTTCATCACCCATGAGCTGCCGCTGCTCTATAACGTGACGGACGACATTATGGTGATGTATGCCGGGCAGATCGTCGAGAAGGCCAGCGCCAAAGAAGCGGTGTTCGACCCGCTCCATCCCTATTCCAAAGGTCTCATGGGTTCGATCATCGTGCCGGAAGAAGGGCTGCGGGATGTGAAGCTGACGGCCATTCCGGGCGTGCCGCCGAATCTAAAAAAACCGCCATCGGGCTGCCGCTTTGCCGAACGCTGCAAATACGTGCGGCCAGAATGCAAGGGCATGTCCGTTCCTTTGCGCGATGTGGGCAACGGCCGTGCCTACCGCTGTATCATCCCCGAATCAGAACTGCGCGAGATATACGCCAGGGAGGCTCGTAAAAATGTCTGACGAAAAAAAATTGTGCCTGAGCGGGAAAGGCGTGACGAAAGTCTTTGGGTTAGGCCGCAAAAAAACGGCCGCCGGGGACCATGTGGATTTCAATTTCTCCGAGGGTGAAATCATCTCCATCGTGGGCGAATCGGGCAGCGGCAAGACCACGTTAGCAAAAATGCTGCTGGGCTTGATCAACGAGACCGAAGGCGACATTTACTTTCAGGGCGAAAAGCGGGATATCGGGTCGCATCGAAAGAAAAAGGAATACTGGAAAAGTATTCAAGCCATCTTTCAGGACCCGTTCTCGGCCTACAACACCTTCAACAAAATTGATACCGTCCTTCTGGATTGCATTCGGATGCGCGGTGGCGGCCGGCTGCCCCATGAGCAAAAAGTAGCCATGATGACCGAGGCGTGCAGCTTCGTCAACCTGAAGTTCGCCGAACTGACCAATAAGTATCCCTTTGAGCTTTCTGGCGGGCAGCAGCAGCGCCTGATGATCGCCCGCATCTTCTTGCTAAAGCCCAAAATCTTGCTGGCCGATGAACCCACTTCGATGATTGACGCCTGCTCTCGCGCTACGATTCTGGACACGCTCATGCAACTGCGCGATGAAATTGGCATGACGCCTATTTTCATCACCCACGATATTGGTCTGGCATATTATATTTCGGATAGCGTCTATATTATGGAACACGGCCGTTTTGTGGAAAGTGGCTCGGCCGACGAGGTGATTCTGCGTCCAAAAGAACCCTATACCAAACGCCTGCTCAATGACGTGCCCAAAATCTATGAAGAATGGGACCTTTCAACGGTCTAACGGTAGAGACGTGGCATTGCCACGTCTCTCCATAACAAACATGCTGCAAAAATCAAAAATCCCTTCCAAATTAAGCCTGATTCTCCTCGCTTACGCCGCCTTTATTGCTCTGGGCATGCCCGATGGGTTATTAGGCATCGCCTGGCCTTCCGTCCGCGCCGATTTTGGCATCCCGCTCGACGCTTTGGGCATGTTGCTGTTTGCCAGCGTCTCCGGCTACATGACCTCCAGCTTTCTCAGCGGCGTGTTGATTGCCCGCCTGGGCGTGGGCAATTTGCTCGCCATTAGCTGCGCCCTCACCGGCTCGGCGCTCGTGGGGGATACCCTTGTGCCCGCATGGTGGATGATGGGGCTGTTGC
>OEIV010001507.1_pt1 | contig 10411 bp, 10 predicted proteins | sample 1539231 | NCBI WGS metagenome assembly OEIV01 (sample SAMN03794762, study PRJEB22550) | activated sludge metagenome | feature: wastewater treatment plant; material: activated sludge; isolation source: Wastewater treatment plant of a petroleum refinery complex | place: Argentina: Buenos Aires ... | reverse complement strand
GTGGCACGGTGGCGGCCTGCGGGTCGCGAAGCGGCGGGACGGCCGACGCATCCCTATCGGGCGGGTTCTGGTCTACAACAAGGGGCTGGCCGCCGGTTTCAGCCCGAATATTTTCGCCGGCCCCAATTCTGTTGGAGCAAGGGTAAGGTGCGATGACGCTCGAGACGGACGTTCGCGCTGGGCAGGCGGTCTATACGCCGGCGTCCCTCAGGCTCTACGACCACATCGTGCACGGCCTCTCGAACCGCTGGCTGTGGCGCTGCCCTACCGCCGAGCTGCAGCGGCTCTACGACCGCAACGTCAGCGCCGACCACATCGACATCGGCGTCGGAACCGGTCTCTTTCTCGATCGCGCGCGCTGGCCGGTCGCCGACCCGAGGATCACGCTCGCCGATCTCAACCCGCATTGCCTGGAGCGCGCGGCGTCGCGCGTCGCGCGCTACCGTCCACGCCAGATCAGGGTCAACGTGCTGGAGCCGTTTCCCGCAGCGACCGGTGGCCCGTTCCGTTCCGCGGGCCTCGTGTATCTGCTGCATTGTCTGCCCGGCACGATGGGCCAGAAGGCGGTGTTGTTCGATCATCTGAGACCGCACCTCGTCAACGGCGCGCGGGTGTTCGGCGCGACGATCGTGCAGGGCGATGCGCCGCGCAATTGGGGCGCACGCCGGTTGATGGCGATCTACAACTCCAAGGGCGTCTTCTGCAACGCGGGTGACACCGAGGCCGGGCTCCGAACCGAATTGAACGCGAGGTTCGCGGACGTCGAAGTGCGCCGGATCGGCTGCGTCGCGCTGTTCGAGGCCAGTGCCCGCTGAAGCGCGACGCCAACGGGCTGCGCGTTCTTCGCCGCCGCGATTGCGTGCGGCCGGCGAATTCTCTCGGCGTCGTCCCGACTTGATCGAGACACACGAGTGGTCCATCGAGAGGCGGCGGCCGGCATTCGTATGGCCGGCATGCTGAAGTGAACCACGACCTCCGGCTGGTGGAGGCAAGGGCGTAAACGCGATGTTTTTCGCACTGTCGAAGATCGTCTACTTCTTCATTCAACCGTCGAGCCTGTTGGCCATCGCGATCCTCGCTGGTCTCGTGCTGGCGTGCTCCGGCAGGTGGGGCCGCTTCGGGCGAGGGCTGGCGTTCGCGGGTTTCGCAGGGCTCGCTGTGGCGGGCTTGAGCCCCCTCGGCAACGCCCTGGTGCTGCCGCTGGAGCAACGCTTCCCCGCGCTCGACACCAAGGCTGTTCCCAAGGACGTGGCCGGCCTCATCATTCTCGGCGGCTTCGAAGATTCGACCGGGCTATCGACGCGCGCCGAGCTGGGCCTCAACGAATCCGCCGAGCGGCTGACCGAGTCGGCGCGGCTCGCCATCGCCGAGCCGAGGTTGAAGGTGGTGTTCACGGGTGGTGTCGGCCGGCTCGTCGGGCAGGGCACCAGCGCCGCCGGCCGGATCGGCGACTACCTCGCGGCGGTCGGCATCGACCGCGGCCGCATGATCCTGGAGGCTGGCTCGCGCAACACGTACGAGAACGCCAAGCTGACAATTCCGCTGCTGAAAACGTCGCCGGGCGAGCGCTGGCTGCTGGTGACGTCAGCCTATCACATGCCGCGCGCGATGGGTATTTTCCGCCGGGCCGGGCTCGACGTGGTGGCGTTCCCGGTGGACTACCGGACGGAGGGGCCGCAGGACCTGCGGACGTGGTTCACGTCGATCCCCGCGGGGCTCGAGCGGGTCGATCTCGCCACCAAGGAGTGGCTCGGCCTCGTGGTCTACCGCCTGATGGGCTACACGAATACGCTGTTTCCGGGGCCGTGATGTTGGGGCCGAGATCTCCCGGCCCCAGATGGAAACCGCCCGCCTGCCCTCACTTCGGTTTGGCGGGGCGGATGAGGCGTGGCGCCGGCCCGTTCGACGGTTTGGCCAGTTCGGCATCGATGTCGTAATGCGGGCAGTTGTGGCTTTTCAAAAGCTCGTTGTTGGCCTTGAGCTGCACCAGATCGCCGTTTGTGTCCGCGGCCGTGTCCATGCCGCGTTTCCCACCGCCGACGAGCGGTGCGGCGGCCTGTTTGAACACCTGTGACGCCACGCTCGGGGTCTGCTTTGCCCCGTCTCCGCGCAACTCGAAAATGCGGATCTGCATTTGCCCGGCGATGCGGCGGCAGTCGACGCCCCCCTTCTTCTTGGCGGGCTTGCCGGCAAATGCGAAAGGCTCGAGCTTGGCCGCGAGAGCCGGGGAATGGGCGAGCAGCAGCGCGCCGAGAACGGCCGCCGGCATCGTGATCGGGATCAAAGTGCGCCTCATGACGTCTCCGTGGATGCGCGAATTCGGATCGCAGACTCGATCCGGAACCTGGCGGATGTTGGACGGGCGCCACCGGCACCCCGCTGGTGGCGGCGTCGGCCGCGCGCAACCCTTGCGGCCCATTCGCAGCTTGACGCCCTCCGGCCGAGCGACCATAACGGCGCCATGAAACGACGCGCGATGAAACCTGCTGTCAACATTCGTTGCGGCATTATTATCACGGGCTAGTCCCTCAGGCTGGCGCGCGCCTCTTTCCTTGCCCTCTCGGATATGAAGCCGCTCCGCCAGCCCTGGCGAAGAGCCCGCGCGCGTATTCGATCGCCGGTCGTGGTTGATGCCGCGGCCGCGGTTCCGGTTTTTCTGGCGAGGCGAGGCCGACATGGCGCTGAAGCTCTACAACACGTTGACGCGCGAGAAGCAGGTGTTCTCGCCGCTCGACCCGAACAACGCGCGGATGTACGTGTGCGGCCCGACCGTCTACGACTTCGCCCACATCGGCAACGCCCGGCCCGTGATCGTGTTCGACGTGCTGTTCCGCCTGCTGCGGCATGTCTACGGCGAAAAGCACGTCACGTACGTGCGCAACATCACCGACGTCGACGACAAGATCAACGCGCGCGCGGCGCGTGACTATCCGGACCTGCCGCTCAACGAGGCGATCGCCAAGGTGACGGAGCAGACGACGGCGCAGTTCCACAGCGACATTGCGGCGCTCGGCGTTCTCGAGCCGACGGTCGAGCCGCGTGCCACCGGCCACATCGACGAGATGAAGGCGATGATCGAGACGCTGGTCGATAAGGGCCACGCCTACGTCGCGGAAGGCCACGTGCTGTTCAACGTGCCGAGCATGAAGGATTACGGTCGCCTTTCGGGCCGCAGCCTCGAAGAGATGGAGGCTGGCGCGCGCGTCGAGGTGGCGCCCTACAAGCGTGACGCCATGGACTTCGTGCTGTGGAAGCCCTCGAAGCCCGGCGAGCCGGCGTGGCCATCCCCGTGCGGCATCGCCGAGCCGGGGCGGCCCGGTTGGCACATCGAGTGCTCGGCCATGAGCGAGAAGCACTTGGGGCCGGTGTTCGACATCCACGGCGGCGGCATCGATCTCGTCTTCCCGCACCATGAGAACGAGGTGGCGCAATCGTGCTGCGCGCACGGCACGCCGCGCATGGCGCAGGTGTGGATGCACAACGGCTTCCTGCAGGTCGAAGGCGAGAAGATGTCGAAGTCGCTCGGCAACTTCATCACCATCCACGAGTTGCTGGAGACGGAGAAGTTCGGCGGGCGGAAGTGGCATGGGCGCGTCGTCCGTCTCGCGATGCTCGCCACCCACTACCGGCAACCGATCGACTGGACGGCGGAGCGCCTGACGCAGGCCCGCGCGACGATGTTCGAGGTGGCCGAGCTGTTGTCCGGTGTCGAGGCCGCGGGAGAGCCGAACGCAGAGGTGGTCGATGCGCTGAGCGACGATCTGAATACGCCGAGCGCATTGTCGATCATCCATGGGCTCATCAAATCCGCGCGGCGAAACCCGGACAATGCCCCGGCTCTGAAGGCGACCTTGCAGTTCATGGGGCTCTATGGCGGCGAGAGTGTCGATGACCTCGACCCGGGACACGAGGCGCGTGCCGTCGATGCCGCCTCGATCGATGCTCTCATTACCGCTCGCCTCGATGCGCGCAAGCGTAAGGACTTCAAAGAGAGCGACCGCATCCGCGACGAGCTTGCCGCGATGGGCATCCAGTTGAAGGACGCCAAGGACCCGAAGACGGGCGAGATCACCACCACGTGGGAGGTGAAGCGATGAGCGCGGATCGGCCCGGCCCATGGAGTGGCGGCTGCCAGTGCGGCGCCGTCCGCTTCCGCACGGGCCCGCTCGGGCGCGCCTCGCTCTGCCATTGCCGGATGTGCCAGAAGGCATTCGCCGGCGTCGGTGGGTTGCTGGTGACCGCCGGCGACCTCGCATGGACGCGCGGCGGGCCGAAATACTTCCAGAGTTCCAACAAAGTGCGCCGTGGCTTTTGCGGCGACTGCGGCACGCCGCTGACCTACGAGTACCCGGGTGGCGTCGAGGTGGCGATCGTCGCGTTCGACCGCGCGGCCGAGATCGCGCCCGCCATCCAGCTCGCCACAGACGCTCGTCTGCCCTGGTTCGCGAGCCTTGCCACGCTGCCGGGGCCGACGGCAGACGAGGCGTCGCGCGCGGCGTCTTTCTACGCCAGTATCGTCTCGCGCCAGCATCCCGATCACGATACCGATGCGTGGCCGGTGCAGGAGGCCGTGGCATGACGGACGCCCGTTCCTTCCCCATGCGCCCGTTCCTCAAGGCCGATACCGAGCGGCTCCAGGATCTCGTGGCCCAGTCGATCGAGATGCTGACGACAGAGGAGTACGACGACAACGAGCGTATCGCCTGGATGTCGCGCGTTGCCGATGCGGAGGCGTTCGCGGTCCGGCTGTCTCGCAACGTGACGATCCTGGTCGAATCCGACGGCGATATCCTCGGTTTCGGCAGCCTGCGCGATACCGACGACAAGGCGCGGCGCGAGATCGATCTGCTCTACGTCCACCCCTATGCGGCGAGCCAGGGCGTGGGCTCCGCGCTGCTCGACGCGCTGGAACGCATCGCGCGGGCCCGCGGCGCGGAAACCATGACCGTCGATTCGAGTGATACCGCCCACGACTTCTTCGAGCGGCGGGGGTATCAGGGGATACGCCGCAACACCATTCCCATCGATGACGTCTGGCTCACCAACACCACCATGATGAAGCCGCTCGTGAAGGGCGGAGCCGGCAAGGCCGCCGGTAGCGAAAGCGAGAAGAAGCCATGAAAGAGCGCCTCTATCTCTTCGACACGACGCTGCGCGACGGCGCCCAGACGACCGGTGTCGATTTCTCGGTCGAGGACAAGCGGCGCATCGCGCAGGTGGTGGACGACCTCGGCCTCGATTACGTCGAGGGCGGCTATCCGGGCGCCAACGACACCGATACGGCGTTCTTCGCGGCGCCGCCGAAGTTCCGCCATGCCCGCCTCACCGCGTTCGGCATGACGAAGCGCGCGGGGCGCTCGGTCGACAACGACGCGGGTTTCCAGGCGCTGCTGCAATCCGGCTCGCAGGCGATCTGCCTCGTCGCCAAGTCGTGGGATTATCACGTGCGCGTCGCGCTCGGCATCTCGACGGAGGAGAACATCGAGGGCGTCAGCCAGTCTGTGAAGGCGGTGATCGCCTCGGGCCGCGAAGCGATGCTCGATTGCGAGCACTTCTTCGACGGCTACAAGGGCAATCGTGTCCACGCCCTCGCCGTCGCCAAGGCCGCCTACGACGCGGGCGCACGGTGGGTGGTGCTGTGCGACACCAACGGCGGAACGCTGCCGCACGAGGTCGAGGCGATCGTATCGGACGTCGCGAAGGTCATCCCGGGCACCCACCTCGGCATTCACACCCACAACGATACCGAGAACGCCGTCGCCAACACGCTGATGGCGGTGCGCGCGGGTTGCCGCCAGATCCAGGGTACGCTCAACGGTCTCGGCGAGCGCTGCGGCAATGCCAATCTCACGTCCATCATCCCGACCCTGTTGCTGAAGAGCGAGTTCGCGGATCGCTTCGATACGGGCGTCACGCCGGACCGTCTTTCCAAGCTGACACACGCGAGCCGCGTGCTGGACGAAATTCTTAACAGGGCTCCGTTTCGGCACGCGCCTTACGTCGGCGAAAGCGCGTTCGCGACCAAGGCCGGCATACATGCCTCGGCCATCCTCAAGGACCCGGATACCTACGAGCACGTCACGCCCGAGGCCATCGGCAACCAGCGCCGCGTTCTCGTCTCCAAGCAAGCCGGCAAGTCGAACGTGCTCGATGCGCTCGCACGCATCGGCATGAGCGTCGACAAGGACGATCCGCGCGTCGGGCAACTGCTCGACGAGGTGAAGGCGCGCGAAGCGCAGGGATACGCCTACGAGGCGGCCGAGGCCTCCTTCGAGCTGCTCGCGCGGCGCATCCTCGGCAACGTGCCGCGGTTCTTCTCCGTCGACAGCTTCCGCGTGATGGTGGAGCGCCGCCACAACGCGCGCGGCGAACTCGTCACGGTGTCGGAGGCGATCGTCAAGGTTTACATCAACGGCGACGTCGAGCCGCTGTGGTCGGTCGCCGAAGGCAACGGCCCGGTCAACGCCCTCGACAGCGCGCTGCGCAAGGACCTCGGCCGTTACCAGAAGCACATCGCCGACATCGAGCTGGTGGACTACAAGGTGCGCATCCTGACGGGGGGCACGGAGGCCGTCACCCGCGTGCTGGTGGAGAGCCTGTGCACCAAGACGGGTGAGCGCTGGTTCACCGTCGGCGTCTCGCCGAACATCATCGACGCCAGCTTCGAGGCGCTGCTCGACAGCATCAACTTCAAGCTGGTCCGCGACAACGCCGTGGTCGAGCATCACGCGGCGATCCCGGGGGCGGCGGAATAGGCCCCCCCGACCGGCCGGCCGATTGTCCTCCTACCCTCTTCCATAACGGAGTGTTAACGCGCACCGCCTACACTTCCGCTTCGGCATAAGCGCGTCCAGCGCGCTGGAGTGGGAAAGTCGCATGAGTTGGCAAAGCGCACGGGCATCGGCCGCCCTTTTGGCCGAGCGTTTGAAACTTCTTGATAGTGCGCGCGCGAATGGCGGCATGGTGGAGCGCCGCAAGAAGCCACGCGACGCCGGCGAAGCCAAGGCCGAGGCGCCGCCCGCCATGTTCGTCAAGCCGTCTCGCGAGCTCGAGCCGTCGCCGCCGCCTGTCGCCGATGTTCTCACGCAGGAACTCGCCGACGCCGGTCTCATCGAGGTCGAAGCGGAAGCAGACGTGCTCGAGGTCGAGCCGGAGCACCAGGACGACACTCCGGAATCGCGCCGCGCTCCGCGCAAGCATCAGGCCCTGCACGCGCTCGTCACGTCGCCGGAGATGGCGAACGCCGTTCCAGCGCGCGTCATCGACATGTCGGCGACGGGCGCGAAGATCGAGCTGACGCCGATGGGGCGCGCAACCGGGGTGCCGTTGACCGAACTGCCCGAGCGCTTCCTGCTTGTGCTGCGCCACGACCGGATGGAAGTGGACTGCGAGCTGGTGTGGCGCGACGCCTGGATGCTCGGCGTGCGCTTTCTCGGCTTCCCGCGCCCGAGCCGTATGACGCGCCGTTAGGGTGCGATCGTTTGAGATGGACGCGCGGAGCGCTTCCGTCGAAAGCGTGAATCGCACCCGAAGCCAGGATCGCGATCGTTTGAGATGGACGCGCGGAGCGCTTCCGTCGAACCTTAGATCGCTGCCTAGTGTTCCGCGAGCAGTCGCCACGCGGCCTGCTCGACCGGCAGCTCGCCGGCTAGAACGGCGTCGGCGAGCCCTTCGAGCTCGCCACCTTCGCCAGCCCGGATGCGCGCCGCGACGAGGTCCGCCGCCGCCCGCGCGATCAGATAGCGTGCGCGCCGCCGCCGCCGGGTCGTTGCACCCTGGCCGAGCACGCGGTCGCCGATGGCATCGATCGTCTCGACCAGATCGGCAACACCTTCCCCGCTCGTCGCCGTGGTCTTCAGCACCGGCACCTTGGCGGCCGCACCCACGCGGATCGAGAGCGCGCCGACGAGTTGCTGCAATGTGCGCTCTGCGCCTTCGCGGTCGCCTTTGTTGACGACCAGGACGTCGGCGATCTCGAGCAGCCCCGACTTCATCGCCTGGATGTCGTCGCCGAGGCCCGGCGCCGAAATGACGACGCGGACATCGGCCACTTCGGCGACGTCGATCTCGTTCTGCCCGGTGCCGACGGTCTCGAGTATCACGACGTCGAAACGCGCGGCGTCGAGCGCATCGATGATGCGGACGGCCGCTGGCGACAGACCACCCAGATAGCCGCGACTCGCAAGCGAACGGACGAAGACGCCGTCGTCGTCGAGGGCGGCCGTCATGCGGATGCGGTCACCGAGGATGGCGCCGCCCGAGACCGGGCTCGACGGATCGACGGCAATGACGCCGACGCGGCGTCCGGCGGCGCGCAACTCGCGGATCAGTGCGTTGACGAGGGTCGATTTGCCTGCGCCGGGCGGGCCGGTGAATCCGACGACCAGCGCGTGGCCGAGGTGCGGCTGTAGTGACTTGAGCAGGGGAACGGCGGCGGGCGACAGCCGCTCGAGCTCGGTAATGGCAGCCGCGACCGCCCGCCGCTCGCCACGGACGAGCCGCGCGACGAGGCCGTCGTCGGCGGCGGACGATCCCGCGCTGGTTGTGCCGGCCAGCGCCGGTATGGCATCGGTGTTGCCCATGAAGGCTTCTAGAATCTCGCGGTGATGGCGCGATCGGGAACCGTGCTCTCGTCCGAGACCAGGGCCGCTCGAATCGCCGGGGTTATGGCGCTCGCGCTTTCTACCACGATGAAGCGGACATTGATGCCGTTGCGGATGAAACGATCGTCGCGCATGTGCCCGAGCAGGCTGAGGAACGGGTTCCAGAAGCCGGCGATGTTGGCGACGACGATCGGCTTCGTGTGCCGGCCGAGCTGCGACCAGGTGAGCTGTTCCACCAGCTCCTCGAGCGTGCCGATGCCGCCGGGCAGCGCCACGAACGCATCGGAGTGCTCGAACATCAGACGCTTGCGGCTGTGCATGTCCTCCGTGACGATCAGCTCGTCGACGTTGGTCAGCATGTGCTCCTTTTCGGTGAGAAACGACGGGATGATGCCGGTGACGCGGCCACCGCCGGCGATCGTCGCCCGCGCGACCTCGCCCATGAGACCCATGCCGCCGCCGCCGTAAACGAGGCGGATACCCTCGCGGGCGAGGCACTGGCCGAGCTCGCGCGCCGCCTCGACGTAGGCCGGATTGGCACCGGGGCCGGAACCGCAATAGACGCATACGCTTTCGAGTTTGCCCGTCGCCTCAGGCTTTGGGGCGGTCGTGAGTGCGGTGTGCTCGCCGGATGCCCCGTTCGTTGCGGGGCCATTCGTCGGGGGGGATGGGCTCTTGCCGCGCTTCTGTGCGGTCTTGGAACCGGGCCGCGAACCGTTTGCAGACTTGAGAGACTTGTTCATGGGGTTATGTGATTTCGACAATTGTTACTCGCTGTATTGGCTGCCCGGGCTGGCGAGGCGACACGGGCTTGGTCCTCATACATAAGGTCGGTTCGTCGCCACATGAAGGCAGGGGAATGAACAGAACCGAAAGTGGCCGCGCTCCGCGAACCGGTCGCCACGGTTCGCTGCCGCGGATCTCGTGGTTGCCCGGGGCTCGATGGCCTAGCACCCGGGCCCCGCGATTTGCGAACGCTGTGCGTCCTCCAAGGATGCCCCGAACCTGTGTTAACCGTGCTTCTGATGCCGGGGATGTTCGGGTTTCCAGAAATTGGGACGGCGCACGTCGCATAGGCTCTAGCGCCGGCTGAGTATTCCCGGATAAAATACTGTTATCACTGTTTCAATCGTGGCGTCTGTCGTGGGTGGCTCGGAATGTTCGGCGTAAGACTGCTCGTGGTCGGCTCGTTTCTCGGCGCCGCCTATGGGGCCGTGAGCGGCGAGCCGGCCGACGCGGGCCGCGACATCGCGCTGATCGGTGGCAGTGCGCTCGCCGCGATCGAGGAACGGTTGAACACGCCCGAGGCCGCGGTGCCGCCGCTACCTGCCCGGCGCGTGCTCGCCGCGGCGCGCGCCGGGGACATCGCTCGCGACGGCGGACTGGCCGCGCCCGCGGGAGCCACCGTCACTCCCGTCGCGGGGCCCTCCATATCGCGCGTCGAGATCGCGACCGATGGTACGGCGCGCTTTGCCGGCATCGGTTCCTCGGGCGCCGAAGTGATCCTGCGGCGGAACGGCGTGTCGCTGGGATCGGCGGTCGCCGACCGCGGCGGCAACTGGCAGCTCGAGGTCGAGCGGCGGCTCGGCGCAGGCGAGCATCTGATCGAGGCCGTATCGCAAGCCCCGGGTGGCGCGCGCCAGGTCACCGGCAGCGATGTTCGCATCGCCATCCCGAGACAATTCGAGGGCGGGCCGCTGGTGGCCTTCGAGCGCCCTGCAGCGGAGACGGCCCGGGAGCGCAAGGCGATCGAGGCGGACATGCGCCAGCGGACCGGCGAGATCGCGCAGGCGCCGCCCGCTGCGCCG
>OEIV010001506.1_pt1 | contig 10425 bp, 8 predicted proteins | sample 1539231 | NCBI WGS metagenome assembly OEIV01 (sample SAMN03794762, study PRJEB22550) | activated sludge metagenome | feature: wastewater treatment plant; material: activated sludge; isolation source: Wastewater treatment plant of a petroleum refinery complex | place: Argentina: Buenos Aires ... | reverse complement strand
TTTCTGCTACTTGCATGCCACATTTCATCGAAGGATTCAGTGAACTCATGGGTTCCTGAAAAATCATTGCAATTTCATTTCCTCTGATTTTTTGAAATTCTTGATCCGACAATAAGGAAATATCTTTGCCTTCAAAAACGATAGAACCATTGGCAATTTTTGAAATAGAAGAAGGCAACAAACCCATGATTGCCAAAGAAGAAACAGACTTTCCAGATCCTGATTCCCCGACAATTCCTAAAATTTCATTTTCATATAATTCATAGGTTAATTGATGAACAACCGGAATAAATTCTTTCTCTCTTTTAAAGGAAATAGTCAAGTTTTCTATCGATAACAGCTTTTGATTATTCATGTTTTAAAATTAATTTATTTTTTTCATTTTCATCTTAAAAATATTTTTTTAAATAAACGTGAGCTATAATAAAATTTTGAGATGACTTTAGAGTAATATAAATTCTTTTAAAGGAAGTAATATTTTATATCTTTGAAATGATTTAAAAATAAATTGATGAAAAATATATATTTCTCAGGTAAAATTATTATTCTAATAATGATTGTTTTCACGACTCCTTTTTTGTTAAAAGGGCAAACTATTGAACAAAGAAAAGCATTATTAGAGCAATATGATATTGCTAAAATTAAAACACTACAAGTTCAGTTTGCAAAAAAAGCCAAGATAGAAAAAGAAAAAGCTATCCTTGCTGCCCGAGCTAATCAGTGGGAGATTTTTAAATATAATGCGGATGGAAGTTTTGATGAGTTAATTGGTCTCCATCCTGACGGAAGTCCAAAATATTTTTCCATAAATAACATAAATGCCGCAAAATCAACACGAACCAACCACTTAAATTCCGGTGGAAGTTTAGGCCTCAATTTAAATGGTCAAAACATGATTGGAGGAGTTTGGGATGGTGGTCCGGTTAGAATATCTCATCAAGAATTTGGGGGAAGAGTTCAAATAGGAGACGGCGTAACTGTTTTAAACTCAAATAGTTTCCATGGTACACATGTGACAGGAACAATAACAGCAACCGGCGTACAAGCAAATGCAAAAGGAATGGCTAATTTAGCAACCGTAAAAACATTTGATTGGAGTAATGATGAGGCAGAGGTTTTAGCTGAAATTCAAAATGGTTTATTGTTATCAAATCATTCGTATGGTGTTCCGATTTCAAGTGCTCCAGGCCCATGGTATATAGGAGCCTATTCTGCAGATACAAGAGCATGGGATGAAATTCAATACGTTTCACCTTATTATTTAATGGTTGTTTCTGCCGGAAATGATGGTGGAAACACAAATCAAAATCCCTCTACAGCCGGCTATGATAAATTAACCGGAAATAAAAATGGAAAAAACAATTTAGTCATTGCTAACGCACAAGATGCTATTGTTGATACTAATGGAAATTTACTTTTAGTAAATATAAACTCATCCAGTAGTCAAGGTCCATCAGATGATTTTAGAATAAAACCGGATATTACAGGAAACGGAACAACATTAAATTCAACCACGAGTACGGGTGATAATCAATACACCTCTTTATCGGGAACATCAATGGCGAGTCCGAATGTTATGGGAACCCTATTATTATTACAACAACATTATTCCAATTTATATCAAAAATTCATTCGTTCTTCAACTTTAAAAGGATTAGTTTGTCATACAGCAGATGATGCCGGAAATGCCGGGCCGGACGCAAAATTTGGCTGGGGTCTTTTGAATGCAAAAGCGGCTGCCATTGCCATCACAAACAATGGATTAAGTACTTGGATTTCTGAAGAAAAAATAGCGACGAATGAGACCTACACTATGGCTGTAAAATCTATTGCAGGAGCACCTTTAACCGCGACGATTTGTTGGACTGATGTGCCTGGAATTGTTAATAACGGAGTATTAAACAGCACAATTCCCGCTTTAGTAAATGATTTAGATATCAGAATTACACAGGGCTCCAATACCTATTTCCCATGGCGGTTACAATCTAATGCTTCTCTTTTAGCAGTAAGAAACGGGGATAATTTTGTAGATACCGTTGAAACAATTAAAATAGATTCAGCTAATGGTGGAGATTATACCATCACTATTTCCAGTAAAGGAACGTTAGTCAATAATGATCAACCTTTCGGATTGATTATTTCAGGGATTGATTCTTCTTTTGGAATAGTTCCTCTTGGATATGATCAAGTAAAATGTGCCAACGAGGAAGCCGTCTTTTCATTTAATTTCAATGGTGCATCAAGTGGGAATGTAAATTTATCGGCAATAAATATACCTGCCGGAGCTAATGTCAATTTTAGTTCAAACCCCATAAACACGAATGGTGTTTTTACGATGACTATTTCAAATTTATCAAATGTTATTCCAGGAGAATATTCCATTGGAGTAGTAGGAAGTAATGGATTGGATTCGGAAACCCGTTATGTAAATTTAAAGATTTTGAGCAATCAATTTAATTCTGTTACAACGACCTACCCTATAAATGGTCAAACAGGTCTTTCAACCACCTTAAATTTAACATGGGAAGAAGATATTAATGCTGAAAATTATATGCTAGAAATCGCAACAGATTTTAATTTTAATTCAATTATTGAATCTCAATCAACTGCAAACACAAATTATACTGCAACTAACTTAGCAAGTGAAACCGTTTATTATTGGAGAGTTAAACCAAGTAATCGTTGTGGATCTGCAACAAATTATAGTGTTTCCAGTTTTCAAACCGGTATTTTGAATTGTCAAAATCAATTTATAGGAACAGATTTTTCAGACGCCTCTATTGGCAGTGTAGCAAATTCATTGGCTTCTGTCCCTGTAACCGTTTCGGGTGGTTTTGTCATTGGAGATATAAATGTTACTTTAAATTTAACACATACTTGGGTTCAAGACATGACAATTTATCTTGATGGCCCAGCTTCTATTGGAAGTCCGAGAATAACTTTGTTTGAGGAGCCTTGCGGTGGAGAAGATGATATAGATGCCATTTTAGATGACTCCGGATTAGATTTGGAGTGTGGAATAAACCCAGCACCCGCAATTTCAGGAATTATAAAACCACTACAACTATTAAGCAATTTAAACAATTTACCTGCTGATGGAATTTGGAAACTTCAAGTGGTTGATAATTATAATGGTGATGGTGGAAGCATCAATTCATTTTCATTGGATTTTTGTAGTTTATCTACTGTTACAAATAATTTAAATTTTGAAAACAATGGAATTCTAACAACAACGTCAAGTAATAAAGTTATTTTAAACACGGAAATAAATGCCTCAACACCTTCTCAATCAGACAATAGCCAAACTTATACACTTACAGAAACACCTATTCTTGGTCTGCTTACAAAAAATGGAACAGCACTTACAATAGGTAATACTTTTACACAAAGTGATATAAATGAAGGTCGAATAAGCTATTCAAATTCACAATTTGAACCCGGTCAAGATTCGTTTAAAGCAGATATACTTAACAGTTCTTCGGGTTGGTTGCCAAATAATACCGTTATAATTACAATTGAAAACAGTTTAAGTACATCAGAAAATTTAATAGAATTCGTTCGTGTTTACCCTAATCCAACTCAAAATTATATCACAATACAACTCACAAATGAATTAGTGGGAGAAACTAAAATAGATTTATTTGATATTCAGGGAAGAAAAATTATTTCAAAAAACACAATTCAGAACACTGAAGAATTAAATCTTAGTGGTCTAACAGATGGTATTTATTTTCTTTCTATTCAAAATAAAAACCACAAAATCATCAAAAAAATAATTTTAAAGAAATAAAAAAAACTAAATAGAGGAAATCAATTTTTATACATGAATAATTTCCTCTTCAATTAATAAATCCTCTCTACGTAATCGTAAAAAAACTTGTGCAACGGCTATCACATCCTTTTCACAATAATTGATGATGCGGTCAATATCTTTTTCTACATAATAAACATAGGCTACTTCACTACCGTCAATATCATCTTTAGGAGATGGAATTTGCAGCACTTTAGTGAGTAAACGCATGGAAGTATAATGTTTGTAATCGCCAAATTTCCAAAGCTCAAGCGTGTCTAAATGCGGAACTTCCCAAGGTTTTTTGCCAAATAAATTCAATTTAGCAGGGATTTCAATTTGATTAATAATCATTCTTCTGGCAATAAAAGGAAAATCAAATTCCTTGGCATTGTGGCCACATAAAATATGCTGTGGTTGATTAAAATGGTTATTAAGTAAATTGCTGAAATCCTTCAAAATCTTTTTCTCTTCTCCAAAAAAAGAAGTGACTCTAAAATTTCGGACATCTCCTTTAGTTATAAAATAACCTACTGAAATACAAACAATTTTTCCAAATTCAGCCCAAATACCGGCTTTGTCATAAAATTCTTCAGGAGTAAATTCGTCTTTTCGTTGGTACAGTGTTTTGGTTTCAAAAAGATACTGCTTTTCTTCATCAAGTAATTTGAAGTTTTCTTCTTCCGGAACAGTTTCAATATCCAGAAATAAAATGTTGTCGAGTTTAATTTTTTCTATCATGGCTTATTAATTTACTTTTATAAAAGTAAAAAAAAGTAGGATAAAAAATTCAATTGTTAAACTGTTTTTTGAAATTTAGTTAAATAAAAAGCCATCTCTTTTAAAAGAGATGGCTTAATTGAATTTATAATTTAGCAGATATTCTTATTGTGTAACAGGAGCATCATCCAATACTTTCCCTTTAATAGTAAGTATTTTTGGCACTTCATTTTCATTTAAAGAAACAGTTACTGTTTTTGAAAAAGCACCAGGACTTGCAGCATTATAAGTTGCTGTAATGGTAGCTTTTTCTCCTGGTTTAATTGGTGTTTTAGTATAATTTGTAGCCGTACATCCACAAGATGCTTTTACATTAGTAACTAAAACAGTTTGTTTAGTTGTATTCACAAAAGTGAAATCATGTGAAACAGGTGTTCCTTTTTTGATGTCTCCAAAATCAAAAGCCTCTTCTTTCCATTTTACAGGAGTTGTTGGTTTTTGAGGAGCAGGGGTTGTAGTGATAGCAGGAGTTATCTCTGCTTTCTTTTCTTGAGCATTAGCACTTACTGAAAACAAAACTGTTGCAGCAAAAGCAAATAAAGATACTTTTAAAGATTTCATAGTTAATATTTTTAAAATTATTGATTAATTCATTTGAACATAGCAAATATATTCACAAGAAAGGTGATATTTGTTAAGCACATCATAAGTTTTGTTAATGAGTTGTTAATCAGAAAAAAATAAACGCTTGTGTTAGTAGTTTTGTGTCTAAATCTAATATTAAATTGAAATTTAACCGTTTAAATAGTATCATTTTTGCCGGATTCTTATCAATTGTAGGTGTGTTGATTATGCAATTGTTAATGCTAAATCGGGCCTATTCTTTTGAAAAAAAAGAGTTTGAAGATAAAATTCACTTTGCTTTACAAGATGTGGTAAAACGGATTTATCGTGACAACAAAACTGATTTAGCCATTACTAATCAAATTAAAAAAATTACGGACGATTATTATATTGTAAATATTGACGATGTTTTTGAACACCAAGTTTTAGAATATTATTTAAAATCTGAATTTCAAAAAGTAAAACTTGGTATTGATTATGAATATGCTATTTATAATTGTGGAACAGATGAAATGATATACGGAAATTATGTTTCTAGTGATTCGGGTAAACCGGAGAAGTGTGAAAACTGTTTTCAAAAAAATGAAGGTTTAATCTATTATTTCGGAATTCGATTTCCGGATTTACAACACAAATTTATTACTTCGTTAGGTCAATATTGGATTTACACCGGCATATTGTTTTTGGTTTTAATTATTTACGTATACTCTGTTTTTCTTTTATTAAAACAAAAAAAGTATACCGAATTGCAAACTGATTTCATCAATAACATGACCCATGAATTCAAAACACCTCTTTCGTCTATTTTAATTGCTTCACAATATGCCTCTTCACAGGATGAAATTAAAAACAATCCAAAATTGGCCAAATACATGCAAATTATTACGAACCAAAGTCATAAACTGAATCAACATATTGAACGGATTTTAAATGTGGCCAAAGGAGATGCAAAATGGATAGAATTGGAAAAAAAACCAATTAATATTAAAGACGCTTTAGAATTAATAAAAGAAAATGCTATTTTAAAATCAACTAAAAAAAGTGTTGTTAAAATTGAAATACCTTCTAAAATTTCTGTTTTGGCAGACGAATTTCATTTTAATAATGTTTTGTATAACATTGTTGATAATGCTTTGAAATACTGTTCTGAAAGCCCTGAAATAGTAATAAAATCAGTTGAAACCGATAAAGGAATCACTCTCCGTTTTTCAGATAACGGAAGCGGAATTGCTCCGCAACACATTGATTATGTTTTTGATAAATTCTATCGGGTTCCGCGTGAAAACAAAAAAGATATTGAAGGTTTTGGTATTGGTTTATTTTATGTGAAAAAAATAATTGATTTACATCATTGGAAAATAGCTATTCAAAACAATGAAAATCAAGGCATAACAGTTTCTATTTTCATTCCAAAAAAAGATGTAGTATGAGTAAAAAGAAAATTCTTTATGTTGAAGATGATGAATCTTTAGGTTTTTTAACTGCTGATAGTTTAGAAAATCAATATGATATTGTCCATTTTATTAATGGAAAAGAAGGTTTTGATGCCTTTTGTTCCGGGGAATATGATTTATGTATTTTAGATGTGATGTTACCGGATATGGATGGATTTGAAATTGCATCTGCCATTCGAAAACGAAATCAAGAAATCCCCATTATTTTTCTTTCAGCAAAAACCATGAAAGAAGACCGCATCAAAGGATTAAAGTTGGGTGCCGATGATTACTTGGTTAAACCTTACAGCATGGAAGAATTAACCTTGAAAATTGAAGTGTTTTTAAACCGAAGTCAAAAAACAACCTCTAAAACAACAACAACTTATTTAATTGATCCCTTTGAATTTGATCCAACAAATTATTGTGTTTCCAAAGGAAAAGAAGTGACAAACCTCACTGAACGAGAAGCCGCTTTATTAAAATTCTTTTTAGAGAATAAAAATACTGTTTTAAAAAGAGAAAAAATTTTGATGGAACTTTGGGGAACCGATGATTATTTTGTGGGAAGAAGTTTAGATGTTTTTATTTCCCGCTTGCGAAAAATTTTTAAAGAAGAACCCAACATTCGGATTGAAAATATTCCGAGAGTTGGGTTCAAATTAATTTTAGAATGATTTATTTTAAATAACTGTAAATATAAGCTTCTAAAGCTTTTAACTCTTCATCGGACATACTTTTTGTTAAAGCAAAATTAGTTTTCATCACCTCATATTGCGTTGGATCAACAATAGGTTCAGCATTTTGTTTTAAAAACTCCACAATGTTTCCGTTTTTCTCTTTATAAATAGTTGCCACATCAATAATACTTGGGCCAATTACTTTTTTGTCAGGCAAATGGCACGTTTTACATAATCCAACACCATTAAAAATTTCCTCTCCCAATTTTAAACTAGGGTCCACAGCAACATCTTTTGTTTCAGTAGTTTTTCCAAAAGATTCTTGTTTTTTATCTCCACAAGATAAAAAGACAAAAAAGACAAGTAAAAAAAGAAGTTTTTTCATAAGTTTTACATTTTCAATTATTCAAAGTTAAGAAATGAATCTTGCTGAAAATGTGATAAATATCAGTTAGGAAATTAATTTCACTACATCTTTTGCAAAATAACTCGCAATCATATCGGCACCGGCTCTTTTAATCGCAGTTACTTGTTCCATCATTACTGCGTCATGGTCTAACCAACCTCTTTCGGATGCTGCTTTTATCATGGCATATTCTCCTGAAACTTGATATACTGCTACCGGAACATCAAATTCATTTTTAACTTCACGAACGATATCCAAATACGAAATTCCCGGTTTTACCATCACAATGTCAGCCCCTTCATCAATGTCCATTCTGGTTTCACGAATGGCTTCAATACGATTATGATAATCCATTTGATAGGTTTTTTTATCTTTTGGAATATTTTGAGCGTCAACCGGAGCACTGTCGAGTGCATCACGAAACGGTCCGTAATGTGCCGATGCATATTTGGCACTATACGCCATGATTCCGGTGTTTACATAACCTTCGTCTTCCAATGCTTCTCTGATTTCTAAAATTCGTCCATCCATCATATCACTCGGAGCAACAATATCTGCTCCCGCTTCAGCATGTGAACAACTCATTTCTGCCAAAATAGCCGAAGTTAAATCATTTACAATCACCCCGTTTTCAATCACACCATCATGGCCATACGCTGAATATGGATCTAGAGCCACATCCGTCATTACAATCATTTCCGGAACAGCATTTTTAATCACTTTTACCGCTCGTTGCATCAACCCGTTTGGATTCAATGCTTCGGTTCCTTTATTGTCTTTTAAATGATCAGGCACTTTTACAAAAACTAAAACCGATTTAAGGTTTAATTTGGCCAATTCTTTCACTTCTTTTTCCAATAAATCTAAACTCAATCTAAAATAATTGGGCATTGAAGGAATTTCTTCTTTGATTCCTTTTCCTTCCACCACAAAAAGCGGTACAATAAAATCATTTGGTGAAAGAATGGTTTCGCGAACTAACGAACGAATGGATTCATTGGTTCGCAATCTTCTGTTTCTTCTAAGTGGGTACATTTTTTTTAATTTAATGATTGTAGATTTATTCTTTTACAATCCTATTTTTTTATTTGCTTTATCGTAATATTCTTTTACTTTTTTTGGTGGGTTAAAACGATAACCTACTGTAAATTTAAAGGTTACTATTTGATCATCTAAACGAATGCGAGCTTCGGAATCTTGAACAAAATCAATGTAATTCAGATTGACGAATGTAAAAAACGAGTCGGAATTATAGCCAATTTTCAAACTAACACTTCCTTCATAAATTGGAGCAACATCACCATCAACACTATTTAATCCTCCACCTACTGCTAATCCTCCGGAAATTAAAAAGTGATTATTGATTACCCAATTATAAAAATACGATGGAGACAATGAAACTAAATAAACATTGCTTTTATTTTCCGAATTTCCATCATTCAAATCGAAATTGGTATAATAAATCGAAAGATTGGGAATGAAGCTTCCAGCACTTTTTGTTTGCCATTCTTTCTGATTGGCAATCATTTTGAATGAAAATTTATCATTAAAAATGTAGGATGTTGTTCCTCCAATTTTTGTGGTTCTAAGTCGCGGAAAAGCTATTTCTGTCTCCCCATCTGTTATATAAAAACCGGTTTGATTGATGAAAGAAAGTGATTGCATCCATTTTTTGTAATAAAATCGAGTGCCTAAACTAAATAATTTTGAACCCTCATTGTCTTTGTTTTCAGCCAAAAACTCCGGCGAATATCCGTAGGAAATGTCAATAAATTTATAACTCAAATTTAGTCCAATCTGTGCTCTTCGGTTCGGTTCTAAACCCAAATAATTTGCTTCTCCTTCGGTATTGAAATTGACTTGAAAACTATTTGATATGTCTTGATAATACATACTTGAAATTACTTTTTCATCATAGGAGACAAAATGCGTATTTTGAAGTGAATCCTTTTGAGCAAATGAACTCACGATTCCTCCTAAAAACAGCACTATGACAAATTTTACAACCACTCTTTCGGATTTTCTAAAATAGCAATTAATTTTTCTTCTTCACTTCCTTTTTCCGGATGATGGTCATACACCCATTGTACACGAGGTGGCAAACTCATCAAAATACTTTCAATTCTACCATTGGTTTTTAAACCAAATAAAGTGCCCTTGTCATGCACCAAATTGAATTCTACATAACGACCTCGACGAATTTCTTGCCAAGTTCTATGTTGTTGGCTATAAGGCAAATGTACTCTTTTCTCAACAATTGGAACATAGGCTTCTAAAAAACTGTTACCTACTTCGGTAACGAAATTATACCAATCGTTCATGGACATTTCTTCCGTTTGCTTACAATAATCAAAGAACAAACCACCAATACCTCGGGCTTCGTTTCGATGGGCATTCCAAAAGTACTTGTCACATTGTTCTTTAAATTTTGGATAAAATTCTAGACTATGTTTGTCGCAAGCGGTTTTACATGTTTGATGAAAATGAATCGCATCCTCTTCAAACAGATAATAAGGAGTTAAATCTTGCCCGCCACCAAACCATGAGTTAATTATATTTCCATTGTCATCATACATTTCAAAGTACCGCCAATTAGCATGAACAGTAGGCACCATCGGACTTTTGGGATGAATCACTAAACTCAATCCGCACGCAAAAAAATCAGCTTCACCAACGTTGAATAATTTTTGCATGGAGTCCGGTAATTTTCCATGAACAGCTGAAATATTTACACCTCCTTTTTCGAAAACTTGGCCGTTTTCAATTACTCTT
>OEIV010001504.1_pt1 | contig 10435 bp, 10 predicted proteins | sample 1539231 | NCBI WGS metagenome assembly OEIV01 (sample SAMN03794762, study PRJEB22550) | activated sludge metagenome | feature: wastewater treatment plant; material: activated sludge; isolation source: Wastewater treatment plant of a petroleum refinery complex | place: Argentina: Buenos Aires ... | reverse complement strand
CTTTGCTAAAAAAAGCATGACAAGTTTTTTACAATTCTATTAGAACTTACTGACACCTTCCTTCTTTAATCACATTAGTTTTCTATCAGAAATAAGATACATATAACAAGACAAGAAAGTGAGCAAATAAAATGTCAGCAAAGCAAGAATACCAAGGCGGCGAAAATTTTGATTTAAGAGATATTCTTTTGAGAGGTAGAAGAATGCCTCTAACGGATAGAGTAAATTTCTTCGGAGAATTTCTTGAAAGTCTATCCAGTAACAAACAAATGCTTCATTTAAGATGCATTTCTAGTCCCTCCGATCGTGAAGTTGATGTTTATGACGAATACTTAGGCATTACAAGAAAAATGTTAATGTTCGGATCAAACAATTATTTAGGATTCGCAAATCATCCATACATTAAAGAATACGTTAAACAGACAATTGAAAAATATGGAATTGGAATCGGCGGGCCTCCGCTTCTAAACGGCTATACTAAAATCCATAAAGAGTTAGAAGAAAGACTTGCATCATTAAAGGGAACAGAAGATGCATTGATTTTTTCAAGCGGTTATGGGGCCAATGTAGGTTTAGTTTCAGCAGTAGTAGGCCCGGATGATTATGTTGTTTATGATCAATACAGCCACGCATCTTTTTATGATGGAATGAAAATGTGTAGTGCGCGCGGAATTCATTTTCTACATAACGATGTAGAAAACTTAAAAGCAAAATTAGAAGATGCAAGAAAAATAAACCCTAGAAATATTTACGTTGGAGTTGAAGGGGTTTATTCAATGGACGGAGATATTGCTCCTCTTGATGAGATAGTGGCCGTTTGCAAACAATACGATGCAATTCTTTTAGTTGATGACGCACACGGAACAGGAACTATTGGACAACATGGCGGAGGTTCAAGCGATTATTTTGGATTAGATGGTGAAGTTGATATTGTTATGGGAACATTCAGCAAATCATTTGCTGTAACCGGCGGATTTGTTGCTGCTGCAAAACCGGTTGTTGATTACCTGCGATTCTTTGCAAGATCATATATGTTCTCCGCTTCTATATCACCAATAACAATTGCTTCTGTTCTAGCCGGATTAGATTTATTAGAAAACGACCCATCAATTTTAAACACATTTAGAAGCAATGTTAAATATGCGGCTAAATTATTAAATAACATTGGTTTTAATGTTGCAAGTGAAACACCAATTATTCCTTTGCGTGTTCCTATGGAAATGAACATTAGAGATGCTGCTTATAAATTCCACGAACGCGGAATATTCATAAACTCAATTGAATATCCGGCAGTACCTGTTTCTCAACAACGATTCCGTATCAGTATAACAGCAAGCCATACCAAAGAAGATATAAACAAACTTGTAAGCGTAGTTGAAGAAATATGGACTGAGTATGAAACCAAGGTACCCGAATCGTCAGTTTTGAAAGCTATGTAGTAAAGCGAAGAAAGGATGAATTATAAAATGAAAAGGCAAAATAAATCTAAACCCAAACTTTTAATTATAGTATTATTCCAAAACCTTTTGAACGAAGAACCTTACTATGCAAAAAATCCTGCTCCGCCATTACCTGGAATTTTACTTGCAGCTTTAACTCCGTCTAATGTAGAAGTTGAAGTTCTTCATGAAATGGTTCGTCCAATTAATTATAACACTGATGCTGATTTTATCGCAATAAGTTTTATGGATTATTTATCACCACACGCTTATGAAGTGGCGTCAAGGTTCAGAGCGATGGGCAAAGTTGTAATTGGAGGCGGTAAATTTGCATCAACTTTTCCTGATGAAGTAGAACCATATTTTGATTCAATCTGCGTCGGCGAAGCTCACAAAGTCTGGACACAAATGGTTAACGATTTGTTAACAGGAAGACTTAAGAAAAGATATGAAGCTGACTTAGCTCCTGATTTAAATGATATTCCTGCACCTAGATATGATCTTGTTGAATCAAAATATTTTACACCAATAGTTACAGAGGCATCAAGAGGATGTCCTCATCCTTGCACATATTGCCAGTTAAACATTAAACGCGCTCCATATAGAACACGCCCTGTTGAAGATGTAATAAGAGATTTAACTAACACAAAAGGGCTGCCGTTCATTAAAAGAAAAACAGCGATGATTCTTGATAATAATCTGGGCGGAAGTTTAACAAATGCCAAAAATCTTTTACGAGAAATTGCAAAATTAAAATTCTGGGCAATTGGCGCTCAATACAGCATTGAATGTTTACGTGATAACGAATATGTAGAATTACTTAGCAAGGCTAACTGCAGAATGTCATTTCTTGGAATGGAATCTTTAAATGAAGAAAGTTTACGCGATGTTGAAAAAAAACAAAACAAAGTTGAAGAATACAAGGAGTTTTTCCACAAATTAAACAAGAAAGGCATTTTAACTTTTACAGGATTTATGTTCGCACTTGATGAAGATACGCCAGAGTACTACGAAACATTACCTCAAAAGTTAGAAGAAGTTGGTGTTAATGTTATTCTACCATCTATTTCAATTCCTATTTACGGCACACCATTACACAAAAAGATGGTTGATGAAAACCGAATTGTTGATAACGATATAACTCATTACGAAGGTGATCACGTTTTGTTCAGACATAAGCACTTAACTGAAGAACAGATATATTATTACTACGAAAAAGTAATTAAGATATTCTATTCCAAGAAAAACATACTAAAGAGATGGTGGAAGTTCATTTTAATACAGACTTTTGATGGATCTATAAAAGAATATTTACTTAAAACTGTTTTAGGATCAGTTATTTACTTTAAACTTTCGATCTTCCAGAGACATCATGCACAAGAAAGAGTTTTTGATAAACGCAGAAATATTAAAACTCTAAAATCCAGTATTAAAGAAACGGAGATAAATGAAAAAGCAGCATAGTATTTTTTAATAAATCATTATTGTGGTTAATCGTATACAGATATTTAAAAAAATTGAACATTGTTAATAAAGTCACATCAAAGATTTCTCACAAATCCTATTTTAATAAGGCACAATATTTGAGTTAGAATACGACGTTCTTAGTATTCCATAACCACAAAAAGAATTTTGAAACATTATCTTAATTATGAGACGACTTAAACCCCAAAATATAGTAAGCGGTTTTACAATTATTCTTATCAGCTTTTTTTTGATATTCATCTCGGAATATTCTTATGCCCAAGATAACGGAATAGGTAAACCCATATTTTCTATAGAAGGCGGCACAGCATTTAATGAAGATTTTTTTTACATCGGTTCTGATATATCAATACTGGCGCTAGCAAAACAGAATGTATATGTGGTATTAAGCGGTTATTTCAATCCAACCGCCAGAAAAGTACTGCATCAGGAATCAAGTGATGTTTATCTGCTTCTATCAGAATACCGAATCTGGGGAGGATTAGGATTGCAGAAAAACTTTCCTATAAACAGAACAATTACATTTTTTGCAAGAGCACAAGCCGGATGGGGGTGGATTAATTATGCAGGATCTAATAAAGATTTTAATAATCCTGTTGCCCCGGTTTTAACAGGCGGATTGCAATTTAATTTTCCGCTAAATGATGGAAGTCCTTCTCAGATTATGATTAAAACTGCTTATCAATATCTACGGTTTGGCTCTCTGGATTCACATTTAGCTTTTATAACAATTGGAGTAGGATTTTAATGGATAATCAGATTAAATCAACCATTTATTTTTTCGTATTTGCATTCGCATTAAGCATGTTGATATTATTAACCGGCTGCGATGAAAATTGCAACGATGGAAACTATAAACCTTATGACTGTTTAGACAGAGAACCTTCTGAAGGAATACTTCGAATCGAAGCAACTCTGGATGGATTAAATCCAGTAGTTCCAATTGAAGTTTATTACGGAGATTTTGAAAATGATTTGCTCTACTTTGTAGATACTCTCGATACATTTGCTTATGAGTATTGGGTTCCAAACGGCGATTACTCAGTTAAAGCTAAATACAGTGCAAGAATAGATAACCGTTTGGTTACTGTTTACTCAATCGATGGAGGAAATATTTCATCTTCTGTAACAAACTATTGTGATGGTGACTGCTACACAGAAGGCAGATTAGTTTTAGATGCTAAGCTTGATCTAAACTCTTCATTACAATAAGATTACAATTATCTCAATAATATCATACTCTTTGAATAAGAAACTCCATTTACTTTTAGTGTGTAGAAATAAACTCCGCTTGAAAGAGTGCTTGCATTAAAAACAACCTCATAACTTCCTGCCTGTTTGATCTAAACTCTTCATCACAATAAGATTACTATTATCTCAATAATATCATTCTCTTAGAATACGAAACTCCATCAACTTTTAATGTGTAGATATAAACACCGCTTGAAAGACTGCTTGCACTAAATTGAACCTCATATCTTCCTGCCGGTTTCTCTTCATTAACCAAGGTTGAAACTTCCCTGCCAAGTATATCGTAAACTTCAAGTATCACAAATTGTGTACTGCTTATTGCATACTGTATACTCGTAGTTGGATTAAATGGATTTGGATAATTTTGATTTAGTACAAAACCATCAGGTATATTTTTAACATTTTCATTATCAACATCAGTGATAGGTGAAAACAAATTTTTATAGTAAGTAAAGTTTCCGTTGTACTCACCAAGTATCATATCTTTTCTTGCATCACCATCAAGATCAGCAAAACCAGGATGAGCGTTTTGATCAACTTCAATCCCTGCAAACATCGCATCATATCTAAACCAGACTGGAGCATTAACTGTTCCATCATTTCTATAATATTTAACGGTACCCCAGCCATCACCAATTATTAAATCATAATCTCCATCGTTATCAATGTCTGCTAAAGTTGGTCTTCCATAACTCGGGAAAGTTACAGCGGCAAAAGCTGTTGTGTTAACAGTAAACACATTACTTCCGTCATTTGTATAATACTTTGTTTCACTTCCTGTTTCTCCACCAACAAGTAGATCAAGATCGCCATCGCTATCAAGATCTGCAAAGGAAGGAATGCTCGTCCATCCAACATCTATTGCACTGAAGATAGTTGTGTTTTGTGTAAATGTTCCGTTACTATTTATGAAAAGAAATACCTGCCCGTTAAGTGCGCCCGATACAATATCATAATCATTGTCTTTATCTATATCTACAAATACAGGTGAACTGTACGAATTTACGGTTAAGTTTGAAAAAGGCATTGTAACCTGATTGAAGATTGGCTTCAATGGAGTGCCGTCATTTCTAAAGTAATTAAATTTTCCAAGCCAATCGCCGCTTAGTAAATCGTTATCACCATCTCCATCATAATCTTTAAGTGAAACAGTTGCACTTCCTCCGCTTAACTTAATAATCTTAAAGTAATCAGGATAATATTGGAATGATGGTGTTGTTACAGTTCCGATGTTTCGATAAACATAAAGCACACCGCCATCTGTGCCGTAAATAAGATCGAAATCTCCGTCATAATCTAAATCAGAAAAAGTAGGATTTTTCCAGTAAGTTGTTGTTTCTACACCAGAAAAAGTTGTTGTGTTTTGTGTCCAAACAGGGCTCTGCTTTGTTCCTGTATTCCTGTAATAAACCAAAGTTTGTAAATCTCTACCAAAAACTAAATCATAATCTTCGTCGTTGTCCAGATCAACAAAAGCTGGATACGAGTTTAAACCTATATCTGGTATTCCGGTTACTAAAGTATTATCTAATGTAAACACCGGAACATTTGCAGTTCCTGTGTTTCTATATGCCATAGTTATTCCGGGTTCAGGACCACCCATTAATGATTCACCAATTCCGGTAAATAAATCAAGATCACCATCATCATCAATATCAACAAAAGCTGGCTGTGCATCGCTTCCGATTTCTGAATTTACTAAATCAAATATTCCATCAGCTATAATAAAATTTGGAGAAGTAATTGTTCCGTCGTTTTTATAATAGCGCAAACCATTGTAACCACCGATAACAAGATCGAGATCAGTATCACCATCTAAATCAACAAATGTTGGATAATCCGAATTAGTATTTATTTGTCCGCTATTATAAATATTATAAAGTACAGATGTGTCTTTACTAAATGTTGTTGGAAACGTATGTGAGTTATTCCAGAAGAAATCTGCTGCATCATCTATATTACCCAGGATTAAATCCGGGTTGCCGTCATTATTAAGGTCTGTAAATTCGGGTGCAGAAAAACTTTTAACAGTAACTCCCGAAACAGAAAATACTGAATCTACCTTTAACCAGTTTTGTGAGAAAAGGTTTACTGCTGAGAAGACAAATAATAAAACGACCAGATTTTTCACATCACACTCCTGAAATTATAAATTGACATCTGAAAAATACAGATTTTATTAAGATGCGAAAACAATTAGCCGAGTTTGATTTTATCTCTACTTATTCAAAAGACCGGAATTATTCTTTTCATTTTTCTTATCACGTTTTGCAGCTTTCTTTTCTTTCATTGTTTTTGCAGGTTCTTTTTTTGTGCTTTTTTTGGTTATCAGTCCTTTGCTCATAACATTCTCCTTTTTGTTTAGACTTTAATTTCTACTTCTGTACAATAAACAAAAATAAATACAATTGGTAGTCTAAATTCGATTAAATTATTGCAGATGCATATTCCGCAAGAGCAGAGAAATCAAATTCTAAAGTACGGATTAATTAAACCAGGAATGATTATCTGTCACAAACTATCTGTAACAGAATTGCTAAAACTCCCAAAACATTTAAAAATAATTTGATTGTTAGAAACAACACAACGCTTAATTATTATCATAAATAATTATGTAATTTTTATTATAATTCAATTAGAAATTTTAATTCAGCAGCTAATAATGGCAAATCAAACTTCACAACATATATTAAATACATCCGCAACACTTTTAGGTTTTTGTCTTTTTGTCATCACAGCTCTGCACATCTCTAATAGGCTGTAAGCTCACATAATAGATGAACTGACCTCTGTTGTTGCGATATTGTTGACTTTCTCAAGTATCTTTTCATTTATATCTATCAGAACTAATAATTCAATGGTAGAAAAAAGATTTAAGAATATAGCTGATTATTTATTTCTCGTTGCTCTAATGGGAATTCAAATCATTATAATATTTATATCGCTTAACTTTATCTAAGAGCAATTCAATAAATACATCTTCAAAATAAATACATCTTCAACTTTATTTTTTTTGAATAAATATTTCCTATTTATTTTTATGGACAAAATATTTGTAATTTTAGAATGATATCTCGTTTAATCTAATTATATACTACTCAAAAAATAATGTGAGGAAAAAATGGTAAGAATATTTTCATCTTCGTTGATTGCTCTATTTCTTTTTGCAATAAGTTCATTATTTATTTCCTGCTCAGTAAAAGCTGATCTTACCCCTGAAGAAGCAAAGCAGATAGCAAAAGAAGCATATATTTATGGTAACCCGATGGTAGATAGCTATCGAATCATATATTCATATTTTATTGATCAGAATAATCACGAATATAAAGCACCATTTAATAATCTAAAAAACATGCCCAAAGTTTATACTTACGAGGATAAAGCCAGAATAATCACGAATATAAAGCACCATTTAATATTCTAAAAAACATGCCCAAAGTTTATACTTACGAGGATAAAGCTGTTCAAACCCCAAATTCCGATACACCTTATTCAATGTTAGGTTTGGACTTACGCACAGAACCAATAGTGCTTACAGTACCGCCAATTGAAAAAGAAAGATACTTTTCTATACAACTGGTTGATGCTTACACATTTAATTTTGATTACATAGGAAGCCGGACTACCGGTAATGATGGCGGTATATTTCTAATTGCCGGCCCGAAATGGAATGGTAACGTACCCGAAGGAATAACAAAAGTATTTAAATCAGAAACAGAGTTTGCTTTAGCAATATATCGCACACAGCTTTTCAATGTTTCAGATCTTCAAAATGTTATCAATATCCAGAATGGATATAAAGCACAGACATTATCTGAATTTCTTGGTATGCCTGCCCCAACTGCTGCATCAAAGATTGACTTTTTAAAACCACTATCACCCGAAGAACAGAAAACATCTCTTGATTTTTTCAAAGTTCTTAACTTCTGGCTGCAGTTTTGTCCTACAAATTCAGGCGAAAAAGAGTTAATGGAAAGATTTGCAAAAATCAATGTGGGTGGTGGTCTAACATTTGATCATGAAAAATTATCTCCTGAAATCAAACAAGCAATTCAAGATGGAATTTCTGAAGCCTGGAAAGAACTTGCAGAATTTGAAAAAACAGAACTTGGAACAGGTAAAGTTACAAGTGGTGATATGTTTGGCACCAGAGAATACCTAAAGAACAATTATTTATACAGATTTGCCGCAGCAGTACTTGGTATTTTTGGTAATTCAAAGTTAGAAGCAATGTATCCAATTTATAAAACGGATTCTGAAGGAAATAATCTGGATGGTACTAAAAATAAATATACCATTCGTTTAGCGCCTGATCAGTTGCCACCGGTTAATGCTTTCTGGTCATTTACTATGTATCAACTTCCTGCAAGTCTGCTGGTTAAAAATCCAATAAATAGATATCTGGTTAATTCAACTATGATTCCGGAATTAAAGAAAGATGTTGATGGAGGCATAACATTATACATTCAGAATCAGACTCCGGGTAATGATAAAGAATCAAACTGGCTGCCAGCACCCGATGGACCTTTTATGGTTGTATTAAGACTTTATTGGCCTAAAGAGGAAGCTCTGAATGGAACCTGGAAACAGCCGCCATTACAAATGGTAAAGATGTAGTTTAGAATTTATAGTTTTTGATTTAGGAATAAGGATTAACGAATGATGATGTAGGATTGTAATCTCTCACTTTTAAAATCGTTACTCCTTGTTCTTAGTTCAAAAGATTATTTTTCTTTTGCAGTGCCAATAACTTGATTTCAGAAAACATATAAGCATTTTGTAAACAAAAAATCCCTCTCAAAAGAGAAGGATTTTTTCTTAGTAGCGGGGGCAGGACTTGAACCTACAACCTTCGGGTTATGAGCCCGACGAGCTACCAATTGCTCCACCCCGCGATGTAATTTCTATTTTTTAAGCGATAAACGCTATTTTCTTTTCAAAATTTCGTGGGCAAATATAGTCAAACAGCTTTGTGATTGCAAATCAACTATGCATCAGCCGTCAGTATTGTTAAAACTGGATGCTATTCCATCTAATGCCTGCGAACGAACGTGAATTTCATTCAATTTCTGGATAAGACTAAGAATAACTTTTCTTTTGTCTTCTACAAGTCCCGACATATAGGAACTTACATCTGGCATATTGCATTCATCCAGAACGCTTTCGTAAAATCTTACCATTGCTGTTTCTCTGCGTAGTGCTTCATTTAAAGTTGCGCAGGTATTTTTGCAGGCGTGCTGACACTTTATTTCTAACTCAGCCATGGCTTCCTCAGGTTAATATTATTAATTATGCTGATACTTGATCAGCTAGTTTTACTAATTCTTTTCCGCGTGCTAGTGCAAGTTCATTCATAGGAATTAAGTTATGTCTGCGCGGAGGCAAAGCTTTTTTAAGTGCTTCAATTAAAGTTTCAACTTTTATAATCGGACGTTTTTCTAAAAATGCGCCGACCATAAACATATTTGCAACTTGCTTTGCATTTAACTTTGTTGCTTCTTCATTACCGGCAATACAAACAATTTCAATATCTGTTCTTGTTGGCGGATGTACAGCAGTTGACTGCTCATAAATTAATAATCCGCCCGGTTTAACTGTTTTTTCAAACTTATCTATTGATGGCTGATTAAGCAGTATTGCTGTATCAAAAACTGAAATCATTGGTGAACTTATTCTTGAATCAGAAACAATAACAGTACAGTTTGCAGTGCCGCCTCTCATCTCAGGTCCGTATGATGGCATCCAGCTAACCTCTTTGCCTTCAATCATACCAGCATAGGCAATCAATTTACCCATAGAAAGTACGCCTTGCCCGCCGAATCCTGCAAATATTATTTCGTGTTCTTTTGTCATTTTAAAATCCTTATAATAAAAATTCAGAATTAATTTTGTGGAACTTTCAAATCTCCAACAGGATACATTGGAAGCATTTGCTCTTCAATATATTTTATTGTTTCTACCGGAGTCATTTTCCAACCTGAAGGACAGTTTGAAACAACTTCAACAAAGCAAGTTCCTTTTTTCTGTTTCTGATATTCAAATGCTTTTATTAATGCCTTCTTAAGTTTTCTAACTCCATTTGGATTATGAACAATCTGTCTTGTTACATAATAAGCACCCGGCAGTAAGCAAAGCATATCTGCTATCTTTATTGGATTACCAACCTGCGCAGCTTCTCTTCCGTAAGGAGATGTTGATGTAACCTGTCCGATTAAGCTAGTCGGAGCCATTTGCCCGCCGGTCATTCCGTAAATTCCGTT
>OEIV010001503.1_pt1 | contig 10436 bp, 12 predicted proteins | sample 1539231 | NCBI WGS metagenome assembly OEIV01 (sample SAMN03794762, study PRJEB22550) | activated sludge metagenome | feature: wastewater treatment plant; material: activated sludge; isolation source: Wastewater treatment plant of a petroleum refinery complex | place: Argentina: Buenos Aires ... | reverse complement strand
CTGTGGCGGAATGGTAGACGCGACAGACTCAAAATCTGTTGTCCGCAAGGGCGTGGGGGTTCGAGTCCCTCCAGGGGCACCATGGACCGGTCACATTTTTCCGGCAGGAAACCAAATCCCCCGTCGCGGGTTGATCGCCCGGTCATGATGGGATAGCTCACGGTCGGTAACGGAACGGGTGGTGTGTTGAGCGGTTCTTTTCGTCTTGTTCTGCTGGCGCTTCTGGGCCTTGGGCTTGCCGCCCCGGCTCTTGCCCAGGCAGATTCCGACGACGACGCGGTGACGGAAACCACGCCGGCCAATGTCACGGCCACCGGGCCCTATGTGGTCTTCGATGCCGCCACGGGCGAGGTGATCGCCGCCGAGCGGGCGGGCGAGCCCTGGTATCCGGCGTCCCTTTCCAAGCTGATGACCGCCTATGTGGTGTTTCGCCACCTGCGCGACGGCACCCTGAAACTCGACCAGCAGATTCCGGTGTCGGCCCTGGCCAACGGCCAGCCGCCGAGCAAGATCGGCCTTGGCGTGGGCAAGACCATCACGGTCGACCTCGCGCTCCAGACCCTGCTGGTCTATTCGGCCAATGACATGGCCTATGTGCTGGCCGAGGCGGCGAGCGGCAGCACGGTTCGATTCGTCGCCGAAATGAATGGCGCCGCCGAACGGCTGGGTCTGGCCAGCACGCACTTCCAGAATCCCAACGGCCTGTTTGATCCGCGCCAGCTCACCTCGGCGCGCGACATCGGCGTTCTCGCCGCCGTGCTGCTGGCGGAATTCCCGGAATATCAAGGCTACTTCGCCCAGCCCTCGGTGAAGGTGGGCGCGCGCACCCTGATGAACCGCAACAGCCTGATCCGGGTCAACCCGGAAGCCAATGGCATGAAGACCGGCTTTGTGTGCAACTCCGGCTATAATCTGGTGGCCGCGGCCACCCATGAGGGGCGGCGTCTCATCGCCGTGGTGCTGGGCGCCACGTCCGGCGGCAATCGCGTGGCGCTGGCCCAGAAACTGCTGGCGCAGGGCTTCCAGACGCCGGCGGGCAGCCAGGCCACGCGGGTGGCGCAGATCGCCGACCAGCCGCTCGGCGGGCTGGTGCCCGCCGACATGACCAGCACGGTCTGCCGCCAGAAGCCGGTGGCAACCCTCACCTCGGCGCTCGATCTGGGCGGCTGGGGGGTTTCCTTCGGCATCTATGACACGGCCCTTCTGGCCGACATGGCGCTGCGTGGGCGCATGGTGGGTCCGGTGGTGATGCGGTCGGCCGGTGATGGCGGCGTGGTGCAGCTTCCCGGCAAGGCGGGCTATGCCGCCATGATGTGGGGCCAGGAGGCCATCACCAGTCTCAATCTCTGCACCAAGCTCAGGGCGGAAAAGGCCCCCTGCGATGTCATGCCGCCCACGGCCTTCCGCCAGATGGCGCTGGCCGCCGTGGCCGAACAGCCGCCCGCGCCGCCGCCGGTGGTGGAGGGGGCCGACAGCGCCAAGGCCAAGCCTGCCCCGCCCCAGCGCCCCAAGGCGAAGCGGACAGCCAGGCCCGGCAGAGCAAAGGCCACGCCCAGGCCGGGCCAGAAAAAGCGCTGATGATGTCCGGACGGCGCAGCGCCATTCGCCATGCGCTCGCCGCTGCGGCGGGCTATGGCACCTTGCCCAGTCTGGTGCGGGCGGCCTCCGACCTTGGTGTGCCGGCGGTGGAAAGTGCGGTGGCGCGCACCGTGGCGGTGGTGGTGGTGCTGGGGGCCATGGCGCTGGTAGGCGGCCTTACCCTGCGGGTGCCAAGGCGCGCGCGCGCGGCCTTTGCCGGGCAGGCGCTGGCCACACTTGCCATTTCCATTTCCTATCTCATGGCGGTGGAGTTCATCCCCGTGGGTCTTGCCGTCATCATCTTCTTCACCTTTCCGGTGCTGATCACGCTGGCCGCGCCGCTGGTCGAAGGCCACCGGCCGGCCGTCGCCAGTCTTGTGGCGGCGGGGCTGGCCTTCATCGGGCTGGCGCTGGCCATCGGGCTGCGCTTCGAGGGGCTGGATCCGCGCGGGCTGGCGCTGGCGGCGACGGCGGCGCTGGGGGCCACGGGCCAGTTCTTCACCGGCAGGCTCATGTCGCGCCATATGGCTCCGCAACAGTTCGGCACCCTCGTGCATCTGCTCATTCTGCCCTTTCTGGTGGCGGTGGCGCTGATGCTGCATGGCGGCGGTCTGGCCCTGCCCGCAGCCCCGGCGCCCGCGCTGGCGCTGGTCGTGGTGCTGTCGCTCATCTATGGCTTTGCCTATGTCATGCACATGCGGGCGCTGGGCGAGGCCCCGGCCTCGGTCGTGGCCCCCTTCTTCAATCTCGAACCGGTGGTGGGGCTGAGCATCGCCGCGCTGGCTCTGGGCGAGCGTCTGGCGCTGGTGCAATATCTCGGCGGGGCGCTGGTGCTGGCGGCGCTGGTGGTGGCGGCCCGGGGCGAGGAACAGGCGGAGGCCAGGGCATGAGCGCTGCCCTTCCGGTGGTGGTGCTGACCGGCTTTCTCGGTTCCGGCAAGACCACGCTGCTCAACAGCCTGCTCAAGGATCCGCTGCTGGCCAATGCCTGCGTGGTGATCAATGAATTCGGCGCGGTGGGCATCGACCATCTGCTGGTGGAAAGCTCCACCGAAAACATCGTGGAACTGGCTTCGGGTTGCCTGTGCTGCACCATCCGGGGCGATCTCATCGACACCTTGACCGATCTTCTGGCGCGGCGCGCCGCCGGCACCCTCAAGGCCTTTGACCGGATCGTCATCGAGACCACGGGGTTGGCCGATCCCGCGCCCATCCTGCATGTGCTGATGCGCGAGGCGGCATTGGTGGCGCAACTGCGCCTGGAAGGCGTCATCACCGTGGTCGATGCGGTCAATGGCGATGAGACGCTCGATGCCCATGCCGAGGCGGTGAAGCAGGTGGCGGTGGCCGACCGCATCGTGCTCACCAAGCTCGACCTGCTGGAGGGGCGCGCCGGCGAGGACCGGCTCTTTGCCATCACGACGCGGATGCGCCGTCTCAATCCCACGGCGCGGCTGCTTACCACCTTCCGGGGCGAGGCCACGGCGGCGCGGCTCTTCACCATGGGCTTCTATGACGCCGAAGGCAAAGGTGTCGAGGTCAGGCGCTGGCTCAACGAGGAGGCGCTGGCCAAACCGCAGCGCCATCACCATGACGTGTCGCGCCACGACGCTCACATCCGCAGTTTCGCGGTGCGCGAGGCGCGCGCCATCAGCCCGCGCGCGCTGGAAATGTTCCTGGAACTGCTGACCTCCTATCACGGGCCGCGGCTGTTGCGCCTCAAGGGCATCGTGAAGCTGAGCGATGATCCGCAGCGCCCGGTCATTGTGCAGGGCGCGCAACATGTGCTGCATCCGCCGCTGCGCCTCGACCGGTGGCCCGATGCCGACCACGACAGCCGCCTGGTGGTGATCGGGAAGGACATGGCGGCGGCGGAAATCGACGGCCTGTTCCGCGCCTTCACCGACCAGACCAGCGAACAGGCGGCGGCCCATCTCGACCAGACCCTGTCCCTGCGCAAGGAGTGAATGATGCTGACGGTCTATGGCCTGACCACCTGTTCCACCGTGAAGAAGGCGCTGGCGGCGCTGGCCGCCGGCAAGGTGCCGCATCGCTTTCACGACGTGCGGGCCGAGACGCCGACGCGGGCCCAGCTTGAAGGCTGGGCGCGGCAGTTGGGCGGCTGGGAGAAGCTTCTCAACCGCGGCTCCTTCACCTGGCGCGGCTTGCCGGAGGCCGAAAGGCAAGGATTGACCGAGGCCAAGGCCATTGCCCTGGCGCTGAAACACCCGGCCCTCATCCGCCGCCCCCTGATCGAGCGTGAAGACGGCACGGTGACCACGGGCTTCGCCAGGAAGGTTCAGGAAGAACTCTTGAAGTAGGGCCTCAGCCTCTGACCAAGGGTCTGGTCATGCAGGTGGGGCCGCCCTCGCCCTTGCGGCAGATGTCGGCGCCGTCGATCAGTTCCACGGTCACGCCTGCCGCGCGCATGCGGGCGGCGGTCTCGGGATTGCCCGCCACCGCCATGGCATGGCGCGGACCCAGCGCCAGCACATTGCAGCCCATGGTCTCGAATTCCTCGTCCGGCACATGGATGAAGTTGATGCCGCGGGCCGCGAGGAATTCGGCGAGGCGCGCCGGCATGAGCGGCAGATAGACCACGGCGAGGTCGTGATCGAGGGGGCTCAGGACCGACATCAGGTGGAAGACATCGGCCTTGCCCTTGTAGTGCGGCAGGTCGAACCATTCGACCGTCACATCCGCGCCCGCCAGCGCCTGCAATTGGCGCACGCCCTCCAGATTGGTGCGATAGCCCACACCCGCCAGCAGGGTGTGGCGGTCGAGTCAGACGAGATCGCCGCCCTCGAGCTTGCCGTCGCCCGTGATGTCGCCCGCGACGGGAAGGCCGAGATTGGCCAGGGCCGCACCATTGATGGCGGGTTCGCCCCGGCGTTCGGGCTTGCCCATGCGCGGGCGCACCAGGCCCTGTGGCGTCACGACGAGCGCGTCATGGGTATAGAGCGAATCCATGGTGAGGCTTGGATCATCGGGCAATTCCACCACCGTGGCCCCGGTGGCCTTGATGATGGCCAGCGCCCGGTCAAATTCGGCGCGCGCATTGGCAAGGTCGGGGCGGGCATGATAGTTGAGCTTCTGCCATTCGGCATCGAGCCTGGCGTCCGAGGCAAAGGCCTCACGCGGGTGGCGCACTGCCACCAGTTTGAGGGGACCGTAATTGTTATAGGCGCCGAAATCGAAGCTCATGTGCGTCTGATCCTGAAAATGAAGGTGTCGCCGTCGCGAGTGCAACCCAGAAAGTCGTGGCCCTGTTCGCGGCAGTAGAGCGGCAGGTCGGTCTCTGCCATGGGGTCGGTGGCGATGACGGTCAGAGTGCGGCCGGGAGCCATGGCCTTCAGCCGCTTGCCCGCCTTCAGCACCGGCAGCGGGCAGAGCAGGCCAGAGAGATCAAGCATGTCATCGGGTTCGGCTTGCATGGCGGACCGGGTATAGTCAAAATCACCGGGGGAGAGAAGTGATGCCGCCGCTCTTGCAGAAGTTAGGGTTTACCGGACGCGCTGCGCGCCTGTTCATCGGGCCGGACCGGAAGAAAGGCCTGGAGACGGCGGAGCAGGCGGAACTGGCCCTGTCCTTCGCGGGCATTGCGGGCGATTGCCATGGCGGGCTGACGCGCCTCTCCGACAGCCGGACGCTGGCGGTCTACCGGCGCAATGTGCCGATCCGCAATGTGCGCCAGGTGACGCTGGTGGCGACGGAGGAACTGGCGGCGGTGGCCGCGGCCCTCGGGCTTCCGGTGATCGAGCCTGAATGGCTCGGGGCCAATGTCCTGACCACGGGCATTCCCGATCTCTCGCTTCTGCCGCCGTCGACGCGGCTGCAATTTCCCTCCGGTGCCACGCTGGTGGTGGACATGGAAAACCGGCCCTGCCGCTTGATTGCCGAGACGGTGGGCCGACGCCACCCCGAGGCCGAGGGCAGGCTGGTGGCGGCGGCGCACGAAAAGCGCGGGCTTACCGCCTGGGTGGAGCGCGAGGGCAGGATCATGGCGGGCGATGCGATCACGCTCTTCCTGCCGCCGCAGAGGATCTATCCGCACCCATGATCGCCGGTCTGATCATCGCGGGGGGCAGGGGCTTGCGCATGGCGGGTGCGGACAAGCTGACGGAGCGGCTTGGGCCGTTGCCGGTCATCGGGCATGTGGTGCGGGCGCTGGCCCCGCAGGTCGACCGGCTGGCGATCAATGCCAATGCGGCACCGGAACGATTTGAAGGCCTGGGCCTGGCGATCATTGCGGATGAGAAACGTTTCACGGGAAACCCCCTGGCGGGGCTTCAGGCCGGGCTGGTGTGGGCCGCGGCCCAGGGGGCGCAGGGCCTGCTCACGGTTTCCGGCGATACGCCCTTTCTGCCGCCCGACCTGGCGGCGCGCCTTGTGGCCGCGGCGGGGCCTGCCGCCGTTGCGGCTTCAGCGGGCCGCCGCCATCCCCTCATCGGCCTTTGGCCCCTTTCCCTTCGCCCGGCGCTGGAACAATTTCTGGCCGGTGGCCCGGACTGCCGCATCGGCGACTGGGCCCGGGCCGTGGGGGCGGTGGCGGTGGACTGGGACAACACACCCTTCGATCCCTTCTTCAACATCAACACGCGCGCCGACCTTGAGGGCGCGCGCCGCCTCATGGAGCAACAGGAATGGCCAAGGTGATCGGCGTCGCCGGGTTCAAGAATTCCGGCAAGACCACGCTGGTTGAGAAACTGGTGACGGCCCTGACCGGGCAGGGCATCCAGGTCTCCACGGTGAAGCACGCCCACCATTCCTTCGACATCGACCACGAGGGCCGCGATTCCTTCCGTCACCGCCGGGCGGGAGCGACCGAAGTGGCGGTGATCTCGCGCGACCGCTGGGCGCTGATCCATGAAACGCGCGGGGCCGAGCCGCCGCCGCTGGAGGCGATCCTCGCCATGATGGCACCCTGCGATCTCATCATCGTCGAGGGCTACAAGCGTGACAGCCATGACAAGATCGAGGTGCGGAACCTCGCCCTCGATCATCCGCGGCTGGCGGGCGACGATCCGAGCGTGGTGGCCATTGCCGCCACCGGCCCCGTGCCGGGTGCCCCCGTGCCGGTCTTCGACCGGGATGATGTGGCGGCGCTTTCCGCCTTCATTGTGCGGCACTGCGGGCTGAAAGCGGCGTCATAAATCTCCGCCCCTGTCGGAATCCGCCGCGTGGCGGTCGTTCCCTCTAGACCTCGCCAGGCTTTCCGTTCCTAATGTGCCGCAACGATATCCGGCAATGGTTCAGAGGACAGGACGATGAAAGCGAAGGCGCGCGTGGTGGTGATCGGCGGTGGCGTGGTGGGGGTGGCGACCCTCTATGCGCTGGCGCGCAAGGGCTGGAGCGATGTGGTGCTGGTGGAGCGCAAGGAGCTGACATCAGGCTCCACCTGGCATGCGGCGGGCCTGTTGCCGCTGTTCAACCTGTCCTACTCGGTGGGCCAGATTCACAAATACTCGGTCAACCTCTACAACGAGCTGGAGGCCGAGACCGGGCAGAACGTGGGCTTCAAGCGCGTCTCCAACATCCGCCTGGCGCGCACCAGCGACCGCTGGGACGAGTTCATGTATTACGCCGGGGTGGCCGAGACCATCGGCATCACGGTGAACAAGCTGACGCCCGAGCAGGTGAAGGACATCTGGCCGCTGGCCGAGATGGACGGGATCATCGGCGCCATCCAGCACCCGGATGACGGCTACATCCAGCCCGCCGACCTGACCCAGGCCCTGGCCAAGGGGGCGCGCGCCCGGGGGGCCGAAATCTACCGCTACACTACCGTCACGGGCATCACCCAGCAGGCGGATGAAACCTGGGTGGTGCATACCGACAAAGGCGACATCGCCTGCGAGCACATCGTCTCGGCCACCGGCAACTTCGCCCGCAAGACCGGGGCCATGGTGGGGCTGGAGGTGCCGGTCATTCCGGTCGAGCACCAATATATCGTCACCGAGCCGCACCCCGCCATCGTCGAGCGCCAGAAGAAGGGCCTGCCCGAGATGGGGGTTTTGCGCGAGGCCGATTCAAGCTGGTACATGCGCGAGGAAAACGGCGGCCTGCTGCTCGGCCCCTATGAGAAGGGGGCACCGTGCTGCTACGTCGACGGGCCCTCGGACCAGAGCGAGTATGAACTGTTCCAGGAGGATCTGGACCGGCTCGCCCCGCACATCGAAACCGCGATCACCCGGGTTCCGGCCTTCGGCGAGGTGGGCATCAAGAAGGTCTATAACGGGGCCATCGCCTATACGCCCGATGGCAACCCGATCATCGGGCCGGCCCCGGGGCTCAAGAATTTCTGGCTGAACGAGGGCCACAGCTTCGGCGTCACCGCCGCCGGCGGGGCGGGCTGGCAGCTGGCCGAATGGATCATCGAGGGCGAACCGTCGATCGACATGATGGGGGTCGATCCCCGGCGCTTCGGCCCCTATGCCACCGAGGGCTATCTGCGCGCAAAGAATGAGGAGGCCTATGCCAATGTCTTCACGCCGCATTACCCGGACGAGGAGCGCGCGGCGACCCGGCCCCTGAAGCGCACGCCCTGCTATGACCGCATGCGGGATCTCGGGGCCGTCTTCGGCTCGGTCTATGGCTGGGAACGGCCCGGCTGGTTTGCGCCGAAAGACTATGCCCTGAGCACGGCGGAGATCGCCAGCCCCGATGTGCTGACCAACCACAACCACGCGCCCGCGCTGGCGGATGGCCGCATCGTCGAAAAGTGGTCCTTCCGGCGCTCCAACTATTTCAGGTTCGTGGGCGAGGAATGCCGCAACGTCATGGAGAATGTCGGCCTGCAGGACATGTCGGCCTTCGCCAAGATGGAGGTCTCCGGGCCCGGCGCGCGCACCTGGCTGGAACACATCCTCGCCAACAAGATTCCGAAGAAGATGGGGCGCATCGCGCTCTGCCATCTGCTGACGCCGCGCGGCGGCGTGCGCTCGGAGTTCACGGTCTATGAGTGGAAGCCGGGGCGCTTCTACCTCGTCTCGGCGGGCGCCTATGAGGCGCACGACCACGACACGCTGCGGCGGCTTCTGCCCAAGGACGGCTCGGTGACGCTGACGCCGCTCACCACCGCCATGGGGGTTCTGGTGCTGGCCGGGCCCAATTCGCGCAAGGTGTTGCAGAAATTGACGCGGGCCGATCTGTCCAACGCCGCCTTTCCCTGGCTCTCGGGCAAGCCGATTTCGGTCGGGCCGGTTTCCACCCATGCGCTGCGCGTGAATTTCGTGGGCGAACTGGGTTGGGAGTTCCATCACCCCATCGAGCAGCAGGTGAAGCTCTTCGATCTGCTGCTGGAGGCGGGCAAGGAATTCGGCATCCGCCCCTATGGCATCAAGGCCATGTCGTCGCTGGCGGTGGAGAAGAGCTACCGCCTGATCCCGCGTGAACTCTCCATCGAGTATTCGGCCTATGAGTCGGGCCTCGACCGCTTCGTTCACCCGGACAAGGGCGACTTCATCGGCCGCGACGGGCTGGTCCAGGGCAAGGCCAAGGGCCTGAACTGGAATTTCGTCACCATGGAAGTGCATGGCGTGGGCGATGGCGATTCCGATGCGCGGGGGTCCGAACCGATCCATGCCGGCGGCAAGCTGGTGGGCCGCGTCACCACCGGGGCCTATGGCTTCCGGGTGCAGAAGTCGCTGGCCCTGGGCATGGTGCGGCCGGATCATGCCAAGCTCGGCACGGAACTCACCATCACCATTCTGGGCAAACCCTTCACGGCCACGGTCATCGGCGAAAGCCCCTATGATGCGGAGAATGCCGCGCTGCGTGCCTGAGGCATGGGGGCTGCACCCCAAACGCAACGGCGGTGGGCCACCCTGATTGGCATCACCGCCGTTCTCATGTGGGCCACCCTTGCCGCCCTATCGGCGGCGTCCGGCAGGGTGCCGCCCTTTCAGCTCACGGCCATGACCTTTCTGGTGGGCGGCATGGTGGGGGCGGCAAGCTGGCTGTTCCGGCCCGGCGCGGTCAGGGTGCTGAAACAGGACTGGCGGGTCTGGGCCCTGGGGGTCGGCGGTCTGTTCGGCTATCACGCCGTCTATTTCTCGGCGATCCGCGCCATCCCCGCGGTGGAGGCGAGCCTCATCGCCTATCTCTGGCCGCTGTTCATGGTGGTGTTTTCCTCCTTCCTGCCGGGTGAGCGCCTGCGCGGCCATCATCTCATCGGCGTGGTGCTGGGGCTTATGGGCGCGGCGCTGGTCATCACCCGGGGCGAGGGGCTGGGCTTTGCCGGGGGCCTGTCGCAAGGCCATCTGCTCGCCTTTGCCTGCGCCTTCATCTGGGCGGGCTATTCGGTCCTGTCGCGGCGCTTTGCCGGGGTGTCGTCGGATGTGGTGGCGGGCTTCTGCCTGGTCACGGCAGTGCTGGCGGGCCTCACCCATCTGGCCACCGAAACCACGGTCTGGCCGGAAACCCTGCGCCAGTGGCTGGCGGTTCTTGGTCTTGGCCTCTTTCCGGTGGGGGCCGCCTTCTATGTCTGGGACTTTGGCGTGAAGCGCGGCGACATCATGGTGCTGGGGGCGGCCTCCTACCTGTCGCCGCTCTTGTCCACGCTGGTGCTGGTGGCGGTGGGCCTGGCCCCGGCGCATTGGTCGGTATGGGCGGCCTGCCTTCTCATCACGGCGGGGGCCCTCATCGCCGCCCGGGACATGCTGTTCAAACGCCGCGGCAACAAAAATTAGCGCAACGGACGATCAAATCGGAACGATTTGAGAGAGAAAAGTTGCGCCAACATATTGATTTTCGAGCAACTGATCGGCGGCAGTTGAGTCCAACTGACCGCCGGTTGCTCTAGCGCATCGGATGGTCAATTGAATCCATATCCTGCGGCTGCGAGATAGTTGGAGCACT
>OEIV010001502.1_pt1 | contig 10437 bp, 7 predicted proteins | sample 1539231 | NCBI WGS metagenome assembly OEIV01 (sample SAMN03794762, study PRJEB22550) | activated sludge metagenome | feature: wastewater treatment plant; material: activated sludge; isolation source: Wastewater treatment plant of a petroleum refinery complex | place: Argentina: Buenos Aires ... | reverse complement strand
CAGCATAGAAGTCTTCTGATGCCTCCACGTCCTTCGGGCGTGAGCCTGTGATGAAAAGCACTTTGGCGAGGTAGCGAGTGCGCAGCAGGCGGGCGAGGGCCATTCCGTCCACTTGGTGCTGATAGTTGAAATTGAGAATGACCAACTGGGGCAGGTGCCGGGCGCACAGGTGCAGGGCTTCCGTTGCGTTGTTCGCAACCAAGACGAGGTAGCCTTCGGCTTCCAGCTCGCCTTGCAAATCTTGGGCAATGAGCGGCTCGTCCTCGACGAGCAGCAGGATGGGTTGTTGCATGGGGATGCAAGGTGGCAGGAACGGAACTTACTTGGTAGAAATTTTCAGGGAGCGCAAGGCCATTTTCAGGGAAACGATTAATCCGTTGCCCGGCTTATGCCATTTTGTAGTTTTCAAACTTTATCAGCGTCGAATACCCTGCACCCTCCGTCACCTCCGGCTTCCCCTTAAGTTTTTTGCTCAAAATCTCCACGAGGTTGGTGCCGAAAGACGTGCTGCCTTTCAATTGCGGAGCGCCGGATTTCCCGACGCCGTTGTCAGTGACTTTAAGGCAGAGCTGCCCGGTATCGTTCTTCCAAAGTGAGATTTCGACGATGCCGGGCCTATCATCAGGGAATGCATATTTCAAGGAATTGGTCACCAACTCGTTGATTATCAAGCCCAACGGGATGGCGGTATCCACGTCGAGGTGCATGGGCTGGAGGTGATAGACGATTTTCACCCGGTTGTCCAAGCCGAACGAGTCGAGCAGGGTATCGCCGAGGTTGTACAGGTAGTCCCGCATCTCTACGGCGGCGAGGCTGTCGCCCAAGTACAGCTTCTGATGGAGGAGCCCCATCGCCTCAACCCTATTCTGACCTTCCCGAACGGCATCAAGGGCCGCCTCATCCTTGATGTGGCGTTACTGCAAGTGAAGCAGGCTGGACAGCACTTGCAGGTTGTTCTTCACCCGGTGGTGGATTTCTTTTATCAAAAACTCCTTCTCCTCGTTGCGTTTGCGAAGCTGGCGAGAGAGTCGCCAAAGCAACAACCCGGCTACCAACGCTACTACTAGCACTGCCGCCACTGCCCAAATCACAATGCGCTGCTCCCGCAGTTTTTCGTCCTGCATCGCAATTTTCGCCTCCCGCTGCGCCGTCTCGTACTTAGTCTGCAACTCCGACATGCGAGCGCTGGTCTCCTCGGTCAGCAGGCTGTCCTTGATTTCGAACCGCAAATGCTCGAAGTGGTAAGCCGAATCGTATTTGCCTATGCCACCGTAGGCTTCGGCGAGCAGTCGGTAGTTCTCAGGCATGTCGAACATCTCGCCGGTTTCCAGTAGCCGCTGCCTTGTTTCGAGGTGGTAGGGAAGCGCCTCCCGGTACTTTTTAAGCAAGCTGTAAACATGCCCAGTGTTGCTCACGCAGGTGGAGACCAATGGTTGGAAATTGGTCTGACGAGCTAGTCGAAGGGCTTCCTGATAATCGGCGAGCGCCTCCGGATAGCGCTTCATGTACTTCAGCACGTTGCCCCGGCTATTGAGCGAGAGTGCAATATCCACGTCGTTTTTGGATTCCCGGCGCAATGTCAAGCCCTCGTTTTGAAAGGCAAGTGCCTTGTCGTAATCGCCGATTTGCAGCCAAGCATCGCCGAGGTTCTGGCAGGAGTAGGCGAGGTCGTCCTTCAGGCCAAGCCGCTTCTGGATGTCGTAGCCTTTCTGTGCATAATCTGCAGATTCTTGGTATTTCTGCTGCGAGTAGAGTATCTCTCCGATGTAGCTGAAGGCGATTGCCGTGCCGGGTTCGTCTTTGAGTTCTTCGTAAATGGCGAGGCCCTTGAAAGCATAATCGAGCGCCTTTTCGTAATCGCCGAGGAAGTTGTGCACCCAACGGAACTTGGTGAAAAGACTCGCCAGCCCCTTTCTGTCACCATTGTCCTCGAAGCCTTTTTGCGCGAGCCGGAACCAATGCAGGGCGCTATCCGGTTGGCTCAGATTGGCGTTTGTCCTGCCGATGGCCATTTCAAACTTTGGCTTCCATTTCGCCGACTTCAACTGAAGGGCCAGCGAATAGGCTTGGCGATGCACCTCCAAACCTTTTTTCAAGTCGAAGGCGCCATACTGATTGGCGAGGTCGTCGAGCTGCCGGAGTTTGGCCGTGTCGTTGGGCAGGGCCGACACGACGGCGGCTAGGCTGTCCAAAGAGGCGTCTTGGCACGGTGCAGCTAGCACGGCCAGCAACAGGCAAGTGGTCAGGATTATTCTCCCCGTCATAATTGAACAATTCGTTGGAGTTCTTAAATAAATCAGGTGCTTCGCAAACGCCTCATCAGCGCTTCCCGGTGGTTTTTGCTGAAAGGGATGCGGCCCTTCCCGATATGCAAATATAATTCCCCTATTTCTTCCACGTGGGCTAGATTGACGATGTACGAGCGGTGAACTCGCATCAGTTCGGGTACGACCGCAAGTTCTTCGCTGAATTTCTTCAGGGTCTGCGTCACCAAATATTCTTTCTCCTTCGTCACCACCTTGCAGTAGTAGTCATCGGCCTCCACCCAGAGGATATCCTTGAAAAACAGCCGTATCATACGGTCTTTGGCTTTGATGAAAAGGCGGTCTTTGAGCAAATAGGCATTTTGTTCGATGCGCTCCTGGTCAGTTGGTTCTTTCTTCTCGGCTGCTTTTACGATGGCCAACTCGATGGCATGCTTTAAATCCCGACCACGAAACGGTTTTGACAAAAAAGCCTGTGGCTTCACTGCTTTGGCGGCGTTGAAGGTAGCATCATCGGAGTTGCTCGTGAGGAAAATGACGGGCAGGTCGTGCTTCTCCAAGATGCGGCGAGTCGTCTCAATTCCATCCCATTCTCCTTCCAAATGAATGTCCATGATGACGAGGTCGGGCGGAGCGGGCTGCTCAAAATAGCTGGGTGCATCCTCGCCCCTTGCCGCAGGGCCGAGAATATGATAACCCATCTCCTCCAGCCGGTCCTGTAGGTCGGCAGCGATGATGGGGTCGTCCTCAACAATCAGTATTTTAAGATTTTCCATGAGCTGCAAAGAAAATGAAACTACAAGTTATCTGCAAACAGCCCAATGGATTGATGGTTTATTGGCATATTTACGCAACCAATCAATTACAACAGCATATGAGAATAAAAGCCTTGTTGTTTCCAGTGATGGTTGGAGTGTTTTGGCAACCGCTCCAAGCCCAACTCCCCTACACCCAAAAGCAGTACGCAGTTTCCGTAGAAACCGACATCCCGTACGGTACGGCCACCACGTTTGCCGGAGGCACCGAAAACCTCGTGCTCGACCTCTACAAACCCATTGGCGACGACAACTGCCAACGGCCTTTGCTCGTGATGGTGCATGGCGGCGGCTTCATTGCAGGCACGAAGAACGACGCCGATGTGGTGCAAATCTGCCAGGAAATGGCCGCACGGGGCTACGTGACGGCCAGCGTCCACTATCGCCTGGGCTTGCATCCGCTCGACTTTTATGTGCCTTATGCCTTGTGCAACGATGCCATCAATCCGCTGGGCATCAACAAATGCATCTACGCTGCCGACGACATGGAGCTCAGGCGTGCGCACTTTCGGGCGGTGCAGGACGTAAAGGGTGCCATCCGTTTCCTGAAAGGGCGGCGGGAGCAGGACTCCACCGACGTGCGAAACGTCTTCGTGGGAGGCAGCAGCGCCGGGGCCATCACGGCCATCGGCGTCGCATACATTGACCTGCCCGACGAAAAACCCTACCAAGCCGGTGCATGGCCCGACGCCCCGATGCCCGACCCCGACCTCGCCAGTTGCGTGCCTGCCCCCGCCGACCGCAGCCGACCCGACCTCGGCTCCATTGATGGCGAGCTGCACCTGGACAACGGCCACGACGCCAGCGTGCAGGGCGTGGCCTCGTTCATGGGCGGCATGTTCGAGATCGGGCTGCCTTTGCAGGGCATCGACACCCCGGCCATCTACTTGTACCACCGCACCGACGACCTGGTGGTGCCCGTCGATTCCGACCCGCTCTTCATGCTGTACCCTTATTGCCTGAACCCCATTAACCTCTGCCAGCCGCTGGAGCACCGACCCGAAACATTTGGCAGCAGGTTCATCGCCGTGACCTGGAGCGTGATGGGCAGCAGCGCCCCGCCGCTCTTCGACGATATACTCGAATACGGCCTTGCCAATGGCGACGATTGCCTCGACGACCCGCCCGGTCATAGCATCAACAACATTCCGCTGCGCTGCGAGAACTTGAGCGCTTTTTTTGCCGACATCATTGCCGATAACGGGAACAGCCCGACGGGCAATTGCGTGAGCGGGACGGATTTTACCGAAATTGAAAATGGGCTGAGGGTTTATCCGAATCCGGCGAAGGGCGGAGAATTGAACGTCACTTGCAGCAGTTGCGCTGGTTCGATTGTCACTTTTCGGCTGTTGGACATTGCAGGAAGGACGGTTGCAGAGACGAAAGGCAATCCACAATCCTTTCATTGGAAATTGCCCGACGTGCATAGCGGTTTGTATTTTTTGCAAATCATTTCCCCTACTTGGAATGAGGTTTTGCGGGTTGCGTTTTGAAGAAAACGGGCAGCGAAATCAAGGTTGGGGAGTTTGCATTCGAGATTAGGGAGTTGACATCGGTAATTAGGGAGTTGACATAACCAACAAGAAGTTTGACGAAGGCAATTAATATTTTGACATGACCAACAAGAAGTTTAGCATAGGTAATTAGGCTTTTGGCATATAAAACTAGCTGTTTCGCATAGATGATTGGGATTTTGACATATACAACTAGCTGTTTCGCATAGATGATTGGGATTTTGACATTTGCAACAAAAAATTGCAAGGTGCTATTTATATAACGATAAATTGGTCTAAAACACGCCATATACACCAATAATCAACGCAGTTTTGGCTTAATGTCTTTCGTTTTAATTTGCTGATAATCAATTGTTTAGGTATTTAACACAGCGGTCGCTTTTCCAAAAAGCCGAATAGGGGCCAAGAATGAAGCATGGGTGCGCAATCGTTTTACAAACAATTTTCCCTGCTTTATCTCAACTATACATGGCTTTAGTATTGGCAAAATGCGTTTGTCAAGAATATTGCTGCATACCACATTCGTATTGGTACGATTTTAGATTTGTAAAATAAAGTTTGGCGATGTATTTTTGAAAAGGTTTAGCGTATTTATGAGGTTTAAGCGATTTAATTGAAGCTACTTTAAGCAATCAGACAACAGAAATTAGGCATTAAAATTTAGACAAGGTTGTGATAACCAATGGATTGCCTAAAGTCTATTTTCTAAAATCAAATGTCTCACTACTTGAACCCTCTAAACTTTCTAAACCTTCTAAACCGTAATTTAAAACCATATTTATATGAATGCAATGACGCTGGCTTATATCCAGATGCTAGAAACGCTCAAAACGATGGTGGACGCCAACTTGGCAAGGTTCACCGTCATACCTGCCTTCGCAGCCGCCTACGCCGACATCACTACCCGACTCACAGCCATACAGGCCCACAAGTTGATTGCCGTAAAGAAGACCAATCCGCAAACCGAAGCCAACTTGGCCCTGAAAATCGAGCTCAGCAACAAGACGGTGGTTGTGGCCAACACCATCAGTGCCCTGGCCGGGAAGCTCGGCGACGTGGCCTTGAAGGAGGAAATGAACGTGAAGGCGTACAAACTGAAAAGAATGGCACAGGGCGTGCTGGTGCCCATTTGCCAGAACATACACACCAAGGCCGACGCCAACAAAGTGGCCGCCGCTGACTATTTGCTCACGCAGGGCATGCTCGACGAACTGCAAGACCTCATTGACGAGTACTCCGCCGAGGTGCCAGAAGTGCGCACGGAAAGGGGCGAGATAGAGGCCGCCAAGGCGCTCATCGAAAAGCAGAAGGGGGAATGCGAGGCGGTGCTGACTGGCCAGCTCGACCCGATGGTGAACATCCTACAAGCGACCGACCCCGGCGCCGTGGACCTCTGGCGCAGCGCCCGTGTGGTGATAGACCCGCAGAGCACGCCGACCCAGGTTAAGTTCAAAGCTTTTTACCTTGACAACGGCGTGGAGGTGCCCAGCCCCGACGTGGCTATCGTGGCCACTGCCATTGCTACCAACATCGACTATTTTGCTACCACCGACGAGCTCGGAGAGGCACAAATAAAACCGATACCTTATGGCATGTTTGACATCAGCGCCGAAGCACCGGGCTTCCTGCCTTTTTCGCTAACTGGCTATAAAATGGTAAAGGGAAAGGTTAACAAGGTGGATGTGGTGCTGGTACCGGCAACGTAAAGAAAAATTATTTTCATTTGTTTTACTTAGAAAGTTTAGCCCTGCGCTGCAAAGCGCGGGGCGTTTTTTTTTAGTTGGTTAATTGGCACGGGGAAGGGGCAAAGCGGCGACATCTTTTTAAAAGATGTCATTGCTCGATGCCCTTGCCTGGATTTTTTCCCACCAACCATCTTCTTGCGAAGCTTAAAAAAATATTAGAGAATGTACTGGAAAGTAATAGTTAGATATTATATTTATGGTAAGAAATTTGAATATTCAAAACAAAACGATACCCATGCCTAACAACCCACTAGTTAACCCATCCCTGGCTTCCATTGCATTGTTGTGCCTGTTCCTACATGCATGCTCCGAAAGCGAATCACCGGCCCTGCGTGCCGATGCCGAAACGGAAATCGAGCCCACCCTGACGGCCAAGACCCCTTTCTTGAAGTTGTTGACCCCCGCAGAAACGGGCGTTGACTTCCAGAACACCATCTTTGATGACGAGGACGACAATTTCATCACCAATTTTTACAAGTTCAATGGCGGTGGCGTCGCCATCGCCGACGTGAACAACGACGGCTTGCAAGATATCTATTTCGTGAGCACCAACGGCAAGGACGGCCTTTACCTCAATGAAGGCAACCTGAAGTTCAAGAACATCGCCGAAACGGCAGGAGTCAGCTCCGAAGAAGGCGTGGAAACGGCGGTGACGACGGTGGACATCAACACCGATGGCTGGATTGATTTTTATGTTTGTCGGGCGGGCGTGAAAAACAACGAGGCGAGGCGCAACAAGCTCTACGTCAACAACGGTAACCTGACTTTCACGGAGCGGGCCAAGGAGTACGGCCTCGACGACATCAGTCCCAGCACCGGCGCCAACTTCTTTGACTACGACAACGATGGCGACCTCGATTTGTACCTGCTCACTTACCCCACTTCCAGCGACGTGCCCAACCTGACCGAATCGGACTTGGCGCCCGACGGCAAAACCCGCATCCCCAAGTTGAAGCCAAGAGGGCCGCTCGATACCCACCGCTTCTACCAAAACGACGGCGGCAAGTTCAAGGACGTATCCGAGAAGGCAGGGATTCAGACCTACCATTGGGGGCTGAGCATCTCGGTCTCTGACCTGAACCGTGACGGCTGGCAGGACGCTTACGTCGGCGTTGACTTTCTGCAACCCGACATCCTCTACATGAACAACAAGAACGGCACCTTCACCGACCAGCTCACCAAGTACTTCCAGCACACGGCCCGGCATACCATGGGGGCCGATTTGACGGATTTCGACAACGACGGCCACGTGGATTTGCTGGCGGTGGACATGCTGCCCTCCGACAACAAGCACCGCAAAACCTCCGCCACCACGCCCAACCTGAGCCTGTACCTCTCCACCGTGCAGAACGGCTATTCCGAGCAGATAGCCCGCAACGTCTTGCAGCGCAACAACGGCAACGGCACCTTCTCCGACATCGGCTGCCTGGCGGGCATCTACAAAACCCACTGGTCGTGGAGCAGCCTGCTGTTCGACATGGACAACGACGGCCTGCGTGACATGTACATCACCAATGGCTACCGCCGTGAAATCAGCAACCGTGACTTCTTCGATTTTCATGCCGCCGGAATCGAAACCAAGTACAACGGCAAATGGACGAAGGAGGCTTACAAAGAACTCTACAAATTGGCCAAGTACGTCCCCTCGCTCAAGACCAGGAACAATTGCTACCAAAACAATGGCGATTGGACGTTCGCCGACAAGGCCGGCGATTGGATGACCGTTCCCGCTTCTTGGTCGTGCGGCGCTGCCTGGGCCGACCTCGACAACGACGGCGACCTCGACCTCGTCATCAACAATTTTGAAGACCCCTCCTTTGTCTATCAAAACCTCGCCCGTGACCAAAACAAGGGCAACTACCTCCAGCTCAAAATACAGGGCAGCGCCCAAAACCCGCAAGCCGTCGGCGCTTCGGCTGCCATTTATTACGGCGACAAAATGCAGTACTTGGAGCTGAACCCGGTGCGTGGCATTTTTTCTTCCATGGAAAACCTGTTGCATTTTGGTCTGGGACAAACACAGGCATTGGACAAAATCGTAGTTCGCTGGCCCGATGGCAAAACCCAGACCCTGACCAACATCCCCGCCAACCAACGACTCACGCTCAAATACGCCAATGCCGCTGGCTATGCGGCACATATCGCCCCGGCACCACCAGCTCCGCAATATTTCGAGGAACAGAAAATTGCTTTTGATTGGTCGCACGAAGAAAACATCTTCAACGACTTCACCAACTGGCTGCTCAATGCATGGTCATTGTCAGACCTCGGCCCACTTTCCGCCGTCGGCGATGTGAACGGCGACGGCCTCGACGATTTTTTCGTCGGTGGTTCCTTCAACCGTCCTTCCGCATTGTTTGTGCAAACCCCCGATGGGCGATTCCAGCAGACCAACAAGCAGCTTTGGGAGTATGAAAAACGCTACGAAGACTATGGCGCCTACTTCTTGGACGCTGAGGGCGATGGCGACCAGGATTTGTTCGTGGTGAGTGGCGGCATGGAAACCAACAACACTGCGGCTTGGCAAAACCGCCTGTATATCAACGAAGACGGGAAGGGCAAATTCACGATTTCCCCGAACAAGATGCCCGAAAGCAAGGACATCGGCTTCCGAGTGGCAGCGCACGATTACGACACCGACGGCGACCTCGACCTGTTTGTGGGCGGGCGTGTGAAACAGGGCAAATGGCCGCTCACGCCCCAGAGCCTCGTCCTGCACAACAACGGGGGCAGCTTCACCGACCTCACCGCCGACTTTGGCGCCGCCTTCCAGCAGTGCGGCATGGTCACCGACCTCGTCTGGGAGAACATCGACAGCGACCCTCAACCTGAGTTGATTGTGGTTGGTGAATGGATGCCCGTCACCATTTTTAAGTTCAAAAACAACAAGTTGGAGAATGTCACCGAACAGTTTGGCCTCGGCAAATCCAACGGTTTGTGGTTTCGTGTCGCCGTCGCCGACCTCGACGGTGATGGGGACAAGGACATCGTGACGGGCAATTTCGGCCTGAACACCCGCTTGGTGGCATCTGCCGATTTTCCGCTGCGTTGCTACGCCAAGGATTTTGACAACAACGGCCAAATCGACCCGCTGATGGCTTATGCCGAAGCTGGCAAAACCTACCCCATGGTTCAAAAGGAAGTTTTGAACAAACAGATACCCCAACTTAGAAAAAAATTCATCTATGGCGAGGTTTACGGCAATGCCACGATAGAGGATGTTTATCCCAAAAAAGAACTCAAGGAGGCCCTGAACTTGCAAGCGCACACGCTGGAAACCTGTTGGTGGGAAAACAAGGGTGGCAAGTTTGTACAGCGCAAACTGCCCAACCAAGCGCAAACTTCCCCGGTGCAGGGCATCCTCGTGGATGATTTCACGGGTGACGGTATCGCCGACATTTTGATGGCAGGGAACAAGTACAACATGGAAGTGGAAACCAACCGATGCGATGCCAGCAATGGCGTGCTGCTGCGTGGCGACGGTCGTGGCAATTTCTCCTTTGTCGAAAACACGGCGTCTGGCTTCTGGGCTTCCAAAGAAGCACGAGATTTATCGGTGCTGCGGCTCGCTGGCGGCAAGAAGGCCGTGTTGGTGACGAACAACAACGGTGCGCTGCAAGTATTTGCTGGTAAATGAGGGTGCTGCTTTAAATGTTTATAGAGGGGAAGTATAGCGGTGACACCTTTCAAAAAGGTGTCACCGCTGTGTTACTCACTCACTGCAAATTACCACACCAACCGTAGCCCCACCTCATCGTCGCTGGTGCTTTCCTTCTTGGCGTCTCTGTCGTAAGTGCGGGTGGCGTAAGGCTCCGTGTCCCAGCCGCCACCACGAATCCCCCGGCGGTTGTCGTTGCCCTCGACCCAAGCCGAGCCATCGGCAGGCGCGCCTTCGTAGTCGTTGTGCCAGCGGTCTTCGCACCATTCCGCCTCGTTGCCGGACATGTGGTACAATCCCAGTGCATTTGCCTTGAGCATGAACACATCCACCGTGCGCTTGCGGAATTCGCCAGTTTCTTCGAATCGCCTGCCGGGCATGTCGGCGGCGTTGAAGTTGAAATTGGCGGTTTTGGCCATGTTGGAGCCGGCGCCGCAGCGT
>OEIV010001501.1_pt1 | contig 10439 bp, 6 predicted proteins | sample 1539231 | NCBI WGS metagenome assembly OEIV01 (sample SAMN03794762, study PRJEB22550) | activated sludge metagenome | feature: wastewater treatment plant; material: activated sludge; isolation source: Wastewater treatment plant of a petroleum refinery complex | place: Argentina: Buenos Aires ... | reverse complement strand
TGGTGACCAGGCGGTTGCGCGTGCGGCGGCAGCGGGCGATGCTGCAAGCGGAGGGGGCGGGCCCGCCGGAGGGCAGGCCTTGGCAGGGGCCGGCGATCGTGTGGCGCGTGCTGCGCAAGGATCGGTACTTTGCGCTGTTCATGGGGTGCATGTTCACGCTGGGGCTTGGCAACCTGATGCTGATGCCGATGATGGTGATCGCGCTCAAGGACCAGTTCGGGGCGAGCTACACGCAGAGCATCTTGATCACGACGACCATCCCCTACATCCTGATGCCGATGGCGATCCCCCTGTGGACGCGGCTGCTGGATCGGGCGCATGTGGTGAAGTTCCGCTCGATCCATTCGTGGGTGTTCGCGCTGTCGACGGCGCTCTTTGGCGCGGGAGTGGGGCTGCATCGCATCGAGTTGCTGTTTGCGGCGGCGGTGGTGCATGGAATCGGGTTCGGCGGGGGAACGCTGGCGTGGAACCTCGGGCATGTGGACTTTGCGCCGCCGTCACAGACGTCGCAGTACATGGCAACGCACGTCACGCTCAACGGCGTGCGCGGGCTGATTGGCCCGTTGCTCGCGGTGTTTCTGTACGAGCAGGCGCGGCAGGCGGGCCTGAGCGAGCGTGTCGGCGCGACGGCGGTGCTGTCGCTTTCGACGTTGTTGTGCGTGCTGGGGGCGTTGGGGTTTGTGGCGCTGCGGCGAACGATGGGCTCGGCGGCCAGCGCGGCGAAGCGCACGACGGGGTGACGCGACGAAGTGCGGCGCGGCCACATGTGATTTGAAACCTCTATGATCGTTGCATGCCGCGCCCATCGCCAAACGAAATCAAGCTTCGGCGCACGGCCGCTGACGACGTGCGGTTGCTGCATGAGTTCGAGCTCGATGAGGCGTCGAACGCGCTGGCGGGGACCAAGCCGCGCGACTGGGCGACGTTTCGGGCGAGGTGGGAGGAGATTCTCGCGGACGTTGATGGAACGCGCACGGGTGTGACGCCGCGGGTGATTGTGGCGGACGGCGTGGTGGTTGGCGCGGTGAACATTTCGCCGCACGACGGGCGTGATTCGATCGGGTATTGGATCGCGAGGGAGCATTGGGGGCGCGGGATTGCGAGCCGCGCGGTGGGCTTGATGCTCGGCGAGTTTGCGCGGCGGCCGCTGTATGCCACGGCGGCGGGGCACAACGCGCCCTCGATCCGTGTGCTGGAAAAGAACGGATTCAGGATTGTGTCGCGGAGCATGATGGCGGAGACGGCGCGGACCGTGCAGAGAGAAACCGTGACGCTCGTGCTGGAGTGAGGGGAGCGAGGAATCACGCCTGCCCCTGGCCGGTTTTCCGCGAGTTCGTTCGGAGACCTACGCCAGCAAGGCCTTGACGACCTTGCCGTGGACATCGGTGAGTCGGAAGTCGCGGCCTTGGAATCGGTAGGTGAGGCGTTCGTGGTCCATGCCGAGGATGTGCAGGATGGTGGCCTGCAGGTCGTGGATGTGGACCGGGTCGTTGGTGATGCGATAGCCGAGTTCGTCGGTGGCGCCGTGGACGTAGCCGCGCTTCACGCCGCCGCCGGCCATCCAGATGGAGAAGCAGTGGGGGTGGTGGTCGCGGCCGAGGAAGGTTGAGCCGTTGCGGGCCTCGTTCATGGCGGTGCGCCCGAACTCGCCGCTGAAGACGACGAGGGTGTCGTCGAGCAGGCCGCGTTGCTTGAGGTCCTTGATGAGAGCGGCGACGGGGCGGTCCATCTCCTTGCACTTGGCGGGAAGGTGGGTGATGAGGTCGTCGCTGGGCCCGGTGCCGTGGATGTCCCAGCCCCAGTCGAAGATCTGCACGAAGCGCACGCCGCGTTCGACGAGGCGGCGTGCGAGGAGGCAGTTGTTGGCGAGGGATTGCTTGCCCGGCGCCGTGCCGTACATCTCGTGGACCTCGGGCGGCTCCTTGGAGATGTCCATGACGTCGGGGACGGAGACCTGCATGCGGAACGCGAGCTCGTACTGGCTGATGCGGGTGAGCGTTTCGTCGTCGCCGAAATACGCGGCCTGCTTTTCGTTGAGATCGCGGAGCGCGTCGAGGCTTCGGCGCCGACCGGCGCGGTCCATGCCGGGCGGATCGGAGACGTAGAGCACGGGGTCGCCGACGGTGCGGCACTGCACGCCTTGGTAGACGCTGGGGAGCCAGCCGGAGCCGAAGGTCGCCTTGCCGCCGTCGGGCTGGCGGCCGCCGCTGACGAGGACGACAAAGCCGGGGAGGTCGGAGTTGTCCGTGCCCAGGCCGTAGGTCGCCCACGCGCCCATGGATGGGCGCTCGGGTCGCGGCGCGCCGGTGTAAAGGAAGAGCTGGGCGGGGGCGTGGTTGAACTGATCGGTGAACATCGAGTTGATGAGCGTGACCTCATCGCTGATGGATTGGAAGTGGGGGAGGAGCTCGGAGGTTGTGATGCCGGCCTGGCCGTGCGGCGCGAACTTGTAGGGCGAACCGAGGATGGTGGGGTGCCCTTTGATGAAGGCGAAGCGTTCCATTTGAAGGAAGGAATCGGGGCAGGGCTGGCCGTTGAGCTCTGTGAGCTTTGGCTTGGGGTCGAAGAGGTCCTGCTGGGGCGGTGAGCCGGCCATGTGGAGGTAGATGACGCGCTTGGCGCGGGGGACGAAGTGGGGCGCGCGGGGGGCCATCGGGTCGCGTGTCGCGTCGGTGAGCGCGGCGCTGGCGGTCCGTCCGTCCAGGAGCGAAAAGGCCAGCGCGCCCAGCCCGAATTTCCCGAGGAAATGGCGGCGGGTGGTGGCGTGTGATTTTTCGTGGAAGAAGTTCATCCGCGTGCTCGCTTTCGGTCTCTGCGTTCAGGCCTGCTTGGTTGCGTCGCTTGTTCGCGAGATTGATGGTCGCGCCTAGTTCTTGGTCAGCGATTCATCGAGGTTGAGGACGACATTGGCGACGACGGTCCACGCCGCGAGTTCGGGGGCGTTCATCCCGTCGGGGAGAGTGCCGAGCGGGTCGGTCGCCATCTTGATCGCGTTGTCGTTGTCGCCGGCGTAGTGGGCGAGTTCTGATTCGTAGAGGGCCACGAGCCGTTCGGCCTCGCCATCGCGCGGGCGACGCCCGACGCAGAGCTTGATCATGTACGCGGCCCGCGCGCTGGGATCGGCGCCGCCCTCGCGAACGGCGCGGCGCGCGACGCCCTGGGCCGCCTCGACGTACACGGGGTCGTTCAGCGTCGTGAGGGCCTGGAGGGGCGTGTTGGTGCGGATGCGGCGCGGCAGGCAGCTCTCGCGGCTGCCGGCGTCGAAGGTCATCATGGATGGGTACGGGGCGGTGCGGCGGATGAAGGTGCAGACCGCGCGGCGGAAGCGGTCCTCGCCCTCGCTCAGCACCCACGAATCGCCGCTGTAGGGCATGGCCCAGATCCCGTCGGGCTGACGCGGGAAGACCGACGGGCCGTACATCTTGGGCGAGAGCAGTCCTGCGGCGGAGAGCGCTGAATCACGGAGCATCTCGGCGTCGAGGCGGAAACGCGGACCACGCCAGAGGAGAAGATTGCGGGCATCGCGCTCCATGCACTCCGGGCGGGCGCGCGAGGACTGGCGATAGGTCGCGCTCGTCACGATCGCCTTGCACAACTGCTTCATGCTCCAGCCGCGGTCCATGAAGTCGACGGCGAGCGCGTCGAGGAGCGCGGGGTGGGTCGGCATCGGGGCCTGCGAGCCGAAGTCTTCGACGGTTTCGACGATCCCAACGCCGAAGAACTGCTCCCACCAGCGATTGACGGTGACGCGGGCGGTCAGCGGGTTGCCGCGATCGACGAGCCAGCGGGCAAAGCCGAGGCGATTGCGTGGGCTGGTTTCAGGGAGTTTGCCGTACGCGGCGGGCACGCCGGGCTCGACGGGGTCGCCCTGTGTGAGAAAGCTGCCTTTGAGGTGGATCTTCGTGGTTCGGCGCTGATCGGGCGGGAGCTCGCGCAGGATGGGGATCGACGGGAGCTTGGCGCGCTGGGCGTCGGTTTCGGCGCGGGCGGCGTCACGGGCCTTGGTGAGGCGATCGACCTCGGCCTTGCCCGCATCGGTCTCGTCCTTCTTCGCCACGCACGCCGCGAGTTCGGCCTCGCGATCGCGGAGCGAGGTCTCGAGGGTTGCGAGCCTGGCCTTGTCTTCCTTCGAACCGACCATGAACGTGGGCGATTCATCGGGCCTGTCGGCGTCCTGGGTCTGGTCGAGGAAGGCGAAGAGGCCGAAGTACTCGCGGTGCGAGACCGGGTCGTACTTGTGCGAGTGGCACTGGGCGCATCCGGCGGTGACGCCCATCCAGGTCTGCATGGTGGTGTTGACGCGATCGACAACGGCGGCGGAGCGGAACTCTTCGTCGTCGGTGCCGCCCTCGTCGTTGTTCATCGTGTTGCGATGGAAAGCGGTGGCGATGAGGTCGTCGTCGCTGGGGTTGTCGACGAGATCGCCGGCGAGTTGGGCGATGGTGAAGCGGTCGAAGGGCGTGTCGTTGTTGAACGCGCGGATGACCCAATCGCGATAGGGCCAGATGACGCGGCGGTCGTCCTTCTCATAACCCTTGGTGTCGGCGAAGCGGGCGAGGTCGAGCCACACGCGGGCCCAGCGCTCGCCGTAGGCGTCGCTGGCGAGAAGTCGATCGACCACGCGCTCGTACGCGCTGTCGCGGTTACTCGCCGCGTCGGCGAGGAAGTCGTCGATCTCCTTGGGCGAAGGGGGCAGGCCGGTCAGGTCGAGCGACACGCGGCGAAGCAGCGTCTCAGGGTCTGCCTCGGGCGACGGCGAGAGCCCTTCTTTCTCAAGGCGAGCGAGGATGAAGGGATCGATGAAGTTGCGGGCCCATGCGGTGTTTTTCACGGCGGGCGCGTCAGCCTTCACGGGCGGCACCAGCGACCAGTGCGGCTTGTCCTCCGCGCCCTCCTCGATCCACTTCGACAGCGTCGCGATCTCCGCGGGCGTGAGTGTCTTGTGCATCTCGGGCGGGGGCATGCGTTCGTCGTCGTCGCTGGACGAGACGCGCTTGATGAGCTCGCTCTCGCCGGGCTTGCCGGGGACGATGGCGCGTCGGCCTTTCTTGGTCGGGTCGGTCGCGTGTTCGAGCGTGTCGAGGCGCAGGCCGCCTTCGGTCTTGCCTTCGTCCGGGCCGTGACACTTGAAACAGTTGTTGGAGAGGATCGGGCGGATGTCGGCGTTGAAGTCGACGCGGTCGGCGGCGGGTGCTGGGTCGGTCGAACGGGGCGGGCCGAAGCCCAGCATCAGGCCCGCCGCGAGCGCGAGCGTCGTGGCGGAGATTGTCACACCGGCGTGGCGCGACGCAAGCGCCGGCGGTGTGATCGAATCCGCGTGCGTTCTCGTCGATTCGTCGTGCTGATCAAACTTCATCACTGCACACCTTCAACGACTTCGACCTCGGGGCGGGCGGCCTTGAACTTCGCGATTCCCTCGGGCGTCACGCCGGTCTTCCACACGTACAGCTTGCGGAGCGACTTGCACGGCACGAGCTTGGCGAGGCCCGCGTCGGTCGCTTTTGTTCCGACCAGATTCAGCGTGCCTAGTTTCGCACAGGTTGCCGCGAAATCCAAGCCCGAATCGCCGATCGCGGTCCATTCCAGGCGGAGACGCTCGAGCTCGGGGAGGCTCTTGAGCGAGGCGAGCCCCGCGTCGGTGATCGCGGTGCGCGAGAGATTGAGCCACGCGATGGTCGGGCGGAGTTTCGCAAGGAGCGCCAGGTCGGCGTCGCCGATGGGGGGCGCGATGACGGAGAGATCGACGCTGAGGCGAGGATCATCGGCGCCGAGGTCGACGACCACGCCGTGCTTGGCGCGGATGGCGGCGGCTGCAATTATCGCCTGCATCGCTGGATGTAGCGCGGCCTTGCCGGTGACGCGGTCAATGACAACGTCTTCTTCGAAGGCGTGACGAGTCGCCGCTCGAAGTTCCGTATCGCGTTGTTTGGCGTCGAGTTCCTCGACCTTTGAACTCGCGCCACCGGCGGCCGTTCGCGACGCCTGGGTGTTCTCTTTCGATCGGGGCGGGCCGTCCTGGAACGGGTTGGCGGTACCCGGTCCGAAGTCCTTTCCGAAGCTCGTGGGGGCTTTGGGGGCGGGCGGTGGAGGCTTCTGATTCGCCCGCGAAGAGTCGTCCGGCCAGAACGCACCCTCGGAAATCCAGGTGCGGAGCGCCGCGATCTCGTCGGGGTTGAGGGGCTTGTCGCCATCGGGCATGAAGTCGGGGTCGCTGGGCGGGAGCGTGACGCGGTGGAGCAGGTCGCTCTCGTCGGGCTTGCCGGGCACAATGGAATGGGCGGAGGGATGGGCGAACGCGCCGTTGCGAAGGTCGAGGCGTAGGCCGCCCTTCTTCTTGTAGGGGCCGTGGCATTCGACGCAGCGCGTCTCGAAGATGGGGCGGATGATCTTTTCGAAGTCGATCGTGCCGGGCTTGGTGGCCATGCCGGTCGGCCAAGGAACGGGTTTGCTCGCGTCGCTGGTGCTCGCAGACTCGCTGGGTGGGAAGATGACGGACCAGAAGTAGTTTTCGCCGTGGACCAGCGAGCCGCCGAAGTGGCCCGCGACGCCGACGAGCGCGGCGGCAATGACGACGCCGGCGCGGTAGAGGCCGAGCGGCCCGCGCCCGCCGGGGCGGAGCAACGGCGCGATGACCAGCGCGGTGACGAGCGCCGCTCCCGCGGCCGCGACACCGACCCAGCGGTGGAGCGAGAGCGTCTCGGCCATGCTGGTGCGCGAGCCTTCAAGATCGGCGTTGATCCAGCCGGTGGCGGCGCTGGCGCCCGCGGCCAGCGCGCCCAGGACCAGGCACGTCAGGCCCGCGCGCGAGGCGTCGACGTGCCGTCGCATCGCGCCCCAGAACTCGCACAACGCCGCGACGATCAGGAGCGCGATGGGAAAGTGGACGAGCACGACGTGCCCGCGCCCCGCGAGCTGAGGGAGCCACGACGGGGCCCAGCTCGGGACGATCTGCATCCACGCCGGCTCGCTCGCGGCGGCGTCCCCTGCAAACGCCGAGGTCGCCAAGGCGGAGAGCGCCAGCGCCGCCGTCATCGTGATGATTCGAGCGCGGGAAGAGGATTGGTGGTGCTGCTGAAGGTTCATCGTGTCCTCGATCGCTTGCGCCTCGGGCTCATCCGCGGTCGCGGTTCGGAAAATCGTTTACCACGGAGCAGCACGGAGAAGCACGGAGGGTGGACGGAAGAGCAGAGGTGAAGAGAGAAGCCAGCGATGACGGCTCATCGGTCGATTCAATCGTTGAACAGGGGAGTGCACGCCAGCGAGCGCAGGTTCTTGCCGTTGGCGGCGGTGCCGTCGGCGACGACGAAGCTGCCGCCGGGGTGGATGCACGCTCCGGCGTAGGCCCCGTCCTTGCGGAGGGCGTAGACGCTGACGTTGAAGTTGGGGCGCCCCTTGGCGTCGAGCAGGTGCTTCTCTTTGGTGTGATCGCAGAGTTTCTTGAGGAAGGCGGCGCAGGCCTCGCTGGGCGACAGGCCGCGCTCCATGTTCTGCACGATGGCGAACGAGCCGCAGTTGACGATCATGGATTCGCCGCGTCCGGTCGCGCCGGCGCAGCCGACGTTGTTGTCGCAGTACATTCCGGCGCCGATGATCGGTGAGTCGCCGATACGCCCGGGGAGTTTCCATGACAGGCCGCTCGTGCTGGTGCAGGCGGCCATGTCTCCCGCGGGCGTGAGGGCGGAGCAGTGAACGGTGCCCCAGGTGAACATGAGGCTCTTCTCGATCGCGCTGATTTTCTTCCCGCCGACGGGCTGGATCTGCTGGTCGTCGTCCAGCCACTTGTCGTCCTTGTTGAGATTGGCGCGCCACTGCACCCAGGCCCGGCGCGACTGTTCGGTGAGGAGATTCTCTTCCTTGAAGCCCATGCGGAGCGCGAACTTCAGCGCACCCTCGCCGACGATCATGACGTGATCGGTCTTGCGGAGGACTTCGAGGGCGACGGCGGCGGGGTTCTTGATGTTGCGGAGCGAGGAGACCGAGCCGGCCTTGTGGGTCGGCCCGTGCATGACGGAGGCGTCGAGCTCGACGATGCCCTCTTCATTGGGCAGGCCGCCAAGGCCCACAGATTGATCGTTGGGGTCGTCCTCGTTGAACTTGACGGCGGCGACGACGGCGTCGGCGGGATCAAAGCCGTTCATCACCATCTCGTAGGCCTTGGCGACGCCGGGATCGCAGTTTCCGGAGGCGATGGCGCAGGGGCCGCGGTGGGCGTCGCCGTCGCCCGGGGAGGCCGTGAGCGGGGCGGCACCGGCGCGCGAGGCGCCGAGGCTGATGCCTGAGAGCCCCGCGCCGGCCAATCCCGCGCCGGCGAGCCCCGTGACGGTGAGGAATCCACGACGATCGAGTGTGTTCATGCGCATGGGTGTACCGCGCCGGCGCGTCTCTGTCGACCGTCCCGTCCGCGCCGGTCCGAGAACGCCTGTGAGTCAACGCTGGGGCGGGCCCCGGTCAAGCCCCGGCCCGGGAATGACGATCGATGCGGACGCGTTTCGGAGGGCCGTGCATGCCGACCAAAGTCCTCATCGCCGACGACGAGCACCACATCCGCCACCTGGTGGCGGCGAAGCTGCGCTCCTGCGGATTCGAGGTCACCGAGGCCCGCGACGGCGCGGAAGCGCTGGACCTTTCGCGCGAGCTTCGCCCGGATGTCGTGGTGAGTGACTTCCAGATGCCGCAGATGTCGGGCCTGGAGTTCTGCACCGCGTTGGCGGCGGAGCAGCCGGGCGTGCGCATCGTGATGCTCACGGCGCGGGGGCACGTGCTGTCGCCCGAACAGATCAAGCTCGCGAATATCCGGCGCATGATGGCCAAGCCCTTCAGCGCCGCGAAGCTGGTTGAGTGCGTGCATGAACTTCTCGCCGGCTCCGTCGGCACGAACAGCACGGAGGCCGCCTGATATGCCGACGCCGATCGAGATCGCGCACCTGACGCTGCGCCAGCGCTGCACGGGCCTTGGGATTCCGACGCTGGCGATCGATGGAGCGGGCGCGCTGGTTCCCGGGCCGCACGCGACGCTGGCGGATCGCCTCGTGTCCACGGCGGCGTTCGTTGATCCGCTGCTGGCGGCGGCGAGTTTGTGGGCGGGCCAGCCCGCGCCGGGGGTGGCCGAGTTGTTCACGGGATGTCATGCCGCGCCGATCCCGGTCGAGGAGCGTCGTCGTCGCAACGGCTACACGGTGGCGTTGGCGTTTACGCCGGCGATGCTGTCACAGCCGGCGTTCTTTGAGGCTTGCAGCGCCGCGGGGGTTGCGCACCAGGAGGCGCATGCGGCCCTGGCGCCCATCGCGACGCAGACGCCCGAGTCGATCGCGCAGCTGCGCAGCTTCCTGCGCTGGATGGCGGTGGATGTGGCGCAGTCCGCGGACCAATCGGAGGCCGCGGGCGTGCTGACGAGCGAGCTGTCGGCGTCGTACGAGCAGCTCGACGCGGTGTACGACATCGGGCGCGCCATCGGCGACCTGACCAATCCGCCGAAGTTCGTGGGCGCGACGTGCAAGCGCCTGCGGGCGGCGCTGTCATTCGATTTCGTGGCGGCGCGGTTCGCGGATGATCCGGCGGTGACGCCCGATCTTCGCGGGACCACGATCCTGAACGGGCGTTCGCCGATCCGGGACGATGAGGACAACGAGGAACTGGCGTCGCGCTCGCTGGGCGTGCTGATGCGGCTCACGCCGGGGCGTGATTGGTCGATCATCGAGCCGGGGCCGGATTCGCCCTTGGCTCCCGCGTCGCAGACGCTGGTGCAGCCCCTGATCCGCGAGGGGCGGGTGATCGGGGCGATCATCGCCGCCAACAAGACCGGGTCCGACCCCGCGATCAGCAGCCACGACACGCAGCTGATCCACGCGGCGGGCGGATTCGTGAACGCGTATCTCGAGAACTCGGCCCTGTACCTGGAACAGAAGCAGCTGTTCATGGGCACGATCCAGGCGGTCACCGCGTCGATCGACGCCAAGGACCACTACACCCGCGGTCATAGCGAGCGGGTGTCGCACCTCTCCGAGCTGCTCGCGCGGGCCCTGGGCCTGCCGGATCGCGAAGTCGAGTGGGTCCGCGTTTCGGGCCTCGTCCACGACGTGGGCAAGATCGGCGTTCCCGAGGCGGTGCTGACCAAGCCCGGGCGGCTCACCGACGATGAGTTTGCCGCGATCAAACGCCACCCGGAGATCGGGCACAACATCCTGCGTGCGGTGGCGCCCCTGGGGCCGGCGCTCCCCGGCGTGCTCTCGCACCACGAACGCTGGGACGGCGATGGGTATCCCAACGGCCTGGCGGGCGAAGAGATCCCGCTCATCGCGCGGATCATCGGCCTGGCCGACACGTTCGACGCCATGAGCTCGAATCGCTCGTATCGCAGCGCGCTGACGCGCGAGAAGGTGCTGGCGGAGATCACCCGATGCGCGGGCCAGCAGTTTGATCCAAAGCTCGCGCCCCTCTTT
>OEIV010001500.1_pt1 | contig 10448 bp, 5 predicted proteins | sample 1539231 | NCBI WGS metagenome assembly OEIV01 (sample SAMN03794762, study PRJEB22550) | activated sludge metagenome | feature: wastewater treatment plant; material: activated sludge; isolation source: Wastewater treatment plant of a petroleum refinery complex | place: Argentina: Buenos Aires ... | reverse complement strand
GAAGGGTGGGTGGTTGGGGGGGCCCCCTCTCGGGGTCCCGAGAGGATCCACCCCCCGCCCCGCTCCCGCCCCATCCCGGCGTCACACCAGCCGCGTGCGCCTCTGCGCCATCCACGACGGGGGGCTGTGCAGGCGGGCGATTCATGCTATCGCGCGAGGGGTTGGGCCCGTTGCGCGGGCGTTGGGATTGACGGATCGGAATGCTGCGTTTTCTAGGCTGGCTCTTTGCCGCACTGTTCATGGTCATCATCGGGGTGGCCGCAGCAGGGCTTTACGTGCTCTGGGACGTGTCCAAGACGCTCCCTGACACCAAGCAGCTTGCCGCCTATGAGCCGCCCGTGGTGACCCGCATGCATGCCGCCGACGGTTCGCTTCTGGCCGAATTCGCCGAGGAGCGCCGCCTCTTCGTCCCCATCAGCGCCATCCCCAAGAAACTGATCCAGGCCTATATCTCCGCCGAGGACAAGACCTTCTATCAGCATTCGGGCCTCGACTGGCGCGGCATCGGGGCCGCGGCCCTGCGCTATGCCCAGGTCAAGTTCACCGGACGCGGCCAGATCGTCGGTGCTTCCACCATCACCCAGCAGGTCGCGAAGAACTTCCTCTTGTCGTCGGAACAGACCATCGAGCGCAAGCTGAAGGAGGCGCTCATCGTCCAGCGCATCGAGCGCACCTTCACCAAGGACCAGATCCTCGAACTTTACCTCAACGAGATCTTCCTCGGCCTCAACTCCTACGGCATCGCCGCCGCCTCGCTGAACTATTTCGGCAAGTCGCTGAACGAATTGTCGCTGGAGGAGATGGCCTATCTCGGTGCCTTGCCCAAGGGGCCCAACAACTATCATCCCTTCCGTCACAAGGAACGCGCCCTGGAGCGGCGCAACTGGGTGCTCTCCCAGATGTTCGAGAACGGCTACATCACCGAAGCGGAGATGAAGGAAGCCCAGGCCAAGCCGCTCACCGTCAATCCGCGGCCCTTCGGCGCCCAGCTCTTTGCCGCCGAGGGCTTTGCCGAGGAGGCCCGCCGTGAACTGGTCCAGATTTACGGCAAGGACAATCTGGCCAAGGGCGGTTATTCCATCCGCACCACCCTTGATCCCAAGCTTCAGATCTATGCCCGCCAGGCGCTGGCCCGCGGGCTCATCGGCTTTGACCGCAAGCGCGGCTACCGCGGCCCGGTGAAGACCGTTGATCTCGGCACGGCAGGTGACTGGGGCAAGCTCATTGCCGAACCCAGGGTGCCGGACGATGTGGCGCCCTGGCAACTCGCCGTGGTGCTGGAAGTGTCCGAGTCCCAGGCCACGGTCGGGCTGCAACCCAAGCTGCAGGCGTCCGGCGCGCAGGAGGAGGCGCGCAGCACCGGCCTCATTCCGCTCAAGAACCTGCAATGGGCCCAGAAATATGTCGACGGCACCAGGCTTGGCCCCGCCGTCACCGCCGCCACCCAGGTCGTGCACAAGGGCGATGTCGTCTATGTCGCCCCCGCACCGGAGCAGGGCCAGTTCCACCTTGTGCAGATGCCGGATGTGGAGGGCGCGCTGGTCGCCATGGACCCGCACAATGGCCGCGTCAGGGCCATGGTCGGCGGCTTTTCCTATGGCCAAAGCCAGTTCAACCGCGCGGTTCAGGCCATGCGCCAGCCCGGCTCGTCCTTCAAGCCGGTCGTCTATGCGGCGGCTCTCGACAACGGCTATACGCCGGCCTCCGTCATTCTCGATGCGCCCATCGAATACAAGCTGCAGAACGGCGACATCTGGAAGCCGAAAAACTACCAGAACCGCTTCTACGGTCCCTCCACCCTGCGCCGCGGCATCGAGCAGTCGCGCAACGTCATGACGGTACGTCTCGCCGATGATCTCGGCATGACCAAGGTGGCTGACCTGGCCCAGCGTCTGGGCATCTACGAGAAGATGCCGCTGCAACTGTCCTGGGCGCTGGGAGCGGGCGAAACCTCGCTCATCCGCATGGTCACCGCCTATTCCATCATCGCCAATGGCGGCAGGCGGGTGGAAGCCACCCTCATCGACCGCATTCAGGACCGCCACGGCAAGACCATCTTCCGCCATGACAAGCGTGACTGTCAGGCCTGCCGCGCCGATACCTACGCCGGACCGGAGACCGAACCCAACCTGCTCGACAACCGCGATCAGGTGATGAATCCCTACACCGCCTATCAGATCACCTCCATGATGGAAGGCGTGGTGGAACGCGGCACCGGCAAGCGCGTGCAACTGGTGGGCAAGCCCGTGGCCGGCAAGACCGGCACCTCCAACGAGGAAAAGGACGCCTGGTTCATCGGCTTCACCCCCGACCTGGCGATTGGCGTCTACATCGGCTTCGACAATCCCAAGCCCATGGGCAAGAAGCGCACCGGCGGCGAGCTGGCCGCCCCCATCGTCACCGATTTCATGCGCCTGGCGCTCAACGACAAGCCCGCCATTCCCTTCCGCGTGCCGCGCGCCATCGAACTCATTCCGATCAACGCCAACACCGGCCGTCGCGCCACCTTCGGCGAGGAGGGCGTCATCCTCGAAGCCTTCAAGCCGGGGGATGAACCTCCCGCCAACACCAAGGTCATCGGCGAGGCGGTGGCCGGCAACACTGCCGGCCGGCCCGTGGGGCAGGGCGTGGTGCTGACCCCGCAGGCCTCGCGGCCCGCGCCGCCGCCCCGCCCGCAAGCGGAGCCGCAACCGCCGCCCATGGCCGAGCCCCCGTTGACGAACGGGTCCGGCGGCATCTATTGAGCGTCCTTCATCTGGGGAATTGCCATGCGCGCTGAAATTTCATCGCTGGTCGAAGACATGCAGCAGTCGGTCGGACTGCTGAGGAGGCATCTTTGACTGGGATAATGCTGTCCGTGAACTTGCCGAACTGAACGCCCGGGCCGAAGATCCGGGCCTGTGGAACGATCCGGAAAAGGCGCAAGGGGTGATGCGCAAGCGCCAGGATCTCGACGCCCGCATCACCGGTGTTCTACGCATCGAGCAGACCATGGCCGACAATATTGAACTCATCGCCATGGGCGAGGCCGAGGGCGATCAGGGCATCGTCACCGAGGCCGAGAAGGCGCTGATGGCGCTCAAGCACGATCTGGCCGAACAGGAACTGGAGGCACTGCTTTCCGGCGAGGCAGACGGCAACGACAGCTATGTCCAGATCAACGCCGGGGCCGGCGGCACCGAAAGCCAGGACTGGGCCTCCATGCTCATGCGCATGTATGTGCGCTGGGCCAACCGCAGCAAGTTCAAGGTTGCCGTGCTCGACGAGCACGAGGGCGAAGAGGCGGGCATCAAGTCGTGCACGCTGGAGATCAAGGGCCACAATGCCTATGGCAAGCTGAAGACCGAATCCGGCGTGCACCGGCTGGTGCGCATCTCGCCCTATGATTCCAACGCCCGCCGCCACACTTCCTTCGCCTCGGTCTGGTGCTATCCCGTGGTCGACGACAACATCGACATTGTTGTGAACGAGTCCGACTTGAAGGTGGATACCTATCGTGCCTCCGGCGCGGGCGGCCAGCACGTCAACACCACCGACTCGGCGGTGCGCATCACCCATGTGCCCACCGGCATCATCGTTGCCTGTCAGGCCGAACGCTCCCAGCACAAGAACCGGGCCACGGCGTTGAAGATGCTGAAGGCTCGGCTCTATGAAATGGAGTTGCAGAAGCAGCAGGAAAAGATCGACGCCGCCAATGCCAAGAAAACCGACATCGGCTGGGGCCACCAGATCCGCTCCTATGTGCTCCAGCCCTATCAGCTGGTGAAGGACCTGCGCACCGGCCACACTTCCACCAGTCCGCAGATCGTTCTCGACGGCGACCTCGATGACTTCATCCAGGCGTCACTGGCCCAGCGCGTCCACGGCGGCGGCCCCGGCACGGTGGAAGACATCGACTGATCCGGCGCGACGGGAGTGCGCCATGGAGGGGAATGCGCCTTGATGGCATCAAGGCGTCCGCCGTGTCCTCCTGATGGCGAGCAACTTATCTGACTGTTGTTGCGTCCAGCATAAAATCAGGTTGCGCTAAAATGAAAGCGGGCTGAAAGGCCCGCTTTTTTTCACACAGTCACTCAGAAGTTCAGCGTGGCCGGATGACCCGGATCGGCTGGATATTGCCCAGCGGATTTTCCTGCATCGCCATGGAGCGGCGCAGCGCCGACTCGTCGTGGCGCACCCCCATGCCAAAGCTGTTCACGGCCTCGCGCGCCTGTTGTTCAAAGGGCATGGGCGGCAGGGGTTCGGGTTCGGCTGGCAGGTCCTCCGCCACCCATTGCGACGGGTCGCTGTGATGGATGGCACCCTGGATGAAGGCGCCGCTCTCGATCGACACGGTTTCGTTGTAGATGTCGCCCTCCACCCGGCCGCCGGGATAGACGTGGACATGGCGCGCCGTCACCGGACCGAAGATCTGGCCATAGACATGGACCTCGTCGGCCTCGCAGCTGCCGCTGATCACGCCATTGGCCTCGATCACGCAGCACCCGGCCTGCACCGTGCCTTTGATGGTGCCGTCGACATGCAATTCGCCGGATAGCACAACATTGCCATCGATCGTCAGATCATGGGCAATGATCGACGGCCCGGAATATTCCTGACTGTTGTCGTTATTATGCCGCGCCCGCCTGAAGAACATTCCTGATCCGCCACCCTTTGCCGGATGTAAGGCACAGCCAGACACCCTTACGCCATCCTGCCCACAGTTCACCGGTGCCGGAAATTTCCGGTCATGCCTCCGGTCTGCCATGGACAAACACACCTGTGCGGAGCCTGCGTGCAGGCGAACCGCATTCCGACAATAACCGGTTGCGCTGGCCTTGTCATGGCACTTTTTACATCCCCTTTGGTGCATGGCCGGCCGCTCCGCCGCGCAAGGCGTAAAATGCGCGGAATTCCGAAGCTGCCGGCTGCCAGGGCCGGGGGGTTGGTGTGCGGCATTTATCCACAGGCGTCTGGGGCGACCGCCGGGTTCCATCCCGCCCGGCAGCGCCGCGAAAAACCCTGTGGGCCATTGCCATTCTTTGGCCCATGTTGCTGGCCAAACGCGCCATAGTGCAATCAATATGCGCCGCGGACAGTTGTTCCGGGGGCGGATCAGTGCGTCGTGGCCAGCGCGGCCTGCGGCGGACAGAAGGGAACAGGTTTGAAGCGCCGCATCGCAAAGGCAACGGCCCTGACGTTGTTGACGGTGATCGCCATGATGGTGATCATGGCGGCGGCCTTCTTCTGGCGCCTGTCGCAGGGGCCGGTGGCGCTGGACTTCATCGGCCCGCGCATCGAGCAGGCCCTGAACCGCAATCTGCGCGGTCTCTCCCTCGCCATGGGGGGTGCCATCCTGGAACTCGACAAGGAAAGCGGTGTGCCCCATGTGCGCTTCCGCGACCTGGTGCTGAGTGATGCCAATCACAACGTCATTGCCCGCGCCAGCCGCGCCGCCGTGGGCCTGGATCGTGGCGCCATTCTGCGCGGGGCGGTCGTGCCGCGCAGCCTGGAACTCATCGGATCGCGGGTTCTGGCCCGGCGCAACCTCGACGGCAGTTTTGAACTGGGCATCGGCGACACGGCGGAAGCACCGGTCTCGGCGGCAGAAGGCCCAGCCGAAGGCAAGGCCGATCTCAACGCCATGCCCGAACCTGTCGCACCCGCAGGCCCGCTGGCCGGTGACGGCATTCTCTCCGGCACCCGGATCATCGATCTGCTGGCGCAGGAAAGCGACGGCGTCTCGCTCTCCTCCATCGAAGACATCCGCATCAGCGAATCCTCGCTCCGTCTCTTCGACGAGGCCAATGCCGCCGAATGGTTTGCCCCCGACGCCGACCTCACCTTCCGCAAGATGCCCTATGGCTTCGTCGTCGTGGCCAAGGCTGATGTCGCCTCCGGCGATGCCCGCTGGCACGCCGAAGGAACCGCCTCCTACCGCGCCCAGTCCAAGACCTTCTCGGTGTCATTGCAGTTCAATGATCTCGTGCCGGCCCAGATGGCACAGCAGGTTTTCGCGCTGTCGCAACTGGCCCGCTTCAACATTCCCATGTCCGGCCATGCGGAAATGGAAACCGATGCCCAGGGTCACGTTGCCAAGGCCAGTGTGGAATTTTCCGCCGCGGCAGGCGTCATCGATCTGCCGGACTACATTGCCAAGCCCATCGTGGTGGATGAGGGCGCGCTCCACTTCGAGTATCGCGACGATAACGGCATTTTCAATATCGTGGACTCTTCCATTCTCGTCGGTGGGTCCCGCGCCGAATTGACCGGAACGGTGCTGCCATTGCGTGACCCGCAAGGCAAGCTCACCGACGTGATGCTCGATCTCGCAGCCCGCAATGTCAACGTCGACACCCAGGGCTCCATGCGCGATCCGGTCAAGATCGATGCCATCGCCCTGAAGGGCAAGGCCGCCGTCACCGCGGCCCGCTTCGACATTGATGATCTCGCCGTCACCTCCGGCAACGCCGGCGTCCGCCTCAACGGTTCCATCACCGGCGGGCCGGAATCGCCGGCCCTGAAATTCAATGGCCGGGCCACCGATGTTTCCGCCGACCTGCTGAAGAAGCTCTGGCCGCCGGTGGTCACGCCGAAGACCCGCGCCTGGGTCACCGAAAACATCGTCCAGGGTCACATCACCGACGGCACCTTTGTCATCGACATCCCGGTGAATGGCCTGGCGGAAGCCAGGCGCAGCCATCACCTCGCCGACGCCATGGTCGATGTCCGCTTTGCCATGACGGATGTGACCACACGTTATTTCCGCAATCTGCCGCCGCTGCAGAAGGCCAGCGCTTCAGCCCGCCTCACCGGCAATCATTTCAGCATCATCTTCAGTGACGGCCAGGCGGTTCTGCCTTCGGGCAAGGTGGCGCGCCTGCGTGGGGGCAGTTTCTCCGCCTCTGATCTCATGATGGTGGAAACCCCCGGCGTCATTGATGTCGAGGTGGAAGGCGACACCTCGGCGCTCCAGGAATTCGCCAATCTTCCGGACCTCAATCTTGTCCAGTCCGGCCTCGACGGCGTGCCGCCCATCACCGGCGACGCCCTGGCCAAAGTGACCATCAAACTCCCCTTGATCAAGGATGTGCCGCGCAACCGGGTCCAGATCACCTCCGCCATCACGCTCCGTGATGCCGCCGTGTCCGGCATCATCCCGGGCGTCGACCTGAGTGCCGGCCAATTCGCCATCACCTTTGACGCCAAGGGACTGTCGGTGGTCGGCCCGGCCAAGCTCAATGGCACGCCAGCCAACATCGAATGGCACAAGGCCCCCGGCAAGGGCGGCACCCAGAAGGCCTCCATCACCTCGACCCTCGATGATGACGCGCGCCGCCGTCTCGGCGTGAAGATCGATGGCCTCAAGGGTCCGGTGGATGTGGCCATCGACCTGCCGGACATTCGCCAGGCCGCCAACACCGTCACCATCAATGCCGATCTGTCGAAGGCTGGCATCTCCTTGCCCGTCTTGAACTGGAGTCGCCCGCCGACCAAGGGCACCACAGCGGTGTTCACGCTGGTGAAGGACCCCAAGGGCGGGCGCAATATAAAGAATATCGCGGTGAAGGGACCGGGCCTGGCGCTCAAGGGCGACATCGATCTCAACCCCGACAATAGCATCAATGTCATCAATCTGAGCCAGCTCCATCTCAATGATGAAAACAACTACGCGCTCAAGGTGCGGCCCCAGGCCGGCGGCTATGTGATTGCCATCTCCGGCCAGAGTTTCGATGCCCGGCCCCATATCAAGTCCATGATTTCGCCCGCCTCCGGTGGCGGCGGGGCGGGAAGCAGCGGACGCAGCGGCCCGACCCTCACCGTCAATGCGCGCTTCGACCGGGTCTATGCCCATCGCGGCGAAATCGTGCAAAGCGTCAACGCCGATTTCGTCTCCACCGGCGGGCGCATCACCCAGGCCGACATCACCGGCATGTATCTCTCTGGGCAACCCGTCACCCTGCGGGTGCTTCCGGTCAATGCGGGGCGCGAACTGCGTCTCACGTCTTCGGATGGCGGGGCCACCCTGCGCGCCGCCAATTTCTATTCCAAGGTGGCCGGCGGCGCCATGGAGTTTTCCGCCGTCATGAGCAATGATGCGGCGTCCTCGATCCTGCGCGGCAATCTCACCATCCGCAATTTCGAGGTGCGCAACGAGGCCGCGCTGGCGCAACTGGACCAGCGCGGCAAGCCGCGCAAATCCGGCCCACGCAAGGGCGGCATCGCCTTCAAGCGCCTGACCATTCCCTTCACCACCGACGCGCGCTTCGTGCGCATCGCGGACTCCATCATCAAGGGCGATGAATTGGGCGCCACGGCTTCGGGCCTCATCCGCAAGTCCGACAATGCCATGGACATCTCAGGCACCATCATCCCCGCCTATGCCCTGAACTCGGCCATCGGCGATATTCCGCTGGTGGGCGACATCCTCACCGGCGGCAATAATGAGGGCATCTTCGGCCTCACCTATTTCCTCGGCGGCACCATGAACCAGCCGCGCTTCCAGGTGAACCCGGTGTCGGCCATTGCCCCCGGCATCCTGCGTAAGTTCTTCGAATTCGGCAGTTCCAACCCGTCGCAGAAAATGAAGCTGCCGGACTCCAGCAACCGTTAGCGTAACCTGACTTTTGCTGGACTCAGCAAAAGTCAGGTTTCTCCAGGTCAGCGCCCGCGATATTACGCCGGTTTCACCAGCACATGCTTCTTCTTGCCCATGGACAGCTTGATCACGCCGTCCTGATCGAGGTGGGAGAGATCGAGCGTCAGGCGCTCGTCCGCCACGGCCACATCGTTGACCCGCACCGCGCCGCCCTGAATGCCGCGCTTGGCCTCGCCGTTGGACTTGTAGAAGCCCGCCGCCACCAGCGCCGCCAGCAGGCCCACGCCGCCGCCGACGGGCAGTGAAATGGTCGGCAGACCGTGCGCCGCCTGACCTTCCTCGAAGGTCCGCCTGGCCGTTTCCGCCGCGTCCGCCGCCGCGCCCGCGCCATGCAGCAGGGCGGTGGCCTCATTGGCCAGAACCTTCTTGGCCTCATTGATCTCGGCCCCGCCCAGCGCCTCCAGCCGGGTAATCTCGGACAGGGGCAGCGTGGTGAAGAGCTTCAGGAAGCGGCCCACGTCCGCGTCCTCGGTGTTGCGCCAGAACTGCCAATAGTCATAGGGGCTGCGCATGTCGGCATTGAGCCAGACCGCACCGCTCGCCGTCTTGCCCATCTTCGCGCCGGAGGCCAGCGTGATCAGCGGCGTGGTCAGCGCATAAAGCTGATGCGTGCCCATGCGGCGGCCCAGGTCGATGCCGTTGACGATATTGCCCCACTGGTCCGAGCCGCCCATTTGCAGGTTGCAGCCATGGCGCCGCGCCAGCTCGGTGAAGTCATAGGCCTGCAATACCATGTAGTTGAATTCGATGAAGGACAGTTCGTGCTCGCGCTCCAGCCGCAGCTTCACCGAATCCATGGTCAGCATGCGGTTGACCGAGAAGTGGCGGCCCACTTCGCGCAGCATGTCGAGATAGTTGAGCGCCACCAGCCATTCGGCATTGTCCACCATCAGTGCGTCGCCCGGTTTTTCGCCGAAGCGCAGGAAACGCGAGAACACCTGCGCGATGCCGCGCTTGTTGTCCTCGATGTCGTCGATGGTCAGAAGCTTGCGGCTTTCGTCGCGGCCCGAAGGGTCGCCCACCCGCGTCGTGCCCCCGCCCATCAGCGCAATGGGCTTCTGCCCGGTGGCCTGCGCCCAGTAGAGCAGCATGATCTGCACCAGTGAGCCCACATGGAGCGAGCGCGCCGTGGCGTCGAAGCCGATATAGGCCACCACCTTGTTCCGTGTGGCAAGCTCGTCCAGCCCCGCCGCGTCGGAACACTGGTGAATGTAGCCGCGTTCGGCAAGGGTGTTCAGGAATTCGGATTTATAGCTGCTCATGATGGCTGGCGTCTTACGGGCAACGCGCGCCGCTTGCAAGGCGGCGGGGCAGAGGGCAGGCTTCGGCCCCATGATTCCCCTGCCCACATCCGGCCCGGTCCGGGCGCTTGGCCTCATGTCCGGCACCTCGCTGGACGGCATCGACGTGGCCCTGCTGGAAACCGATGGCGAAGCGGTGGTGCGGCGCGGGCCATGCGCCACCTATGCTTACGATGCCGCGCAACGGGCGCTGCTGCGCCGGGCGCTGGCCGATGCGGCAGGAATGACCGCGCGGACTGATCGGCCAGGCCCGCTGGCCGAGGCCGAGGCGGCGCTGACGGACTGGCACGCGCGGGCGGTTGAATCATTTTGTCAGGATCATGGCCTAAAGGGTTCAGACGACTCGCAAATCCACCTCGTCGGCTTCCATGGCCAGACGGTGCTGCACCGGCCGGACCAGCGCCTCACCGTGCAACTGGGTGACGGCGCGGCTCTCGCCCGCCGACTGGGTGTTCCGGTGGCCTGGGACCTGCGCGCGGCGGATGTGGCGGCGGGCGGGCAGGGGGCGC
>OEIV010001499.1_pt1 | contig 10455 bp, 9 predicted proteins | sample 1539231 | NCBI WGS metagenome assembly OEIV01 (sample SAMN03794762, study PRJEB22550) | activated sludge metagenome | feature: wastewater treatment plant; material: activated sludge; isolation source: Wastewater treatment plant of a petroleum refinery complex | place: Argentina: Buenos Aires ... | reverse complement strand
CATACTGGTTGGTCGGTATGGTATTTGCATACCAACCGGTTTGTCATGGGATCATCGAAAACCGCTCAGCTCGACGCCCGCACCCGCCTGCTCAACGCGGCCCTCCGCGTCATTCGCACCAAGGGCTACGCGGACTCCTCGGTCGACGAGCTCTGCAACGCCGCCGGTGTTACCAAGGGAGCGTTCTTCCATCACTTCAAGACCAAGGAAGACCTGGCGCTCGCGGCCGCGGAACATTTCGCGGCGATGGCCGCGGGGCTCTTCGCCGCCGCGCCGTTCAACCAATTGTCAGACCCGCTCGACCGACTGCTGGGCTACATCGAGTTCCGCGGGAACATCCTGCGCGGCGAGCTCCCCGACTGCACCTGTCTCCTGGGCACCATGGTCCAGGAGACCTATGAGACGCACCCGGCCATCCGCGTCGCGTGCGACACGCACATCAGCGAGCACGCGGCCGGCGTCGCGCGCGACATCACCGCCGCCAAGGCGATGTACGCACCCGACGCGCCGTGGAGCGCCGAGAGTCTCGGCCTGTTCACCCAGGCCGTGCTCCAGGGCGCGTTCGTGCTCGCCAAGGCCAAGAACTCTCCCGACGTCGCCGTCGAGTGCGTCGGGCACCTGATGCGGTATGTCGAAGGCCTCTTCAGCAAGCACGAGCACGCGGAATGACACAGGAGCCGATCATGGGAAACACGTTCGAAGGCGCGGTGGTTGAGCCATATCTCATGTTCGGCGGGCGCTGCGAGGAGGCGCTCGCGTTCTACGAGAAAGCACTGGGCGCGAAGATCGAATCGAAGATGAAGTTCAGTCAGAGCCCCGACCCAGTGCCGCCCGGCATGCTCGCGCCGGGCTTTGAGAACAAGATCATGCACTCGAGCTTCCGCGTGGGCGCGAGCACGGTGATGGCATCCGACGGCTGCGCCCCGGGCACGGGCTTCCAGGGCTTCTCGCTCTCGCTCGCAGTACACACGCCCGCCGAGGCCGACCGCGCCTTCGCCGCACTCGCCGACGGTGGCAAAGTCACGATGCCGATCGGCAAGACGTTCTTCTCGCCGCGTTTCGGCATGGTGATCGATCGCTTCGGCGTGTCGTGGATGGTGATCGTGCCGCAGGAGTGGGGCAAGCACTGACACGGCCGTGTTGCGCGTGCCCGCCGCGCGCCCCGCGCTTGCTCACCGGAGTGCTCTCGTCCGACGCCGCGCGGCGTGGTGCGTTGCGAGAGCGATACGCCGTTCATGACGCACACGATCGTGTGGGTTGAAGGAGATTCTCCATGTCCACCGAGGCCGCCAACGAAGCGATCGCAGAGCGCGAGCTCTCGTTTACACGCATCATCAGCGCCACGCCAGACAAGCTCTTTCGCGCGTGGACCGACCCCGCGCTCATCGTGAAATGGTTCACGCCGGAACCCTGGAAGACCGTGCGGACCGAGATCGACCCACGCCAGGGCGGCTCGTCGTGCATCGTCATGCGGAGCCCCGAGGGTCAGGAATTTCCAAACAACGGCGTGTACCTCGAGGTCGTGAAGAACAAAAAGCTCGTCTTCACGGATGCGTTCGTCCGCGCGTGGGAGCCCTCCAACAAGCCGTTCATGGTCGGCACGATCACCTTCGAAGAACTCGGCGGCGCCAAAACCCGCTACACCGCTCGCGTGCAGCACTGGACGATCGCCGATCGCAAGGCCCACGAAGAGATGGGGTTCCATCCGGGCTGGGGCAAGGCGACCGACCAGCTGGAGGCGCTCGTCGCCACGCTCTGATCGGTGCGCGCGCCCGAACGACCGCCGATGCTTGATCCACCTTCACCGGAGACCGTCATGTCCGAACAGAAAATCGTCACGTTTCTGTGGTTCAACGACAACGCGGAGCAGGCCGTCGATTTCTACTGCTCGGTGTTCAAGCGATCAAAGGTCCTCGACGTGATGCGATGCGGCGACGTCGGCCCGGGCCCCAGGGGCTCGGTCCTGACCATCACCTTCGAACTCGAGGGCCAGCAGTACATCGCGCTCAACGGCGGGCCGATGTTCAAGTTCACCGAGGCGATCTCGCTCCTGATTCAGTGCGATACCCAGGACGAGGTCGATCACTACTGGTCAAAGCTGACCTCCGGCGGCGGCCAGGAAAGCCAGTGCGGCTGGCTCAAGGACAAGTTCGGTCTCTCGTGGCAAATCTGCCCGCGCGTGCTCCTGAAAATGATCCAAGACAAAGACCTCGCCCGCGCCGATCGGGCCATGGCGGCGATGATGCAGATGCGGAAGCTGGATATCGCCAAGTTGGTTGCGGCGTACGAGGGAAAGTGAACGTCCCCAACGAAAAACCCCGGCTCTCGCCGGGGCTTGGTAGAAGCTCGTTTGTTCGAAGCTCGTGATGTCCGGTTCGATCAACCCTTCGCCATCTTCTCGGCCTTGGCCTTGGCGTCCTCGAGCGTGCCCACGTACATGAACGCGCCCTCGGGCAGGCCGTCGCCCTCGCCGTTGCACAAGCGCTCGAAGCTGTCGATCGTCGCGTCCAGCGGCGAGTCGACGCCCTTGAAGCCCGTGAACTGCTCCGCCACGTGGAACGGCTGCGACAGGAATCGCTCGATCTTGCGGGCGCGGGCCACGGTCGCCTTGTCCTCTTCCGAAAGCTCGTCGACGCCGAGAATCGCGATGATGTCCTGCAGGTCCTTGTACCGCTGGAGGATTCGCTGCACTCGCTGCGCGACGCGGTAGTGACGCTCGCCGATGATCTGCGGGTCAAGGATTCGCGAGGTCGAGGCCAGCGGGTCGACGGCCGGATAGATGCCCTTCTCCGCGATCTGACGCGAAAGCACGATGAACGCGTCAAGGTGCGTGAACGCCGTCGCCGGCGCGGGGTCGGTCAGGTCGTCGGCCGGAACGTAAATGGCCTGCACCGACGTGATGGCGCCCTTGGCCGTCGACGTGATGCGCTCCTGAAGCTCGCCCATCTCGGTCGACAGCGTCGGCTGGTAACCCACGGCCGAGGGCATACGACCAAGCAGCGCCGACACTTCCGAGCCTGCCTGAGTAAAGCGGAAGACGTTGTCCACGAACATCAAGGTTTCCTTGCCCGATGCGTCGCGGAACTCTTCGGCCATGGTGAGGGCCGACAGCGCGACGCGCAGACGCGCGCCCGGCGGCTCGTTCATCTGGCCGAACACCATCGCGACCTTGTCGAGCACGTGGGCCTTCTGGCCCTTCTCGTCGGTGTACTCGGCCTCTTTCATTTCGCGCCAGAGGTCGTTGCCCTCGCGGGTGCGCTCGCCGACGCCGGCGAACACCGAGTAACCGCCGAAGTTCTTGGCGACGCGGGCGATCATCTCCTGGATGACGACGGTCTTGCCGACGCCGGCGCCGCCGAACAGGCCGATCTTTCCGCCGCGGACGAAGGGGCACAGGAGGTCGATGACCTTGATGCCCGTCGGGAGGATTTCGGTCTTGGGGTTGAGCTGAGCAAACTCGGGCGGCTGCTTATGGATCGACGACTTCTTCGCGGTCGTCACCGGGCCCATCTTGTCGATCGGCTGCCCGAGCAGGTTGAACACGCGGCCCAGCACGTTCTCGCCCACCGGCACCTGCACCGACGAGCCGGTGTCGAGGCACGAGAGCCCGCGACGCAGGCCGTCGGTCGAGCCCAGCGCGACCGCGCGGACGCGTCCGCCGCCCAGGTGCTGCTGAACCTCGCCGACGAGGAAGAGCTCGCCGACCTTGGTCTGCGCCTTGACCTCAAGGGCGTTGTAGATGTCCGGGAGCTGGTCCTCGGGGAATTGGGCGTCGAAGGTGGAGCCGATGACCTGCGTGATCGTGCCGTTGGTGGGCATGGAAACCTCGCGTGAAACTTGGGCCAGTAAACGGGGTCCGTGATCGTGGCCGGTGAGCCTGTCCTGATGCCTCGCGAGTGCGGAGACCGAGCCCGCGGAGCGACTGAATAAATACCAAACAACCCGCGCCCTGCGCAGGGTCGAAAGGATAGGCATGGCAAGCCGCGGCGGGGAGGGACGCAGCGACCACCCGGGACTCCGGGTACGGCCGCGCATTGAATCGGACAGATTCGTCCTTGTTGAGGACTTGCGGCCACCTACCGAAGGTGGCGGGTCGGCCGCGCGGGGGCATGGGCTCGTCGCTGGTCGTCAGGCCGAAACCCTCGTGGCTCTTGATCTCGCAAGCTCAACGCTCAAATGCGCGTCGTGGAAACTCAAGCCGCGTGACCTCCTCAACGCAAGGCGACGCTCTCCGCCGTTCAGGCAACGGAGCACAAGCGCTGCGAGTTGGGCAAGCGGCTTCACGCGGAGGGCCTGATCAAGCACGCCACGATCCCGGAGATGAAGAAGCCGGAGCGCGAGCACGAAACGCGCCTCGGGCTCATCAGGACGATCATCGACTTGAAGTACGCCGGCAAGGTGAAGGAAGCGGAGATCGAATTCGCAGCGGCTGAAGCCGTGAGCAATCGCATCGTCGAGCTTCTGACCGCGATCGAAACCAACGTCAATCGCAAGACGGCCTGATCGCGATCCATGAACCAGATTCGATGTCGCAACTCACGACGCCCATGACCGCGGGTTGTTGCTTCGGAGAAGCCCCGTCGAATCCGCCGGGCAATCACCCGAATCCATCGCGTCCGCGGCCTTGCGCTCTGTCGATGCAACTTTTTCCCCGCGGTCCGCAAGATCGCGTCCGGTCGCCGACATCGGTTCGTGGGAAACCTCGCGGGCCCGGAGGCCGCGCGAGAAAACATGGGGAGATTCACATGAAGCGGTCTCTTGGAATTGTTGCGTTGTCTCTTGCGCCGCTGGGGGCACGGGCGGATCAGGTCACGATCTTTGCGGCCGCGGACAACACGATGTACAGCGAATCCGTGAGCGAATCCAACGGCGCGGGAGCGTGGATCTTCGCGGGCCGCACCAACACCGGGGACCTGCGCCGCGCGTTGATCCGCTTCGATCTGTCGGCGATCCCGGCGGGCGCGACCATCAACGACGTGAAGCTCCAGATGCGCCTCTCCAAGGCGCGCACCGGCACGGACACGGTGAAAATCCACCGCGCGAACGCCTCCTGGGGGGAAGGGACTTCCGACGCCACCGCCAACGAGGGCAAGGGCGCGCCCGCCGCCGCCGGCGACGCAACGTGGGGATTCCGCTTCTTCAACACCACCTCGTGGTCCGTGCTCGGTGGCGACTTCAACGCGGCCGCCAGCGCGTCGGAGGCCATCGGCACATCCATCGGCGTCTACACATGGGACGACCCGGGCCTTACGTCCGACGTCGCGGCGTGGATGCAGAGCCCCCCGAGCAACTTCGGCTGGGTCGTCATCGGCGACGAGTCCATTAACCAGACCTCGCGCCGCTTCGACTCGCGCAACGGCACGGTGCCCGCCGACGCCCCGCACATCATCGTCAACTACACGCCGCCCTGCGACGCCGACCTCAATCACGACGGCTTCGTCAACGGCGATGACTACGACTTGTTCGCGTCGTTCTTTGAAAACGGCGAGAGCGGCGCCGACCTCAACCACGACGGCTTCGTCAACGGCGACGATTACGACTTCTTCGCTTCGCACTTCGAGGAAGGGTGCTGAAGCGCCGGACCAACGATCCAGATCGATCGTCACCTCCCAGCACAATCCGAGGCCCCGCCTCGGGTTTTTCATGCGCGGGACGTCACCAAACCGTCAACCAAGCCACCTGCGCCCTCCCCTTGACTCACCCCCTCGCCCCTCCTCCAATTCACGGTGCCCCGCCGCGGGCGCTCCCGGCCTTGCGTTTGATGCCCGGGCGTCCGCCGTGGTCCGCGGCCCGTCCGCCGCGTGCTTGGGGCCACGCGAATCAACCGCCGCGTTTCTTTACTCGGCGGCCAGTCCGCGGCATCCGCTCGAAACACGCCGCACGACTTCGGTTTGATTTGATGTGATCTGGTTTGGTGCGGCCTGCTTCGGTGGGACCTGTCTCGGGATCTGGTTTGTGGCAAGGGCCCTCGCTCGCCGGTGCTTTCCAGCCAGAGCGACGCGGCCGAGCCTCGGCAATTCGCGCTTTCAGCATCTCCGGGCCATCGCCCGGGCGTGCGATTGATCTTCGCCGCCTTCTGCGCCTCCCGGCGCGGCGTGCCCGTCCTTCCGATCCGCCTCGAAGGAGTTCCGTTGAATCACGGCCATTCTCGTTGGAAACGTCGTCGCCGCCGCGGCGGTGGGGGCGGCCAGCAACAGCCTCAAGGCGCGCACGGCTCCGCCACGCTCCAACCCCAGGGCGACCAAGGTGGCCAATCGGGCGGCCAGACCGGCGCATCGCAATCCTCCCAGGGCGGCCAAGCACGCGTCTCGGCGCCCGGCGGCAAGCCCCTCCCGCCGCAACTCGACTTCGGCCCGCTCTCGCCCCTCAAGCCCTTCGACCAGCTCACCAGCATCGACCCCCAGCCGCGCCTCACCCTCGAATACCCCGGCTGTCCCGCCTCATGCCGCCTCATCGATCTCTTCTGCCCGATCGGCCGCGGGCAGCGCGGCCTGATCGTCTCGCCGCCCAAGGCCGGAAAGACCACCCTCCTCAAAGACATCGCCACCGGCGTGCTCCGCAACCACAAGGACGTGTGGGTCGTCGTGCTCCTGATCGACGAACGCCCCGAAGAAGTCACCGATTTCAAGCGCACCTTCGCGCTCGGCGGGCCGGCGGGCGCGGGAACCTTCTTCGAGCCCGATCGCTGCCGCGTCCTCGCCAGCAGCAACGACCACGGCGTGGAACGTCACATCGAAGTCGCCATGCAGACCATCGACACCTGCAAGCGCCTGTGCGAGGCGGGCAGGCACGTCGTCGTCGTGCTCGATTCCCTCACGCGCCTCGGTCGCGCATTCAATCAATCACGCAAGCACGCCTCCAGCGGACGCACGCTCACCGGCGGCCTGGACTCCCGCGCCCTCGAGGTCCCAAAGCTCCTCTTCGGCGCCGCGCGCAACAGCGAAGAGGCCGGCTCCCTCACCATCATCGCCTCGTGCCTCGTCGACACCGGCTCGGCCGGCGACCAGATCATCTTCGAGGAGTTCAAGGGCACCGGAAACATGGAGCTCATCCTCGATCGCAAGATCTCCGAACAGCGCATCTTCCCCTCGATCAACCTCGCCGCCAGCGGCACGCGCAAGGAGCACCTGCTCATGTCCGAGCGCGAGATGAACACCATGACGGCGTTGCGCCGCCGCCTTCTTCAGATGCCGCCGCCCATGCAGATCGAGCAACTCCTCAACGCCCTCAAGCGCTTCAAGACCAACGATGAACTCGTGGGGAGCGCGGGCGACGCGAGGTCGTAAGAGGCGGCGTATCAGCCCACGATCTTCAACACGATCCACGCCGCCGCATACGCCACCACGCTCATCCACGCCAGTTGCAGCACGGCCCACTTCACGCCACCCGCCTCGCGCGCCGTCACCGCCAGCGTCGGCAGGCACTGCATCGCCAGCACATAGAACACCAGCGCCGACCACGCGACCGCCTCGGTGAAGATCGGCGTCACGCCGTCGTCGCGCGTCGCGTGCGCGATCTGGTCGCGCACGCCCGCGTCCTCCGCGTCGTCCACGCCCGCCACCATCACCGCCATCGTCGAAACGAACACCTCGCGGGCCGCGAAGCTCGTCAAGACACCCACCGACAGCTGCCAATCGAATCCCAGAGGCCTGAAGACCGGCTCGATCGCCCGCCCCAGCTTGCCCGCGAACGAATTCGACAACGCGTGCCGCGCCTCAGCCCTGTCCGCGCTCGTCTCCAGCTCCTCAATCTTCGCGCGTGCCGCGGCCTTGTCCGCGTCGGTCATCGCGACCTCGGGCGCGCCGTTCGCCGCGACCCCGTCGACCGTCTGGCGGATTGTCTGCGCCTGATCGCGAAGCATCAACGACTCGCCCGGGGGCGGGACGTGCGGGAACGCGCTGAGCCACCACAGCACCACGCAGATCGCCAGGATGTTGGTGCCCGCGTTCTTCAGGAACGTCATGCCCCGGTCGTACGTCGCGATCGCCGCCGTCCGCAGGCTCGGGACCTTGTACGTCGGCAGCTCCAGCGCCATGGGGCGGCTCGGGCCCTTGAGAATCGTCCGCCGCGCGATAAGCGCGGAGAAAAGCCCCGCGCCGATCCCAAGCGCATAGCACCCGACGAACGCCAGCCCCGCCGCGATCGGCCGATCGCGGAAGAGGATCGAGATCATCAGCACGTACACCGGGATGCGCGCCGAGCACGTCATGAACGGCGCGACGAGAATCGTCGCCAGCTTCTCGCGCCGATCCGGGATCGCCCGCGCCGACATGATCCCCGGCAGCGCGCACGCGTGCGACGACAAGAACGGCACAAAGCTCAGCCCCGGCAATCCGAACGGCCTGAGCAATCGGTCCATCAGGAACGCCGCCCGCGCCAGATACCCCGTGTCTTCAAGGATCGAGATCAGGAAGAACAACAGGCAGATCTGCGGCAGGAAGATCACGGTCGCGCCGATGCCGCCGACAACTCCCTGGGCCAGGAACTCGCGCAGGATTCCCTCGGGCATCGTGCTCGTGATCAATCCGCCCAGCTTCGAGAACACAAGCTCGATCCAGTCCATCGGATAGGTCGCGAGCTTGAAGATCACCATGAACAGCCCGGCCATGACCACCGCGAACGACAGCAGCCCGCTGATCGGATGCGTCAGCAGGTTGTCGAGCCGATCGGTGAGGCGCGAGCTTGCCATCCACCGGGCGCTCCCGTGCTCGCCAGCGGCGCACGGCAGGCTGTGCTCCGTGCTCAGCGAATAGACACTCTCCGCCCAGCGCTCCAGCGCGTCGCGATCGCCCGGCGGCGTGCGGTTCGACACCCGCGCACGATCGAGCGCGGGCAAAATCTCGTTCACGCCCTCGCCGCTGCGCGGATTGCACAGAACAACCGGGCAGCCGATCTGCGCCTCGAGTTGCTCGGGCGCCACGCGCACGCCCATCCGCCGCGCCAGGTCGATCATGGTGATGACGACCACCGTGGGCAGCCGCTGCGCAAGCCCCTCGCCCACCAGAGACAGATTCCGGATCAGGTTTGTTGCGTCCGCGATGACCAGCAGCGCATCGGGCTCGCGCGTCTCCTCTCCCTTGGGCGACAGCTTCCCCGCCAGCACGCGACGGCAGATCTCCGCCTCGGTCTGGTCGAGTTCAAGCGAGTAGATGCCAGGAAGATCGACCAGGTGCGTCTCTCCGCCGGCGACGCCGGGGTTCTCGTCCGTGCCGCTCGTCCTGCCATTCGCCGCGCGGATCACGCCGACGCGGGCTTCCTGGGTCGTGCCGGGGAAGTTGCTGGTCTTGTGACGCAGGCCCGAGAGCTGGTTGAAGAGCGTCGTCTTGCCCGTGTTGGGGTTGCCCAGGAGCGCAACGGTGCGCACCGGAATCTCGTCCGCGCTGGTGCCGACGGAAACAGAGTCATCACATCGGGGACACTCGCTCACCCGCGTGCTCTCCGCTCAGTCGTTGACCGCGTCCAGGAAAATACGCCGCGCCAGTTCGGCCGCCAGGCCGATCCGGCACCCGCACCCTTCGCGCCCCACGATCTCCACGATGCACGGCGTGCCGCGACGACACACCCGCACCCGCACGTTGGGCGACAGCCCCATCGCCCGCAGCAACGCCGCGTCCTTGGCGTCAAGGTCGGTCCGCGCCACGCTTCCGCACATGCCGGGTTGGGCGTCGATCAGGCAGGTCACACCCCATTCTAGGCCCCCCGCGGGCGGCGTTGAGACTCGGTCGCAACACGGGGTACTGGGTCAGGGCCTCCACCACAATTTCCCGCCCGCCACGGCCTATTTCATTGGCCCCCAGGCGTGCGGCAAGAGCTTCCCATTCTCCCATCCGCCGTCGATCGCAATGGCTTCCGCGATCAGGTCCGCCACCGGCACCCCGAGCTCCTTGGCGTCCTGCTCCCAGAGATCATCCCAGAAGGCATAGAGCGACGCCTCGCTGAACTTCCACTTGCCGTCCTCCCGCAGAAACACCGCAGGGTCGCCGGCCGTCGTGCCGTCGATCACCATCTCCGCGACCGCCTTGTCGTCGTTGATGAAGTGAACCTTGTGCAGCTCCGGGATGTCGAGATACTCCGACTCCCACCAGCCGTGCTCGGTCGCCCACCGCACATACCCCGCCCCGTCCAGCTTCTCGAACACCTCCCGCCGCCCCCGCGACTTGATCTGAAGCACCATGAACATCTCGGAAGGTCTCAGCTTCAGCACATCCTCGCGCCGCCCGTCCAGCGCCACCCGCACCAGCTCGCCCAGGTATTCGAGCGTGCCCTTAGTAACGATCTCCACGGCCCGAGCACCGTCACGCTTGTCCGCCGCCCGGTCATAGTCCGCCCACGCCTTGCGGATCTCCTTCTCGTCACCGAGCCGCCCACACCCGCCCATGACCACAACTACGCCCATGAACACCGCCGCGATGCATGTGATGATCCAGCGCATGAAGGTATTGTAACAACCAGCGG
>OEIV010001498.1_pt1 | contig 10457 bp, 5 predicted proteins | sample 1539231 | NCBI WGS metagenome assembly OEIV01 (sample SAMN03794762, study PRJEB22550) | activated sludge metagenome | feature: wastewater treatment plant; material: activated sludge; isolation source: Wastewater treatment plant of a petroleum refinery complex | place: Argentina: Buenos Aires ... | reverse complement strand
CTGAACATCCTGAAGTGCAATTTTTCACAGCTTACGATATTGAAAAATCAAAAGCAAATTTTATAAATTCAAAAAAAGCAGCTGTTGTGTTAGCAAACAGATTCGACGGTATTGATTTTGCTGGAGATCAATCAAGATTGCTTTTTCTTATAGGAATTCCTTATGCTTCAAACCTTCAAGAAAGCTTCCTTCAATCAAGAATGAATGCCTCAATAATTTTCTATGATAGAAATAGAACTCGATTGATTCAGGCAATTGGAAGGTGTACGAGAAGCCCTAAAGACTACTCTGCGATATGCGTTTTAGGCGATAAGGATTTGTCGGAGTGGCTAGTCCTAGAAAATAAAAACAAATATTTACACCCAGAGTTACAAGCTGAATTAAAATTTGGCATAGAGAATAGCAAAGATGCTAAAATTTCAGATTTTGTTGAAAATTTCAATGAATTTATTTCACAATCTGACAATTGGAATGCAGCTAACAACGAAATAATTGAGTTTAGAAATGAAAAAAAACAATTCAACATTGAAGGTTCTACCGAATTAGAAAACTCAGCTAAAGATGAAGTTGCTTTTCAATATTTCCTTTGGAACAAGCAATACAATGAATGTTTCAATCTAATCGATAAAATAATTCAAAATTTAGATGGGGGTAAAGAATTAAAAGGATACAGAGCTTTCTGGAACTATCTAGCAAGTTCAGTATGTCATATCTTACATTTAGAGACTAAGGAGGTTATATATCAAGACAAAGCGAAACAATATATTGAGAGATTAATAAGGATTTGTCCTTCAGCTTCATGGGCCAGACATTTGTCAAATTCGACGATAGAAGGTCTCACATTTGATGACAACTTAATATGGAATGTGGAGCACTTGCAATCTTATTTAGCTTCGGTCAATATTAGCAATGTGAAAAAATTTAACAAGTATCTGCTGGAGATTGAGAATTACATTTTAAAACCAGATTTGGAAAACCTAAATCTTCATATTGGAAAATTACTTGGGTTTATTTCTGAAAATCCATCAAGCAATGCTGCACCTGACCCTTACTGGGTATCGAACGACAATGTAGTTTTCGTGTTTGAAGACAAATTTTATGAAAATGAAGATGAGGATATTGTGATTGAACATATTAGACAAGCTGCATCTCACAAAGAATGGATTTTGAGCAATATTCCAAAATTAAAAAAGGAAGCTATGATAATACAAATTATGATAACAAATAGAAATAAAATTAGCAATGAAGGTAGAATTTTTTCTTCAAATGTTAAGTATTGGAACTACTATGAATTTGTCAAATTTAGCAGAGATATACTTTCTCTTGCAAGGGAATATTCCAATTATTATGGAGGTGAAAATGATGCAAATTGGAAGGAGTTTTTCATAGATGAATTTTACAAAAGGAGCCTAAGCCCAAGAAAATTAATTGAAAAGCTACCAAACTTAAGTGAAATTTAAAGGCAATGTTCAGATATTTCTAGCTGGCGCAAAGTCACCATGTCGGCACACCAGTTTCTTAGCTGGCATATTCCGCTCATCACAAGCTCCGCTTTTTGACGAGCTAAGTTTTCGGCCTTTGTCAACGTTGTGTTCCAGCCCAATTTAAGAGAATTTAGCACCTTTGCACCCAATAAGTGTCAAAACACAAGGAATGAAGTATTCAGCATTTAGAGAAGAGTTTGGTATTGAGGTGACAAAAGGCAACTTGGAAGAATTGGCCAATCTAACGCATTTCCTGCAAAACAACGGGAATGGCGGCCATCTCTTTGAGAAGCAAGCTAAGGCGTACATCATCAAAGTTTCAGAGGAGTTAGATGTTTTGGAAGATGGGAACCAGAACCAATACGCCTTGCCTATTGAATGGGACGTGCCTTTTCCTCCCGTGAAGAATCCAAAATTCACTTTTGTTGACCTATTCGCTGGCATCGGTGGGTTCAGGATAGCGTTTCAGAATCTTGGCGGAAAATGTGTCTTTTCAAGTGAATGGAACAAGTTCGCACAGAAGACCTATGAAGCAAATTTTGGTGAAGTACCTTTTGGGGACATCACAAAGATTAGTGTTGACAACATTCCAGACCATGACATTCTTTGCGGTGGGTTCCCTTGTCAACCATTTTCAATTGCAGGGGTAAGCAAGAAAAATAGCCTTGGGCGTGACCACGGCTTTAAAGACGAGACCCAGGGCACTTTGTTTTTCGACATCATAAGGATTTTGGAAGCAAAACGTCCAAAGGCTTTTTTACTAGAAAACGTTAAGAATCTTGTTTCACATGATAAGGGAAAGACTTTCAAAGTGATTTCTGAATCATTAAAAGAACTGGGATATAGCCTTCATGCTCAAGTTTTAGATGGAAAGCATTTCGTTCCTCAACATCGTGAACGGATTATTTTAGTTGGTTTTGATAAACAAACATTCAATGGAAAAGAAGGATTTGAGTTTCCTAAAATGCCAACCGCAAATTATAGAATCAAAGATATTTTGGAGCATAAGCCTGACCTTAAGTATACGCTAACCGACAAGCTTTGGAATTACCTTCAAAATTATGCCCAAAAGCACAAGGAAAAAGGTAATGGTTTTGGTTTTGGGATGGTGGATTTGGAAGGAATTACTAGAACTATAAGTGCACGATACTATAAAGATGGTTCTGAAATATTGATACCTCAAAAAGGTAATAACCCAAGGAGGCTTACACCAAGGGAATGTGCTAGATTGCAAGGATATCCTGATAGCTTTATCATCCCTGTTTCTGATAATCAAGCATATCGACAATTTGGCAATTCAGTGGTTATGCCTTTAATTCAGGCAGTTGGACAAAACTTGGTTAAAGAAATACTCAAAAAATGAATACACTTGAAGCACTAAAATCATGCTTTGCTGAGAAGGGATGCAACAAAGTGTATGTCAAAGCGCTTGCGCCAAATGACAATTCCAAGAACCAAGTATATCTTGGAGGAAACTTTGAGATTCTAAATATTTTCCCTATTTCTGAAATTATCAATGAACCTGTCGGAGATTGGAACAAGGAGAGATTTAAAGCTTTTATCAAATTTGCTTGGCTGGGAGAAGAAGGAAATTTATACCTAGCTCCACATTCCCAATTGATACTATATCCTAAGTACCCTGAAGTGAGATTTTCAGGATTTTTGATGAACTGTGAAAACCCACCCTCTGATTTGATGACGATAAGGCTTGCAGGTAGGTTACTATTTTTTGGTGTTGCTAAAAATGGTGTCGTACTTGGTTATGTTGTTGATCCGAATTCTGTAATTGCAAAAGAATTCAATTTGCTTGCTATAGACACAGATCATGGCGTATTCAAAGTAATAGAGTTAGCACAAGCCACTAATACTAAGGAGAAATTGATCGCAGAACTTCTAAGAATTCATCTTTTGGGTTGGATAGATTCAAAGCGGTTAGATAGATTTGGTAATATTTTATCTTGTGATGCACCTAATTGTGGAGGATATACACTTGAAGCGGAACTCGGAATAACACCAAACGGGTATTCCGAACCAGATTTTCTTGGTTGGGAAGTCAAACAATTCGGAGTAGCTAATTTCAAAAATACTGGCTCAGCTATAATTACATTGATGACCCCAGAACCAACGCACGGATTTTATGTCAGCAATGGTACAGATGAATTTGTACGGAAATACGGATACGAAGATCGAGTTGGAAGGGCAGATAGGATGAATTTTGGTGGCATCCACAAAGCAGGTGAGCGACAAAAACTTACAGATTTGCAACTTGAATTAATCGGGTTTGATAGTGCTTCTGGTAAAATTCGAAGCACTGACGGGAGGATTGCCTTGATAGATAGTAACGGAAATGAAGCTGCATCTTGGAGTTTTGCAAGCCTTCTATTGCATTGGAACAGAAAGCATAATCAGGCTTGCTATGTACCGTCATTAAGCGAATCAGAAGTAGTCAGAAGATATATGTATGGCAATAACATTATCTTAGGTAGCAGCACTGATTTTCAACTTTTTTTAGCGCAAATGGCTATTGGAAATATCTACTATGACCCAGGAATAAAAATGGAAAATGTTTCAACAAAGCCAAAAATCAAGAAAAGAAGTCAATTTAGGATAAAATCTCAGCATCTTCCGAATCTATACAAAAAAAATGAAGTGATTGATGTAACTCAAGAAAAACTCGATTGAAAACAAATGGGATAACAGTATGCAAGTCTATGATTCAGTTGCCCACTAGCACCCCGCTTCCCCCGTTGTTGCAAGTCTGTTTCTAGCAGCACCAGCTCTTTCAAGTCTAGCGCAGCACTACTTGGAAGCATACGTCGGGCGGTTTGCAACCGCCAAGCCCAGCGGGCTAAAGTGCTTGGGCGGCAGCACCGAAAACAGTAGCTGCCCAAGTCGAAACTATTCCACTTCGCCCGAAACACATAACCAAAAAATCTTATCTTCGCCACTGTAGTGCATCCAACCACAACCAAATCGAAAGTGCATGAAACCCATCTATTGCATCGAAGAATACGAGTATTTCAACCCTTATGGCAGTTATACAACAGACCACGATAGCATTAATTTCCTGGTCATATTCTCCTGCCGGGAGGGCACGGCACAGCTAGACTATCGCCTGTGGGAGATGGTGGACGCCTGCAAGAAGCACGAGCCAAGGCTGTACCAATATTTGCAGAACCTATTGGCCGATATGGAAGAGTTCTACAACAGCGAAACCCGGCTCATACAGGCGCTGGAGCAGGACGGGTTCGATATTTCGAGGCTATTGCATGTTTTATTTGACAATGCCGACTTGGAACATATCGCCAATTGGATTAAAAAGCATGGGAAAGACCAGGAAAGAAGAACCGTTTACGAAATCCAAAGGTCCATGACAGAGGACGAAGAATTGCTCGATTTGGGGGAGCAACTGGCCACAAGAAAAGAAGTAGCCCGCAAGGTGTACAAGGCCATTAAGGAGCTTGCGCTGGATTATCTGCCTACCTTCAACCTTTTGGAAACTGATATGATGCGCAGCTTCAACACTTGCATGAACAACTATGCCCTGGTGTTGGTGGATATGGCCGTGTCGAAATTGGAGCAATTGGAGCAACTGGGTATCGGGGAGGAATACGACGAGGAGGACGAGAGCGACCCGACTACCTTGGCAGGCCGCCGCAAGTTTTTTTTGGACTACCGCAAAAACAACCCGGTCAAGGGTTGCGAGGAGAGCCCTATTTTTTGCGTGGAGATTGTGGAGATTGTGGAAGAATGGGAGTCGAGGGGCTGCAACAAGGCAAGCGTCTGGTTCAAGCTGACCTGTGCCGAAGGAGAATGGTACTACGATATCGATTTTGAAGACTTAATACAGGAGGCCATGTTGTACTTTCCCGACATCTATGCCGATGCCATTGAATACTACATGGCATCCAGTTCGCCAAGGCCAAGGCACCCGGCCATGCTGCGTGGGCTTCGGCGCAATGGGCACGACCTTACGCCCGTGCTGGCGTCGCATCTGGCCAACGTGTATGATTTCCTGCCCAACCTGAGAGAGGAAATGCGCATGAAAAGTATTTTCCCCGACTATAAAAACGCTTATGTGGAACGCAGGATATTGGAAGTGGAAGAACTGGACCCGGTAGGTGTGGAGGAGTTCCGGCTCATCAACTTCCTGCGTGACGACTTGGTGAGCGAATGTATGGCGGTTATCCTTCGTGAACTGCCATCGCTTCGAATTCGTGCCCCAAAATCGTTTTTGTACTATATGGAGCATTGGGCATATAACGTTTATGTTGACCCCATCAACGACCTCAACAAAGAATTGGAGCGGGCATTGGAATTGAGGCGGGGGATAAACGAGCGGATGGATAATGCATCGCTGTAATAACGTGAGTTCAGCGATTCACGCTTTATAAATCCCGTTGTCGCAAGTCTGTTTTAACCCCGCTGGCGCAAAGTCTTCTCCCACCTATGCTATACTTCAAGCTAATAGGTTTTGTGCAAAAAGGGGTTTGGGGCGGAATGCCCCAAAAGCCACTCTCCCCCGACGAGCCGCCGAAGGCGGCGAGGAAGGGCTGTATCGTATAATTTTTGATTTGCACAAAACCTTTTAGTGCGGAGTATAGATAAAGTCTAATGTCGTCAACTTTAGCTTTTTTTGTCATGGCCGCAGGCCAACTGCAACGTCAAGCGTGCTGTATTATCGTGGGTTCCCGCATGGCGTCGCAGGTGGCCTTCGGCCATGACAAAGGTACTGAAACCGTTAAGTTGACGACATTAGGGGAAGCGTCTTTGGGCTGTGTCGTATAATTTTTGATTTGCACGACCTGTCCCGACGCTTTGGGAAAACCTTTTATTGCGGAGTATAATATCCACCTATCAAAAAAAAAATTAAAGCATTGCTTGCGCAATCAAACATAAACATTATTTTTGTACAGCAATTGCGACTGACGTCAGACCAGCCACTAGCGGTATAAGTAGCTTATCCAATACAACATACAGGGGAAAACCAAACAGATAAACAGCGCTCGCTGAAAAACGAGCGGCAGTGCTGGCATTCGTTCACTTAAAATACAATACTAGCAAGTCAACACGCTACCCCTTCGCCATTTCATTGCTTCGGGATAGCTCAGTTCCAGAAAAAGTCAATCAATACCACTAACATCAACCAAATCAGTGCTGCTAAGCACTGAAGAATAGGTTCTAGGAGCCTGAAAACAGTATCAAAAAGGCTATTAAGGGTGAAAAAGACCAAATCGTTGCTGTCTAGCAGCAATACATCGTTGTCTTCTAACCATACGCCTTTGCGGTACGGCAATATCGATTTGTCTGACGGCCATACGGCTTGGCGGTAGGGCCATACAAGGTTGTCTAGCGACCATACCCGGCTGTCTAGGAACTATACCCGGTTGTCTAGCGGCCATATCCGACTGTCTAGCAACCATATTTTGCTGTCTAACGACCATATTCGTCTGTCTAAGAGCCATAATTGACTGTCTAGCGACCATATTCGTCTGTCTAGTCAGGCAATGTCATATTGTCATAATCATTCATCTTCAATAAACTTAACAACATGAAAGGAAAGTACAATTGCCCACAAGCGGTCTTCATTGTCCTCGTGGACACCGTGCTCAACTCTTTACTAGAATTCCTTGCGGCGGTCACTGCCGAAGTGCCGAGATATGACCAGGCCTGGATTGACATGATGCGGGCCAAACTGACGGCTGCCATTGCACTGCCCACCGAGGAGGAGGCACAGGCAGCCTCTTCCCTGATACGAGTAACCCTGATGCAGCAGACTTTGGACTGTTGTAGGCTGTGGCAAACGCTTGCCCGCCGCATCAATGGGGCATACCCTGCCAATATGGTGGACATACAGCTCAGCGCCGCTGGCCAATCGAAATATGCATCGGCTTATAACAAGAACTGGCCCGATGCAAAGTCACTGATGGATTCTGGGCAGAAGTTCATCACCGCCAACCTCGCCACCCTCACCGCCAACGGGAACATGAACGCCAGCTTCGCCACCACTTTTAGCGATGCCACCGACCAGTATAACACCTTGCTTTCCGACTATGAGTCCAGCAAGGAGGCCATTGGCGTGGCTACCCAGAACCGCATAGCGGCTTTCAATGAAATTTATGAGCTCCTGATAGAGATGATGAAGGACGCCGAAAACCTCTTCCAGGACAACGAGGCGGTGCGCACCCAGTTCGTTTACAGCCATGTGCTGGAGCGCATCAGTGGCCCCGGCCTGGCGGGCGCACGGGGCACGGTTTTCAATTCGGCCACCCTCTATCCCATTACGGGCGTTCTGGTCGAAATCTGGCTACCCGATATGCCTGTCACCCGCTATGCTGCCGTCACCGACTTGGATGGGAAATACCTCATCAATTGCCCCTCCGGCAATTATTATATTCAGTTCACTGCCGATGGTTTTGTGCCGAGCGGTGCCAAAGATATCAGCATCTCCGTCGGCACCGTCAGCGCCTTCAATGAGAAGCTTACACCTGTGGAAAATGAAGAACCGATAGTGGAGAATGGTTGATAAGAGTTGATAAGGGTTGATAAGGGTTGATAGGAGTTGATAGGGGTTGATAAACAACTGCTTTCTTGCTCAATATCAACTTTATCAACCTAAACAAACCTCTTCAACCACCACGTTTCAAAATTACCAGCTCTTTCAAGTCTAGCGCAGCGTGACTTGGAAGAGCTGGTAAACTTTATTGCGGACGACAACGTACTATTGTCTAGGAATCATTTCATTGTCTATCACCAATAATTTGCAGCTATCCCAGTTTCTCAAAACTTGGTATTTGTAAACACTGTCCAACGCCACAAAGACTGAGTTTTCGCAAACCATTAAAGTATCTCCAGAAGTAAAATCCAAAGGTTTTTCGCCAAATCTATACTTCTTCCAGTTAAAATCGACCAAAGGGTGATAATTGATATTGTACCCATTTAGGTTGAAAGTTTTAGCATAAAAAACTACGTTTGAATTATACTTCCCATGAACTATGGTGTAATGCTTTATGTCTTTGGTTTTTCGCATGAAATCACGGTATTTGAGTTCGGGCCAATCCCATGCAGGGTGCTGCTCGAAATATACTTGTTCAATTATACTGCGATAAGGTTGGTAGAATACTGGTACTGTGAAGGCAGCTAATATCAAATATGTTTGAATTGGTATTTTAAATATGGCTTTATCATTTGGATTGTGAATCAAGCGGCTAGCTCCGCATATTAGTTTGTCGAATCCAATGCCTACCAGCAAGGCCAGGCTTGGGTAGATTGGTGCCATATACCATAATATCCGGGTTTTTGAAATGGAAATAATGACTAAAAATGTGATTGAATTAATCAAGAGCAATAATGTCAAACTTCTTAGTCTCTCTTTTTGCCACAAACCAACTAGCAATCCGAGTGGAATAAACAAAATCCAGGGTTGGAACTGTTCTTTCCATAACCATTCAAAATAGTGATACCAAGGTTTTAAATGCCCTTCTTTTGCTTGCAGAAACCTTCCGCCCATTTCATTGTCCATCACAGCAGCAAAATAGCCCGGATTGCTCACTTCACGCAGAACATAAAATGCTACAATTGGAAGAAAAGCTAGTATCAATGCTAGCCAGGAATGCTTCCATTTCAACAATCTTATCAGGTTGAAGTCTTTGTCTTTTTGTGTTAAGTTATATAAAATATAAAATACAAATAAACCTGGTAAGAACAGAAACCCAGCAATTCCTTTTGTGAGCCCTGCTAGGGCAATGAATCCAGACATTAAGTAAATCCATTTTTTCTTCTTCCCTAAATCGTTATGGGTCAAGAATATAAAAAATGACAGCATATAGGCAGTTTCCCACAAAGTTAATAACGAATCAAAGTCACCAGAGCGAGCAACATGTGCGCCCACATAACCCTTTGTGGTCAATAGTATCAGTCCAGCCATGAATCCAATTAATGGCCGTTTTAGAACCCTCCAACTAAATAACAAAATTATTGCAATAGTCGCAAGTGCAGCCAAGGCAGAAGGCAAGCGCAATGCGACCTCATTATAGCCTATTATTTTCATGAAGAAAGCCTGACACCATATTAAAAAAGGAGGTTTAGTGCCCCACAACTCTGGTTCGCCTTCGTAACTAGTTACAAGATAATTGCCAGATTGTGCCATTTCAAAAGCATTGACGGCCCTCCGACCTTCATCCCAAAGTCTGACAGACATGTGGTCAAGGTGAAGAAAAAGCGGAAAATAACAGGCTACCGCAAAAATAGAAATGAATAATACCGTCAAAAATGTGTTACGCTTCATGCTGGTAAATGTCTGAAATCTTTTTTGAAACCCCATATAAGTATCATTTTTGGCTAAATTATACTCCGCACCAATAGGTTTTCCCGAAGCGTCGGGACAGGTTGTGCAAAGTTGAATGACATGGTCCCATTTTCACGGAGACTTTCCAAGTTTTTGAAACTTGGAAAGTCTAGGGCCAAGGTCCAGCAACTCAACCGCCACTCCTGCTCAAATTATAGGACAGGCCGATGAAATAGCCCAATTGGTAAGGATAGTGAAGCGGAAGCGCCACCGTGTCTTCATCGAAACTGTCGCCTGCCGAATAGCCTTCTGAAAGCCGCCGGGCCTTGCCGCCCATGATGCCCAAGTTGAGTACGATGCGCTCGGACTGCCCGAAAAACAGGCTGGGGCCGAGGAAAAAACTCACGGATTGAAGGCCCGTGTCGGTACTGATGGGCAGCCCGATGCCAAGCGTACCGCCCAGGGAGAGGGTTTTGGGGCCTTGCCGGTAAAAATGGAGGTTGGAAGCAATCATCGGCTGAAAACTGTCTTCCTTCTGGGAACGGATGACGGAGTCCCGCACCGTGTAGGATTCGACGGGCGAGAACATGCTGCCGAAATTGATGCCCAAGCTGGCATTAATGCGCAGGTCGCCATAAACGGGCACTTTGATGGGTGACAACTGGATGGTTTCCTGTGCGCCGCTT
>OEIV010001497.1_pt1 | contig 10462 bp, 8 predicted proteins | sample 1539231 | NCBI WGS metagenome assembly OEIV01 (sample SAMN03794762, study PRJEB22550) | activated sludge metagenome | feature: wastewater treatment plant; material: activated sludge; isolation source: Wastewater treatment plant of a petroleum refinery complex | place: Argentina: Buenos Aires ... | reverse complement strand
ATGACACCAGAAACTATCGACAAATTACGCCAAGCATTTTTGATTGGTGCGACCAAAGAAGAAGCGTCTGGGTATGCTGGCATAAGTAAAGTTACGCTATACAGTTATATCGAAAAACACCCAGAGTTTGTGAACGAAATTGAGAAGTGGCAAAATGAGCCTATACTAAAGGCAAAAACGACAGTAGTAAAAAACCTAGATGATACTAAAAATGCTCAATGGTATTTAGAGCGTAAAGCCAAAGCCGAGTTTGCACCACGCCAAGAGCATACCGGTGCTGATGGCAATGCAATACAAGCAATAATAGATAAGTTCGGTGATAGCGAGGGCGTAGATGAAGTTCCACCAATTACAGCAGATGAGAAGCCAACACCTGAAGAACTTTCATAATGTAACTTTATACCCATATCAAGAAGATATTAGCAATCGTATTCTTATTGCACTACTACATAATCTAAATGTTAAAGATGTCGAAGATGTAAAGAAGCTAGAGCTGTTTGAATTGTCGATTGAGATAAGTAGGCAAGCTGGTAAAACAACAGCAGTAGTACATACTGCCGAGTTTATTATGACTTATGTGTCAGAGCTATATAAGAAGCCGATACATATTGGTATATTCGCACCACAGATCGAGCAAGCTAGGACTGACTTTGAGAGATTGAAGAATGCTTTGCGACCAGTCAAAGATTTGATTGTGCAAGATGACGAAACAAGTAAAAGTATCAAAGAGCAAGAGAATGCCAAGACACTTGTATTGCCTAATGGTAGTAGCTGTTGGATCGCACCAGTAACAACTACATCAAAGCCGGAATCTAAAACATTTGACTTAATGATATTTGAAGAAGCTCAAGATTTAGATGACAAGATAGTACAACAGCAGATATGGCCAATCGGTGCTACGACTAATGCACCTAGAATATATATCGGTACTGCTGGTACTAGATTATGTTATTTCAGACAGCTTGGATTAAAGCCTAGAGCTATCAAGATATACTTTGAAGAGATTACTAAACAACGCAAGGTTATATACGAGCAGACAGGCGAGATTAAGCATTTGATGTATGAACAGACTGTGCGTAATGAGATAGAGAATGCACCAGAAGGCATTGAGAGTGATGAAATACAACGACCATACTTCGGTAAGTGGCTAATCGGCACAGGGCAATTTACCACCATAGAAGAAATGCGAAAGTTAGAAGTAGATAGAAGCTGTACCCAATCTGAAAAAGGCATGGATTGCTTTGCTGGCATTGATACTGCCAAACACCCAGATAGTACAGTGGTAACGATACTTCGCTGGAATAAAGAGCTGGGTAAAAAAGAACTTATTAACTGGCTAGAGTTGCGAGGTGAGAATTATAAAAACCAATTCGATATCATTATCGACTTTCTAAATAGATATAAAGTAGTGGCATTAGCAATAGATAGCACAGGACAAGGTCAGTTTATGCCTGACTGGATTAAAGAGAGTACTGAATGGGCTGATGAGAATAGTGGATTATATGAAATTAAGTTTAGTGCCATGACAAAAGACGCTATGTATCGCAATCTAAAAGTAGTTATAAAGGACTTCTTGACGACACTGCCTAATTTAAGTACAACTAATAGTAAGAGGTTTATTGAGCAGATGATAAATCTCCAGCAACAATATAAGGGTCAATATTTGAGTGTGGCTCATCCAGATGATGATAAGGCACACGACGATTACCCAGATAGTTGGGCATTAGCTGAATGGGCATTTGCTAAATGGAATGAGAATAGCAATGCAACAATAGGAATTATTGACGCAACTATAAAAGAACGAAAGGTCGTAAAAGACGAGGCTGGAAAAGTAACAGATTACTGGCCCGGACTAGATTGGTAAGCATGAAGATAAATATACCACTAATAGGAAGCGTATCGATTGGTGAAGATAAACAAGAGCCAATAGTAAATACAGTAAATATACCAAAGAAGCAAAAAACGCTACTCGGTAGTGTGCTTGATATGGCACATAAAATACTATCTAGTGAGAAAACAATATCAGGTAAGCTGATTGAAGCATATTACGAATGGACTTATATAAATGTATCAACGCTTGCTGAAGAAGTATCTAAACTTGAGCCAGAACTATATAAAGTAGTATTGCGTGGTGGTGAAATAGAATTAGTTGAAGTCAATGACCACCCAATACTTTCGTTGCTAGATAGATTTAATGAAACAACTACTCAATCAGACGCATTCTATTTAACCGAAGCACATCTTGATTTAACCGGTGATAGCTTCTGGTATCTTGAAGGTGGTGCAAATGGTGGACAACCAGACAATATATATTTATTACAACCAGACAAAGTTGAATTAGAACTCGGTGATGTATATTCTGGTGCTAGTAGACTGGTAAAAGGCTATAATTATAGAAACACAGTCGATGGAACTGTAATAGATGTTCCGTATGAGCCAGAAGAGATATTGCATATTAAAGTACCAAATCCAAAGAATCCATATCGTGGCTTTAGTGTGGTTGAGGGCTTGGCTATTACATTAGATATAGATACTAAAACGCTAGAAGCTAATAGAAGCTTTTATGAAAACGGAATGATGGCACAATTTATGCTATCAACTGACAACAAGATTACCCAAGACCAACTCAAACAACTCAATGCTGAAATGCGAGCTGCTTATTCTGGTGCAAAGAACTTTTGGAAAGTACCAATCTTCGGTGGTGGAATCAAGCCACAAACAATACAAATGTCGAGCCGAGAAGCTGAACTAATCAGCCAACAAACTTGGCTACGAGATAAAATCATGGCTGGGTTTGGTAATACTAAAGCAAGTCTAGGTATTACAGAAGATGTAAATAGAGCTAATGCCGAAGCTACATTACTAGGCTGGAAGCAATCTACTATCAAGCCAAAGATGTGCCGTATTGTAGATAGTCTTAATGAGTTTCTAGTACCACGCTATGGCGATAATCTAATACTTGGATTCAAAGACCCAGTACCAGAAGATATGACTCGCAAGATTGCTGACGCTACTAGCTTATATAATGCCGGTATTATTACCCAGAATGAAGCTAGAGAAATGGTTGAGATGGACGGAATAGAAGGTGGTGGTACAAGAAAAAGATACACAGATGAAAACTTACCTAAATCATTACAAGCTGTTAATACTAAATCAGTATTCAGACGAATGGGTATTGTGCAGAAGAAAGCTGATTGGCAAAAAGCATACGAGAAAGCTCGACCAGTTGCAAGAGATATATTGAAAAAAGAGTTGCCACCAGCTAAACCAAAGAGAAAAGCCTTTCAAGAGTTTACTAATGAACAAATAAGTGCATTCCAAAAAGCACAGCTTGGATTCGTTGAAAGGTTAGAGAAACAATTTGAAGATAGATTGCAGAGTTATTTAGATCGGCTAAACAAAACAGCAGTTGAAAATGTTAGAGAAGCATTGCCTACTAAAGCAGTTGGCGATAAGCAGTTATTCGATATGCAAGATGAGATACAAAATGTAGTTGCTGAACTGAATCCTACAATGGTATCGGTAGCCACAGCCAGTGGTAACCACGCTTATAGTTTAATACCAGCAGATAGTCCATATATATTAAGTCCAAAGGCTTATGACTATATTGATGACCAGATACGCAAGTTTGCTACAAGTATGCTTGAAACTGACAAAGAATATATGACTAATATAATACTTGAAGGTGTTAAGAATGGTGATAGCGTACCAACAATATCTAGGGCATTGCGAGATGGATTCAAAGAGTTTAGTAAAGTACAAACCGATAGAATTACACGAACTGAAGTATTAAGAGAAAGTAATTACTTTATGGTAGACGCTTGGAAAGATTCCGGAGTAGTTGAAGCTAAAAAGTGGTTATCATTTAATCCTTGCCCTATATGTGAAGAAATAGAGAGCAAGTATGGTCAAAAAGATTTAGATGAAAACTTTTTAAGTCTAGGTGATAGTATTACTTATACTAATGAGAAAGGTGATGTAAAAGAGTTTACAGTAGATTACGCTAATCTTGAAGAGCCACCTGTACACCCTAATTGCAGATGTACAGTTGTGCCGGTACTTAAAAGTACTAAAGCATTTGATACTAAATCATATAGCAAGATAAAAGCACTTGAAGCACAGATAGATAAGCGTACTAAAGCATATCGCAAGATTAAAAAGAGTAAATTAGAGCAAGACAAGTATATAAAAGAGCTTGAAAAGCTTGCAGGGCTAGGCAATGGATGAGTACCAAGCAAAAACTACCAATGCCAAAATCCAGCGTGCTAAAAAGTTAAAAGAACTCAAAAAAGCGAGTGGTCAGCTATCTACCAAGCAACATAAAGAACTATTGGACAGTATAGCTAGTCTACAAGCCAATATAAGCACGCTAGAAGCGTCTTTGAGTGCTAATGGAACATCTTATACCGAAAGCCAAAAAGACCTTGTACAGAACTTCTCAACACTACAAGAAATCTTGCAGTCAGGGCTTAATGTAAATAATCTAAAAGACATCAAGCAAGCTAAAGAGATTATTGTATCGAATCTCAAAGATATTCCGAAGCCGGTAATAAATACCCATAAGACTGAAATACCAAAGTGGTTGGCTAGTGATAAGAGTGTGCAGGTATTAAATGATAATGTTATAAAAGTTGTCCAAGCACTTATCGATTTAGAAGCTAATATCAAGCCAAGCCAAAATGCCGAAGAGTTTGTACCATTCCGTAGAGTAATCCGACAAGGTAATCAATTAGTCTTTGATGATAGCGACTGGGCAAGTAGATCTGGCGGTGGTGGCTCTGGTGGCGGAACTACCGGTGGGCTGACTGACGCTGAATTGCGAGCTACACCTGTTCCGGTATCTATGAGTAGCGATATTGAGATTGGTGCTGTTGAATTAAAGAATGGTACAGATGATACTAGAGCAGAAGTAACTGCCGGTAATGCTCTCAAAGTAGATGGAAGTGCAGTAACCCAGCCAGTATCTGGTACAGTAACTGCAAATCTTGGCACATTAAATGGTGCAGCAACAGCAGCTAATCAACAGACTGACGCTTTGACTGATACCGAGCTTCGAGCCACTCCAGTACCAGTATCAGGTACAGTAACTGCTACACCAACAGGTACACAGAATGTAGATGTAACAGCCAATACTATTGGGCTTGCAACAGCAGCTAATCAATTACCAGATGGACATAATGTAACAGTAGACAACGGAATAGGTGCAGCAGCAGTACCAATTCAAGATGGTGGTAATTCAATCACTGTAGATGGTACAGTTGCAGCCACTCAATCAGGTACTTGGACAGAAGCTAATAGTGCAGCCATAAAGACAGCAGTAGAAACTATCGACAACGCTATATCTGGTAGTGAAATGCAAGTAGATGTAGTTGGAGCTTTACCAGCAGGTACTAATGCTATTGGTAAACTAGCAGCTAACTCTGGTGTGGACATTGGTGATGTAGACGTAACTAGCTCGGTTACTTCATCACTAGACCACGGAAGTAATTTAGATATAGATACTACTGCCGAACAGATAACAACCACATCATTTGCTTGTAAGTTTGGCGTAACAGTAAAAGCTGACATTACTAATACTGGAATTATCTATGTGGGCAATTCAGATGTAACAGCAGGTACAACAGCAGCGACAGACGGATTTCCATTAAGTGCAGGTGAAACTCTTACTTTAGAAGTGAACAATCCTAACCTCTTATACGCAATCGCTTCGGCTAATAATCAAAAGATATATTGGGTGGCTAACTAATGCCTAAAGCAACTGTAATCAAACCACAATCTTATGATGTATTCATTTACAATTCATCTGGAACGCAAGTAGGTAATAGATTTAATAATTGGGCTAATCTGATGACTGCTATTGCTAGACAAGAAGGTGCAAAAACAATCTTCTTTGAACAGAATGAAACAATCCCAGCAGGAACTTGGAACTTGGACTATGTGACTTTAAGAGGTAACGGAAGTGAATACAACGCTGGTGGATATACTTTAACTTTTGGTGACAACACGACAATTTCGAGTTGGCTAGTACCAAGCTTTCACTCACTACTTTTGAAATCGACCTCAACAACAGGACATATATGTACTTTTACTGGGGCTTTCAATCTAGTTTGTGATACTGTATCAAATGTTCAGTCATCGTCTTCCTATGAGTTCTTTGCTTCATCTTACGCTGGACAAAACATTATCGCTTTAAGAAACTCGGCTAGATGGTCGCTAATCGCAGGACTAGCATTATTCAAGTTTACAGGTGGTGCATTTACTCAACAAGTAATTCTATCAAGAGGTGATGGTGCAGTAGTCCAGAATAACACACTCTCAAGTACAAACTCACAAATACTTATTGATATTATTGGCTCGGTGAACCAAAACCTTGCAAAATACCCAATCACTAACACAGGGTTTACTGCTGGTGCAACCGTACTACTAACACTCACCAATATCTCTGCAACAGGTTATTACACAGAAACTAAAGCAGTAGCAGACTCCCCATACACCTTGGTATCAGAGGTTGGGTATTTAAGATGTAACGCAGTTGGTGGGGCTATGACGGTAAACTTGCCAGCAGCAATAGGCAAAGGAAGATTAGTGACGATTAAGAAGATAGACTCAAGTGCTAACGCAGTTACCATAGATGGCAATTCAAGCGAAACAATAGATGGTGCTACAACATATTCTTTAGCAGCACAGTATGATGTTGTGCAGATGATTGACGCAGCAACAGGTGTGTGGGAAATTACGAGTACAGGATAATGAAACACGACTATAACAATTATGTACTGGTACATAGCTGGCTACGACGATTCGAGAAGAATGGTCGGTGTGAGCATTGTAGCTCGACTGATAAAAAGAGGTATGAATGGGCACTCATTAAAGGGTGTGCTTACGAAAAGCGTAGAGAGAACTTTATAGAGTTATGTGTTTCTTGCCACAGACAGTACGATGGGCTAATGGAGGCACTTGCGGTTAGAAAGCTGACGCCAGTTGTAGCGATTAGTGATAACAACAGGATTAAGTTTGAGTCAATTAAAGAAGCCACACAACTGTTAGATGTTTTACCAAGTTCAGTGTCTAACTGTCTCAAAGGCAGAAGCAAAACAGCGAAAGGATACAGGTGGGAATATGCATAAACACGACATAACAAAACTACACCCAATGCACCAAAAAATGTACCTAGAGTTTATCTCTAGTGAGTACACACCTAACGAAGTACCAGACGAACTTTACGACACTTACTTAAAGTTATCCAAGATACCCAAAAAAGACTGGAACAAACCTAGTACAAAAGACAAGCTAGACGCTATTAAGTAGCAAGACTTCTTGACGACTTTGGCATTTATATTATAAGAATAAACTATAAGAGGATTTTTGATGGACGAAACACTATACACCAAAGCACTAATAGAAAAAGCAGACAATGGCGAGATCACTGCCATAGCTTCGACAGCAGTAGAAGATAGACAAGGCGAAATCGTAGAAGTTGAGGGCTGGGATTTGAAAGACTTTAAAGCTAATCCGGTAATCCTATGGGGTCATGACCATAGTCAATTACCAATCGGTAAAGCAACCAAGACTTGGATTGAGGGTACTGGTAAAAGCGCTAAACTGATGACTAAAATTGCATTTCAAGAAGTAACTGAACTTGGGCGTGCTGTAAAACAATTAGTGGCTGATGGCGTGCTTAAAACTCTCTCTGTTGGCTTTATGCCGGTAGACGCTGATGGCAATCGCTTTACTAAACAGAAGTTACTTGAAATTAGTGTGGTAAATGTTCCAGCTAATCCTGAAGCAATGATGTTAGGTTATAAGAGTTTGAAGAATGCCGGATTTGATGACGATACTATTACTAAAGCTGGTATTCCAACTGCAATGATAGATGAGATTGAAAATCTGAAAAAAGATGTGCAATTTGTAAAGGCACAAGTTAATTCTGCGGTGAATGGGCTTAAACACCTAAATCCGCACACAGGTCGAAGCAATCGTGTTGTAACAGAACGATTGAGTATGGCAAAGGCTACTGCGAGAGCAGCAGATCTTATACTGTCAAATAAAACTCAACCATCTGATACAATCCGGTCTGCAAAAATAATCAAACAGGCTAGTGATAAAATCATTAGCTCGTTAAAAGGCGAATTAAACTCAAATGGGAAGAATTAAAGAACTACAAGAAAAGACTGAACTTACTGATGTAGAGCAAAAAGAATTAGATGAACTTCTATCTGAAGCTAAAGGTGTTGAATCTGAAGTTAAAGAAGAAGTCCAAGATGTTGAAAAAGATATAGATGACGCTGCCAAAATGATTGCTGACAAAGCTATCGAACAGGCTGAAAGCAGACTATCAAAATCTATCGACGAACTTTCTGCAAAACTAGGTAAGGGTCTTGAAATTGCTGATGACGCCAAAATTAGTGTTAAATCACCTAAATACATAATCGACAGTAAACTAGGTAAGAAAACTGTTGCAGAACTTGAAGATATCAAAGTTGAATTACCAATGCGTAAAAGTGCTGGTAAAAAAGTAACTGAAGTATCTCAAAAGACTGTAAACTTTGTTCAAGCTTGGCTAACTGGCGACCACCAAAAGTTACAAGTACTTGTTGAAGGTACTGGTGCTCGTGGTGGATTCCTAGTACCTGATGACTATGCAAATATGCTAGTTGAAGATATTAGAGATGTATCTATAATGCGAAGCATTGCAGATGTGATGACCACTACAAGTGATACACTTCACTTGCCAAACTTGGCTAGTCGACCACAAGCCAGCTTCCGTGCAGAGGGTGCTGTTAAAAGTACTTCAACTGTCGGATTCGGTGAAAATGTATTCACTCCTTACTCACTTGCAACCATCATTCCACTTTCAAACGAATTAGTAGCTGACGCTACTCTTGGCGTGAATGGGAATATCGTTAATAAAGTTAGCGAATTGGCTGCACAAGCTCTATCTGAAAGAGAAGAAAGAGCTTTCTGGCAAGGAAGTGGTACAGGCGAACCAACTGGTATGAGTACTTACGGAGTAGGTACTATGTCTGGTGGAATCACCGACACTACTAGAGCTGACGCTTTGATTTCAACTTACTTCAGATTGCCACAAGGGTATAGAAATAAAGCTGTATGGGTAATGAACTCACAAACTATGGAAAAAGTGCGTAAACTCAAAGACAATGATAATAACTACCTACTTGGTAGTGTTACTGGCTCACCTATGCCAACTATACTTGGACGACCAGTTTACGAATGTGACTGGGTAGCCGCTGGTACTGCTTACTTCGGAGATTTCAGTTACTATGTAATTGTTGACCGAGAAGGCATACAAGTAGATACTTCATCTGAAGCTACTGTTGCAAGTCAAAGTGCTTTTGAACGCAACTTGACCTTTGTTCGTGTCGAAAAGCGTGTAGACGCAGAATTGACACTTACAAACGGAATACGAAGCGTTACATCACTAGGTACTATCTAGTATCTAAACCTTTGGGCTACTATATCGGGGGGTTAGTAGCTCTTGGGTGGAGGTATTATGAGAGTCAAAATAACAAAAGATAACGGAACATTACATAAAGGTCAGATCGTAAACCTACCAAAGAAAGAAGCATTGAAATTAGTATTAAGTGGCAAGGCAATCTTTAGTAAAGACTTTGCTGACGCAGATATGAGGGTCAAATGACAGCATTAAATAGTTGGGCATTAACATCTGAAGCAGATGTAAAAGAGAGTTTAGGAATAACTGGCACTAGTCAGGACAATTTGATTAGAAGAAAAATCAACCAAGCTACTGATATGATTGAATCATACTGCGGTAAGAACAATGGACAGCACTTTAAAAGCACTACTTATACCAATGAAGAATATGATGGTACTGGTACTAATCAGTTAATACTACGCAATGCACCTGTTATATCTTTGAGTAATTTTAGTGAGCGAAATACTACTGAAAATGATAATGACTGGACTACTATTGAAAGCAGAGATTACTTTGTAGATCTAACAGCCGGTGTAATAGATTGTAGATTTGGCATATTACCTTATTGGAACTTATACAAGGTTACTTATGTGGCTGGCTTTACTACGATACCAAGTGATTTAGCTGAAGCTTGTGTAATGCTATCTTGTGCTTTAGTTGAAAGTGCAAGTACTGGTGCAAGTGTAAAGAAAAAGACGCAAGGACCGAAAACAATCGAATATTATGATAGCGTACAGGGTGAGAGCTTAATTACCCAGCTTGGCATAGATGATATGCTACAACGCTATGTGAGAATATCAATCTTACCGGACAAGTAAGATGGCAACATTATTTTTTACTAACCACGACATACAGATATATCGGAATCGTAGAATTGGCAGCAATAATCGCTACACTATGAGTGCTACTGGCACAGTTGTACCGGCAGATATTACACCGGCTAGTTTAGAACGCACCGAATTTGAGAATAGTGCGATTGGCAAAACATATATTGGCTATGTAGATGTA
>OEIV010001496.1_pt1 | contig 10464 bp, 16 predicted proteins | sample 1539231 | NCBI WGS metagenome assembly OEIV01 (sample SAMN03794762, study PRJEB22550) | activated sludge metagenome | feature: wastewater treatment plant; material: activated sludge; isolation source: Wastewater treatment plant of a petroleum refinery complex | place: Argentina: Buenos Aires ... | reverse complement strand
GCTCGCCACGGATGCGCGTCACCTCGGCGCGCTGGTGTTCGATGGCGCGGCGAAGTGTGGCAATCTTGCGCGTGGTTTCGGTGATGTGCTCGGCCAAGTCGGGCATTGCCGCGCCTGCTAGCAGTTGGTCGGCCAGTTCTATAGCGTCGCCCCTCTGGTTCTGGTTGAAATCCCGCGCAGTGCGCTTGGCGTCCAGCTCCGTTGCCAACTGCTGCGCACCAGCAAGCGCGTTCAGGTAGCCCTCAAGTTTGGCGACGGCCTCGCGGTAATCGCCCTGGGTGTCGATAGGTTGAAGTTGCTTGGTCATAGTGGTTCTTTCGATTAAGCGGAACGGGTTTTCATACTGCGGGCCGTCGCCATGACGGCCTCGCGCTGTCGGTTGCTCAAGCTGTGAGGCAGCAAGTCGGCAGCCGGGCGGGCGTTGCCTTCCTTGTCCGTCCAGGTTTTCACCGTGAGTTCGCCGGCCAATGCCACGGTGTCGCCATCGGCCAGCGCCAGCAGGGCAGCTTGCGCGGTGGCGTTGAAGCAAATCACCGACACGAAAAGCGCTTCGCCATCGCGCGCGGCGGTGCGCAGCTTCGCCACGGTAAAGGGCTTGCCACTTGCGCCGGTGCGCTGGGTACTTCGCCAGAATTTGGGCTTTCGTTGGTTTGCTCATGCTTGCGGTTCCTTCGTGTGCCGGCTTTCGGTGGGCGCCAGCGGTTGGACGCGATGTCCCGCGAGTGTCAGGTGACCCGCGCAGGGACGGCTGGCAATGTGCTCGCACCGATGGTGGTCGACCGCCTGATCACCGAGGTTGCGGCGGCCCGCCAACGAGGCCTGGACGTGCTGGCTGACACCGGGCACCAGATCGAGGTCAGCCTGCGCCTGCCGGTGCTCGCCGAGACAGGGGTCATCCAGCCAGGCGCCTTCGTCGAATACCAGGACGGCACCGTGACGCGACTGGGCATCGTGCGCGCCACTCACATCGAGGCTGGCATGCCCGAGGTCTGGCAGACGCTGGGAGTCCAGGGCTATGCATAACCTTTACGAGCAGTTCCGGCAGCTGATGCCGGAGCCCCCGCTGCAGGCAGGGAGCGTGATCAACGTCGCCAACGGCATCGTCACTGTCCAGTTGCCCGGCGGCGGCCTCGTCAAAGCGCGCGGCAGTTCTACCGTGGGAGCACGCGTCTTCGTGCGCGACGACGTCATCGAGGGCACGGCACCGAGCCTGCCCGTGGAGATCATCGAGATCTGAAGCCCGCCTGATTCACTGGTTCAACCCTGAGACCCGCCTTGATGCATCTGCATCGGGCGGGTTTCGCATTTCTGGAGAAAGCAAATGACCGAAGCCGACAAGCCCGCCCTCGTGGAGAACATGGTGCTCCTGCGCCGCGAGGACTTCGAAGACCTTCTGGACCGCGCAGCCGAGCGCGGCGCCGAGCGATGCCTGGCCCACCTCGGGCTGGAGAACGGCAGTGCCGCGAAGGACATCCGCGATCTGCGCGACCTTCTCGAAGCCTGGCGTGACGCGCGTCGCACTGCCTGGCAGACCGTCATCAGGGTTGCGACGACCGGGGTCCTGGCGTTGCTGCTCGTTGGGGCCGTCATCAAGTTCAAGTTGATGGGCACAGGCCAGTAATTGAGGAGCGGTGCGATGAACTTCGACGAGTGCTTTGCCGCGTTGCTCGCGCACGAAGGCGACTACGCGAATCTGGAAAACGACCCTGGCGGAAAGACCCGGTACGGCGTAACTGAGACTGTTGCTCGTGGCGCCGGATACACCGGCGACATGCGCGACCTGCCGATCAGTCTGGCCAAGACCATCTACCGATCGTTGTACTGGGACGCTGTGCGCGGTGAGGAACTGCCCGACGGAATCCGGTACTTCGTCTTCGACGCAGCTGCCGCTTCCGGTGTGCGCCAGTCGATCCTATGGCTGCAGCGCGCATTGGGTGTTGCCGCTGACGGAATCCTGGGGCCGGTCACATTGGCCGCAGCCCATGCAGCCAACCCGGACATGTTGAAAGCGCGCCTGTTGTCCGAGCGACTTCGCTTCATGGCGGGCGTGTCGAACTGGCCGTCGTTCTCGCGGGGCTGGAGCCGCCGCGTTGCAGATCTGTTGGAGGCGTAGATGGCAATCGATCCCGTCACCGCGATGCTCGACATCGGCGGCAAGGTCATCGACCGGCTCTGGCCAGACCCGGTTCAGGCGGCTCAGGCGAAGCTGGAGCTTATCAAGCTGCAGCAGTCCGGCGACCTTGCACAGATCGCAGGCCAGTTGGAGATCAACAAAGCCGAGGCTGCCAGCGCGAACCCGTTTACTTCAGGGTGGCGCCCATTCGTGGGCTGGACCTGTGGCGCCGGGTTCGCCGTGCAGTTCGTCGTCGGGCCCTTGGGGGAGTGGGCGTCTGCCTTGGCAGGGCACCCGGTCAAGTTTCCCCAGCTCGACCTCGGCACGATGATGCCGCTGCTGTTCGGGATGCTGGGTCTTGGGGCTTACCGGACGGCCGAGAAGATCCAGGGCGTGGCTCGCTAGCTAGCGGCGATCCATCCATCAGCGCCGCTCTGGAAAAGTGCTTCGCCCTAAAGAAATTTCGGTTACAATTTCGACCAACATCCAGAGTTGGGCCGACGCCCACGCCAACCTGCCCTCCCGGGCAAGGTGGAAGCGCTTATGCGGATGTGGCCCGACAGGGCAACCAAGCGGGAATGCGTCGGCCCTCCCGTGAAACGGAGGGTTTTTTGTTTTCAGCGTCTGCCATTGATCCGCGCACCGTCCAGGCCTACCTGGAAACGGAGTACCGCGTGCATGGGAAGCCGGGCTTCACCCTTCGGGTGGGTCAGGCCAGTGCAGACTTGCTCTCCGCCCACAAGCGACAGAAGGCCGACTGCAGCGCCTTCCTCACTGCTTGCAACCCGTTTAGCGAACCATTCGACGTAGCCGCCAACGCGGAACGGCAGGCCGCCCTGGCCAAAGAACTCTCACGACGCAGCCTCATGTTCTTGCCCGGTATCGGGCAACACCCGTCCAACGAGTGGCCCGGCGAGGAAAGTTTCCTGGTCTTCGGTCTGACGCTGGAGGCTGCGAAGGTCCTCGGCTCGAAGTTCGAGCAAAACGGTTTCATTTGGACAGGAGCCGATGCGGTTCCACAGTTGATCTTGTTGAGATGAAGCACAGGGAGTGGTCTGCCCGCTGTAGAGCACCAGGACCGGGGGGATTTGATCCAGCTTGCCGTCCCCGACACATCGTCAAAGCGGCTAAAAAGGAGTGATTGATGTCTGTTCGCAATGGCCTGTTCTCCTCGGAGTCTGTCTCCGAGGGCCACCCCGATAAGTTGGCCGACCGCATTTCTGATGCGGTACTCGACGAGTTCCTGCGCCACGACCCGTCTGCGCGCGTTGCCTGCGAAACCCTGCTGGCTGATCAATGCGTGGTGGTTGCGGGTGAGTTCAAGACCCGTAGCCCCGAAACCTTCCGAGCCGTCCGCGAGCGGGCGGTGACGATCGTGTCCGACGTGCTGCGCGACGCCGGCTATCGAGATGGCGCTACGGGCATTGACCCCGAGCGCTGCGAGATCCAGGTCCGGTTCAACGGCCAGTCGGCCGATATCAACCAGGGCGTGGACCGTGAGGACGGCGTGATCGGCGCGGGGGACCAGGGGCTCATGTTCGGGTACGCCTGCGACGACACGCCCGAACTGATGCCGGCGCCCATCGTGTTCGCCCACCGGCTCGTCCGCCGCCAGGCCAAATTGCGTCGAAACGGCGTGCTTCCCTGGCTGGGACCAGATGCCAAGTCACAGGTGACTTTCCGGTACGAGGACGGGCGACCCGTTGCGATCGAGGCGGTTTTGGTCTCCCCCCAGCAAGACGCGGGAGTTGAAACCGAGGCGCTCCGAACGGCAGTGAGCCGCGAGATCATCGACGCCGTGATACCCGCCAACCTTCGGGCGCCGAACTACCGCGAACTGATCAATCCCACCGGCCGTTTCGTGACTGGCGGGCCGAAGGGCGACACCGGACTCACCGGTCGCAAGATCATCGTTGATACCTATGGGGGCGCAGCGCCCCACGGCGGCGGGGCGTTTTCGGGCAAGGATCCCTCCAAGGTCGATCGGTCGGCCGCCTACATGGCGCGCTTCCTGGCCAAGCAGGTGGTTGCTCGCGGCTGGTCGAACCGGGCGTTGGTCCAGCTCGCCTACGCGATCGGTGTGGCCGAGCCGGTGAGCTTTCTGGTCGAGGCTGAGGGGGGGTCGCGTGCGCGAAGCGCCGAGATCGTCGATGCGTTGCGACGGGAGTTTGATCTCACCCCAGCGGGGATCATCCGATGCCTCGACCTCCAGCGGCCCATCTACTACCCGACCGCAGCCTACGGCCACTTCGGTAGGGATGACCTGGATCTGCCGTGGGAAAGCGTTCGACAAATCGTTGGGTCTGGCTCATCTGGTGAGCCTGTAGCTGCCTAACCTAGAGACATGACATGAGATTTCCGGGGCGAGTTCATCCGAATTGCAGGCCCCTGCCAACCGGCCAATCTGCTAAAGAGGAGTGCCACATGATCAAGCAACGCCGTTCGCGGCATGAACCGAAGGGGGGCAAGCCATGACCCGCTCCCTTCTCGATCGTCAAGCCGAGCTTCTACGCTCGGTCCCCCTGTTTCGATACGCTCCTGATCGCGTCCGCTTCTCCTGGCAAGACTGGGACCCGGACCTGGTTCGGTCAGACAAAGACCTCCCGCAGTACTTGATCCTCGGGGACCTGGACCCGTCGACCTTCCAGCTATCTTCTGGCGGTTGGTCGGCGCGCTGGCAGGGTACGGAAGACGACACCTACTTTGACGTTGCCTACAAGGCGGATGCGGGTCGGTGGGAAGTCCGTCAGGCATGGCGTGGACTGGACGGAGGCTTCAGCACTTATCCGTCTCGCATGCCGCTGGACAAGCTGATCGGCCAGACCTTGTACATGCAGTTTCCGCGTAACTGGGACCGAGAGGCCAAGTCGCAGCTGGAGTCCGCGTACCAGATCACGGTCGTTGAGCAACCGGAGAATGCCTACACGTTCTGTGGCATCCCCGACGGCGCCTTCCGCACGATTGTCTTTCCGATCGCTGTCCGCAATCTGCGACCCGTGCGGCAGTGGATCCAGGACATCGTCGATGAGTCGCCCCTGGCGTACCCCATCACCGTCGAGGCCAAGCTCGTCTTTCAGGCGCTTAACTACCTCGAGGGCAAGGCTCCTGAATGGACATCACAGGAGGCGGTGGCCTTCAACCAGTCGGTGGTTGAGACCGGCCTGGCGCCGCAGGGCTTTCCGGTACGGGAGGCGGCAAGCGATGGGTCGGCCGCCTGGACGCTGCGGCGCGAGATCTACTTCCTGTTCATCGGATTGCCGTTCGCTGGTCTGACCGACTTCCTGAGCCGAATGGCCAGCGAGAACGGACCAATCCGCACCGCTGCTGACCCTGACTTTCGGTTTGAACTTCGGCCGATCGTGATCCCAGCAGCTTTCGAAGTTCAGACCGACAGCGTGGCGCTCTGGGACAGGGCGCGCACGACCCGATCGTTTCTGAAGTTCGGGGCGCCCGGGGAGGCGAACGATGTTCCCACGGTTGAGGAAGTGGTGGCTGCCGAAAGGCTCGCGCCTTCCACTTTGGCAAAGGTCGAGGCGATCAGTGGCGATGTCGTTACCGCGATTGAGCAGATCTTCCAGCGCGTGACCAAAGGGGGTGAGTCATGAGTCTCACGGCAGAAGGGGCCCTGCGGGCCTACGCGACCATGATGAACACGCTGGATGTGTCGGGTCTGGAGCCACTTCTGGCGGACGATTTTCACTACGCATCACAGTGGGTCTTCGCCGAAATCGAGTCCAAAAGCGCATACCTGGAGTACATCGTCCCGAAGTTGGATGCGATCCGGAAGTCCGGCGCGTCGGCATGGGCGGAGATGGGGTGGCTTGACCGCGAGTTTCCGGGGCCGTGCGTGGTCATGGCTCAGGGCGACAAGGACAACCTCCTTGCGGTGGTTCTGGCCAAGGTCGAGGACGGAATGATCAAGCGCCTGGATCTGTGCGGCGCGCCGTCTCCGCATTCGGCACGCAGGACGGGGGAATATCCGGGGAGGAGTGACCATGAGCGCTTGGCGGGAGGACAACCATGAACATCACTGAGTTTGAGGTTGATGGTTCAGGAACCCTTACCGTCGCTGACTTCTGGGAGCCGAAGACTCGCTCTGACTTTTATGAGTCCGTTTCGGACTCGTGGTCCGAATCACCGGCAGATCTTGCCGACGCCATGGAAGAGTGCGAGCCCCTTGCCTGGGCTGTTCACTCGATCTACACGGAGCTTCGCGACGAGATTCAGGCAGACCTCGACGGAATCGGCCGTAGTTCGGGGGCACTCAAAAAGAGAGCTCTCGGGTTGAAGGCGCGAATCAAAGCAATGTCGGAGGAACCAGAAGAAGGTGCAGTGGATTGGCTATTGGCGCTCAGTTCTAGCGAATTCGAGTCGCGTGTCGTGCCCGAGATCGAGAAATGGTTCGATAGCCCTCCCAATTGGAACTGGGAAGACGACCACCTACCGAGGAACGGAACTGCCCAGGGAGCCGCGCTAGAGTTTTTCCAAGACATGGATGGCAGCACCCTCGATATCCTCGGGGTAGAAATCGTCGAAGGAGAGCATCCTGGCAGCAGCTACTACGCTGCAGAACTTACTGGAGATCTCGATCGGGCAAACAAAGCGGCCGCAGATGCGGGTGTCCCAGTGCGCTTTAAGAAGAGATCGAGGTAATCCCATGGAAATGAGTTCGTCCGATTGCGTTGACCTAGACGCAGCAAGCCAAGTCTTGGCGAAGAGTCGAGCGGTGCAGGCGCTGGTGAAGAAAACGGTTGGCGCCGCCCGGTTCAGTGACGCCATTATGTTGATGAAGACAGGAATCCTTGAAGGGGATCTCGGCGCCGATATCCATGACCTATTGACCGACGCAATACGCAACGATGCTAAAGAAGTTTGGTCCGACCTGATACGTCAGCCGCATGACGATTACCCAATCCAAGTCAATGAATTCCATGGTGTGTTCTGGGTATGGGCCATGGAGTACGACCCAGTTGGCTATTTTCTAAGCAAGCAGGATGCGGTCTCTTACGCCCGGTCCAACTGGGACGTTACCGAGGGTGGACGATGAGGATCTCAACCCCCGAGGGCCAGAAAGCTTTTCGGCGATTCGTTGGCGACAGATGTCTGGAGCCAGAACACATAACCAAATCGGAGGTGGCGAAATGAGTGCCCCGTGCTCTATACAGATGTTCGCCGAGCCGATTACGTCCTCGCTGGAAGACATTGACGGAGCCGAGTTGGATGTTTTCTATGCGCTGGTAATCATCAATCCTTTTGGTCCCACACTGACTTTTGTCGCCAGCGTCGGCAAGTCGACTTTAAATGCGACTCTTCCCTTGGTGAAGGTCATGCTCAATCCATTTAGCCAAACAGTTGAGCAAGTCGGGCGATTTACCGTTGGCGACACTTGGATTCCGCAGCAAGACTTTGGCCCGCTCATCGCGTTGGACTACGGAAGTTGTCCAACACTGGTTTTGGCAAGCAATCAAATCCAGGAAGAGTCAAGGCGGCAAGTTGTCCATCAGATTTTTGAGCGGTTTGAGGATGACGTTGTACGAGTAGCCGCAAGCGTAAAGCGGCACCTCGGCGATCCGTGGAGCCGTGTCTCTGAGGCAATGGCTGGGGGTGGCGACGGTGACGAGGCTGATGATCCGGAGTCCGCCGCTGCCTATTTGGCTGATATCGTCACATCCGAAGTCCACGTGAAACCAGAACTGCAGGCTCTGTTTTATGCCTGGGCGGGATCGATTGAAAAGACAGGAATATCTGGCCACCTCAAAGACACTGCGCTTGGTTCTGAAGAATTCAAGCGAATCTTCTTCGAGAAAATTATTCCTGCCGTCTGGCTCCCAGAGTTCACCGAGGAGAAAGTAAATAAGCATGAGGTCGAAGAGCCTCAGCGGTTGAAGTTCGAATCAATCGAGGATGTCGAGAATATTCTGGCTTCGGACGAGTGGAAGCAATTCCCAGAGCAGCAGTTGTCAGACCTTCTGCGTGTGCTTTTCTTTTGCTACGGCGTTGAGGGCGACACATCTTACATCGCCAAGATTTCAGCGGTGTACAAGCACGCTGTTGCCGAAGGTCTGGACAGTGATACCCGTCTGCTTCTCGAAGGTGAAATGGTTGGACTGGTTGAGGCCGGTAAGGTTTTGCCCGTTGTCTTCTTACCTTTTCTGGTCCTTGATGAAGACGTGCCGATCACAACAAAGGCGGCAATCGACTTCGTGTCTTCCTCTGACTATGTCAATGGTGAGCTTTATGCATTCGGCGAGCTCAGGAATTTATTTTCTCGATCAACCCTTGCCAACCGAGCTGCCGTTTTCGGCGCGCTTGTCGCCATGGGCGATGAAGAGGTGCTCGCATTCCTGGAGGAGTTGCGTCCCCAGCTGAATGCTGACGAAGTTCGGGAGGCAGCTCGAGTCCACACGCAATTCCCTCAACATCGTGCCATTCAGTATTGGTTACGCTGGGCTAAGGAACTCGTGAGCAGTCCCAACGATGATGACCAACGTAATTTCGGTTCCTGTGCTTCGGCTCTAATTCTTGTCTTGGAGCACAACATTGTTGGTCGTGTTTCGGCCGGAAAACGGAACTTCCCGTGCCACAAAGCTCCGCAGGCGATCACCAGGGAGCGCGAATGGACTATCGACGAATATGCTGAATTCCTCGCGACTGACCTCTACGCTATCGAAGCGGCGGAGTCTGCGCCGCGCCTCTTTTCTGATGTTTTGCGAAAGTGGGGGTTGAAGCCGCAAGCGGGTTTGCTTGAGCAGTTCATTCCCGATGGTCGCATGCGGCAATTTCCAGACAAGCCCCTGCGCGACTTGAGCCCGACGTCTGGTCCTCCAAGTGAAGGAGGGTTTTTGTCCAGACTGTTCGGGCGGAAACAGTGAGCAACGCTCAATAAGTCGATGACGATCTCAGCGTCCCTTCAAGCTCCCGAATGGATCAGCAGCGGCACGACCATTACTGGTGGCCTGGACCTGCTGGGCCTGCGGCTTCCCGTACAGACAATCGGCGGCACGTTGCTCGACGGCGTCACTACGGTGACCCCCTCGGTCCGCTACCTCGCATTTCGAGCCTGGCTGATTCACCGATACGGCCAACTTGGCGGAGCCGATAGTTGGCAGACGTTCACTGATTTCGCCGCGCGTGTTGAGTCCGCGCTGGTCATCGGAAACCTCCTCGTGGATGCGTCCATCGGCGGATTGATCGGATCCGATCAGGCCCTCGAACGTCTTGCGGTGGGCGATGCAAATGTTCAGATTGCGAGCTTGGTGAAGTCGCCAGCTTCCACGATCTACACCGGCCCATCCGTATGCGTCCGGCAAACCCCACCTTGAGCGGATCGCTGTAATCGAGGATCGTCCCCACGAAGGAGATCGTGGGAACGATGGAACGAGATTTGACGGATCGGCGCCCGTTGCGGCGCGAGTACAGCGAAGATTTCAAGGCCGAGGTGCTGGCGCAAACACGCCAGGCAGGCGCTTCAGTCTCCGGCGTGGCGCTCAGTCATGGGCTGCACCCGAACATGGTGCAGCGCTGGCGACGTGAGGAGCGTCAACGGCAAGCCGCCCCCGCGCAGCAGAACATCGACCAGGCGTTTGTGCCGCTGCGCCTGGCGCCCGTCTGCAATCCGTCGCCTGAGGTCGCAGAGGCACCGGTTCCTGTTGTCGAGACCATCCGCATGGAACTCACTCGAGCGGGTGCAACGCTCACGGTGCACTGGCCCGTCTCGGCCGCTGGCCAATGTGCCCAGATGCTGCGCGACCTGCTGCGCTGAGTCGCACATGATCCGAATCGACGCGGCCTGGCTGGCCACCACCCCACTGGACATGCGCGCGGGCACCGACACGGCACTGGCGCGGGTGGTCGCCGTCTTTGGCGCCGCCCATCCCCACCACGCTTACCTGTTTGCCAACAAGCGCGCCAACCGCCTGAAGATTTTGGTGCATGACGGCATCGGCATCTGGTTGGCCGCACGCCGCCTGCACCAGGGCAAGTTCATTTGGCCCCTGGCCGGTGGAGCCAACCTTGCGCTGCAGCGACCTCAACTCGATGCACTGGTCATGGGCTTGCCCTGGCAGCGCCTGGCCGACGGCGGTGTCATCACCGTGATCTGACGCTTCAATGGGGCCTTGCGTGCCAATTGGGGCATGCGCCAATGGCGGGTCTGTGCAGGCGCGGGCACAGTCACGCCCATGGTGGTGGAGCCTCAATCCCTGGACGGTCTGAACGACACACAACTGCGCGCGATGCTGCACAGCGTGCTGCAGGCCGCCGCAGCCAAAGACCAGGCACTGGCCTTCAAGCAGGCCGTGATCGACAAACTCACCCACGAGAACGCGCTCCTCAAGCGCATGAAGTTCGCC
>OEIV010001495.1_pt1 | contig 10467 bp, 2 predicted proteins | sample 1539231 | NCBI WGS metagenome assembly OEIV01 (sample SAMN03794762, study PRJEB22550) | activated sludge metagenome | feature: wastewater treatment plant; material: activated sludge; isolation source: Wastewater treatment plant of a petroleum refinery complex | place: Argentina: Buenos Aires ... | reverse complement strand
CGTCAGTTCGCTGTTCCTGAAGCGCGTTGCCAATCTGAACGAGCAGAGCGAAGATCAGAACAAGCGCGCCACTCTTGTCAGCAGCCTGGCCAACGCCAGCGTCAAGTCAGCCGACAGTTGGGCCGCCTACTTCCCCGACCTGGGCGATGACCCCACCTTCGCCGCCATCCAGACCACCATGCGCAACGAGATGGCTTACGACGTGCGCAAGCAGTATTCCCGCGGCGAGAAGGAGAAGCGGGCCGATTTCGAGGCGCGGCTACGCGGTCTGGAAGATGACCTGCTGGGCCGGACGGGTAGCGTCAGCGCCAGCGGCGAGGAGTACTACGGTTCCACCGGCGACGTACTGGCCCAGGTGCAGGAGGCCCAGATGGTGCTCTTCCGCCGCCTGCTGCGTTTCCGCCTGCTCGACCTGCTGATGGGCCGCTCCGACAACGCCCTCATCGCCCGCAGCGGCAAGCTGGGTTACGCCTGGGACTTCTTCAACGGCGTGGTGCGCGAATACGAGAGCTTCCTCGGCCTCCTCCACGACGTGCAGGAGCGGCGCAAAGCCGACAAGCCGGAGATCAAGATGGTCGGCCGCTTCAAGCAGAAGGAGAAGCAACTGGCGGCGACCAAGGATAAGAAACTCCTATTCATCCTGGAGCATCCGAAAGAGAAGTCGTCGGAGAAGGAGTTCCTGAGCGCCCAGCAGGCGCTGGTCGAGCTGCGCCGCGAGGATATTCTCCACCACTACGTCGCCCAGACGGCGCGGCAGATGAAGGCCGCCGTCGAAGAAGTACGCGACGCCATCCAGACCTGGATCTGGCACCTCTCCACCGGCGACGACGCCAGCGGCCTGCCCGGGTTGTGGGACTCCGTTCGCGAGAGCAAACAAAGCATCCTCAACGCCCACTCCTACGATACGCGGACGCCCAAGGTGCAGCGGCTGCTCGAAGACGAAGCCTTGCCCGTCGATGAAGCTGAACTGGCCAAGGCGCTAAGCCGCTGGGAGTGGCGCGCCGAATATGCCGGCACGCCGCCTCGCCTGCAGCTGACGGCCGAAATCCTGCCCGAGCGCGAAGGGGAAACTGTCTTCCAACTCGACGACCCCAGCCGCGCCACGACTGACCAGCGCCGTCTCCTGATGGGGACGCAGAACCGCGACCGGGTGCTGGAACTGGCGCGCCGCCCCTTCGCCGGCGTAGTCGCCCGCACGACCGTGGCCGAGGCGATCAAGGAGGTCTTCCCCGACCCCACAGTGTTCGCCGACAGCGTGGCCAACGTTAGCGCCGAGCCGCTCTTCGATGGCGCGCCGGGCGAAGTCTCACCGCGGCGCAAGAGCAACCTCATCCGCATTAAGAGCGACGAAAACGACGCCTACTTCTCCGGCTCGGATGGGTTGCAAGGGGAGTTGCGTGACTTGCACCAACTTGACCGCGACATTCGCGACGACACCTATGGCATCCAGGTTGTCGGTTCCGAGAATCCTTACAAGCTGACCCTGGTGCGCACGGACGACCTGTACCAGTACGATCACTTCAGCACGTGGGGCGAGTGTCTCCAGGCGTACGAGACGCACATGGACAGGAGCTCCAGGCAGCTCGACCCCGTGTTGCTGCAGAACTTCGCCGCCGAGAGTCGTGCCGTTGTCTTTGAGCGACGGTTGACCCAGGAGCCTTACTACCGTCCATACCGACCGCTCCATCCGCGCGTGGTCATGCTGCTGGAAGACCCGGTCGCCCTGCGCCAGTTCCTCTACCTGGGCATGCTGGGCAAGATCAGGCCGGTCAACGACGGTCGCGACTATCGTTGGCAACTCACCTGGAACAAGAGCACCGGGTCACAGACCATCTGGCTGACGCGCGGCTGGAACCAGGACCTGGACGAATCGAGCCGGGCTCGCCCCGACATCTTCAACGCCATTCACGGCTACGTCGTCATGCGGCGCACGCAACAGGCCGGCCGTAACGACACCATCGACACCGATTTTGCCCAGCGGGTCATTGAGACGGAACTGCAAGCCATTGGCCGCCAGGGCGAGATCGACCTGATTCGCCAGCATCTCGCTGACAACGGCCTGGTGGGGACGCTGTCCGCCCGGGCCTATGACCCTGACGTGCCGACCCGCGTCGCCCACGAGGACTACCTCGACCTGTCGCTTGTGGCGCGGATGATGCTGGAGGATCGCCTGGTCGACCTGGAGCGCGGCGCGCACTTTGGCGGCGCCGGACCAGCCGCGACCGATGACAATCCGTTCGCCGTCCGCCCGACGCCCGTCTTCGCGGCTACGCCGAGCGTGCCGCCAGCGCCCCCTAGCGCACCGCCCGTGACGCCAAGTGCGCCACCGGCGACGCCTGCACCCGAGCCGGCCCCGGCGCCGCCGCCGGAGTCCAACGGTAACGACGGCCAGGTCGAGTGGACGCCGTTCAATTCACCTATGGAAGAGTAGCTTTATCCGCAGGGCCGCCGACGACGTCCGCCGGCGGCCCCTGCTCTTATCAAGTTGCTGGAACTGGGGGCTAACCCGGTCAAATTGTCGTAGTTTTACGGTTTTCGCTGCCAGATCGCATCTAGACGTGGAGATTTATAATGAAGCGAGCGATTGGAGCCGCGCTGGCCATCATCTTTATCTTGCTTCTTGTAGGCGACGGCCTGATTGCCTTCGTGCAGGCACGCGATGAAGTCACCGTTGGCAACCTGAGCCGACAGGCTGAGCCGCGCGTGTTCTGGGGCGGTGGTGAGACTGCGGTCTCCCTACGCTATACACCTTCCCCGAATGTCGTTTGCCCACCCATCCGCCGGGCGGCCAACGTGCTGCTTTTGGTCGACAAATCGGAGAGCATGGCCGAAAACGATGCCTTTGCTTCGGCCGTCGCCGCGGCCGAAGCCTACATCGGCACCATGGACTTCACCGTCTCGCGCGCTGGCGTCGTTTTCTTCGACGATGCCCCCGAACTGGCCGCGCCCCCTTCACAAGACGCGGCTGCCCTGCGCGCGGCCCTGAGCGGCTACACGCCCCAAAGCACGACCGACATCGCCGCCGCCCTGATGCTGGCCGACACTACCTTTGCCAACCTGGCCGCACAGGGTTCGAGCGTCGGCTCGCTGCCGGCCGTCATTGTCTTGCTGACGGACGGCCAAGCCACCGACCCGGCGGCGGCGGCGGCCGTGGGCCAACGCCTCAAGGATAGTGGTATACGCCTCATCACCGTCGGCGTCGGGCAGGCCGACAACGCCTTCCTGTTCGATCTGGCCTCCTCGCCCACCGATCACTTTGAAGTCGCTGACCCCGAGCAGTTGCCGACCCTTTACGCCGAGTTGGCCGCGCAGTTGAAAAGCGCTGTCGCCTTCGATATGAACCTGGTCGAGCCGCTCGGCAACAACCTGCAACTCCTGCCGGAGAGCGTGGTCCCCGCGGCTGACATAGCCAACAATACACTAACGTGGAATGTCGCCTCCGTGGATATGGACGGCGCAACCTTTAGCTATCGCGCCACTGTCGATAGGCTTGGGCTGCATAATGTCAACTCGGGAGACACTGTCATGGGCTATACCGATTGCATTGCCGGCGCGGTCACCACGTCGCTGCCGCCCGGCCCGCAGCTTCTGGTTTTGCCGCCGGCTTGGATGGCGCTGGCCCTGCTCTTGTTACCGCTGCTGCCGCTGCTCTTCATGGGGTTCTTCCGGCGGTCAAGGCCCGACCCTGAGCCACCGCGAGAGCGTAGCGCAGCGCCCCTGCCGGAACCGGAACCGGTAGACCTAACCCCCGCCTGGCTCACCCGGCTGACCGACACGCGCACGCTGAGCGAGAGCGGCGCCGTGGAGACTTCGGCCGAAAAGTGGACCCCCACCCTCATCATGGGCGTTGGCCCCGTCGGTCGCGTCGTCTTGCCCCAAATCGCTCAGGCGCTGCGCGGCCGCTTCGGCGACAAGTGGCCGTCTGAAGTGCGTTTGTTGCAGATTGACATCCAGCCAAAGGGGAGCACGCTGCCCTTGGAACGGCCTGAGTATCTACTGCCCGAACAGTGGATTCTGCTGGAACCAGACCTTGACGAAGTGCGGCGTAACCTCGACCGCGCGCGCGACCGCTTCGCCCACCTTGACTGGTATCCACCGACAGCCCCCGGCTACGACCGGTCGCGCGCGCGCATGGCCGTCTTCTACGACCTGAAAGATGGGGCCAGCCAATCGCGCTTGTGGCAGGCCCTCAGCGCGGCCACGGTCGGACTCGATAAGCCCAAGTTGCGCCTGGTCGGCTCCACCTTCGACGACTCCGCCAGCGGCATTCTCATCGATATGGCTCGCCTTGTTCAGATCTTGGCTCGCACCGACGTGGACGTAGAGATGTGGCTCTCCTTGCCCGTCGGCCAGGACTGGTCGACCCGTCTTCACAACCCACGACAGAAAGTGCGCGTCAGTGAGCAGGCGACGCGCACGCTGGCCACGCTGCGCGAGCTGGAGCGCTTCCAGCGCAACGCGCCGGTGCCCTTCCACTACGTGGCCGACGACCACCTTCAGACCCAACTCCACGACGAAGCGCGCATGGCCGTCATTCAGACCCTGTTCCTCTTCGAGCCTGTCGAAGGGGCGGCCAACGTCACTGACCACCTGACGACGTTGACCGATGCCCTGCTGGCCGTCTTGCCCACCGAATCGCAGCAGGCCGTTGCCCAGCACCTGTCGCGCATGAACCGGCGCGCGGGCGACTTGATCAACCGGGAAGGCATCGGCATGGCCTGCAGCATGGGCGCCTTCGCCGTTCGGCTACCGCTGGAAACGCTGGCCGAAGCGCTTAGCTGGCGCATGCTGCACGATCTGCTCTACGACACACGCATCGGCCTGCTACCTCTGGCCCGACTGACAGAAGACGGGACCTATGAGCGTGTCGAACTGTTCGAGTTCCAGGCCGGCAGCGACGCGGAAGCCGTACGCCAGGCGGCCGACCGGTTTGTTAGCCGCTTCGGCGGTCGCGTAGACAGCTCCGCTTTTCGCAATCACGTCGCCCGCGCCGTCAGCGACATCCTCAACGGCGAGAGCGACGGCGGGCAACCCATCCTGCAGCGTGTGGGTGGTCTGGTGAAGGCCCAGGAGTGGCTCCAGTCCGTGCGCGCCGTTCTCTTGCAAGACGGTCAAACGACCGCCGCCTCTCTGGCCACTGAGTTGGAAGACCGCCTCTTCGCCTGGCAGCGTGTCTTGATCGAGGAGTTGCGGCCGGAGGTCGACGCCCGACTGCAACGTTCCCAAGCGGCGCTGGCCGCGCTGGCTGGGCAGGCCAACCGCCAGTGGGTCGTGCCGGAGGGGCTAGACTGGGGCGCCTACCGCGACCGCGTGCGCCCCTGGACAACCGGGTTGCCGACCCGAAACCCCGCCGGCGAGCCGCTGCTGCGCGCCGGACAGCGCTTCGGTTGGCACGTCACCTTCAACGAACTGACCGGAGCCTGGACGCTCGACTTGTTAGCGCCGGAGGGCGCCTTCGTCTGGAGAGAGGATGGCGTTGATCTGTCGGCGCTGGCCGTCCGTCGCCAGGCACGCGATGTGATCGCGCCGCTCTACCACCTGACCTATGCCGCCACGCGAAGCCGGGCTGAAATTCGGGCTGATTGGGTCCTCGACGTCGCCATGGAGATCGACCCAGGCGCCTGGCTGCGCCGGGCCGACACGCGACTGCGTTTCAATGGCCAGGAGGCCAGCGGCAAGATGGGCGGCGGGCTCAGCGAAACGGTCATCCTCGTCGCCCCCGAGTCGGGCCGCACACTTGAGCTTCGCGATCGCCTGACCAAGACGCAAGATAGGTCTACCGTGACCGTGGCGCAGACGAAAGATGCTACCTCAGCCACCTTGCTGCGAATCCGGGACCGCGTCCCAATCTATACGCTGACCAACTGGGGCGAGGATGCCTGGGAGCGCCAAAACGTCATGCCATCGCTCTACGTCTGGCAGGGCGAGCAGCGCGCGGCCGAGATCGAAACTGACGTTAGCCGTCTTAGCCCGATGTTTGTCGGCTGGCTTGAACGTGACCCGCAACTGCTCGATCGCTTTGCCCAGGCCTACCTGTTCGGACTCTATGACCAGTACGCCGGCCACGCCAACCTGCCGGGTCTGGGTCAGTGGCCGGCCAATAGCGTTGGCGAGGCGCTCGATAACTTGATGGGCCGCGAGGATGCGTTCCGTCCGTCCGTCCTGTCCAGTGGTCGCAACCGCGAACGCCGCGAAGCGTTGCGTGTGCTCGACGCGGCGCTCGAGTTGCGACGTCAGGAACTCTGGCAGTCGCCCGGCAAATCGACCTTCTTGCGCGGCGATGCTGTGATGCGCCTCGACGCGCTGCGCGCCGGCGGCGACCGCCGGGAGAGTGACCTGGCTCGCTACGTGCAGGCCATCATCAATCAACTGTAGGCGGAACAGGAGACGACTCCATGGCCGATCGAAACCCGAACGAAATCGCTGCCGGTATGGCCGGAAAGCCATTGGTCGGAGCACAGTTGCTGGCGATCGATGAGATTGTCACTGTCGTTGACGGAAGACAGTTCCGCGTTTTGCAGATGTTGGGCGAAGGGCTGACGGCCGAAGTCTATCGCGCACGAAGGGTCGATGGGGATCAGCAGGTGGCGCTCAAGGTTTTGAAACCCGATCTGGCCCCGGAGTTCCGCCAGAGTTTCATGGACGAGGCCGACACGCTGAGCCTCCTGCGCGCCGCCGAGCGCCAGGCCGCCGATGGCCTGACGCTGATCCCCGAAGTGATCACCCGGCCACGCGGCCAGGACTCGCCGCCCGTGTTGGTGATGGAACTGGTCGAGAGTCAATCCGTTCTCGACCTGCTCGAAACGCGCGGCCCACTGTCGGAAATGACCGTGCTCACCATCGCCGACCAGGTATTGCGCGTTCTCCACCTGCTGCACACGGAGTTGCATAAGTCCTATACCGACTTCCAGTTGCGCAACATCCGCTGGCAGGAGGACAGGCAACAGATCAAGCTAATCGACTGGAACCACGTCAGCCGGACGGCCCCCGAAGGCAAACAGCCGGCGGGCGTGCCGGCCGACCTGGTGCGTGTCGGCGCCTATCTGTACCAGATGCTCACCGGCAAAGGCGCTTTTCAAACGGGCGAGCCCGCCGGCGCGCTGGCCGCCCGCGCCGGCGAACAGTGGACGGCCAAGGTCTCGACCGGCACCCGCTTCATCGTCGAGCGCGCGCTGCACCCCAACCCAGAGCGCCGCTTCCCTACCGCCGCCGCCTTCCGCGACGCCATCCGCGAGCAAATTGACCTCTGGAACCGGGACGAAGACGATCTGGACGACGAGGCCACAGGCCTGGTGCGCGAAGTGCGCAACGAAGAGCGCCGACGAGACCCCGCTCAGTTACGGCGCGCCGCCGTCTTGGCCGACGTTTTCCACCGCCGCCGCCCCAGCGCAAGAAGCGTCCAATGGCGCGAGGAGATCGCCGGCTATACTGACCAGATCTCGCCCGCCTGGGGCTCTGGCCGCCAGTACTTCCGGGCCGAACTCTATAGCAAGGCCATCGAACTGTGGGCCGAGGAGGCCCCCGCCTGGCAACGGCCTGACTTGTGGCGCTGGCTGGTCGTTGCCCGTCAGGCCGCTAGCGACCCTGCCGCTTTCACGCCCACCGTCGCCCAATATGAAGACGTTGTGTCCCTAATGGCCGAAGGGCATTGGCAAGAAGTCCGCCAGCGTTTGGCGGTGTTGGGGCGTGGCCAGGTAGACGATCTAGCGATAGAGGCAACCGTCCATGAAACTGTGGCCGCGGCCGAGGCGGACGAACGCGCCCAGCCGCCGCGCGCCGTCGAAGCAGCCGCCGGCTACCGTAACGCGGCCAAGCTCCTGGACGGCATGCGCGAGGCGGGGTACAGAGCGGCCATCCAGGATGTCTACGGCTGGGCCGCCCTGGAAGCGCGCGCCCTCGACGCCGAGCGCCGCGGCCGCCAACTGGCCAGCGATACCCAGAAGGTCGAGACCCTGCGCCGGCAGCCAAAGACCGCCAGCGCGTTGCTGACTGGCATCGTCGCCGCCCTACGCGACAACCCGGTCAACCTGGCCCTGTTCGATTTCATCGTCGAGCGCGCCGCCGACGAGGCGCTGGAGCCGGAGCGGCGCAAGGAGCTTGTGCTGGCAGCGCTGGAATTCGGTAATCCCTCCCCGGTGATGCGCGACCGGCTGGAGAGCCTGCGTGACAAGGCGCAGTTGCAGATCTATAGCCGCTCGGTCGACGAATTGCGCACCTGGCCCAAGGCGTCGGGCGAACTGCTGACCGGCCTGACCGCTGCCCTGGCCGCCTACCCTAAAAATGTGGCCCTCTATGACTTTGCCCTGCAACTGGCCGAAGACGGAGCGCTAGAACCGGAGCGGCGCATAGACTTCGTAGAGGCTGCTTTGCGTGGCGCGCCGCCCGAGGCGCTGCGCGGTCGATTGCAGGCGGCAGCCACCGGCGCGCAAAGCGAGATCGACGCCCGCCTGGCGGCCGAACGTCAGGCCGAAGAAGAGCGGCTTAGAAAGGAGAAGGCCGCCGAAGAGGCCCAACGCCGCCAGGAAGAAGCGGCGCAGGCTACGCAACGCCAAAAAGAAGAGGCTGAGAAGGCAGAACGGGACAGACAGGCACAAGAGGCTGAGGCGGAGCGGCAAAGACAGGCCGAACTGGCCCAGAAGCAGGCCGAAGAGGCGTACCAGGAGGAACTGCATCGCCTGAAAATGGCTAAACAGGCGGCTGAGTTGCGCCGGGCACAGGAGTTGGCCGACCAAACGGCCGCGCAACGCCGCACCGAAGATCGCCTAGAGATGGAGCGCGCGCTAACGGCCGGTGATTGGTCTCGGCTCGCGCTCCTGGTCGCTGCCCAACGCGATAACGTGCCCGACGACCTGCCGCGCCAGGCGGAAAAGGAGTTCAAGGCGGCGTTGGGCCGCAAGGACGCCGCCAGGGCGCGGCTCTTTGGCGTTATCCTGGATCAGGTCGACGCTCCGAACCGTGACAAGCGCTTGCAGCAGATCGATCAACTCTCGCTGAGCCAGGATGAACTCATGAAAAAGCTGGCCAACGTCAGGGCACTCCTGGCCGCGGCTACGGCTGAGCTTAAGCTTGACCCGCCCAACTATGAGCGCGCCGCCGATGCGCATCGCCAGGCAGAGAATGCTCTTGAGGGACTGACGAAAGAGCAGAACGGCAAGTGGGCCGGTCTGTTGCCGTCCACTGTGCTTGCCGGGCTTCAGAATGAGCTGCGGGCGGTGGGCCAGGCCATCCAGCGCGGCGCGGGCGACGGCGGCGAGCCACAGCGCCAGGATTGGCGGACGTGGTTGAGTGGTCTGGGGCGGCGCTACTGGCCGGTGCTGGCGGCCGCGATCCTCTTCTTTCTGGGCGGCTTTGGCCTGGGCTTTCTGCTGGCTGGTGACCCCATGCCGCCCGACCCGACGCCGACCCTCATCGCCGAAATCACCCCTGAGCCGACCGATGACGGCGGCCTGATTCCGCTTGAAGATACGCCTACGGCGACCGCCACGCCAGAAACGCCGACCGCCACGCCGATTATCACCTCTACTGTCAACCTGGAGCCGACCGCCACGCCGGAAACGCCGACAGTTGAGCCGACGTTGCCGCCGGCGGATATTGGTGTTAGCGGGGACGATAACCCCCGGCTAGCCACAGGCGAGTACTTCGACCTGCCCGATTTGGATCTAACGGCGCCCGACGGCTCCACGTTCGACTGGAGCAGCGGCGAACTGCGCTGGAGCGATCCTCTAGCGCCGGAAGGTTGGCAGGTCGTCCTGATTGTCACCGATGAGGCGGGCGCAGTGGTGCAGCAAGGGCCGGTGCCGGCGGCCGTGGTAGAGTTGAGTCCGGTAGACGGCAGCACGACAGCCGCACCACCCACTCCGCCTACCTCAGGCACAGCCATACGCCTTAAATGGTCGCTCCAACCGGAATCAACGCCACTACTGCCGGCGAATTACTTCCTCAATCTCGTTTTGCGAAGCGACACCGGGCAAGAGCGTGCTATTTCAGCTTTCCCGCAGCCCACGTCCTTTGTCGTTGCTGCTCCTGTACAACTGACGATTCTTGCTGGCAACACCTACCGCCGACTGCCCATTATGGCGCGGGACTGCCTGATAGGAAGAGAACTCGATCCCTTAGCGACTCCTACCAACCCCCAATTAGAGGTCGAAGCGATTGGCATGTTTGAGGACGAGGGCGACCTTTTCTACCAGATTCGGCTGCCAAGTACCCCAAGTACCCCAAGTACCAGGCAAACCTTCTGGCTTGCCGATAGCGCTGCTAGGACCGCAGACGGTAAGACTTGGGAGGAGCTCGCTTCTCTCTTGCCAAAAATTGAAATGGAAATGGACTTGCCGGACAAGTGTGGCCCGGTCACGACAAAACCCGAACCGACGACACAGTCCTAAAGCGTCTCGGGTCACGTTACGAGGTAGTGAGCATGAACGAAAGCGAGTTCAGCGAAATCATCGAGCAGTTGCGTCAGCGCAT
>OEIV010001494.1_pt1 | contig 10469 bp, 5 predicted proteins | sample 1539231 | NCBI WGS metagenome assembly OEIV01 (sample SAMN03794762, study PRJEB22550) | activated sludge metagenome | feature: wastewater treatment plant; material: activated sludge; isolation source: Wastewater treatment plant of a petroleum refinery complex | place: Argentina: Buenos Aires ... | reverse complement strand
GGTGGCGGGCGTGGCCGGTGGTGGCCCCCAGCCCCTGGGGGGCGGGCGGCGCGGGGCCGGGGGCCGTCACCAGGCCCCCCCCGGCCGGGCCGGGCTCCAGCCGCTCCACGGGGAGGTCCCAGCGGAACTCCACGCCGTGCTGCCGGGCCAGGTGCAGCAGGGCCAACATCAGGCGGCCGCTGTCCACGGGCCCTTCGAGGTCGGTGCGGGCCACGCGGGTACCGGGGGCCAGGCCGAAGCGGTCGGCGCCGTCGGGCAGCCAGTGGAAGGTGCGCGGTCCGGTGATGGGGCGGAGCAGGTCGTTGAGCCGATCGAACCCCTCGGCCATGCGGGTGTACAGCGGGTCGTCCGCAGCGTACACCTCATGGCCGCCCGAGGGCTCGAAGCCGATGACCGCATCGCCCAGCTCGCGCCGCAGCTCCAGCAGCCCCTGCCAGCGTTCGGCCACGCGCGTCAGCGCGGCCTGTTCTCCTTCGGCGGCCAGGTCGGCCAGCAGTTCGCTGGGGCTGCCGAAGCAGGCGAAGCCGGCGTTGCGCACGCTGGCCCCGGCGGGGTGGGGGCCGCGCTCCACCACCAGCACGCGGCGGTGGGGCCAGCGGCGGCGGGCGTGCACGGCGGCCCACAGGCCCACGAGGCCGGCGCCCACCACGGCCAGGTGGACCGGGGCCCCGAAGCTGCGCTGTTCCCAGATGCTGTGCACGGCGGGATGTGGATGGGGACGTGGCGGTGGCGGCGCACCGCAGCGACCGGGATGTCGTACTTTGCGGGGTCGTTCAGGACATCCGCAGCGCATGCGAATCCCTTTCGGAACCCGTTGGCAAGGTAGGCTGCTCGGCCTGGTCTGCGCCTTGGTGCTGATGGCCGGCGCCGCCCGCGCCCAGGTGGACAATGTGTACGTGTACGGCACGGTGAAGGACTACACCAGTGCCAAGAAGATGGACGGGGTGATCGTGAGCGTGTACAAGAACGGCGCGAAGCTCACGGAGACCACCACCAACGCCAGCGGCAAGTACGAGTTCAACCTGGACTACGGGGCGGACTACAAGATCGTGTACTCCAAGCCGAGCATCGTCAGCAAGAACATCACCATCGACACGCGGAACATCCCCGAGGAGGAGCGGGTGGGCGGCCACGGGATGAACATCGAGATGACGCTCTTCCAGGAGCTGCCGGGCATCGACTTCAGCGTGCTGAACCAGCCGATCGGCAAGGCCAAGTTCGACCCCACCAGCAGCGAGGTCACCTGGGACCTGCAATACACCGAGCAGATCCGCAGCGAGATCGCGCGGTTGATGAAGGAATACGAGGACAAGAAGCGCCGCGAGGCCGGGGCCGACGCCGAGTTCGCCAAGCTGATGCAGCAGGGCGAGGCGGCCATGGGCGCGGCCGATTACAAGAAGGCGGTGGAGTCGTTCACCGGGGCGCTGGCCCTGAAGGCGGGCGACCCCGTGGCCACGGCCAAGCTGAGCGACGCGAGGATGAAGCTCGATGAGCTGGAAGGCCAGAAGAAGCGGGACGAGCAGTACGCGGCGCTGATCAAGGAGGCCGATGCGCTGTTCGGCAAGAAGGACTACGAGGGCGCCAAGGTGAAGTACAATGCGGCCCTGGACGTGAAGGACCAGGAGGCCTACCCGAAGCAGAAGCTGAAGGAGATCGACACCCTGCTGGCCGACCTGGCGAAGAAGGCCGAGGAGGAGCGCAAGGCCAAGGAGCTGCAGGCGAAGTACGACGCGGCCATCAAGGCGGGCGACGAGGCCTTCAAGGGCGGCAAGTTCGAGCAGGCCAAGGCCCCCTACACCGAGGCCGCCGCCCTGAAGCCCGAGGAGAAGTACCCGAAGGACCAGCTGCTGGCCATCGACGCCAAGCTGGCCGAGCTGGCCAAGAAGGAGGAGGAGGAGCGCAAGCGCAAGGAACTGGAGGCCCAGTACACCGCCCTCATCGCCGCGGCCGATGCGGCCTTCAAGGCGGCCAACTATGACCAGGCCAAGGGCAAGTACACCGAGGCCTCCACGCTGAAGCCGGAGGAGAAGTACCCCAAGGACCAGCTGGCCGCCATCGAGGCCAAGCTGGCCGAGCTGGCCAAGAAGGCGGAGGAGGAGCGGCTCGCCAAGGACCTGCAGGCCAAGTACGATGCCGCCATCGCCGCCGCGGACGCCGCGTTCAAGGGGGCGGACTACGAGGGGGCCAAGGGCAAGTACAACGAGGCGCTCAGCCTGAAGGCCGCGGAGAAGTACCCCAAGGACCAGCTGGCCGCCATCGACAAGAAGCTCGCCGAGCTGGCCGCCAAGGCGGAGGAGGAACGCAAGCAGCGTGAGCTCAACGAGAAGTACCAGGTCGCCATCGCCGCGGCCGACGCGGCCTTCCAGAAGGACGGTTTCGACGAGGCGAAGGCGAAGTACACCGAGGCGCTCACCCTGAAGCCGTCCGAGAATTACCCCAAGGACCAGCTGGTGGCCATCGACAAGCGCATCGCCGAGCTGGCCGCGAAGGCCGAGGAGGAGCGCAAGCGCAAGGAACTGGAGGCCCGGTACACCGAGGTGGTGGCGCTGGCCGACGCGCTCTTCGGCAAGAAGGAGTACGACCAGGCCAAGGCCAAGTTCATCGAGGCGGCCAACCTGAAGCCCGAGGAGCGGTACCCGAAGGACAAGATCGCCGAGATCGACGGCATCCTGGCCGAGTTGGCGCGCAAGGCCGAGGAGGAACGCAAACGCCAGGAGCTGGAGGCCCGCTACGCCGAACTGATCGGCAAGGCGGACAAGGCCTTCGCTGGCGAGCAATGGGCCGCTGCATTGAACGACTACAAGGATGCTTTGACGCTGAAGCCGACCGAGGAGCACCCCCGATCGCGCATCGCCGAGATCGAGCAGAAGCTCGATGCCGCGGCGCGCGAGAAGGCCGAGCAGGAGCGTCTGGCGCGGGAGAAGGCCGACCTGGACGCGCGTTACCAGGGTTTTCTGACCAAGGCCGACAAGGCCTACAGCCTGAGCAAGTACGACGATGCGCGCACGGCCTACACCGATGCGCTGGGCGTGAAGCCGGACGAGCAATACCCCAAGGACAAGCTGGCGGAGATCGACCGCATCCTGGCGGACCTGTCGGCGAAGGACGAGGCCGCCCGCCTCGCGGCCGAAAAGGCCGCGCGCGACAAGGCCGCCGCCGATGCCGCCGCCGCCGAGGAGGCCCGGCGCAAAGCGGGGGCCGAGGCGCTGGAGCGGCAATACCGCGAGCTGATCGCCGCGGCCGACCTGGCCTTCGACGGGGAGCAGTTCGACCGGGCCCGCGACAAGTACACCGAGGCCCTGACGGTGAAGCCCGAAGAGCAATACCCGAAGGACCGCCTGGCCCTGATCGAGAGCGAGCTGGCCAAACGCGCGGCCGCCCTGAGCGAGGCCGAACGACTGGCCGAGGAGCAACGCCGCGCGGAAGAGGAGCGGCGCCGTCGCGAGGCCGAGGCCGCTGAGGCCGCCCGCCTGGCCGCCGAGGCCGAGCGCATGAAAGGGGAGTCGGCCCGGCTGCTGGAGGAGCGCTACCGCAAGGCCATCACCGAGGCCGACCTGGCCTTCGGGGCCAAGAGCTGGGCCGAAGCGCGGGGCCTGTACGCCCAGGCACTGGACATCAAGCCCTCCGAGACCTATCCCAGCGACCGCATCGCCGAGATCGATCGACTGGTGGCCGAGGAGGAGCGTCGCCGTCGCGAGGCCGAGCTCGCCGCCCGCCCCGTGGTGAAGGAGGAGCCGCCACCGCCGCCCAAGCGCAGCAGTACCACCATCGACATGCGCAAGGAACAGGAGGCCGAGGAGTTCATGCGCGAGGCCCGCCTGCGCGAAGAGGCCGAGAAGTACGAGCGCATCAAGAAGCTGCGCCGGGACCTGACGGATGAGGAGCTGGCCAACCAGAACGAGGCCTACACCCGCCGGCAGGACGGGGTCACCTACAAGCAGCGCATCCAGGACAACGACCAGCAGCTGTACCAGGGAAGCGAGGAGCAGCGCAAGGCCTATGCGGAGCAGATGAGGGCGTATCAGGAGTCCCTGGCCGAGGCCGAACAGGCCCGGCAGGAGCGGTCGGCGCAGGCCCGGGGCGGTGCCCAGGGCCCGGTGGACGCCACGCGGGAACAGCAGGCCGAGGCGGCCCGCCAGCGCGATGAGGCCCACGCCGGGCAGGTGGCGGCCCAGCGCACGGCGGTCGAGCAATGGCAGGCCAAGCAGGAGCAGAACGCCCGCATGGGCCTGGACCGCAACCAACAGGCGCGCGACCAGGTGGTGGCCCAGATGGACCGGCAGGTGGCGCTGCAGGAGCGCGGCAGCGAACTGGCCCGCGGCCAGCGCGATCAGGTGCAGGAGACCAAGGACGTGCAGGCGCGGGTGGGGCAGCAGCTCAGCCAGCGGGCCACGGACCAGCGCCTCGCCGCCCAGGAGCAGCTCGCGCGCACCCCGCTCAACCAGCCGAAGGACTTCGCCGATTACAACCGCAGCAAACTGGCCACCGACTACCCGCCCGGGGTCACCGAGGAGAGCTACACCGAAGGCAACAAGGTGATCATCCGCCGCGTGGTGGTGAACGGCAACAAGGCGGACGAGTACAGCAAGGTGATCGCCAAGTGGGGCACCTTCTACTTCAAGAACGGCCAGAGCATCACCGAGATGATCTGGGCCAACGAGACCGAGCGCGACTGAGCCGCCCGTCGGGGCCGTTCACGCCCACGCACGACCGTGGTCGCGGTGCAGCGCTGAAAGCCGCAGGAAGCGAAAGAAGACCGGTGACGCCTCACCCAGGGCACATGTTCCCATGACCACAGGGGCACATGTGCCCATGAGCATTCCCCTTCGCACCGATACGGGATGAACTCCTACGGCTTCGACCCGGCCTTGTCCCGTTCGCGGAGGCGTTTCACGAGATCGGCCACCTGGGTGGGGTTCAGCTGCTTGCCCACGATCGTCCGGTCCGGACCGATGAGGAAGAACTTGGGGGTGGCGTACACGTCGTAGCTGTCCGCGTAGTTGAGGCTCTGGATGGTGGTGAGCTTGGGGATGTACTTGTAGGGGTCCTTCTTGGCCTCCTCGTACACCGTGTGGGTGAGACCCACGTTCACCCAGTCCATCCTGTGCTCGCGGATGAAGGCCTTCCAGTCGTCGAAGAGCTTCTTGTCGGTGGCCTTGGCCACGCTGAAGACCTCGATGCCCATGGGGCGAAGCGTGTCGCGATAGCTGGTGTACAGGGCGGGCAGCTCCTTCTTGCAGTGGCCGCAATGGGGGTCCCAGAACACCAGCAGCACGTAGTCGTTCGGCAGCTTGTGCAGGCTCTTCCACACCTGCTCGGTGGTGTCGGGCAGGATGAGCTCGGTGGCCTTGGCGCCGATCACCAGGGGGGCCTGCTTCTGGGCGCGTTCGCACAGTTTCTTGAGCTTCTCCTCGCTCATCCAGAAGGCCTTGCTGTTGCCGCCTGCCTTGGGGCAGTAGTAGGTCAGCGCCATGTGTACGAACACGGCGTCCATGCCCATGATGTCGCTGGTCTCGTACTTGTAGGTGATGCCGTGCACCACGAAGCGGAACAGGTCCTCGCTGGGACCGAGCCGGCCGATGAGGTCATCGGCGAGCTTGATGATGGTATCGGGGATCTGGGGCACCACCGCGCCGATGTACTCGTCGAACTTGTTCTGGAAGACCGGGGTGTGGATGATGCGCGGGTCCTTCAGGTCCACATGGTCCCAGTAATGCTCACGGTACTGGTAGTAGGCGGCGATGCTGTCCACCCGGCCGTCGGGGAGCCTGGGCTTCTCCAGGTCCACGGGCATGCTCATGCGCACGATGGCGGCCACCAGGGAGCCGGGGGCCTTGGCCACCAGGTCGGATTGGTAGGTGCGCACCTCCTTGTCCAGTTCCTCCAGGCGTCCCTTCAGCACGCTGCGGCGGAGCGGGTCGGTGGCGTCGTTCAGCAGGGTGCGCAGGCTGTCGCCCTGGGACTTCCGCTCGTTCAGGAAGCGGATGTAGCCGAAGAAGAGGCTGTTCTCCTGGCTCTTCTCCACGGCCATGGCGCCCATCAGGTCGGCCGCGGACGTGCGCATGCGCACCTGGGGCTCGTTGACGATGAGCTCGAAGTACTTGGGGCCCTTCACCACCACGGCGTACACCCCGGCCTTGTAGCCCTGGGGCCGGTCGAACACCACTTCGCCCTTGGCGTCGGCCACGGCGGTATCGGCGTAGTACAGCTTGTTGCCGTAGTAGTTGGCCAGGTACACCGTGTCCTTCTCGGTGCCGGTGATGCGGAATTCGAGACGCCGTTGTTCCTGGGCCACCAGACCGGTGAGGGGCAGGGCGGCCAGCAGCAGGGAGAAGCGGATGCGCATGGGGCAAAACTAGACGGGCCCTGTGGGCGGATCCCGGCCGTTAACACCCGATCAACAAACAGCGGGCCGGGGAAAAGGATCCCACGCCGGATCGTGGGCAAGGCAACGTTCCCGGCTTCCGCGCGTCCATGGGGTGAGCTATCTTTGAACCTCACAATCCCCAGGACATGCGCAGGAGCATCCTTACCCTTTCGTTCGCCGCGTTCGCTGTGCTGGCCTCCGCCCAGGAGCGCCAGGTGAAGGTCGTGGACACCCCGCAGATGAAGGCCAAGGCCGAGGAGCGCACCGAGCTGGTGCATCGCACGGTGACCCTGTCGGAGGCCCAGCGCGCCCAGGTCCTCGACGCCTACCTGGAAGTGGAGCGCTACCGCGATGCGCTGCGCCAGCGCTTCGAAGGACAGCCTGCCGAGGTGGTGGAAGGCGATATGCCCGGCCAGTACAAGGTGATGGATGAGATGGTGGAGACCCGCTTGAACGCGGTGCTCACCGAACAGCAGCTCAAGGTGTGGCACGAGGCCGCCAAGTGAACGGACCGGACCGACGGAATGAGGGCCGCCTGCGGGCGGCCTTCGTCGTTTCAGGAGGCCACGGCCGTCTTGAACTCGCTCGTGGTGTGGAAGGTGATCGCCGGATTCTCGCGCCGCTCCAGGTCGAGGATGTAGGCCGTCGGCGCCATGAACACGGGGTTGCCGTCCTTGTCCTGCACCACCTGCTGGGCCTTCACACGGATGAAGCGGTCCAGGGCGTCGGGGTCGGTGGCCGTGAGCCAGCACGCCTTGTGCGCCTGGATGGACTGGAAGGCGCAACGGGCGCCGTACTCGTGCTCCAGCCGGTAGGCGATCACCTCGAACTGCAGGTCGCCCACGCAGCCCACGATCTTCTTGTTGCCGGGCTGCTGCACGAAGAGCTGCGCCACCCCTTCGTCGGTGAGCTGGCGGATGCCCTTATCCAGCTGTTTGCTCTTCATCGGGTCCATGTTCACCAGCTCTCGGAAGAGCTCGGGTGAGAAGGCGGGGATGCCGCGGAACTGGAACCGGGCACCGTCGGTGAGCGTGTCGCCGATCTTGAAGTGGCCCGTGTCGAAGAGGCCGATCACATCGCCGGGCCAGGCCTCGTCCACGATGGTCTTCTGCGCGGCCAGGAAGTTGGTGGGCGTGGCAAAGCGCAGCTGCTTCTCCAGGCGCACGTGGTGGTAATACGTGTTCCGCTGGAACCGCCCGCTGCACACCCGCAGGAAGGCGATGCGGTCGCGGTGGTTGGGGTCGAGGTTCGCGTGGATCTTGAACACGAAGCCGCTGAAGGCTTTCTCTTCCGGTGACACCTCGCCCTGGTCGGTGGGGCGGGGTTGGGGCGGTGGGGCGATGCGCACGAAGGTGTCCAGCACCTCCTTCACCCCGAAGTTGTTGAAGGCGCTGCCGAAGAAGACCGGAGCCCGGCGTCCGGCCAGGTAGTCGTCCTGGTCCAAGGCACCGTACACGCCCTCCACCAGCTCCACGTCCTGTCGCAGCTGCCGGGCGGCATCCTCGCCGAGCTGTGCATCGAGGCGCGGGTCGGCCAGGTCGTCGATGTGCACCGCAGCGCCCTCCACCTTGGTCTTCACCTCCTCGAAGAGCCGCAGGTCCTTGTCGTACAGGTCGTACACCCCTTGAAAGGTGTGGCCGATGCCGATGGGCCAGCTCAGCGGGGTCACCTTGATGCGCAGCTCCCGCTCCAGTTCATCGAGCAGGTCGAAGGGGTCGCGGCCCTCGAGGTCGAGCTTGTTGATGAAGACCATCACGGGCGTGTTGCGCATGCGGCACACCTCCATCAGCCGCCGGGTCTGTTCCTCCACGCCCTTCACGCAGTCCACCACCAGGATCACGCTGTCCACCGCGGTGAGGGTGCGGTAGGTGTCCTCGGCGAAATCCTTGTGGCCGGGGGTGTCCAGCAGGTTCACCAACTTGCCGGCATAGTGGAAGGTCATCACCGAGGTGCTGACACTGATGCCGCGCTGGCGCTCGATATCCATGAAGTCGCTGGCGGCGCCCTTGCGGATCTTGTTGTTCTTCACGGCGCCTGCCGTTTGGATCGCGCCACCGTAGAGGAGGAACTTCTCGGTGAGGGTGGTCTTGCCGGCGTCGGGGTGGCTGATGATGGCGAAGGTGCGCCGGCGTTCGATCTCCTCGTGAAGGCCCATGGGGCGGCAAAAGTAGACGCACGGCGGCCAGGCCGCTTCCGTGGGAGACCAAGGGGGTTCCGTCGGATCGCCTCGATGGTCGGCCACGCGCGCCAGTACCTTGGCGCCAAACCGAACGCGAATACATGGATCAACGATCGCTCATGGCCGGTGCTCTGCTGCTGGCCGCCCTGCCCATCCGTGCCCAGAACCCGGTGGAGCTACAGCTGGTGCCCTGGGCCACCGGCCTCAGCCAGGTGGTGGACCTCGCCCACGCCGGCGACGACCGCCTCTTCGCCGCGCGGCGGCAGGGGCTCATCAGCATCATCAGCGACAGCATGACGGTGGTGTCCCAGCCCTTCCTGGACATCACCGCCGCGGTGAACGACCAGGGCGGAGAACAGGGGTTGCTGGGTCTGACCTTCGACCCGGACTACGCCAACAACGGGTTCTTTTATGTGCACTACACGGCCGGCACGGGAAACGGCATCAGCCGCATCAGCCGGTGGCGGGTGAGCAGCGACCCGGACTCGGCCGACACGGCCAGTGAGCAGGTGCTGTATGAATGGCCGCAACCGTTCGCCAATCACAATGGAGGAGACCTGGAATTCGGTCCTGACGGCCACCTCTATGTGGGCTTTGGGGATGGCGGCAGTGGCGGCGATCCGCAGAACAACGCGCAGGACCTCAGCGACCCGTTGGGTGACATCATCCGCCTGGATGTGAGCGATCCCGACACCACCTATACCATTCCACCGGATAACCCGTGGGTGGGCCTGAACAACGACACGCTGCCGGAGATATGGGCGAGCGGACTGCGCAACCCGTACCGCTTCGGCTTCGACCGGATCACAGGCGACCTGTGGATCGGTGACGTGGGCCAGAGCGCCTGGGAGGAGCTCGACTTCTGGCCCGCGGGCGATAACAGCGGGCCCAACTTCGGCTGGCGTTGTTACGAAGGTGACGCCCCCTACAACACGGGCGGATGCCAGGGCATGTCCACCTACGAGTTCCCGGTCAGCGTGCACGAGAACATCGCAACGGGCGGCACCTGGTGCAGCGCCATCGGCGGTCGGGTCTACCGCGGCGCGACCTATCCGCGTCTGGTGGGTCGTCACATCTACACGGACTACTGTGCGGGTGAGTTCTGGATGCTGACGCCGGACGGCTTTGGCGGCTGGGTGGATGAGCTGGGGCTGGCCTCCGGTACACAAGGCTATGTGGTGATCGCCGAGGACGTCAATGGCGAGCTGTACACGGGTAACACCAGCAACGGCCAGGTGCGCAAGATCGTGGACCGGTGCCCGATGGACCCGCCCTCCATCAGCTTCGACGGGGCCGTGCTCAGCAGCACCGCGGCGAACGACTACCAGTGGTACCTGAACGGCGATCCGATCGGCGGGGCCACAGGCCAGACCTGGGCCCCGACGAGCAATGGGTTCTACTACGTGGTGGGGGGCTTCGCGAACAACTGCGAGCTGCGTTCCGACACCCTGGAGATGGTGTCGATCGGCCTGGCAGAGGTGGCGGGGGCGGAGTTGCTGCACATCTATCCCCAGCCGGCGGATGAGGAGCTGGTGGGGGAGTGGCTGCCGGCTGCCGTGGGTCAGCGCTGGCAACTGGTGGATGTCATGGGCCGGGAACTGCTGAGCGGTGGATGGCCGGTCGGTCGGTCCACCGTACGGATCGACGTCCGCGGGGTCGCACCGGGCTCCGCCGTGCTGCGCCTGATGGACGCCGAGGGCCGCACCCGGGCCAGCCGTCCCGTGCTCATCCGCTGACCGACGCCCATCCACGAAGAAGCCCCCTTGGCCGGCCAAGGGGGCTTCTTCATTCCGTTCAGGTCCGTCAGCGACGCACCACGAGGCGCTCGGTCAGCACGCGGTCTCCGGCCGTGAGGCGGACGAGGTAAAGACCGGTCGGCAACTGTTGATCGAAGGCGATGGTCCGATCCACACGGCCGGCCAC